>Ga0208938_1001332_pt1 | contig 14553 bp, 14 predicted proteins | sample AD_UKC125_MetaG_FD_184434 | JGI IMG/M metagenome (GOLD analysis project Ga0208938, IMG submission 184434) | Active sludge microbial communities of municipal wastewater-treating anaerobic digesters from USA - AD_UKC125_MetaG (SPAdes) (version 2) | ecosystem: Engineered > Bioreactor > Anaerobic >...
ACGATGGAGAAGATTAGATGGAGTTCCCCGTCTAGCGGAGGTAATGCAAGGAGTGAAGTTCGTTGATGGAATTCGAGAAGAGGAGGACGCCGCCTGATGGATCATACACAAGATTTGACAGTAACTCAGAGGTAACTGAAGAGGCTTTCTTTGAGAATGAGCAAATAGAAGAAATCCTGGCTCGTCTCCAGTATGCTGCTCAGAAACAATGGTTTGCTCTACTCACCGGTGACTGTGGAACTGGTAAATCCACTCTGGTTCGGAAATTATCTTCTACTCTTTCTGCCTCTGATTTCCAGGTCCTGTATCTCTCTGACTCCCAGCTTAAGCCCTATCATTTCTACCATGAACTTTTAGAACAATTAGGAGTAACCGGCCGTTACTCCCGGGGAGACGCTAAAAGACTCCTCCATCGGGAGATGGAACTGTTGTGGGGAGTCCAGGGTTTAAAGCCAGTCATCATGGTAGATGAAGCTCATCTTTTAGAGCGGGAAATGTTAGAAGAGATTCGATTTCTGCTCAACTACAAAATGGATTCCCGGAATCCCCTGGCTCTCATTCTGGTGGGACAAACTGAGATCCGGGATAAACTCAGAAAACCAGTTTACACTGCTATAGCTCAGCGACTTGACTTGCACTGTCATCTGGCTCACTTTGATGAAGCTGGTACCAGGTCTTACCTCTTACACCATCTCCACTATGCTGAGTCTCCCTCTGATATCTTTTCAGATGAAGCGATAAAGGAGATTTTCCGCTATTCAGCTGGTAGTGCCCGATTGATTAACAAAGCCTGTACCCATTGTTTGATGTATGGAGAACAACATCAGAAAAAGATTATTGATGACCATATAGTTAGATATGTGATAGAAAAAGAACTCCTGTAAGTTGACTTTGAGGACTGAGGTATTCTCAAGGAAGAGTATCTCAGTCCTCTCTTATTCTTGGACACAGCATCTAGCAGTTAGAGGACATTTTATCCTGGTAATTGCCAGACAAAATAGCCTGGTAGAAACACTTGCCTTATTTTACCATTTTAATTTCTCATAGTTAAATCAGAGTTATAAGGGGTAAGCTCCCTATCACCCCCGGAAAACCAAGAAGCACAAAAGATAGGAAAAGAATTAAAACAATTACGCTGGAGAAAGGGCACGATAGCATCGTTATCTTGCTTTTTTTAATTTTTTCTGCCTTTTTCTAAACATTGTCAGGCTGCCAGGTGAGGCTACCGATTGACACATAATACGAAGAGAGCGAAGCGCTAAGTGTAGGAACATCGCAATAGGTTTTGCAGTTAACTTTAAGTTCGCCGGAGCAGTTAATAAGATAATTTAGTTGCTATTTCTTCTACACCTCCCCGTAAAGTATTCATCACCGTGCAGCCTCTTTCTCCTGCTTTTATGATTCTTTCTTTTTCTTCGTGAGTTAAATTACCAAGTAGTTCCACTTCCATTTCTATTTTTTGCACCCGGGAAGGAGAGGAACCTAATTCTCCGGTGATTCGGGTAACTACTCCCTCCAGAGGAAAATTTTTGGTCTGGGCATAAGCAAAGACTGTTCCAGCAAAACAACTTCCTAAAGCAGCCAGTAAACACTCCACCGGCCAGTATCCTGCTTCGCTTTCTGCTCCTCTACTTTTAAATAAAATCGTCTCTTTTCCTATGTGGGCTTCGATTTTCCCTCTTCGGGCTACAAGCTCTACTTGAGCCATTTTTCTACCTCCTTACTTGGTTTTGAGATTAATGTTTAGTATCATTATACAATGGAACTCTATTTTAAGGATTAAATACTCTTTTATAGTGAAAAATAAAAAGGGGGCAAAATCATGAACAAAAAGTGGTGGCTACTTCTCTTAGTGACTATCTCTCTTCTTCTCCTTTCTGGTTGTGCTGAGGTAGAATTAGCAGTTAAAGTGGCTGGTGATGCTACTATTCCCGCTGCTCGTATTGCAGTTATAGTAAACGATGCTACAGTTTTTAGTCAGTTAAAAAAGGTGGCCGAGGATGAATATAAGAAGTTACCCGAGGAAGAAAGAAAGTTTGTAGAATTGCAGGCCAAAGAAGATGCCCCTCCCTATATAGTGGCCTGGGAGTGGAATTTTCCTGACCAAGAAAAAGCTCAGGAGTTTACTCAACAATTCTTAGGTAGCACCGCTCGTCTTTCTAAAGATGGAGACCTGGTAGTCTTAGAGGCTAGCCTGGAAGGAAAGGAGCTGGACAATCTCTTAGATCAGTGGGGAGGATCAGCCGTAAAGCCTTTTTTGAATTCCATCACTCTTTTTATTAAAGCTTATATGCCAGGAGAGATACTGAGCTATTTAGAAGGAGAGGTAGATGATAAAGTCTGGCAGCAGGAGCTAAACCTGGGAGAGGTATATAAAAATAAACCCACGATAGACATCGAAGTGATTTCCCGGGATAAATAAAGAGAAGAATAAAAAACACCGGGAGGGGGATGGAAGAAAGCATCCCCCTCCCGGTGTTTGTAGGAAGTTAAAACTCTGCTATTGAAACTCTTCTTTGATTTTTTGTTCCAGTTCCCATGGTATCAGGTAGATATCCTGATAGCGATACTCGGTTTTTTCTCCATTTCTTACTGTAGTTTCTACGGTTAAGAGTCCTTCTTTTTCTCCCTTTCTCTCTAAAGAGACAACCCGGGTTTCCCAGGTTTTTTGCAGGGAATTTTCTTTTTCCCCCCATATTTCACATATTAAGCTTCCTTCCTGGAGATAGACAAAAATAACCACTTTCTGTGCAGGATAGAAAAATCGAAGGTCTTTACTCCCATAGCTTACTGCCGCGTCTCTTCCTGGAGGAACATAAGAAGTGGTTTCTGAATATCCGGAATGGGGATGACGTTCTAAAATTTGAGCTTCAGTGCTTAATAGAGCATTATATAAAGTAGAAGATACCTGGCATACTCCTCCCCCATAACCGGGAGATAGCCTTCCATTAACCATTATACTGGTTTCGAGATAACCATCCTCTTTTTCTGCTCTGCCTACTATGTTATTAAAGGAGAAAATTTCTCCTTTTTCTAATATGTAACCGTTGATGGAAGAAGAAGCCTTTTGAATATTATAAACTGTGGGTTCATCTTTACCTTCAAGAGAAGTTTGATAACGGGCTAATAGATGAGGGGTTCCCAGTTTTTCAAGAATAAGGGAGGTGTCAGTTTTCGGTTTCAAGAATTGAAAGGTAGTGAGAGTTATTTCTTCTTTTCCCCGGGAGAGAGCTTCTCGGAGCTCTAATATTGCTCCTTCCTCATCAAGCTTTTTCCCTTCCCGGGAGGGAATTACCCTTTTTTCCTCTAAGCGAGCATCTTCCGGGGGAGAATAAGTTTTTTGAGCTAAGTCATCCAGAAGGCTTTTGACTTTTTCTTCATCCCAGGAAAATAAAAGGGGAACTGTTTCTCCCTTTCCTTTGAGGATAAACCTCTTCATTTCCTCAATATTCCAGGAAATTCCCAGTTCTTTTTTATCGAGGGAAATGGTTAAACCATTCACTTTAAGAGAGAGAGGAGATTCCAGCCACCTCTCTTCCATTATCTCTAAAAAAGAGGATAGCTCACTTTTTTTAAGGTCACCTAAGTCAACACCTAATAAATTGCCTTCAATTGGCTGAGAACAAGAAGAAAGAAACAGAGATAAAAGCACTATCTCTGTAATTAATAAGATTAGGTGCCATCTACGGAGCATGGTTATTTTCTAATGCTTTTCTTTAGAATTCACGGGACAGGAATTTCTTCTCTGTTTTCTTCTTTACCAGTTGCTTCCGGAGAGCTCTGAGGGGCGGTGTCGGGCTCTGGAGATGAGCTTTCTACGGCTATCTGCAAAGACTCGGCTATGGTAATTTTACTTTTCTCCCGCAACTCAGCCACTAAATGGTTAACTTTGACTCTTTTTTGCTCTTCTTTTAAAAGTTTTTCTATGTTTTCTCTTACCTCTTCATAGTTTTTTTCTTCCTGGGGCTTAAATTCTATTATCTGATAGATACAATAGCGCTCTCCCACCTTAATTACAGGAGTAATAGCCAGAGGTTCGTCCTTGAGAGGAGCAAGAACTTCTTTTACCTCGGGAGACAAGGTGGTTTCACTTACCCAACCTAAGTCTCCCCCCTGAGAAGCATAGGAATCTTGAGAATTATCTTTAGCCAGCTGGGCAAAATCTTCTCCTACGTACAAACGTTTTAAGACTGCCTCGGCCTCTTCTTGGGAAAAAAAGGTCATCTGCCGCAGGTGATATTGAGGAGGAGTGGTGAAAAGGGATTTATTTTCTTCATAGTATTTTTGTATCTCTTCTTCTGGTATGGTGATTTCTTCTGCCAGGCTATCTTCCAGTTTTTGAATCATCAATTCTCTTTTTATGGCTTCTCGTAAAGCAGCGAGATTGAATCCCTGGTACTCTAAATATCTTCGAAAATCTTCTTCAGAGGGGAATTGAGCTTTGATAAGTTCTATTTGTTCTTCTATCTCAGAAGAGGAAACTTTAATTCTTCTCGATTTGGCTTCCTGGTAAAGAAGCTCGTTTTGAATCAGGTTTTCCAGTATTAAACGGCGCAAGAAAGTTATAGAGTTTTCGTCCATCTGGTTGAGAGTTTTAGAATCGTACTGAGAAATTAGATTACGAAAGGCTTGATCCAGTTCATAAAAAGTGATAGCTGTACCATTAACTGTAGCTGCTACTGCCTGGCTGCTTCCTCCTGAGCGGCGAGAGCCATAACCGTAATAAATAGTTACAACAAAAGCTACTACCACAATTATGAGTATTACATCTAAATGCTTGCGCAAACTTCTCAACATTCAGTCCACCTCTGTGACTTCTAAGTTTTTAATGTCTTTAGAATACTACTCCATTAGTTCATTTTCTGTCAACTGCTTCAGGGCTTTTGTGTAGTTATTCTGTGATAGCGTCCCCTTAAATTCTCAGGAAAATGTCTCTTTAGTAGCAGAATGAAAGGCTACTGAGGAAGGAAAAGCGTCTTCCTCAGTATAAGGGGGAATGCTTCCCCCTTATGAACTCCTCTTCTTTTCCCCTCTCCCTTGATTCTTTTTTCCTTCCCTCTCCCTTCCGGGGAGAGGGTTAGGGTTAGGGTTAGGGTGAGGGTGTCTTTTTCTCAAACCTGTCACCCCTGAATGGTTTTGTCAGGGGTCCGGATAATAAAAATCCTCTCTATAACCCCTGAAAAAAGAGGAACTTCCTCCAGGGGGAGAAAAACTTGGGATTGCCATATAAGCAAAAATACGAACTTGTAACGACCACTTCGGGAGAGACGGGTAAATGAGGTTCGCGATTAACCCTGCCACGCGAGAGAATGCGCGAGAATTGCGACGATGACATTCAGAGAGGAGTTTAAAATGATTTTTTATGGTTTACAGAGTTAGCTAATATAATGATGTTTGAAATCAAGATTGAGTATTATGATGATTTCCAGGCTCTTAATTTGAAGGTATCTGCGAAGATGCAGTTAAAGTCAGAAAATATAAAATAACCGGGGCAAAAATGTTACCTTCACTATAAAATCCCCCCTGGCTTTGATAATTGCTGCTGATTTTGCTCATTCTGCTCATTCTGATGTCTCAAGCCCGTATAAATACAGGATTAATATTTTATTCTCTTAAAAGTGTAGTGGCAAAATAGCATATTCTAATTTAAAGAATATAGATTTGATGCAGGTTTCAACTAATTGAGGTGTCAAAGTCGGGGTTTGTCTTCCAGGGGCAACTCTTTTTTAATCTCTGAAAGAAAATTAGATATAATCAGGATGCTCCTCATAAAAGAGGAGACTAACTTGCAGCTCATGATACAGGCCAAGCAGTGGGAACAGTATATGTTCCCACCCATGCTATCGGTCTTATTGTTTAAAGTATACCGTTTTTGTAATTATTCTGTAATAATACTGGTATGGGAAAGAGGCCCCAGAGAGGATTGCAAAAATTAATTATCATCAACGAAGTTGTCGATATAACAATTGCTGTTAGTGAAACAGCACAAATTTTAGGTCCGAGTCCATGTTAGTTTTTTTACCTGCGTTATAGCTAACATATCCAGAAAGGAATATGTATGCGAACTTAATTCATTATATGATCATCAAAATGAGGATATACGACCATTCAGAATAGCCGAAGAGAGTCGGCATACATATGAGGTGATAAAAAATGGGATTATTGATAGATAAAGGAAGAGGAAAAGAAGTAGCGGAACTACTTTACAATTTGTTCTCAACAACTGGCATTCAAGGTCGAAATGAAATGCCGGAAGATATAATGCCGAAAGGTGTAATTAGGGGATCGCTTGAGCACATCATGTTCATAACTCTGACAGTTTCTATAGACTATCAAAGAGACGCACCAGCATTATGGAGTGCTTCGAGAAAAACTTTTGAGGATCCAGATATAAGGTATTTATTCAATCCTGAGGATTTACATAAAACTTCTCCCGAAAAAATTGTCGAAGATATGCAAATATATAAGCTATCACAAAAGCCACGAAAAGATGCCTTTATCTGGAGAACCGTGGGCATAACATTTTATAAAAAATGGGGCAGTGACCCCCGAAACTTTCTTCAAAGTTGTAACTGGGATGCGCCAACAATCTTAAAACGACTAAAAGAGGATGTTCATTTGTACAATAGTCAGTGGAAGCCTGATTATCCATATCTTCGTGGGGATAAGATCGGTCCTCTGTGGTTAAGGATGCTCAGGGATAATATTGGTATTACAGAATTAAAGGGCTTAAATAGAGTTCCTATCCCTGTAGATATTCATGTAGCCAGGGCTACTTTAACGACAGGAGTTGTAAGAGGAAAATTTAAGGGCAATTTGAATGAGTTATTTGAGCATATAAGAAGAGCATGGTTTGAAAGTGTAGAAGATTTAAATATTAAGAATAAACCTATGATTGCTTTAGATGTGGATGAGCCTCTCTGGCATTTGTCAAAATATGGATGTTCAAAGAGAGATAAAATAACGGGTGCCTGTCCAGTTTTTCATGAATGTGAAGCGCATGAATTTTGTGTGAGAGGTATGATCAAAATCGATAATAATAAAGTAGAAATAAATACATGAGGGTGTTATGCATCGTTCCTTGTGGGAACAAAAAGATATGGGATAAAAAGCCAGATGCCGGTCCACAAAAAGCGAGAGATGTGTATACAGGTCCTTTTGCTAGTAAGTGCAGAAAATATGCTGAGCAGTTTTATCCCTCCTCCTGGCTGATATTATCTGCTAAATATGGGTTTTTGTTTCCTGATGATATCGTTCCTGGTCCTTATAATATCAGTTTTAATGATAAGAATACCAGGCCTGTAACTACTGAGGAGTTAAGGTCTCAAGCAGAAAGAAAAGGATTATATGACTGTAAAAAAATAGTGGTTTTAGGCGGAAAGAACTACACACAAATCGTCAAAGAGATTTTCCAAAATAAAGAAATTCACGATCCTTTATCCGATTGTAAGGGAATTGGTTATATGATGGAAAAACTTAACAATGCAATAAAAAGAGGAATCCCACTGTGATAAAAACCTCGTCCAATAGTGGATAAAAGGTTTTTCACTTTTTCAGATCATCTTTGACAAGAATGCTATTGGATTATTGCAATAACTCATGTTGAGCTATATTCCAGATAAAGAGCCTGCTAAGAGTCCTCTCATAAAGTAGCGACCCAGGAAAATGTACAATAAAAGAGGAGGAATGGCAGTTATGAGAGCTCCTGCCATCTGGATGTTCCACTCTACAAAATATGAACCAGCGAGGTTATTGAGAGCAACGGTGATAGGCTGGATACTTGGCTTTTGTGCCACTACCAGCCCAAAGAGGAAGTCATTCCATATAGAGGTAAATTGCCAGATCATAACCACAGCAAAGCCAGGCATAGATATCGGTAACATTATATCTTTATAAATTCTTAAGAAACCGCCTCCATCAATTTTTGCTGCTTCTAATAGTTCAGTAGGAACTGTGGAGTAATAGTTCCTGAATATTAATGTAGTTATAGGTATTCCATAGACACAGTGAATAAAAATCAGACCTGGGATAGAGCCATACAACCCTATTTTCTGTAAAACTACTACCATAGGAATTAAAACGCTCTGATAAGGAATAAACATACCAAATATAATGAGGGCTAACACGGTGTTAGAAAATTTAAATTTCCACTTGGAGAAGACATAACCATTCATAGAACCTAAAAGGGAAGATATCAACGTGGCAGGAATAACCAGATATATACTGTTCATAAAATTCTTAGATAGACCGGTTATCCCTTTTGATGCATCGCCCCTCCAGGCAATTTTAAAACTGTCCAGGCTTATGCTTTGAGGAAGTTTCCACATATCTTTCAGACTCACTTCAGCAAAACTTTTAAAGCTGGTTGCTAAAAGCACATATACAGGTAAAAGATAAAATATGGCGAATAATATCAAAACCAGGTATAAAATAATTCTACTTGATTTACGGCTCGTGCGTATTTTAGCTTCCCTCCCTTAAACCATGCCTCAGATAGGGTATTATAAGGATAGCTACAAAAATTAGTAGAATAGTGGCGATAGCTGCACCTTGAGCGAAGAAATTACCTCTAAACGTAGTATCGTACATAAATAGAGCCGGGACATCGCAGGAAAACCCAACCCCCGCTCCTGTCATGGCTACTACTAAATCAAATATCTTTAGAGAGATATGGGTGAGAATAATAACTGCTCCTAAAGTAATAGGTTGTAACAACGGTAAAATAATGTATCTATATACCTGCCAGTTACTGGCTCCGTCTACCTGGGCTGCTTCAGATAATTCCTGAGGTATACCTCTGATACCTGCGAGGTACATAGCCATGACATACCCTGACATCTGCCATACCGCAGGAATTACCACCGCTTTTATTCCCACGTTAGGGTCGGTATACCATCCACTTTTTAAAAATCCCAGACCTATTTTATCTAGTAGCATATTGATGCCTAAAGAACCAGTGGTAGCAGTGCCAGGGTTTAGCATCCATCTCCATACCACTCCGGTCACAATAAAAGATATAGCCATAGGAAACAGATAAATGCTTCTGAAAACGTTTTCAAATCGAACTTTTCTGTCCAGCAAGATAGCCAGAAGAAGACCAATAGCGATAGATACTACAAGGAATAAGACAGTAAAGACCAGAATATTTTTAAGGCCTATCTGAAAACGAAGGTTGTGAAAGAGGTCGATATAGTTTTTGAATCCCACAAAGGTGAAATCGGGAACCACATCTTTCCATTTAGTTAAAGATATCCATCCTGTCCAACCAATAAACCCATAGACAAAAACGGCAATAAGGATAACAGAGGGCAAAATGAACAAGAAAGTTAGAATCTTTTCTCCTCTTGTTTTTTTCATGAACCTTTTTCCTTTAAAGGTAAAAAAGAAGAGGGGGGAAGCTTCTTCCCCCCTCTCTCAAAAGCTCTCTTACTGAGCTACTCCTGCTCTTTCTGCCACCTGTACCAGAGCCTTCTGGGTTACTTCTATATCAGGACGGGCTACAAAAAGAGAGATAACATCTTTGAACTCAGTGACCCATCCTTCCGCGGCTGCTGCACCATGCATTACACTGGGAACTATAACATCTTTTTCCCAGTCCTCCATAACCGACTTCTGGTAATCACCAAAAAGATCTCTGTCTACATCGGTTCGGGCAGGAATAGATCCTTTCTTGAGGTTAAAAGCTTCCTGTCCTTCTTTAGAGCCTAAGACTTTCAGGAAGTTTATAACATTGTCTCTGTTCTTGCATCCCTTGGGAAGGCCAAAACTATCAGATAGAGCATCGAATATCCCGGCAGTTTCAGGAACCGGTACCCATCCAAAATCGGTATATTCTTTGGAGAAGAAATACCCTGCTACCCAATCTCCCATTATACCCATTGCGCCTTTCCCGTCTATGATATACTCATAGGCTTCGTCCCAGGTAAAGGCAGCATGGTCAGGATTAACATAAGTAACCATTTTCTTAAATGTCTCTAAAGCTTCGGTAACTCCTGGATCTGACCATTTGGTCTCGCCAGTCCACAAACCGCTGTAGCCTTCTGCTCCCAGTTTAGCAATCAGAACTGTTTCAAATACATGAGCGGCTTCCCATCCATCTTTTGTGCCCATAGTAAGAGGAATAATCCCCTGTTCCTGTAACTTATCTGCTATTTCGAAGAATTCGTCAAAAGTCTGAGGTGGATTTAGCCCGTTATCGGCAAAAATCTGTTTGTTATACCAGAGAACATTAGCTCGGTGGATATTTACCGGTACGGACCAGTAATCACCTTCATAAGAAACAATGTCTAATATGCCCTGGGGCATAACATCTACCCATCCTTCAGACTGGAAAAGATCGGTTAAAGGCTCCATAAACCCGGTTTTAACCCAAGTATCGATTAGCTCTTTTCCAGCATGCACCTGGAAAGTATCAGGTGGATCCCCGCCTAACATCCTGGTTTTCAATACTGCTTTAGCATGAGCTCCTGCTCCACCAGCTACGGTAGCATTGATGATTTCTATATCGGGATAGAGTCTGTTATAGATATCGAATAGCGCCTGCAGTCCTTCAGCTTCCCCGCCTGCTGTCCACCAAGAAAAGATTTCTATGGTGCCTTTTTCCTGGGAGAAAGCAAGGGTTCCTAAAGCGAGAACTAACAACACAGAAAGCAACAAAGATAAACCTTTAGAACGCTTCATGTTTGTACCCTCCTTAATATTGTCGTTCCAGGTAAAATTATATCATTTCCATATACCAGGTCAAGCTTTTCGGGCTCTATGTCAAATTGTGTGGAAACATTCCCTCTGTGTATGAATCCCGGTAATATCTTTCTCCAGTAAACTTCTAAACTCCTCAATCCCCAATATTTCTCTTTAACATCTTAATCTTAGTATTACAATCCTCCATATAACCATTGATAGTTCCATTATTGAAATGATTTAAAATCAGGTTTTCTCCGTCTTCGGAGCATTCTCCCTCGTTTAACTAATTCAGCATCGAAAACTATCTGGAGATTAAAGATGATGTTATCTAAAATCCTAAGTAAGGGCTTCTTCTCTACTCATAGTTCTTTAATCTTCCCTTTTATCCGGTAGAAACTCTTATAAATTAAAAGGTCATTTACCTTCATCTATCCCTGAGTGTATCTCGTCTTCATCCAGGATAGAGCTCGAGCATTTTCTCATCAATTAATTTCTCCAGCATACGCCTCGGGGCACTATAACTTATTCCTGAATCTCTTTGCCCCTGGAGCGGCACTTCTATCTTCAAGCTGCCACAGAGTTTCTCTTGCCATGTTTATAGAGCTTTACCGATCCGGAGGGCGGGCATATTTCTTTTTTCTTTTCAATTGAAGCTTTATAGAGCTGTTGTTCTTGACAACTCCTCAGGATTTAATTAAAATGCCAGTGGTTTAAGATTTTTCTTAAAAAGGTGGAGGAAGTTAGGATGTCGACCAAGACTTATGTTCCAGATGCGGAAAAAATAGAAAAGAAATGGTACGTAGTAGATGCTGAGGGTCAAGTTCTGGGAAGATTGGCTTCTCAGGTTGCCCAGATTTTGATGGGCAAACACAAAAGCATTTATACTCCCTTTATGGATGTGGGAGATTTCGTAATAGTGGTTAATGCTGAAAAAGTAAAAGTGACCGGCAAAAAAAAGGACCAGAAGCTATATCGCTGGCATACTGGTTATCCTGGGGGATTTAAATCGGAAACTCTGGGATCTCTTCTGAATCGTCGGCCAGAAGAAGTTATTCGTCGAGCAGTGTGGGGCATGATTCCTCACAATCGTCTGGGAAGGAAAATGATTCGCAAGCTTAAAATTTATTCTGGTCCTTCTCACCCTCACCAGGCTCAGAATCCTATTCCATTGAAAGATAAGGAGTGAATAAAGTGGCAGTAAACCCAAAATATTATGCTACTGGTAGAAGAAAAACCGCGGTGGCTAAGGTATGGCTTACCCTGGGGAGCGGGAAAATAGTGGTGAACGGCCGCGATTTTCGAGATTATTTTCCTTTGCCAGTTTGGCAAATATCATTGCAAAGACCTCTGGCTTTAACCGGGAGTGAAGCTCGGTTTGATGTGGAAGCTAAGGTTTCAGGAGGAGGATTGAGTGGTCAAGCAGGGGCTCTGGCTCACGGGATCGCCCGTTCTTTAGCCCTGGTGGATGAAAATTTACGACCAACCTTGAAGAAAGCCGGGTTACTAACCCGTGATCCTCGAATGAAAGAGCGCAAGAAATACGGGCAGAGAGGGGCTCGAGCTCGCTTTCAGTTCTCCAAGCGGTAAAGTTTTCTTTTTGCCCCCGATAGGGGGCTTTTTCCCATTTTTTTGTCCTTATCGACTCATTGCCTTTTAGGACATGGGGGAAGAAAGGATTGTTCAAAGTGGCCGTCAGCACTTATCCCCTTTTGGAAATTGACCTGAGTGTAATAGAGAAGAACGTAGAAGTCCTTCTCAAAAAGTGTGATAGCTGGCACCTGCATCCGGTAGTGGTAACCAAAGGTTTTCTGGCTGATGCCCCCCTTGTTTATCTTTTTTATCGCTCAGGGATAAGGAGTTTTGCCGATTCTAATCTGGAGAATTTACTTCACACCAAGAAGTTATTGCCCTCCGGGGTGCGACTTTCCCTCATTCGCCTTCCTATGAAAGAAGAAGTAGAAGAAATTGTAGCACAGGAGATAATACCTTTTGTTTCTCACTGGGAAATGGTGGAAGCACTCAACTGTGAGGCGGAAAAGAGGGGAAAGGTTTTACCTCTCTTTTTAGCCTTAGAAAGTGGCGATGCTCGGGAGGGCTTTCTTCCTGAGGAGATAGAAGAAATGGGGGATAAAATTGATGATTTCCCCCATATTAAGGTAGAAGGGATTTGTTCTACTTTAGCCTGTCTCAGTGGAGTTTTGCCTGATGAGGAGATATTAGAGAGACTTATAGATTTTAAGAAGAGATGGGAAAAAAGATGGGGGAGAAAAATTATTCTCTCTGTGGGAGGGACTACTTTTCTCTCTCTGTGGGAGAAAGAGAAGGAAATAAAAGGAGTAGATGAAATTCGCCTGGGAGAAGCTCTGCTTTTCGGGAACGATATTAGCCGGGGAAGGAATATAGAGTGGTTAGAAAGTGGAGCTTTTACTCTTAAAGCAGAGATAGTGGAGATAAAAAGTAAAGAACCTGATAAAGGGAAAGAAACGGGCTTTGATGCTTTTGGAGAATCTGGTTTTTCATCAAAAGCGGGAAAAAGAAAAAGAATGATTCTGGCTCTGGGAAAACAGGATAGTGACGAACATCAATTATATTTTGCCGATGAAAATGCTAAAATAGTAGGAGCCACCAGCAATTACCTGGTTATAGATATAGAGGAAAGCAATAGAGTTTATCAATTAGGAGAAGTGGTGCAATTCCAGGCGGGTTATGGGGCAGTGTTACGTGCCTTTCTCTCTCCCTATGTGAGGAAAGTGTACCACTGGTAGGAGGAAAGCTATGGATAGAAAAAGATTTCGAGGTAGAGACTTTTTAGATCTGGTTGATTATTCCCGGGAGGAAATTCACTACCTTTTAGACACTGCTCGTGAGCTGAAAAGGATGGACATGATGGGGATAAGGGATGAAAAACCCCTGAAGGGTAAAATAGTGGCCCTTCTTTTTGAAAAGCCCTCCCTGCGAACCCGGGTTTCTTTTGAAGTAGCAGTGCGGCACCTGGGGGGAGAAAGTTTTTACCTTGGATCTCAAGAAGTGGGATTGGGACAGCGAGAAGCAGTGAAAGATGTAGCCCAGGTTTTAGACCGGATGGTGGATGGTCTTGTGATTCGTACTTTTGCCCATGAGAACCTTCTGGAAATCGCCCGCTTTGCTTCTATTCCAGTGATTAACGGTCTTTCCGATCTTTATCATCCCTGCCAGGTGTTAGGTGACCTTTTAACTATTCAAGAGAAGAAAGGAAAACTTCAGGGATTAAAAATCTGTTTTTTAGGAGATGGCAACAATGTCTGTCACTCCTGGATAAATGCTGCTTCTATTCTGGGGCTGGAGCTCGTGGTGAGCACTCCAGAGCGCTATCGAATTTCTTCTCAAATCTGGGAGGAGGCACAGGAGAGAGGAAAGAAGAATGGTGCTCGAATAATTTATGAAGTTGACCCCCAAAAAGCAATAGAAGGAGCGGAAGTGGTTTATACTGATGTATGGGCTAGTATGGGTAAGGAGGCAGAAAAAGAGGAGAGGAAAGTTTTTTTACAACCCTATCAGGTGAATAGTCATCTTCTATCTAAAGCTTCCCCTGACTTCATAGTTATGCATTGTATGCCTGCTAAACGAGGAGAAGAAATTACCGACGAAGTTATGGATGGGCCACATTCAGTAGTAGTGGACGAAGCGGAAAATCGTCTTCATGCTCAGAAAGCTCTTTTGACTCTAATTTTGAGTTAGGAGGAGGCCTGGTTGTTTCCAGCTTGGCTGTGGCGTTTTATACCGGAAGTCATAATACTATATTATCTTTTTTATCGTTTGGGTAGCCTGGTGCGAGGGACTTCCCTCTTTTTATCTTTCAAATGGCTGCCCCTTTTTTTTCTTCTGGCTGGT
>Ga0208938_1001333_pt1 | contig 14549 bp, 13 predicted proteins | sample AD_UKC125_MetaG_FD_184434 | JGI IMG/M metagenome (GOLD analysis project Ga0208938, IMG submission 184434) | Active sludge microbial communities of municipal wastewater-treating anaerobic digesters from USA - AD_UKC125_MetaG (SPAdes) (version 2) | ecosystem: Engineered > Bioreactor > Anaerobic >...
GCCATGACGGCCAGCGTATGGGCTGTCACCCGGCGTCAAGGGTTCGCTGCGCCGGGCTTCGCCCGCCCTTGACCCCGGCTGGCAGCCGAACACCGCGGATTCGACCCACTCGGAATTCAAGAGAGGCGTAATATAGGACTGAAGAATTCTGGATTGCGGGAGTGGGTCACTGCAGGTTCCTGGCAGCATCGGCTGCCTCTTCAAGACCCCGTGGATGGTGATCGACAGGCATCGCGGGCACCGCCGCCTCCACGAATCAATACGTCAACCCCGACTTGTCGAGATCACTCCAGTTCGGAGAAGACCTCGGATGCAACCCGGAATGAGTCGATCGCGGCGGGCAAGCCACAGTAGATGGCGGTCTGCAAGAAGACTTCTTTGATTTCGTCCTTTGTCAAGCCATTGTTGAGAGCGCCTCGCACATGGAGTTTCAGCTCGTGGGGTCGGTTCAATGCGGTCAGCATGGCCAGGTTCAGGAAGGAGCGTGTGCGTCGGTCAAGACCCGGTCGATTCCAGATGTCCCCCCAGCAATACTGGGTGGTGAGCTCCTGCATATCGATGTTGAAGTCCGTCGCATTTTTGATGGATGCATCAACGTATTCAGAGCCGAGAACGGCCCGGCGTGTCACGAGGCCTTGATCGAACAGCGCTGGATTGCGGGGGGCGTAGGGACGGGTCATTGAGAACTCCTGTGACAAATGGATGGTGAGATGAGAGGGGGATGTGGGCGAGCCTAGTGGCGCACACATTGACTCTGGATTGTGCGAAGCCAAGCGGATACCCAACGAGATTCGACGATGATCTCAGCGGCCTCCGCGACCCCAACTCGCAAGACAACATGCGAAGTTTGTGATGGAGTCACCAAGCAACTTGCAGAAGAATGCCAACCCTGTTGCTCACGGAGGCATCTGCATATTCGGCCGTTCATGTGCTGGTGGGGCCGTTTAACATGGTTGTGGCACTTCGTCGCTCCTTGACTGGATGCAGCAGTGCAATCGAGATCTTTCCCTATGGTCGCCTGACTCGGTAGACGACGGACCCCGGTTGGCTGGATCGGTTCCTTCAACGCATGACAAACGGATCGGCGATCGGCTCATCCGAAGTCCGTATCCAGACAGACTTGGTGCGTGTGTATTCCAGCGCGGCATCTAGGCCGCCTTCTCGCCCTTGGCCGCTTAACCCGTAACCGCCGAAGGGAACGATCGGCGATACGGCGCGGTATGTGTTGACCCACACTACGCCAGCCCGCAGCGCCCGCATCACGCGGTGTGCTCGGGTAAGCGACGATGTGAACACCCCCGAGGCAAGGCCGTAGGTCGTATCGTTGGCCATGGCAATGGCTTCGGCCTCGGTGTCAAAGCTCAAGACGCTCAGTACCGGTCCGAACAATTCTTCGCGCACGCTGCTGATGTTGGCGTTTGGGCAATCCAGGATGGTCGGCTGGTAATAGTTGCCTTCGTTCATGCCCACGGCGCGTTGGCCTCCTGTGATCAGTGTCGCGCCTTCGACCACGCTTTGGGCGACGACTTGCTCAATAAAGTCGCGCTGATGTCGCGTGGCCAGCGGCCCCATCTCGGTGGCCATATCCTGAGGGTCACCAATGCGGATCGACTCGGCCTTGTGCTTGAGCAGCGCCAGTAATGGTTGATGTGCGCTCCGCTGTACGAGAAGGCGGGATCCGGCAACACAGCTCTGTCCCGTGGCCGCGAATATGCCAGCGACCACCGCGTTGGACACGCTCTCCAGGTCGGCATCGTCGAACACTAGGACAGGCGACTTTCCACCCAGTTCCAGGCTCGTACTGGCCAAGTTCTCGGCTGAGTTGCGCACTACGTGCCGCGCTGTGCCCGGGCCGCCGGTAAAGGCGATGCGCGCCACAAGTGGGTGCGTCGTCAGTGCCTGGCCGCAATCGTCTCCAAAGCCGGTGAGCACGTTGACCACGCCTGGAGGAAACCCGGCCTCATGTACTAGGCGGGCGAACTCAAGAAGGGGGGCGGGTCCATCCTCAGAGGCCTTCAACACAACGGTACAGCCTGCCGCGAGCAGGGGCCCCAGCTTGACGGCAGACAGAAAGAGCTGTGAGTTCCATGGAACGATGGCTGCCACCACGCCGATGGGCTCCCGCCGTATCGTCACGTCCATGTCTGGCTTGTCCACGGGCACCGTAAAGCCCTGAATCTTGTCCGCCAGACCCGCGTAGTAGCGGTAGTAGTCGGCTACATAACCAATCTGGCTGCGGGTTTCCCGAATGATCTTCCCGGTGTCGGCGGTCTCCAGTTGCGCCAGGTGTGACGCCTGGGCTGCCACGAGATCGGCCAGTCGCGCGAGGAGCTTGCCCCGTTGAGTGGCAGTCAGACCGGCCCACTCGGGTGCATGGAAGGCTCGATGCGCTGCCCGCACCGCTCGATCCACGTCGGTGGCGCTCGCACGAGGCATGCGTGCCCAAACCTTTCCGGATGACGGATCGACGCTGTCGAAGCTCGCGCCGCCGTCCTCGAAGGTGCCGTCAATGTATTGCTGGAACCGCTGAATCATCGTGATGTCTCCTGGCTAGAAAGAGGTGATGTGACGGGCCCCGCACGGGTGGACCCCAAAAAAATTTGCCAAATCGCTAAGATTGTATTATGGTATACCAACTGACAGAATTTTGGTGACCATTTTGCAAGCGGTGACTCGGTGGTCTGCGACTCGGTGCCTTCCGGAGACAGAAAGATCGCGATGACAGGAATTTCTTGGGACGAAGTGTCCTTCACGCTGGAACTGCTGGCGCAGGCAATCGTCAGCGGCATCCTCATAGGGGGGGTCTACGCGTTGATGTCGGTTGGGCTTGGCCTGATCTTCGGGCTGATGCGAGTGATCAACTTTGCGCAGCCGGACTTCATGATGCTCGGTATGTATGCCGCCTTCTTCGCGATCGCCGCAGTGGGAGGGATGGCTTTTGCCGGGCCCGTGGTGACGACGCTGCTGGGCGCGCTTGTCGCCGCTGCTGTCGTGGGTTTGCTGGGGTGGGGCGTTCATCGTGCGCTTCTGTCGCATGTGCTTAGCGAGAAACAAGGCGGCCAGGATGCTCAGGTCATGATGACGCTAGGCATCTCGCTGCTTCTGCAAAACGGAGGACGCATGGTGTTCGGCGCTGATCCGCTGACCATTCGTACTCCGCTGTCTTCACAGGCATGGTCGTGGGACTTTCTACTCATCAACCAGGGCAAAGCGATGGCCTTTGCCGTGGCCATCGTGCTCACCATTGGCCTGCAGCTCTTTATGTCCCGCACGCTCACCGGCAAGTCGATGCGGGCGGCTGCGGACAACCCCGAGGCTGCCGTCTACATGGGCGTAAACGTGGGGCGGGTTCACCGGATCGGGTTTGGCCTCGGCATCGCAATGACGGCTGCGGCCGGGGCCCTGATCGCCACATCAACGCCTTTCCAACCCTACATCGGTCTTGACTTTCTGATCCTGATGTACGCGTCCGTGGTGCTGGGAGGTCTGGGCAGCATCACCGGTGCATTCTGGGGCGGAATGACCATCGGACTGTTGCAGCAGGTTTCGACCGTGTTCCTGCCGATCCAATTACAGAACATGGTCGTGTTTGTTGCATTCCTGCTGATCGTGCTTGTGCGTCCGCAGGGCTTGTTCGGCCGCGTGTCGGAAAGGATCTGACGTGCGCGACTACGGCAACTTTTTGAAGAGCAACAGCGGCATTTTTGCGGTGCTCGCGGCGGGTCTGGTCCTGGCTTTCGTGCTGGGCTCGGCGTTCCATCTCAATCTGCTCACCATCGCGATTCTGTGGATGGTTCTGTCGTTGTCGTGGAATCTGGTGAGCGGCTACGCCGCGCTGGTGTCTTTCGGTCATGCGGTGTTCTTCGGGCTGGGAGCCTACGCCATCGTGCTGCTGCAGCTGAAGTTCCAGCTCTCGCCCTGGCTCGGACTGCCTCTGGCAACGCTTCTTGGTGCTGGAGCGGGAATGCTGATCGGAGTAATTACGCTGCGACTGTCTGGGGTGTATTTCGCGCTCGCGATGCTGTGCTATCCGATGGCCTTGATCTATCTGTTCGAGTATCTGGGTCTGCAAGAGGTCACGGTGCCGATGCACCGCGAAGAGCCGCTTTGGTTCATGCAGTTTCAAGATCAGCGCAGCTATGCCTTCCTTGCCCTCGGACTGCTGGGCTTGGCGTTGGTTCTGTGTAAGGCGGTCGAGCAATCTCGCTTTGGTCTGTGGTTGCGTGCGATCAAACAGAACGAGCCTGCGGCACTGGCCTTGGGCGTGCGGTGCTTCCGCTGGAAATTGCTGGCGCTCACGCTCAGCGGCGGTCTCGGTGCCGCTGCGGGCGCGCTGTATGCCGAAGTGGTCTTGGTGGTCACGCCTACCAGCGTTTTCGGGATGGTGGTGTCTGCGCAAGCCCTGGTGCTGACACTGTTTGGTGGCCTGGGCACGATGTGGGGCCCGGTCATTGGCGCTGTTTTGTTGGTCCCGCTGGCGGAACTGCTTAAGCATGAACTGGGCGCTGAATTGCCAGGCATCAATGGCGTGATCTTCGGGGCTATCGTGGTTGCCACGGTATTGTTGGCGCCCCGCGGAATCTTTTGGCGCGTGCGTGAGGCGCTGGGATGGAAGACTGCCAATGATCCCTTCAGCAAGCCTGGTGATTCTGCAACTGCGTACGCCAGTCAGTGGGTGCCTGAGCAAGGAGCGAGAACGGATCCCGCCGAATCGAACGTCCCCTTGTTGCGCGTGGAGGGCCTGAAGCGCTCCTTCGGAGGGGTAACCGCCGCCGACAACGTTTCCTTCGAAGTCCGTCAAGGAGAAATTCTGGGCGTCATTGGTCCTAACGGCGCGGGCAAGACCACATTGATGAACCTCATCAATGGATACATCGCGGCCGACGCTGGCTCGGTGTCGTTGGATGGGCAGGGGTTGCTCGGCAAATCCGTGCACGAAGTGGCACGTTCCGGGATTGGACGAACCTTCCAGGTGGCACGGGTTTTTCCTGATATGACGTTGTTCGGCAACGTCGCCGTGGGTGCGCTGGCGGGTCCCTCAAGTGGCGACTGGCGTGCCGCTACGTGGCGGGCATTGGATCTGGTTGGGCTGCGATCTCGAGCGGATGTGCTGGGAGGTCAGGCCACGGCGCGTGATCTGCGCCTGATGGAGCTGGCACGCGCAGCGTCGCAACGACCAAAACTCATCCTGGTGGATGAATGCCTGGCTGGACTGAGCTCAGACGATGTCGAAGAGATGGTGGCTGCGCTACTCCGGCTACGAGATGCCGGCACCACCATCATGATCATCGAACACACGATGCACGCCATGCTGCGCTTGGCCGATCGCTTCCTGGTCCTGGACCATGGTTGCGTCATTGCTGAAGGAGAGCCGCGCAGCGTGATGCAACTCCCACAAGTGCTGGAGGCGTATCTGGGCCGGCGTTTTGCGGAGGGCTTGGCCCATGCTTGAAGTCGAGAACCTGTCGGTGAACTACGGCGGCCTGCGAGCACTGTCGGAAATCTCGTTCAGTGTGCAAAAGGGCCAATTCGTGGCGGTGGTGGGAGCCAATGGGGCGGGAAAGAGCACCTTGTTCAAGACGCTGTCCGGCACCGTAAGGGCAACCGCAGGGGCGATTCGCTTCGATGGGCGGGACTTGCTTCAAGTGGCGCCGCATGAACGTGCTCATCTGGGCATCGCGCACGTGCCCGAAGGGCGCAAGGTCTTTGCCTCCCTGAGTGTGCTGGAGAACCTAGAGATGGGCGCCTATTCACGGCGCGGCCGCGCACACTTCAAGCAGGTACTGGAAGGCATCTACGCCATGTTTCCCATCCTGGCCGATCGCCGAGACCAACTCGCCGGTACGCTTTCAGGCGGACAGCAGCAAATGCTGGCAATTGGCCGCGGGCTGGCTTCGTCGCCACGGCTGTTGTTGTTGGATGAGCCCTCACTTGGACTCGCGCCGGTGGTGGTCGACGAAATTTTCGATCGTATCGGTCAGATTCACCGGGAGCATGGGCTCACCATTCTCCTGGTGGAGCAGCGAGCTGGCGAGGCGCTTGATGCCTGCGACCACGGCGTTGTCCTTGAATCTGGCCGGATCGTGCAATCTGGTCCTCGCTCGTCACTCATGGCCGATACCGGCGCCCTGCGATCGGCTTATATCGGCGCCTAGTTTCTCACTCACTCATCCGTTGAAAGGATCGTTCATGTCTTCAGGTTCCACAAAGCAGTGCGCATCCCGCCGCGCGTTTCTTCGCTCGTCCGGCGTTCTGGCTTCCGCTTCAGCGTTGGCTGGCTTTGCGGGCGTCGTCCGCGCACAGCCGGCAGAAGTCAAGGTTGGAATGGTCGCCCCACTTTCAGGGCCCTGGGCACGTCCAGGCGTGCTGATGCGGACGGGCGCCGAGATGGCGATCGAGGAGATCAATGCGAAGGGGGGAATCAAGGCCTTGGGTGGCGCCAAGATGCGCCTGGTGGTGGCTGATGCGGGTGATAGCGCTGACAAGGCTGCGGCGGCCGTGCGCGGTTTGCTGGCCTCGCACCCTGACGTTGTCGCGGGTAGCGGAGCCTGGCTGTCGTCGCTCACGCTCGCGATCACGGAAGTGACAGAGCGCGAGAAGCTGCCGTGGCTCACGTTCTCCTTTTCCGACCAAATTACCTCGCGCGGCTTCAAATACGTGTTTCAAACTGCGCCCCGGGCGTCTACTTTTGCCGACAAGGCAGCCCCGACGATCGCGGAACTGGCCAAATCAGCAGGAGCGCCATTCAAGAACATTGCCGCCATCTACGACAACACGCCGAATCCGAGTGGCTTTATGAAGGAGTTTCGTGAGAAGGTGGCGCCTTCGATGGGCGTGAAGCTGGTGATGGACGAGGTGTACACGCCGCCCCTGTCCGATGCATCAACGCTGATTCAGCGCCTGCGCCGCGCCAGACCCGATGCCATGTACTTGCTCGCAACCAACCCGCAGGACTTCAAGTTGCTGCTGGACAAACTCAAGGAATACAACATCAAGCTACCGTTGTTGGGTCATGGCGGTCCGGTACTCGATCCCGCAGTGCTTGCGGCCGTTGGCCCAGATGCCCTGGAGGGCATGCTGACTACCGTGGCTGCTTGGCCGGGCAAGGAGCATGCCGCGCTCGAAAAGCGCTTCATTGAACGAACCAAGGAACCTTTTCTGACCCAGGATTCCATCGTCCCGTACTCCGAGATGCACATTGTCAAGGAGGCGCTGGAACTCACAAAGTCGACAGATCGGGTGGCATTGGGTCAGACGATGCATGCGATGAAGCTGACAGAGGCGCAAGCTGGCAACGTGTTTCCAGGAGGCGTCTCGTTTGACGAGCGTGGCCTGCGCCGCGGTGAGACGGTGATGCTCGTTCAGTGGCGCAAGGGCAAGCCAGTTCTGGTCTATCCAAGCGAGGTCGCTGCCGCAGCCCCGGTATGGGTTCGGTAACCTCAGGGCGCCCAATGATCAACCACATCCTTACTCCGCGTCGACTGGTGGTCGGGGGTGGCAGCATCAAGCAGTTGCCTGAAGTCTTGCGTCAACTGAACATCGCGCGGCCCTTGTTGATCGCAGATCCCAACTTGGTGCGTTTGGGACTATCGGAACCCGTGGAGAACGTCTTGCGCGAAGCCGGTGTGCCCTACGCGCTGTTCACCGACGTGGTCGAAGATCCCACCGATACGTGCGTCAATGCGGCCGCCACAGCGATCAGCCAGGGAAATCACGATGGTGCGATCGGCTTCGGTGGAGGCAGTGCCATCGACACTGCCAAGGCTGCGGCAGTGGTGGCCAGCCTGAAGGAGCCAATCCGTGCCCTCATGGTGCCGCGCATTGTTGACGAAACGGCCATGCCGGTGTTAGCGATCCCGACAACCGCAGGCACTGGCAGCGAAGTGACTCGCGCGTGCGTCGTGACTGATTCGACGTCGCACGAGAAGATGCTGATCTTGGGCATTGCCTGCTTGCCGGCAGCGGCAATCGTGGATTTCGAGTTCACGCTGTCATGCCCCTTTCGCGTTACAGCAGATACTGGCCTCGACGCGCTGACGCACGCCTTGGAAGCGTTGGTCAATCGCAACCGCAATCCTCATGCGGATGCCTTGGCCCTTTCAGCACTGAAACTGATTGGTGCGAACCTGGAAAAAGCGTGCTTCGAGCCAACCAACCGCATCGCGCGCGAAGCCATGATGCTAGGTGCAATGCATGCAGGCCTGGCGGTATCGAACACCTCGACTGCGTTGGTGCACGGCATGAGCAGGCCGCTTGGGGCGTTTTTCCATGTGCCACACGGGTTATCCAACGCAATGCTGCTCGCATCGGTGACGGAGTTCTCGGCGCCCGCCGCACCCGGTCCCTATGCTGCGGCGGCACGCGCCCTGGGCTGGGCCGGCGATGGAAGTTCAGAAGCCGATGCAGTCGCCGCGTTGGTTGCTGGCTTTCATCGTCTCAACGATGTTCTGAAGGTGCCGACGCTGGCCGCCTTCGGTATCGACAAGGCGCGCTACTTCGAATTGCGCGATGCGATGGCAGTCCAGGCGTTGCAGTCGGGCACACCGGCCAACAATCCTCGGCTAGCCACGGAACATGAGATTGTTGAAATCTACGCTGCAGCTTGGGCCGATTGAGCGTTCAGGCAACACCGCTCTCGCGCAGACGTTCGGCGGCGATCTGCGCGACTCGTTGAACATGCTCCTGCGATGCTTGCTGCGCGGCCTGCGGGTCGCGCTTCTGCAGCGCCTGCACGATCCGATTCATCTCAGCCGCCGCTTCAATATTTCGTCCGGGCGAGCTGATGGTCATGACTCGGAGCCGGTTGATGCGCGCATTGAGCGACTGCACCACCTCCCATGCCATGGTCAGCCCTGCTTCACTAAATAGCGCTTCGTAGAACGCTGTAGTGCGGCGTAGCACCTCTTGGAAGTTTCCAGCCTTGAAGTCGGCCTGGATGGCCGCATTCAGCGCCACCAGCCGCTTTATCGCCGCAGGACTGGCTTTCTCTGCGCAGGTGCGGGCAGCATGTCCTTCAAGCAGCGCGCGAATCTCGTAGATCTGTGCGGCCTGATCTGCCGTCAGTGTCGCGACGACCGGACCTTGGTGACCGTCGGACTCGACGAGTCCTTCAGCCTCCAAGTGGCGCAGCACTTCACGGACGATGGAACGGCTAACATCCAGCTGTTCGCACAGGCTGCGTTCAATCAGGCGGTCCCCAGGTTTGAAATACCCGCCCCAGATGGCTTCACGCATCTTTTCCAACGTCAACTCGCGCAGCGTCTTTGCGCTGCGATCAACCTTCAATGAAGCTGCACGGGACGTAGTCATGTATCTCCTCAGTTAAGGCCTCCCAGGCACAAGTATTTCACGTCCAGATAGTCCTCCAAACCGCTCGGCCCTCCCTCGCGCCCGTAGCCCGACTCCTTGATCCCGCCAAAGGGCGCCACCTCGGTGGAGATGGAGCCGGTATTGATGCCAACCATCCCGACTTCCAGCGCCGCAGCCACGCGATGCACGCGTGCGATATCGCGTGTAAAGAAGTACGCAGCCAAACCGGCTTCGCTTGCGTTGGCCTGAGTCAGCACATCCGATTCGTCACGGAAGCGCAGCAGTGGCGCGACTGGTCCAAAGGTCTCAGCACTCGCCACCAGCATGGAAGGGGTGACGCCGCCCAGCACGGTGGGCGGGAAGAAGTTGCCATCGGCTTCACTCGCCCCGTGCAGCAGCACGGCCCCGCGCGAGAGCGCGTCCTGGACATGGTGCTGAACCTTACGGCGGGCGCGTTCGTCAATCAGGGGGCCGATGGTTACACCATCGTGTGCGCCATTGCCGACACGCAGGCTGCGCACCGCTTGCACCAAGCGATCCGAGAAGGCGTGATAGATGCCTTCCTGCACGAAGATGCGGTTGGCACAAACGCAAGTCTGGCCCGCGTTGCGGAACTTGGAAACGATTGCGCCTTCTACCGCGGCATCCAGGTCGGCATCGTCAAAAACAATGAACGGAGCGTTACCGCCAAGCTCCATGCTGACGCGCTTGACGGTATCGGCGCATTGACGAAGCAGCAACTTGCCTACGGCGGTAGAGCCAGTGAAGGTGAGCTTTCGCACGAGCGGGTTTGCGGTCAGTTCGGCGCCAATGGCAATCGGATCACCTGTTACAACGTTGAGCACGCCGGCAGGGACGCCGGCGGCGCATGCCAGCTTGGCCAAAGCAAGAGCCGACAATGGGGTCTGTTCAGCGGGTTTGGCCACGACTGTGCAACCCGCAGCAAGTGCGGGTGCCAGCTTGCGGGCAAGCATTGCGTTGGGAAAGTTCCAGGGCGTGATAGCGGCAACCACTCCCACGGGTTGCCGCACGGCACTGAGTTGCTTGTGTGGATCATGCGAGGGAATCACTTCGCCATAGGAGCGGCGACATGCCTCGGCAAACCATTCCACGTACGATGCCCCATACATCACCTCAGCTCGTGCTTCGGCCAGTGGTTTGCCCATTTCCTCCGTCAGCAATTGCGCTAGCTGATCAGCGTGCGCCAGGATCAGGGCATGCCATCGCTTGAGCATGTTCGAGCGAGCGTGAGCGGTCAGGGCTCTCCAACTGGCTCCCGCACGATGAGCTGCTTCAATGGCCGCGCTTGTATGGCCAGCGTCAAGCGACGGCACCGATGCAATGTGCTGACCGGTCGCTGGATTCACGACGTCGAACGTGGTTGCGCCTGAAATCCATTGGCCGTCAATCAGGCAGCGCTGTTCTCGCAGCTCTTGGTCAGTCAGTGAAGGCATGGAAGTGGGAGAGGCAGGAAACGCATAGCGGGTCTTGGGAAATTCACATCACTCCGAAAGCGAGGTTTCGAGCCACCGCCGAAGACTCTGATTGACCGCTTCAGGGGCTACCACGTTCATCATGTGACGTTGACCTGGGATGATCTCGACGATGGCGTTGGGTGCCTCTTGTCCCATCGCTTGGGACATCTCAGGCGCCGAGTTCACGTCGTACTCGCCAGTCAGGAACAGCGTCGGCATCAACAGCCGATGCAGTTGCCCGGCGTGTGCATCGTCCGACGAAGCGAACAACCTGTAGGTCCGGGCGTATCCCTCCGGTTGGACATCGCGCAGATAGCCAGCCAGCATGGTCGCCATCGATTTCAATGAGTCAGGCACCGGATCGCCGAACCAGCGGGCGATGGTCTCTTGAATAGTTGCCTGCACACCCACTTGATCAAGCGTTTCCGCTCGAGCCTGAACGGCTGTGCGCTGCTGAGACGACCGCCGAAAGACTGCGTTGAGCGCCGCGAGACGGAGGGTTCGTGATGGATGGCGCAGCGCAAATTCGATGGCAATCAGTGCGCCCATCGAATGCCCGGCCACGTTGGCTGCGGCGATACCCAGATGATCGAGCAAGCCTTCAAGTTGGAACGCATAGTTGCCCAGATTGGCATCCGGTCGAGGCAGTGGGCTGGCACCATGGCCAAGCAGGTCGTATGCCACGACTTGATGCGTGCGGGCCAACTCCTCGATTTGTGGAGCCCACACCCCACGCTGCATGCCTACGCCATGTATCAGTACGACGGGCTCGCCTTCGCCTTGAATGGAATAGGCGGTCCCGTTCGGCGCGTGCAAGATGCGATCGTCACGCATCATTGCTGCCAAGCTCCTTCAGATCTTCATATCGATTGCCGATGCGGTGGTGCGGGCGCCCACCGATCGAGGCACCCAGTGCCACGACAATCTCGTCCGGCGCGGGGGCATCGTTGATTGCAAACTGCAGCGTTAGGTAATGCGAGCGCATTCCTTCGTCGAGCTTGTGCATCATCGGAATGGCGATAGAGCAATTTGGCCCGCCGCGCACATTGGTGAAGCTCAAGTAACTCTTGGCGCCCACCGCCTTGCGGTAGAGGTTGCCAAAACGCAGCGTATGGATGAGAGCGGAGGCATGTTCCACTTCTCCAGACGTTCCTACGACGGCTGCCTTGCCGTACGCTTCAACTGCCTCGCCCGAGCCGGCCTGGCGCAGGATGGCTGAAGTCAACAATTCTCCGAGGACGGGTGCGATCGCCCGAATCTCTGGTTGGAGATCCTGGACAAAGCCTCGGCCGGCCCACGGATTGACAAGCACGGCGGCCGCGCCGTACATCATGAGAGGTTGTCCAGCAGCCTTGCCTCCTTCGATCCGTGTTTCTTCGGAGTAGCAGACAAGCTTGCGAATATTTGTGTTCATTTGAGTTCCTCGGATTCAAGTGCTGCGTATAGGAGGGCAACCGCTGCGCGCATGGCTGGATCGCTCACTGGGCGGTGATATGCGCGGCCTTGACGACCGCGCGGTATTTCTCGGTTTCAGAGGCCATGAATTTGCGGAGGCCATCTGCCGAATCGCCGGAAGCGCTAATGCCGTGCTCGGACAACCGCGCGCGGATCGCTGGATCAGACAGCACCTGTTGGGCCGCCGACTCGATCTTTCGCACCACATCCGGAGGTGTCTGTGCGGGGACGAATAGACCGAACCACACGTTCAGATCAAAACCGGACAGGCCAGGCTGCGCTCCCATGGCTGGGAGGCTAGGCGCAAGTTCCGATGGCTGAGCACCTGTGGTCGCAAGGGCCTTGAGTCGGCCGCTCTTGATATAGGTCTGTGCCGCGCTAAGCGTGGACACTGCCAAATCTATCTGACCACCCAGCAGATCGACCAGAGCCGGCGCTGCGCCGCGATATGGGACATGCGTCATAGAGATGTCGGCGCGCATCTTGAGCAACTCGCCGGCCACGTGCATGGGCGTGCCGTTGCCGGCTGATCCGTAGCTCAGTGCGCCGGGTTTCGAACGTGCCAGTTGCAGCAATTCCGCAATGTTGTTGACCGGCAGTGACGGCTTGGCAAGCAAGACCATCGGCCCAGTACCGACAAACACGACGGGAGCCAAATCCCGCGATGCGTCGTACGCAATGGCGGGGTTGATCAACTTGTTGATAAGAATTTCGGAACCTGACCCGAGCAGGATCGTGTAGCCATCAGGAACTGCGCGGACAACGCGCTGTGTACCCAAGACGCCACCCGCACCCGCGACGTTCTCAACCACTACTGGTTGCCCCAACTTCTCGGCAAGGGGCTGTGAAATGGTGCGCCCAATGATGTCCGAGCTACCGCCTGGTGCGAATGGCACGACCAGCGTGATGGGTTTGTCAGGGTATGCGGCCAAGGCAGCGGTGCTAGCACATGCCAAGCCCACTGCAACGCGACGCAGGGTGCGTGCAATCCATGCCGTCAACCCTAGGTTCTGATTTCGGTTGTTCATAGAGCGATACCTTCAACTTGATCTGATGGTATTATGGTATACCAAAAAAATTGATGGTGCAAGGGCCTTTTATGCGCCTGTCACGATGACCTCGCTTTGCGGGGATGCAGCGCCTAGGACGGAGCGAATCGCAGCAGTTCCTCAATTGAGAATCAGTTCAGTTGTCAACTTCCTCCGTCCAAAGGTGCAATTGGCACATTGCCCACACAATGAGTCAATGTGCAACCGCTACGTCAGTCCCGAAGAACGCGACATCGAGCGTTATTGACATGTGGGGCGCGCCGCGCCGAACCGCTGGTGGGATGAGGTGGTTGTTCCTCGGCGCAGAGGCGTCTTCATACGCCGCCCGATGGGCTATGTGGACCAGACTCGCGAAGTCGTAGCCGGCCAGTGGGGCCTGATTCCGTGGTTTGCCAAGGAAGCCAGGCTCAGCTACAGCACCAACAACGCGCGCAGCGAGGAGCTCGCCAACAAGGCCTCGTTCAAACAACCCTGGGCGCGGGGCCAGCGCTGCATCATCCCGGCGCTGTCCTTCGATGAGCCATGCTGGGAGACGGGTCGCAACGTTTGGTGGCGCTTTAGTCGCGCCGATGGCCAGCCATGGGGTCTGGCAGGCTTGTGGAACGTCTGGATCGATCGCAATACCGGCGAGGTGCACGAGAGCTACACCATGCTGACGATCAACGCGGACGACCATCCCCTGATGCGCAGGATGCACAAGGCTGACCCAAGCCGGCCGCCCGACCAGCAGGACAAGCGCGGGGTCATCGCCATCGAGCTGGCGGATGTGGATTGCTGGTTGTGTGGGACGCTGGCCGAGGCCGGCGCCTTGCTCAGGATGGCCCCGGTCGAAGTGCTTCAGGCGACGGAGCTAATGTGAAGTTGAACAGCCGGTTGCCAGCAACCGTGGTCAATGTCACGTGATGAGATCAAGCAACATGCAGACGGTGGGCATGTCTGCCGGCCTTCCGAATGTGCGCAAATGGCCAGGAGCCATCGTTGAATGGGTCGCGCCGACCGACGGGTTCAGGCTGGTTGCAGCCAGTGACGTTGGGATGCCCGATGACGGCGGTCTCCGATACCTGACATTGCGGGACGTGCGCCGCGAGCGAGCGCGTTGCCCGCTGGCAACCATCCGCGCCTGGAATCTGGTGGCTAGGGCGTGTCATCAAATGACGAAGGTGCTACGTTATATGGAGCATGACACGTCGACATGCCCTTACGGACGCCCAGTGGGAACTGATCAAAGACTTGTTGCCTGGCAGGGCTGGTCATGTCGGAC
>Ga0208938_1001335_pt1 | contig 14525 bp, 15 predicted proteins | sample AD_UKC125_MetaG_FD_184434 | JGI IMG/M metagenome (GOLD analysis project Ga0208938, IMG submission 184434) | Active sludge microbial communities of municipal wastewater-treating anaerobic digesters from USA - AD_UKC125_MetaG (SPAdes) (version 2) | ecosystem: Engineered > Bioreactor > Anaerobic >...
ACTGTTACTTTCATCTATTTTACCTACCATAGAAATAATAAGCATAAGTATCATCTCCTTATACTTATTATACCCCCTAAGAACAAATGTTTCAATAAGTTTTGTGATATATTTTAATATTCATTTGATACGTTTTAGCATTATTTTTGTATGCTGTTTACTACCTCCTTAAATTTTTATATAATCTTCTTTCATCCTACCCCACATATCCCTTATTGCCTTATTGGCTTTACTATCCTCATAGTATATTATAGGCTTTAACTGATTTATGGATTGTACTACAGTTTCATCAAAGGGTATCTTCCCCACAAGGGGAATATCATTGTCCTTACAGTAGCTTTCTATTTCCCATGTCACTTCTTCATTTATATCATATTTGTTTATACATGCCATAGATGGTATATTAAAATGTTTGGTCAATTCATATACTCTAATAAAATCTTCAAGTCCAGATTTTGTAGGTTCTGTTACTATAAGTACCCAATGATTCCCTGTAATGGAGGCTATAACGGAACAACCTATCCCTGGTGAACCATCTAATATGGTCAAAGAGTTTTTCCCATATTTTTCAGCTTTTTGCCTTAAGCGAGATACTAATAAGCCAGAACCGTCTCCACCAATCTCCATTTCAGCTCTAAATATATTTCCATCAGGTATTTCCGTCCTATATATATGGGCAGTTTTTTCTTCTACTAAACTTATGGCCTTTTCTGGGCAAACTATGGTACAAGCTCCACAACCCTCGCATTTAAGCTGATTTACCTTTCCTAAATCTATGGCATGGAATTTACACACTTCATTACAAATGCCACATTGGATACATAGGTTAGTGTCTACATGGGCTACATAGCTTCCAGAAAAGTATTCCTTATCCATATCCTTGCCTTCATAGTATAGATACATATTGGAGGCTTCCACATCTGCATCAATTCTTACTGAGCCTTTCTCCAATTCTGCAATGGAGGTGGCAATGGTAGTCTTTCCCGTTCCTCCTTTGCCACTTATAATACCTAGCCTCATAGGAGCACCTCCTCTATATTGCCTATAATCTGTTGAAAATATCCCCTATATTTTTCTACATGGATTAGAGTTTGGCCTTTTGAGTAATTTTCAGCTATTTCCCTTCTAAAGGGGATTTTTCCTATAAGCTCTATATTCTCTTCTTCCATATATTCTTTTAGATAGGGATTGTTCTCATCATATTTGTTGATTATCAACCCAAAGGGGATATTTAGCCTCTTAACTAATTCTACTGCCATCTTTAAATCATGAAGTCCAAAGGCGGTAGGTTCAGTAACCAATAAAGCCCTATGGGCATAGTGAAGTACATTTACCACATTGCAAGAAGTACCAGGAGGACTATCTAATATATTGATTCCCTCCTCTGACAGTTCCTTTAATAATTCTTTCAATATAGGTACTGCCATAGGCTCACCTATATTCATTATCCCTCTTTTTAATGAAATATTTCCTCTTTTACCTTCTTCTATTTTTCCTATAGCTCTTTTAGTATATTCTATCGCTTTTGTGGGACAAGCTAATCCACAAGCACCACAACTATGGCATAATTTATCAAATAATATTATTTTATTTTTAGTTTTTGCCAATGCGTTAAATTTACAAGCTTCAATACAATCTCCACATAGTATACATTTTTCTTGGTCTATTTTGGGTATTTCTACTTCCACATCTCTGGATTTAATATCTTCAGGTTCAAGAAATATAAAACCATTGGGTTCTTCTACATCGCAGTCTACATAGTTAGCTTCCAAAAGTAAGGCTAAATTGGTAGCGATGGTAGTCTTTCCTGTTCCTCCTTTGCCACTTAATACTGCAATATTCATTTTAATATACTCCTTTTTGAGATGGTCCTGCTTCTTTTATTTCTTCTAGTTCATCCCTTTTAAAGGATTCTATTAACAATTTACAAGGAATGTTTTTGCCCTTGTACATCCTTATATCTGAATTCTTTAAAAGTTCATAGGCATTGGGACCAATATTGCTGGAGATAACTCCATCTACGGATTGATCTATTAACTGTTGAGCTGATGCAATTCCAGCTCCACCGCTGGAATGTTTACCTTGGTTTTCTATGATTTTAGATTCATCAGATTCTAAATCATAAATTATAAAATACTCACATCTTCCAAATCTTAAATCCAAAGAACTATTCAGATCCTTTCCCTTTGACGATAGGGCAATTTTCATATTAATCTCCTCCAAAGTAAAAGTTATTGGCATATGCTAATTTGATTTTATAACTATATCTAGATTTTGTCAAATAAAAAATAAGTTAAAGGTTAACCTTTAACTTATTTTTTATGAATATATGCTATTATATATGTTCATCTCTCCAAAGTTTCTCATATCTTTCAGCATTATGTTTTATGGTTTCTATTTCTTCCTCTGTTACTTGTCTTTTCACCTTTCCTGGTGTACCTATTACTAGGGAATTAGGAGGTATAACCGTCCCCTCTGTAATCAAAGTTCCTGCTCCTATTATACAGTTATCCCCTATAGTGGCACCATTTAATATTATAGCTCCCATGCCTATTAGGCAATTGTTCCCTACTGTACAACCATGAACCACTGCATTATGCCCTATGGTGGTATAATCACCAATTTCTAAAGGTTCATAAGTGTCCACATGCAAAGTTGCATTGTCTTGTATATTGGTATATTTACCTATTTTGATGTAGTTCATATCTCCTCTAGCTACTGCACTATACCATATACTACTCCCTTCATCTATAGTTATATCCCCCATCACATCTGCTGTTTCTGCTATAAAAGTATCTGGATGAGTTTTAGCCTTTTTATCTTTTAAATATTTTATCATTTCTCCACTCCTTGTCTATAATTTTTAGCTTTTTCTAGCTTATTTATTGGTAGATTCCAGTCTTTATAACCTTGCAATAATATATTATAATATTGTTCAGGTGGAAGTTGTATATCCTTTTCCACCATGGAATAGGCTAAAGCATCGTATTTGTTTCCCCTTTCATCTTCTACCTCTACTACTATTCTATCATATAGATCTGGATATCCTTCTAATCTATCTAGCATTTCCAATTCCTGTTTTGAAATTACATATAGAGCACCTAATACTTCCTCTTTTTCTTCTATAATTATGTCTGCAAGTTGATTAAATACCAATCTATAGCCTTTTAGTACCACTTTCTTAATGGGTACGGCCTCTGGACATCTAGACATCATATATTCCTTGCTAAGATTACTAGCATAAGCAAAATATAGCATAGAATGCACCTCCTATCTATAAACTCTATATATTATATATTACCCCATAAACTGCTAATAACCAATAATTTCTTGACAATTCTTAGGTATCATGCTATACTCTTTAAAACAATTCCATATATAAGCTGTAATATAGAGGTTGCAGTTATAATGAGTACCATATAGTTTAACTTAGGGGGTTATAAATTATGGGAAAGGTATAGCTGCCGAAACATGGTATCTTCCCTAGGATTCTATGTTGGGGATGTGCTTAATAGGCCCATCACTGCAATTAGTTGTGACTACCCAATCCTCTAATAGAGCGCTATATTACACAGGGTAAAAGTATAAGGCTTTTTATAGTAGTATAAAACAGTCATAGGTTCTTTTACCTGTGACTGTTTCTTATTTTAATAGGAGAGTGATTCAATTGTCCATAGTTGTACAAAAATATGGGGGAACTTCTGTAGCTTCCATTGATAAAATCAAATCTGTTGCAAAGAAGTTGATTAAAAGGAAAGAATCTGGCTATGATTTGGTAGTTGTAGTTTCTGCTATGGGAAAAACTACCGATACTCTTATAGAAATGGCAAAGAAAATATCTGACAATCCTAGTAAAAGGGAGTTGGATATGCTTCTATCTACGGGAGAACAGATGACATCATCCCTTTTAGCTATGGCCTTAAAAGATATGGGCTATGATGCTATTGCATTAACAGGTTTTCAAGCAGGTATAAAAACGGAAGACAAGCATACTAAGGCGTCTATTTTAGATATTGAAATCAAAAAAGTTAGGCGCCATTTAAAGGAGGATAAGATTGTAATAGTCGCTGGTTTCCAGGGTATAGATGAAAATGGTGATATTACTACTTTAGGGAGAGGAGGCTCTGATACTACAGCAGTAGCATTAGCAGCCAAATTAGATTGTCCCTGTGAAATATATACAGATGTAGAGGGAATTTATGGAGTGGATCCTAGAATTTATCCCAATGCAAAAAAACTTGACTATATTAGTTATGATGAAATGTTGGAAATGGCTAGTCTAGGGGCAAAGGTGATAGAAACTAGAGCTGTGGAATTAGGTAGTAAATATCAAGTACCTATTTATATAGCTTTGAATACTGGACTAGTTACAGGCACTTATATAAAGGAGTTGAATGAATCTATGGAAAAGAAAGTAGTTACTGGACTTACTGCTAGTGATGATGATTTGATGGTTACTATTAACAATGTATTATACAATACTAAGAATATCTGTTATATATTTAATAGACTAGGAGAGATGGATATAAATATAGATATGATTAGTCAAACTGCTCCTATTCATGGATATGTAAATATATCCTTCACTGCACCAAAGGAGAGTAAATACCTTATAATGGATTTGGTCCAAGAATTAAAGAGAAAAATGAGGGAAATAAAGGTAGATATACAGGAGGATATAACTAAAATATCCGTAGTAGGTTTAGGTATGAGAACTCAATCGGGAGTAGCTGCACGGTTGTTTAAAGTATTCGCCGACAATGACATCCACTTTAAGCAAGTGACTACCTCTGAAATAAGAATATCCTATACCATAAATACTACAGATAAGGAAAAAGCTATTGTTAAAATAGCAGAGGAATTTAATATGTAATATGTTTAAGCCCTAGGAGATAGCATATTGCTACTTCCTAAGGCTTATTTTGGATTCAATCCTGTGATAGATACTCCAATATGCCCTTTTTTATAGCAAAGGCAACTTTTTCTTTATATTTTCTGTTTTTCATCAGTTTATTTTCCTCTGGATTGGTTATGAATCCCACTTCTACTAACACCCCAGTATGTTTTGTTTCCCTTAATATATAAAAATTTTCAGATAAAATTTCTGCCCTTAAAGATGTATCTTTGAGAAATTTATCATATACATATATGTCTACAGATTCAGCTATACTTTTAGCCAATTTCTCACCTTCTACAGAGTTGGGAAAATGGTATACTTTTATGCCTTTAACAGAGGTTTTTTTACTTGAATTTACATGGATACTTATAAAAGCCAAGGGATCATTTTCATTAATAATATTCTTTCTAGCATCTAAATCCCTTCTGTATCTAGATGCATTAATAGAGCTTAAATTTTCTAAGGATACATCATCTTCTCTAGTCATAATAACATCAAAACCTTCTACTAGTAGTTCTTTTTTTAGCTTCAATCCCACATCTAAATTTATATCCTTTTCTAATATATCATTCCTATCTCCAGTGCCTCCATCTATGCCCCCATGGCCTGGATCTATTACTATAGTCTGTTGACTTTTAGGGTTGAATATATGAATTATCCTTTGTTTTTTTAAAATAGCAGTCATCCCAATCAAAACTATTATAATTGTTGATATTAGTAGTTTTCTCCTATTCACTTTTATCACATATATTCTAGGCTTTCTTTTCATATCTTCACCTTATAGGCCTTAATATTGAACTTATTTATATGATTATTTGAAATGTACATATTGTAGAACCTTTTTTTATCTCCTTCTAGCAAAATCTACAAATCTAAATTTATCTGGTCTATGTCTTGATTCAGTGTATTGAAACAAACTAGCATCGTCTAAATAGGTATAGGATTTCACTACCACTATCATATCAAAGTCCTCTAAATCTAAATATTCCTTATCCTCCTTGGATACCTGCTGGAGAGTTATCTCTTTCTTTGCAAATCCAATATTCAACCCTAAATCTTTCTCAATATATTCATATATAGAGGACTCACATATCTCTTTAGTTAAGTCTGGTACATATCTATTGTTGAAAAAATCCTTGTCCAATATGATCTTTTTACCGTCTATCTCCCTAACCCTAATAACTCGCCACACCAAATCTCCCTTGGATAATTCTAATTTCTTTGTTAAATATTTGTCAGGGTTGATAAGGTCTAATTCCTGAACTAATGTATTGGATCTTATACCTAATTTCTGGGAAAGCTCCTTAAAGCTTACTATTCCCGTTATGGGAAAATCAAATTTATTAATATCCAATACAAAAGAACCCTTTCCCTTTATCTTGTGTATATATCCATTGCCTTCTAATAGGTCTAATGCTTTTCTTACTGTATCTCTAGATACATTATATATGTCCATTAATTCATTTTCCGAAGGTAGCTTTTCTCCTGGTTTTATATCTCCTTTTTCTATTGAATCCATTAAATCGTTATAAATACTCAAATATTTAATTTCCATATTATATCACCTTAATTCATAGTATCATCAGTGATTTAATTTTTCAAGATGATACACTATAGATTCATAGGGTCTTAATTTTAGGTTTTTAATATCCTTGCTAGAATCTTTATAGTTGGAGATTAATATCTTTATTTTCAGCTTGTCTAAGTCAATATTTTCTGGTAATTTAAATAAGGTTTCCTCTTTATAGAAATTGTTAACTACTAGTAATTTTTCATCCCTATAGTTCCTTATATATGCAAATATTTGATCATCTTCCTCATAAAGAGGTATGAAATTCCCATGGGAAATTACATTGTATTCTTTCCTCAATCTTATTAGTTCTTTATAATGATAAAAAATGGAATTTTTATCATTAAGTGCCTTCTCTACATTTATCTCCTTATAATTAGGGTTTACAGAAATCCAAGGTTCTCCAGTGGTGAAACCTCCATTTTTACTAGAATCCCACTGCATAGGAGTTCTAGCATTATCCCTAGATTTGGATTGAAGTATCTTTATTATATCTTCATGTTTCATCCCTTTATCCATTAGTATATGATAATACTGGATAGATTCCACATCCCTATGGTCTTCAATTTTATCAAAATAAGGATTAGTCATACCTATTTCCTCACCTTGATATATATAAGGGGTTCCTCTTAACATATGGAGAGCAGTGGCCAGCATTTTAGCAGATTCCTTTAGATATTTTCCATCGTCACCAAATCGGGATATAGCTCTAGGTTGATCGTGATTACACCAGAATAGGGCATTCCATCCATTACCTCTTTCCATACCTATTTGCCAATCTATCAATATCCTTTTTAGCTTTAAAAAATCGAAATCCATTAAAGACCATTTGTCTCCATCTTTATAATCTACTTTTAGATGATGGAAATTAAATACCATGGTTAATTCTTTCTCTTCTGGATTGGTATATTTGATGCAATTTTCAATATCTGTAGAGGACATCTCCCCTACGGTGATTATATCTTCTTTTAATCCAAAGGTATTATTATTTAATTCTTTTAAATACTCATGAATTCTTGGACCATCAGTATAAAATCTTCTACCATCTCCTTGTAGATCGTCTACAAATTCTTCTGGCTTGGAAATTAGATTTATAACATCCAGTCTAAATCCTTTGACTCCTTTATTAATCCAAAAATTAACTATGTCATAGATTTCTTTCCTCACTTGGGGATTATCCCAGTTGAGATCTGCTTGAGTTTTATGGAATAGATGAAGATAATATTCATCAAATTCTTCTACATACTCCCATGCAGAACCTCCAAATTTAGATTGCCAATTGGTAGGCTCTTTTCCATCTCTAGGCTTTTTAAATATATAGTATTCTTTATATTTTTCATCTCCAGCCAAAGCTTTTTGAAACCATTCATGTTCTGTAGAGGTATGGTTTAAAACCATATCCATGATTATACCTATACCTCGTTTGTCCGCTTCCTTTACCAATTGTTCAAAATCCTCCATGGTTCCAAATTGAGGATCTATTTTTTTATAATCTGCTACATCATAGCCATTATCCTTCTGTGGAGATACATAAAAAGGGGTAAGCCAAATATAATCTACACCTAATTCCTTTAAATAATCCAATTTTTCCATTACCCCTTTTAAATCTCCAATTCCATCACCATTGGAATCCTTAAAAGATTTTAGATATATTTGATATATTACGCTTTCTTTGAAATTTATCATAGTATGTCTCTCCTCCATATATTATGTCTAAAAAAGAAGGAGGTTTTAGCTCCTTCTTTCAGCTTTATCCTTAATTCTTTGATAGTTTTTTATTTCCCCATCTTTTATTCTTAGAAAATGTCATAGTCAATCCAAAGGGAACTATTATAGCAATTAACATGGCTATAGCAAACTTACCCATATGTTGAGGTTGAATAGAAAGTATCCCTGGTAGTCCTCCAACACCTATGGAGTTGGCCATGACTCCAGTTCCTACTGAAAATACTGCTGCCAAGGCTGAACCTATCATAGCAGCTAAAAAAGGATAACTGTATTTAAGATTTATTCCAAACATTGCTGGTTCCGTTACCCCTAAATAAGCGGATATGGTAGCAGGAATAGATATTTGCTTTTCTTCTTCATTGTCCCTATGAAGAAATATAATAGCTAAAACTGCAGAACCTTGAGCAATATTAGATAGGGCTATCATAGGCCATAGGTTAGTACCGCCAAATTCACTCATAAGTTGTAAATCTATAGCATTTGTCATATGATGAAGCCCTGTGATTACCAATGGAGAATACAAAAATCCAAATAAAGCTGCAAATAACCACTTAAAAGCAGAAGTCAATCCACCATAAACTCCATTGGATATTACTGTGCCTATTTTCCAGCCTATTGGCCCTAATATTATGTGAGCTACCAATACAGTAGGGACTAAGGATAAAAATGGCACTACTATCATGGATATATATTCTGGAACTACTTTACGTAACCTTTTCTCTAAAAATGCTAATAGGTATCCAGCTAACATGGCTGGTATAACTTGAGCTTGATAACCTATCATCTGTACTTGTGCAAATCCAAAGTCCCAAACGGGTATTTCTGCTCCACCTGCTACTCCATAGGCATTTAGCAATTGGGGTGATACTAAGGTAATTCCCAATACTATTCCCAATATTTGAGTGGTACCAGATTTTTTAGCTATAGACCAGGTAATGCCTACAGGTAAAAAATGGAATATAGCCTCTCCTATTAACCATAAAAAGTGATGTACCCCTGCCCAAAATTGAGAAACCTCTGTTAAAGTTTTGGTTCCTCCTTCTAACATCTTAATATCTCCAATTATATTTCTAAAACCCAGTATAAGACCACCTACTACAATAGCAGGGATGATTGGAGCAAATATTTCTGCCAAATGAGATACAAATCTCTGTAAAGGATTTAAATTTTGTCTACCTGCCACCTTGGTATCTTCCTTTGTAGCTACTTTTATATCTGCTATTTGGACTAATTCATTATAGAATGTAGATACTTCATTTCCAATTATTACTTGAAACTGACCTGCTTGTGTAAAGGAACCTTTAACGGATTTTATACTTTCGATCTTTTCTATATCTGCTTTCTTTGGATCATCTAATACAAATCGCAGTCGAGTAGCACAATGGGAAACGCTTACAATGTTATCTTTGCCTCCGATATAATCTAGCAGTTGATGAATATCTTTAGTAAACTTTGACATACCATTACCCCCTAAGTTTAAATTTTATGAAAACCTTTTTCCTGTACGTACAAGTGCTGTTGTTTTTAGTATAACCTGTACGTACAGGTTTGTCAAGTAAAATAAAAACTGGGTTGTGTTTTAACCCAGTTTATCTTTTTTATTTAGATAATCTTTAATAGAATTTCTTAGAGCTTGTACTCCAAGATTGGAGCAATGGAGCTTGTTTTCTGGTAATCCATCTAGTGCTTCAACTATATCCTCTTCTTGTATCTCCAAGGCTTCTTCTAATGTTTTACCTTTAGCTAGTACAGTGGTCATGCTAGATGTAGCCACAGAAGCAGTACATCCAAATACCAAAAAGGATATATCTTCAATGATATCATCTTTTACCTTTATATATATGGTTAGGGAATCTCCACAATTAGGATCTCCATAAGTACCTTTACCATCATAATCCACCATGCTACCTACATTTTGAGGACTCATAAAATGTTCTATTACCTTCATGGAATATTGGGAATACATATATCTCACATCCTATTTTTAAAGTTTAACATACTTTATTTATTATAACATTTAATTCAAAAGGAATGAATATTTAACTAAGATTTTTTTAATCCAATTTCATATTATTTAACTTGTTCTAATCTATTTTTTACTGTTTCCTTACTATTTTAATTTTTCTGTGACAAAATTCGTATCTAAGAAAAAAGCTTGTCTTTTATCTTTATTTTCTATATCTTCAAATCCCAATTGATAAACCCTTGGATTCGTATTAGATTTTACAGTTAATAGTTTATGTTTTGAATCATAAGAACAGATATATCTAGTATAAGTAGTGTGATTATATTTTTTATTTCTAACAAACCCATTTGGCATAGTCATTGAAGCCATTATATTATAAGAATACGAAAGAGCTTCTTTGAAATTATTAGGTTTAATATGCATCTTAGTTAAATAAAAAGCTTTGATAAACCTAGAAATAGGATCATAGCCCCCAGGCAAATTTTTAACAGAATTAAAATCTTCAAGATTGTCTAAGTCCAAAAATTGATTCAATCTTTTAACATGGGACTTAAAGCCTGGTGAATTGGTCATTACATCATATGGATTTTCATAACATATTAGTTCTCCTCTTCTAGGTTCAATAATAACACATCTTTTAGTAGAATCAGCAAACATAAAGTGGAAATCTGGTGATATTACATTTTCTCCCCTATAATCTTTAGTAGATATATGAATATTTGGTAAATCTCTGACTAATTCCTCTACAGATTTATAATTTGTAAGTGCATAGGTGAAGTAATCTAAACTAGAAATATTAATCTTTTTTGGTTTTATTTGATTAGCATAGAGATTAAACCCCGAAAAAGCATTAGTAATGCCTATTAAACCATATTCGTTTACACCATCCTTCAATGGGTCTCGATTTTCAAAGCATATCCCTAATGTCTTATATTTTGAGTACAATGGATTGCCCATTAAATCATTACAAAAATTATAATATTTTGGTAGATAGATTACATTATAATTTAAAGGAACTTCATAATCCATTGTCCTCCCCATGACACAACCATCTTCATAATTTATTTTTATGCCAGTACACATATTATCCCTCTCATTATAATAATGTATGTTTCATATTTATTAATTTTATCATATTAACTTACTTTATTTAACCCAAAATTACAAGAAGTCTCCCATCTTCTATAAATGGGGATAAATTGCTAATATACTTAACAAGCATATTGCAAACTTGATATTTTGTAATCAGTATCGAACAATGTAAGGCTCATTGTATGAGAGAATTGGAGAAGTTTTTATTTGTTATCTACTATAATTTCCTGCTTTGTTTTATATATTGAACCATTAGCAATGAAAACCCCCTAAAAAAACATGGTTTAAAAGGCTTTCCTTGACCCTATTAAACCATGTTTCATAACACTATTTTATTTGCATTCTAAAAAGAATTTGCATAATGATAGAACTTTATTTGATGGAGACACCTTCTATATACTCCTTATAGTTCCCTCCTATTTTCCATGGCTTTAGAAAGAGTAACTTCATCAAAGTATTCCAAATCTCCTCCTACTGGAATTCCATGGGCTATTCTAGTAGTTTTAATGCCTAGGGGTTTTAGAAGCTTTGCTATATATAGTGCTGTAGCTTCTCCTTCTACTGTAGGATTTGTAGCTAAAATTACTTCTTCTATACCCCCTTCGTAGGCTCTATTAAGAAGTTCTTTTATTTTTATCTCATTGGGTCCTATATTGTCCATTGGAGATATAACCCCATGGAGTACATGGTATAGCCCTTTATATTCCCTGGTCTTTTCCATTGCAATTATATCCTTTGCTCCCTCTACTACACATATGATAGATCTATCCCTTCTATGGTCTCTACAAATATGACAAGGGTCTTCGTCAGTTAAATTACAACATATGCTACAATAATGGACCTTTCCCTTTGCATCTATAATAGCATTAGCTAGCTTTTCAACCTCTATGGTATCCATTTCCAGTATATAAAAGGCTAAACGTTGAGCTGTTTTTTTCCCAATACCTGGTAGCTTAGAAAGCTGCTCGATTAAATTTGCGATAGGTAATGCATAGTAATCCATACTACATCAACCTTTCCATTAGAACAGTCCTGGTATGTTCATTCCCCCAGTTAATTTGTTCATCTCCTGTGCTGCCAATTCCTCTGCACTTCTTAAGGCTTCATTTACTGCTGCTAAAATTAAATCCTGTAACATTTCTACATCTTCTGGATCTACTACCATTTCATCTATAGTAATAGATATTATTTCCTTCTTTCCATTGGCTTTAACTGTAACTGCTCCTCCTCCAGCACTTGCTTCTACCTCTGTTTGTTCTAGTTGCTTTTGCATTTCCTCCATTTGTTTCTGGACTTTTTTCATCTGTTTCATCATATTTCCCATATTCCCCATTCCTGGGAATCCACCTCTTGCCATATTAAATCTCCTTCCTAATAAATCATTTTATTTCTACAATGTCTTCGCCAAAAAAGTCTTTGACCTCTTGAACATGGTCTTTCTCACATTCCTCTTCCTCTTCTTGTTCTTCTACCATAATAAAATCTACATTTATTTTTTTATGAAAATGAGAAGAGATTGTTTTTCTTACCAATTCCTTGTTTTCATCGCTACTAATAAGCTCTTTATGAATACCATATCCATCTTTGTATCCAATTTTTAGGGTGTTGGCATCAAAGGAAACAGGCTGCCCCTCCATCAATAGGGCATGGGTGCTAGGCCTAACATCCCGCAATGTTTTTAATACTTTTGGCCATTCTTCCAAGATAGTTTGAAAGGGCAAATCCTTTTCATCATCAAATATCTCTACAGGCTCTATTTCCCTTTCTGTTTCTTCCTTAGGTTCTTCTACTTTTTTGTATTCCTCCTTAGAATCCCATTGCTTTTTATAATTTTTTGTATCTTTTGGTTTCCTTATATCTATGTTTCCACTGGATATCATCATCTCTAATTTTTCTACCCTATCCTCTAGTTTTGCCTGTTCTTCTAAGTTTATCAATTTTATAGTGGCCATTTCAAGTATTATTCTAGGTTGGGTTGCCCATTTAGCTTGGTTTTCACATTTTGTCAATATATCTAAAGCTTTCAATATATATTCTAAAGACATGGATTTACTTTGTTCTATATACATCTGGAAAGTTTCCTTGTCCATATCCATTATGTTTTCCGCGTTATTAGCGGTCTTTGAAATCAATAAATTCCTAAAATGGTATATTAAATCCTTTATAAATTGATGGAGATCCTTGCCTTCTTGAACTATATCATCTATCTTCAATAAGGCTCTTTCTAATTCCTTTTTCCTTATATCTTCAGCCAATGAAAATAGAATATCTGTATTAGCTATTCCTAATATATCTAATGTGTCTTCATAAGTCAATTCTCCTTCTTTATAAGATAGACACTGATCTAAAAGGCTTAAAGCATCCCTCATAGCTCCATCGGAATTTCGAGCTATTAGATGCAATGCTCTATCTTCTACTTTCATATTTAGCTGATCACATATATTTTTCATATTAGCAATAATGTCTTTTGAGGTAATCCTCTTAAAATCAAATCTTTGACATCTAGATAGAATGGTTTGAGGTAATCTCTCCATTTCCGTCGTAGCCAATATGAATATTAAGTGTTTTGGTGGCTCTTCCAATGTCTTTAATAGAGCATTAAAAGCTTCATTTGTAAGCATATGAACTTCATCTATTATGTAGATCTTATATTTTGTCCTTGCTGGAGGATAGATTACTCTATCTCTCAATTCCCTTATATCTTCAATTTTTCTATTACTTGCAGCATCCATCTCTATAACATCCATTATAGATTCATCTAGTATTCCCTTACATATTTCACATTCATTGCAGGGATTTCCATCTTTAGGATTTAGGCAGTTTACTGCTCTAGAAAATATCTTCGCAGTAGAAGTTTTACCTGTACCCTTAGTACCTGAGAATAGATATGCATGACCTACATTGCCATTTGCTATTTGATTTTTTAAAGTTATAGTTATATGTTCTTGGCCTAATACCTCATCAAAAGTCTTAGGCCTATACTTTCTATACAATGCTTGATACATCTTATCCACCCTTATATGATTTAATACATATATTATACCAGATGGGAGGAATAATTACACTAATAACTATATTTACTTTTTCATATTTCATATATTCTAAATCGATTCTTCTCTTCTATACTAATACAATTGAATTTATTGGAAAGGATTCAATTAGTAAACCAAAGTTATAGTTGACATGTGGAGATAATTTAAGTATAATATAATCCTGTAAAGTATTTGTTTATAATTTAATAATAATTTTGGAGAGGTGGCCGAGTTGGACGA
>Ga0208938_1001337_pt1 | contig 14520 bp, 17 predicted proteins | sample AD_UKC125_MetaG_FD_184434 | JGI IMG/M metagenome (GOLD analysis project Ga0208938, IMG submission 184434) | Active sludge microbial communities of municipal wastewater-treating anaerobic digesters from USA - AD_UKC125_MetaG (SPAdes) (version 2) | ecosystem: Engineered > Bioreactor > Anaerobic >...
CCTGGCCGGCCGGGCCCACCGACGAGGCAAACCTCGCGTGTCTGTGCCGGCACCATCACCGGATCAAAACTCACACCGCGTGGAAAGTCCGCAGACTCCCCGGCGGGATCCTGGAATGGACCAGCCCTACCGGGCGGGTCTACCTCAGCACCCTCGAAGACCCCTGACCGAAAGGCTCCCGCCCCCCGGCGGGCAGCACGACCCATCCCCTGCAGCATGCTCAGCCCCCGGGCAATACGTGACGTGCGGCTGACATTCGCGAGGGGGTCAGCCGTACAACTACGTCCGACGCGCCCCGACGTCCTACGCTGCAGACATGCGTACGCTCGCCGTTGCCTTCGTCGTCGCCGTCGGCCTCACGGCCTGCAGCAGCACCGACGACCCCTCCGATCCCCAGGTCAGCGCCAGCACTGTACTCCAGCAGGATGTGAACACCTTCTGCGACGACGTGCGCGACGCCATCTCCCAGGATCCCTCCGAGGATCAGGCGCAACGCCTGGCCGAATTGCAGAAGGTCGCCCAGAACCTCGGGCTCGGCACCCGTGACGACATGTACGCCGCAGAGGCTTTCAACGCCTGTGACCAGCAATTGCAGGACGCCATTAACGCAGGGTGAGCGACGTCACCCCCGGCCCGGGCAGCGCGTCGCGTATGGTGGGAGCAGACCGGTCGGGCAGAAGAGCCTGACCACGGGTCGTGCACTCACCCTTCAGGTGATTCTTTTTCCGGTTGCGATATCGGCGTCGAAGTACACGGCCACACCGAATCCGATTGGACTTTTCCCTTGACCAACTTTGCCGACCTCGGCGTGCCCAGTGCCTATAACGATGCACTGCGCAGCCAGGGCATCACCGAACCCTTCCCCATCCAGATCCATACCCTGCCCGACGCGATCGCCGGCCGGGACATCCTGGGCCGCGGCCGCACCGGCAGCGGCAAGACGCTGGCGTTCAGCCTGCCGGTGGCCATCCGCCTGCGCGGTGCCCGCAGCGCCGCCGGCGCCCCGCGTGCCATGATCCTGGTCCCGACCCGCGAGCTGGCCAGCCAGGTCAGCGCGACCCTGCGGCCACTGGCCCGGGTGTCCGGCTTGACGGTGACGACCATCGTGGGCGGCGTCAGCCAGCACCCGCAGGTCAAGGCACTGCGCAGCGGAACCGACATCGTGGTGGCCACCCCCGGCCGGCTCGAAGACCTGATCCAGCAGCGGGAGTGCCGACTGGACGAGGTCCAGATCAGTGTCCTCGACGAGGCTGATCATCTCGCCGACCTCGGTTTCCTGCCGGCGTCGAAACGCCTGCTCAGCCAGACCCCGCGCGGCGGGCAGCGCATGCTCTTCTCCGCAACCCTAGACGCTGCCGTCGAGGTGCTCGTGCGCAAGTACCTGGTCAATCCGGTGACCCACCATGTCGACACCGACCAGGTGCCCACCATGACTCACCACATGCTCACCGTCGCCGAGGCTGACAAGGCCGCAGTGATCCAGGAGCTGGTCGCCGGGCACAAGCGCACCCTGGTGTTCACACGCACCAAACACGCGGCGCAGAAGCTGGCGAAACGGCTGTCCGCGGCGGGTATTCCGGCGGTGGATCTGCACGGCAACCTGTCCCAGAACCGACGCCAGGCCAACCTCGAGATGTTCAGCTCGGGCAAGGCCCGGGTGCTGGTCGCCACGGACATCGCCGCACGCGGCATTCACGTGGACGGCATCAAGCTGGTCGTGCACATGGATCCGCCCGCCGAGCACAAGACGTACATGCACCGGTGTGGCCGCACCGCCCGTGCGGGTGCCGACGGGGCCGCGGTGACCGTGGGTACTCACGCTCAGCGCCGCGACATCACCCGCATGCTGCGCCAGGCGCAGATCGAACCCGCGATGGCCAGCGTGACACCGGGCCACGAGGCGATCGCCACGCTCGTCGGGCCGGTCGCCGAGCGCTCCTACCTGCCGCGTCCGGTCCAGCAACAGACGCAGCGCCCGGCGGGTCGTCGCCGCCGCCGTTAAGGCGTAAGAACGAGGGGCCGTCGGCACATTCGCCGACGGCCCCTCGTTCGTTGCGCTTAAGCAGGTGGGTAGACGCCCATCTGCTTGGCCTTGTCGGTCTGCCAGAAGATGTCGGCGATCTCGTCGATGTAGGCGACCAGCTGCTCCCCCACCGCCGGATCCATGCTCTTCTTGGCCTCGCCGGCCTGATGGATCGCCTTCCAGAACAGCTCGTGCAGGTTCGGGAACGCCGCGAAGTGGTCGGGGGCGAAGAAGTCGGCCCACAGGACCATCAGGTGGTGCTTGGTCTCCTCGGCCCGCTGCTCCTTGATGATGACAGCGCGCTGACGGAACACCTCATCGTCGCTCTCGTGGTACTTCTTGGCGGTCTTGACCACCGACAGTGCCTCGATCTTCGCCTGCGCCGGGTCATAGACCCCGCAGTACAGGTCACAGTGAGCGTGGGCGACGGTCGCGGATGCGAACAGCCTTCCGAGCATGGGCAACTCCTTCTCTAGGTCCTGATGCGACCCTACAATCTTGCGGTGGCGTCCATGAAGGGGCAATTGGATCGAATCCTGCGCAGATTTGTCGTCGCGGACACCTCCATGCAACCCACGCTGGTGGCTGGGCAGGGGTTGCTGACCACGGGGTATGGACCTGTTCGCGTCGGGCAGGTTCGCTGCTTGCCGCATCCCGAGCGACCCGACTTCTGGCTGGTGAAGCGGGTGGCCGCGGTGCATGCCGACGGGACCATGACGGTGCTCTCCGACAACCCGCGCGGCACCGACTCGCGGACGTTCGGCGACGTTCCCACGCGCGGCACCTACCGGGTCGTGGTCGCCATCCCCAGGCGGTTCATGTGACGATGCGGGGGTGCACATCGATGACTTCGCCAAGGAGAAATACATAAGCCTGGCCACCTTCAAGAAGGACGGCAGCAAGGTTGCGACCCCCGTCTGGGTGGCCCGGGAGGGGGACAGGTTGTACGTGATCACCGATGCCGGGTCTGGCAAGGCGAAACGTCTGCGGAACTCATCGCGGGCCCAGATCGCGCCGTGTGACATGCGCGGCAATGTCAGCGGTGACTACGTCGACGCCACGGCCACCCTGCTGGACGACCTCGGGACCGACCGGGTGAACACGTTGATCAGCCGGAAATACGGGCTGATGGCGCGGGTTTTCGGGCTGATGGGCAGCGTACGACGGCTGGTGGGCCGCGGCGAGGAACAGCGGGTCGGCATCCAGATCACGCTGGGCTGAACGCGTTGGGGTGTCCGCAGCGTCCCCCGTGAGCAATTCGGCAGTTGTTGTTGCGACACGCCGTGAAAATTCGCACCTTCCGCCCATTGCTGGCCAACACGTGGGGACCAACACGTAGCCAGCTCCCCTCCAGCCGGTACTTGGCCAATCGATCGTTCTACACTGCACCCACGGGGAAGGAGGTCCGGCGTCGTGCCCGATAGCGACTGGTTCCGCAATGTGTCCGCAATGACCGGCGACGCCTTCTACCTGCTGCAACTCCAACCCGTCGCACACGTCGAGTTCATGTCCGAGAGCATCGCCGGCGTCCTGGGTTACTCCAGCGCAGAGTCGCTGGTCGACCTGGCCGGCCTGTTCACGACGGTCGATCCTCGCGATGAGGACACGTTGCGGGCCGCGTTGCAGCAGCCGCCCGGCAGCGTCGGGCGCCTGGAGCTGCGCTGGCAGCACAAGACCGACGGGTTCGTGACCCTCGAACACTGGTACACGATCCAGGAGCGGGCGGACGGCTCGCGCGTCGTGGAGGGGATCGCCCGCGACATCAGCCAGCGGCGCGCGATGGAGACGTCGCTGCGCGAGTCCGAGGCACGCTTCCGCAACGCCATGACGCACTCCGCCATCGCCATGTGCCTGGTCGCCCCAGACGGGACGTTCGAGACGGTCAACGCCGCCCTGTGCGAGCTGCTCGGCCGCGATGCCGACACGCTGCGCGCCACGTCCTGGCAGACCCTGACCCATCCCGAGGATCTCGAGGTGGACCTCGCCCTGGTCGGCGACGTGCTGGCCGGACGGATCGAGAACTACTTCCTGCGCAAACGTTTCATCCGGCCCGACGCAACGGTGGTCTGGGGGGACCTCTCGGTTGCCTGCGTGCGCGACGAGGCGGGCGCGGTGGCCCATTTCGTCACGCAGATCGTGGACGTCACCGCCCAGCTCAAGGCCGAGCAGGCCCTGCGTGCCTCCGAGGAGCAGTACCGGCTGCTGGTCGAGGAGTCCAGCGACTTCCTGCTGCGTACGGTCGGCAGCCAGGGGACCATCGCCTGGGTCTCAGCGTCCATGACCCGGGTGCTGGGCTGGCAGCCTGAGCAAGTGATCGGCCGTTCGGCTCTGGACTTCCTGCATCCCGACGATCACCCCAGCGCCCGCTTGGCCCGCGAGCTCATCGACGCCGGCCAGCAGAGCAGCGCCCGGCGGCGGGTGCTGTGTGCCGACGGCAGCTACAAGTGGATGCTGCATGTGGGGCGCACCCAATTCACCAACGACGGCAGGGCCCGGAGCAGGATCAGCAGCTTCGCGGACATCGACGCGCAGGTCCGTGCCGAGCAAGCGCTCGCCGCGACCCAGGCCGTGGCGCAGGCCGACCGGCAGCGGCTGCGGTCGATCATGGACGCCATGCTCGACCCGTACTTCATGATCGCCGCGGTTCGCGACCAGGACGGTGCCATCGTCGACTTCGAACACGTGGACGTCAATGATGCGGCGCTGGCCCACGCGGGCTTCACCCGCGAGCAGTTCATCGGCAGCCGCATGCTGGAGCTGGTGCCCGACCAGCAGGAGATCGTGTCACTCTACGCCGAGGCCTTCGAGTCCGGTCAGCCGCTGATCCGCGATGCGCTGCCGCTGATCGACCCGGCGGATCCGGCCCGATTCCGGCTGTTCGACCTGCGCGGGGTCCGGGTCGGCGAGACCATGAGCATCACCGTGCGCGACGTCACCGCGCGGGTGGCGGCCGAGGAGGCCCTGGCGGAATCGCGGGCGCATTACCGGCTGTTGGCGGAGAACGCCAGCGACGTGGTCTACCGCATCGACCTCGACGGCACGATCCAGTGGCTGTCCGGCGGCGTGCAGCGGGTACTCGGGTACGACGCCGAGCGGCTGATCGGCCGCGACATCGACGAGCTGGTACACGTCGGCGACCACGAAGCCGTGGACGCAGCTGTCGAGGAGGCGCTGCTGACCGGGCGGGCAACCGTGCGGTTCCGCGTCGACGAGACCGGTGGGCAGACGCGCTGGCTGGAGGCCACCATCCACCCCGTCGAGGACGAAGCCGGCACAGTGCTGGTGGGCGGGTGCCGGGACGTCCACACCGAGATGCGTGCCATGGCCGAACTCGACCGGCGAGCGCGCACCGACAACCTGACCGGGCTACCCAACCGCGACGAGGCGCTGGGCCGCTTGAACATGCTGCTGGTGAAGGACCGCCCCTACCCCACCGCCGTGGCGTTCTGCGATCTCGACGACTTCAAGACCATCAACGACACCTTCGGGCATGCGGTCGGCGACGACTGGCTGCGGGAGGCGGCCGCCCGCATCCGCTCACGTGCCCGCGAGGGCGATCTGGTGGCCCGGATGGGTGGCGACGAGATCCTCGTGGTCCTGCCCGGCGTGCACACCACCACCCGCGCCGTGCGGGTCTGCGAGATGCTGCGCGAGGCGATTGCGCGCGAGGGGGCACAGTCGACGGTGAGCATCGGGGTGACGCTGGGGTTCCCCGGTGAGGATGTGGACACCGTGATCGCCCGCGCCGACCGCGCCATGTACGACGCCAAACGCTCCGGTCGCAACCGGGTCGTCGCGCGGGAACGCTGAGTCGGGCCGTCAGGCCAGCAGCGAGGACCGGGCCATGCCGCAATTGGGCACTTGGTGGGAATCGGCGCGGCGTGTTGCCGCAACGAATGCCCATCTCCTCGCCGTTGCCCGGGTTGGGGTGATCACCGCCCTGGGGTGACTGTACTGGCTAACCGACCGGGGTCACCCGCGCGAAGGTGGCGGCCTGCCCGACGACCTGACCGGCGTCGTCGCTGACCGTCCAGACCGTCGCGTCGTGGATGCGGAACAACCGGCCGCTGGCGGCCACGCGCACCCCGGAGTAGCCGCGCACCACGCCGTCCTCCGCCAGCGCCGCCGCGCGTTGGGCCCGGGCCTGCGGGGGCGCCGTGAGACGCGAGGGCCAGCCGATGAACTGCTCCCACGACCGTTCCCACAGCTTCTGCGCGGCCGCGTTGGCGTAGACGAACAGGGGGTCCACGGCGGTGTCGTGACAGAGGACGACCGCGGGCAGCATGTACAGCTCAGACGGCACACACAGCTTTTCGCCGACCAGCCGTTGGTGGGAGGCCGTGATCCACAACGACCAGGGCCCGGCTACGTGATCGGCAACCATCCGGTGTCCGTCTCGTCGGCCGTCACGAACTGGCACTGGGCGAAGCGGTTACCGTCCGCCCAGGCCGCGGGGCCGGGGACGAACCACGCCTCCGGCACCAGTCCCTGTGCCGTGGCCACCGCCAGACACTGCTGGCCGGCCAGCCGTAGCGCCCGCTGGTTGCCCGGGTAGCGCTGCCCGGGCGACGTCGACAGCCACGCGACATTCGTCATCGGCACCGACGTGGCCAACCCACACGCCTGCTGCTTCCAGGACGTGTTGTGCCGGCACACCCGGGGGGTCAAACCGGCATCGCGCACCGAGCCAACCCGGCCGACGACCGTCCCGCGGGCGCTGGTGTTGAAGCCCACGCACAGCGCCTGCCGGCGGTTCGGGGTGACGTAGACGCTGAGTTGCGCCGTGCGGGGCAGAGCGAAACTGCCCGCCGGGCGTTGTCCCACGTAGCGCACAGCGCGGGCCTGACACTCCTGCCACGCCCCTGCGGCGGTCAGCCGGGTGCCCCGGACCCGGCCGAGCAGTTCGGCCGTGTGCCGGCTGTCGCAGTCGACCTTCGGACCCTGGGGCGCCGTCGCAGCCGAGGGCACGTTCCAACACGTGGCGGGTTCCGCTGCACTAGCCACATTCTGCGGAAGCAGTGCAGCACCCAGAGCCAGCACGATGATCAGGGTCTTCATACCCCGACGGTACCCGTCCTTCACTTCTTCAAAGGTCGCAATTGCTCCTTCAACGAGTTGACCTGCTGGACGATCCAGGGCAGCAGCGCGCTGGTGTCGACCGTGGCGCCTTTGACGTAGTCGTCGAGGTTGACCAGGTGGTAGGTACGGGCGTTGACCGTGTTGAGCTGGTGGTTGATGCGCACCTCACCGGCCACGGGCATCCGGAAGAGGTTCGCGAAGTCGGTCTTCCACATGATCGCGAGGTCGTCGGGGTCCGTGACCTTGTTGCGCATCTCGGCGGTGAAGCCGATGACCGTGCGGCTGCCCATGGTCTGGCTGATCGAACCCGAGCCGGATCTGCGGTCGACCATCAGGTACACCGCGGACAGCACGTCGTCGCCGGGGATCTTGAACCCCATGGTCTGCTTGTCGGCGTCGGCAGTGATCCGGAACGGCCGCCACCCCTCATGCGACAGGCCGGCCACGATCAGGCCACAGACGATCTCGTCCTTGGACTCCCGCAACTCCGACTTGTGCGCGTAGTTGGTCATCGCATTGAACAGGCCCATCATTGCCCTCCGAACCGCGCTTGGATGAACGTCTTCATCGTGTAGATCACGCTGGCCACATGGCGACGCAGCAGATCGTGGTCGACGTCGAGGTGGTCATCGACGTAGCGTTCGATCTCGAGCAGCAGGTCGATCTGGGCGTACACGTAGCCGCTGCTGATGTCGGCGTCGAAGGTGACAGTGCCCGGCTCCGGGGAGGCGATGAAACTGCTCTGCATCTCCTGCTTGATCGCGTTGCCGACCTTGCTGAATTCCGGGACACGCTGCCCGTAGCCGATGACCGCTGAGGCGCGGTGCCCGATCATCTTGGCCACCGCGGGGTCGGGTGTGAGGTGCTGCAGTGACACGTTGACCCGGGAGTGGTCGGCCGGCTCCTCGAAGCGCAGCCGGTGGCTACCCGCCGCGCCGGCCCAGAGGCTCGCGGTCTCCATGTCGATCAGGACGAACCCGCAGTCGACCAGCGCCGTGATCACCCCGCCGAGCATCGCCTCATCGATACTGGTCGCGAATTCGGTCTCCTTGTACATCTCCCAACTGCGGCCCACCAGATCGATGAACGCGTCATCGAGTTCCTGATCGGACATCCCGCTCATCAGCGCCGCGGATGCGGTGGCGGCCACCGGCTGGCCGAGGTCCAGGCCGAGCCGGTCGATGGCGGTCCAGTTCTCCGCGCCCTGCCACCAGACGTGGGTGCTGCGCGGGAGTTGGCCGGCCTTGACCTGGTCGACGACGGTCGACAGCGGCGCGGGTCCTTGCTGCTGGCCGCCCGCGTCGACCCAGTGCACAGGTTGTGTGGGTTCGATCATGGGTCGCCAGAATACTCGTCCGGCACGGGCGCCGGAAGGGGTCGAATGGGCTTTTCGCTTCACACCAGCGAGACGAGGGCCCCGAGGCCGGCCACGACCCCCAGCACGCGCAGCGTCGGCCACTTCAGCACGAAGACCAGCACGACCGCCAGCCCGGCGAGTAGTACTGCGATCAGATCCAGGGTCGCCCACTGCGGCACCGTGACGGTCATGGGTCCGAAGCTGCGGGTCTGGGTCTCGAAGAACGTGTGCAGCGCGAACCACAGGGCCAGGTTGGCGATGACGCCGACGACTGCCGCGCCGACGCCGTTGAGCGCGTGGTGCAGTCCGCGGCTGCGCCGCAGCGCGTCGACGTAGGGCGCGCCGGCGAAGATGAACATGAAGCAGGGCAGGAAGGTGACCCACAAGGTGATCAGGGCGCCGAGCAGGCCGGCCAGCAGCGGTGGCAGCGTGCCGGGGTTGTTGTAGGCGGCGAGGAAGCCCACGAACTGCACGACCAGGATCAGCGGCCCGGGGGTGGTCTCGGCAAGGCCGAGCCCGGTGGTCATGTCCTCGGTGGTGATCCAGTTGTAGTACTGGACGGCTTGCTGGGAGATGTAGGCCAGCACCGCGTAGGCACCACCGAAGGACACCACCGCGGTCTTGGAGAAGAGCAGCGCCTCCTGCGTCAGGATGTGTTCGGTACCCAGCACCATGACCAGCAACGCCACAGGCACCAGCCATAGCGCCAGGCTGGCCACCGCCGCGATCAGCGCCCACCGCCGCCGCCCAGGTGGGGTTGGCGGATCCGCCTCGCCGTCCTCGATGGGTGTGTGATCGCGCCGGCCGACCCACCAGCCGATCAGGCCCGCGGCCAGGATGACCAGGGGAAACGGCACAGCGAAGAAGAACAGTGCCACGAAGGCAGCCACGGCGATCAGGCGCAGGGCCCGGCTGCGCAGGGTGCGCCTGGCCACCCGGATGAGGGCCTGGACAACGATTGCCACCACTGCGGCCTGCAGCCCGAACAGCAGGCCCGACACCCAGCTGACATCGCCGTACACCGCGTACAGCACCGACAGGGCCAGCATCACCACCGCTCCAGGCAGGATGAACAGCGTCCCGGCGATCACCCCGCCGCGCACCCCGTTGAGCAGCCACCCCACATACGTGGCCAACTGCTGGGCCTCAGGTCCGGGTAGGACCATGCAGTAGTTCAGGGCGTGCAGGAAGCGGCGTTCGCTGATCCACTCCCGCTCGTCGACGATCTCGCGATGCATTACCGCGATCTGCCCGGCCGGACCGCCGAAACTGTTGAAACCGACGTAGGCCCACACCTTGGTCGCCTCTTTGAGCGAAACGTCGGCCATGGCGCTCAGCCTAGGGTCGGTGCTTGACCACATCTGGTTGGGATCGCGGCCTGCCGCCCGATTCGCAACCTGCGACACACCAGATTCCGGATTGCCCCTTTTGCACGGCGTGGCATATCCACATCTGGTTGATCATGGTCGAGTGCCAAGCAGATGTGGACGGGAACGGCGTTGCGTCTACACATCTGGTTGGAGATTCCACTCGCCACGTCATTCTCAACCAGCGACTTGGTAGCCAAAGTCCGATATGCCAGTTTCGCACCGCGTGGCATCTACACATCTGGTTGAGCGGGGAAGCCTCCCAACCAGATGTGTAGACCGATCGCCGCTACTCGCTCGGTGCAGGAGTGGCCGTGGTGGTCGCCGTCGCCGTGGCGGTCTCGGTGGCGGTTGCCGTCGCGGTCGCAGTCTGCGTGGCCGTCACTGTCTGGGTCGGTCGTGGCTGCGGAGTCTTGGTCACCGTCTCGGTCGCGGTCGGGGTGCGGGACGGCTGCGGGATGGGCTCGTCATCTGCGGCGAAGAACCACACCAGCCCGCCGACGACGATCAGCGTCGCGAGCAGGGCAGCGACGATCCATCCGACCGATGACCGCTTCTCCTCATGCACGACACCGGCCTCGGCCCATTCCATGTAGACCACCGACCCGCGGGGCACCCACGCCCCGGGCATGGGTGTCTGAGTGTTGACCAGCGCGGGCGGGCCGGCCACCGGCTGGCCGGTCATCGCGGCCGGCACCTGCCCCCACTGGCTGGGCACGCCCGGCAAAACGCCCTCGATTGGCTGGGTGCGGAACATCGGCGCCAGACCGGCCTGCGCCACCGCGTTGAACGCAAGTTCGGGGCTCAGCCCCATGACCGGCGGGACCTGGACACTGTCGATCGGCTCCTGCTGCCATGTCGTCATGACGCCACGCTAGCGGCGTAGGTTGACCTCGTGGCGGATCTACCGGGTAGCGGCGACTGCGAGGCGCACACATCGTGGGGGCAACCCGTTCTGTTCGCCTCGTCGGCGGCCTACGTCATCGCCGCCCTCTTCGTGCTGTGGTGGGCCAGCCGGCACAACAGCAACCGCGCACCGATCACCCGCGCTCAGGTCTGGCCGTACGTCATCGGCCTGATCGCAGCGGGCCTGGGCAGCATGGATTACCACGGTCCGGCCCTGGGTCCAGAGCCCCTGCTGCACGACGCCGGTCTGGCATTGGCGCTGGTCGCCGCAGTCAGCATCGACCTCACGCAGCTCGACGTGTGGCGGCCAGCCCGGTCCTGGGGCCTGCTCGGATTGACCATCGCGGCTGTGGCATTGATAGCGCTCTTCCCGACGATCAGCCCGGCTCTGGCCGGGGTCGCCGCGATCGGGCTGATCATCACCGAACTGGCGGTGTACCGGCGCGGGATCCGCGTGATCGGCACACCCCTGCTGATCGGCATCGGCGCGTTGCTGGTTGGCGCAGCCATCTTCGCGGTGAGCCGCACCGGCGGGCCGCTGTGCGACCCTGAGTCACCCTTCCAGGGCCATGCTGTCTGGCACGCCCTCACGGCGACCGCGCTCGGATTGTGGATCGTCACAGCCCTGCCAGACAATGTCCAGCAAGGAAGGGAGCGCTCGTGAACCGTCTCATCGAGGGACTCGTCACTGCCGCCACGGACACTGCATTTCGCTCGGTGGAGGTCCGCCGGCCAGCCCCGGAGCCAGGCGGGGCGGTGCTGGTGATCGCAAATCACGGCGGGGGCCTCGGCGACATCCTCACCGTCATCGCCGGGTGCCGGCGGTTCCCGCGTTTCCTGGCCCGCGACATCATCTGGAAGTTCCCGATCGCCCGGCAGATCGTGAACGCCGTCGCAGCGATCCCGGTGTCCCGCCGCCAGGATCACGGCGACCGCGCCGACAACACGAGCATGTTCTCGGCGGCCTACCAGGGCCTGGCCGACGGGGACCTGCTGGTGATCTACCCCGAGGGTGAGAGCGTGGCCGAGCCACGCCTGGCACCCCTGCGCACCGGGGCGGCCCGGATCCTGCTGGGCGCGTGGGCGCAGGGCATCGACACCACGATCCTTCCGATGGGCCTGCACTACTACGACATCTCCGTGCTGCGCGGGCGCTGCTTGGTGGAGGTGGGTGAACTCTTGCGGATGAGTGACGTGGTCGCCGACCTGCCCGCCGGCCAGCCGCTGACCGAGCACAACCAGCCGGCGGTCCACGCCCTCACCGACATCCTGGCCAGCCACTTGAGCGCGGTGGTGGCCGAGTACTCCGACTGGCAGACCCGCCGGGATCTGGAATCCGCCGCTGCGATCTACCTGATGGGCAGGCCGGGCGCCGAGTCGGTCTCCTACAGCGACATGGCCACGACCGCCGACCGCATCGGCCAGACACCGACAGCGGCGCAGGAGCAGGTCATCACCGACCTGAAGGCCTACAGTGCGGCCATCGAACTGCTCGGCCTGAGCGACCATGAGATTCCGGACGTCGCCATGACCGGGGTCAAGGTGGCCGGGCGGGCCGCGGGCATGCTCTCACTGCTGCCGTTCGCGGCCTACGGCACAGTTGTCAACGGCGTACCCATGGCGGGCCTGCGCCTGATCAGCTTGACCGGCGTCGCTCCCGCGACGGCGGCGACGCTCAAGCCCCGCTTTCGCACTGATCACGTTCCCCGCGGTCTGGTCCCTGCTGGGCTGGTGGGGATACCGCCGGGCCGGCGTGCTGGGCGCAGTGGCGATGGCGTCGACCGGTCCGATGAGTCTCGGTGCCACCGTCGCGGTCGCCGAGCAGGGGCAACTGATGTGGCGGCTCTCCCGGGCATACCGGCGGGCGAAGGGGCAACCACTGGAGCAACTCGTGGACAGCCAGCAGCGCCTGCGGGAGTCGGTGGCTACGGCCCTGGGGGAGCCACTTGTGCAAGGAACTCCTCGATCGCCAATAGCGTCTGCTCTTGCTGCTGCTCGCGGCTGATCGTCGCCTCCCCGTCGCCCTGCTGCGGACCGTAGTCACCGAAGTAGGCGTGGATGCCGCCGTCAACGGCCACGAACTCGGTGTCCGGCGGCAGCGTCGTCCGGCTGTCCGCAATGTCCTCTGGCGTGGCCAGGAGGTCATTGGTCGCCGAGATCGACAACACCGGCACTGACTGCCCGCTGATGTCCTCAATCGGGAAGGCCGCCAGCAGGATCAGTCCGGCCGCACCCTCGGTCTGCCCTGAGGCGACAGCGCCACCCAACGAGTGTCCAGCGACAACCCATTCCTGCACACCCGGGACGGCCTGGCGGGCCTGGCCGATGACGTCCGGCACACCGAAGGCGAGGCTCAGTGGCGGCTTGGCGATGTATACGGGATAGCCGGCCTCAGCCAGCGGGGCGAAGATGTTCTCGTAAGCCCGCGGGTCGACCAGTGCACCCGGGATGAAGGCGATGCCCACCGGTGCCTCCTGTGGTCCCATCCAGATACCCGAACCGCTCTGCTGAGTGGCAATGGCCGGCTGGGCGATCGCCGGGTAGGGCGCCAGCCACGTGCACAGCGCCGCCAGCCCCACCCCGGCCAACGCGGCGGCCCAGCGCCCCAGCATCCGCCCCCGACCCGGCTGCGGCTTCGCGCCGCGCAGGCCCCAGGCGATCAGCACCGCGCCGAGGATGGCCGCCGCTGCCAGCAGCACCGGGTACGACCAGTGCCCGTGCAGCAGCGCACCCCCGGACTTGTTCAGGGCCCCGAGCACCGCCAGCAGCAGAGCTGCCCCGGGCAGCAGACGCGACCACGTCACTTACGGTGTGTCCACAGGTATGCCACGGGACCGACGGGCTGTACGAACAGGGCCACCGCCCACAGCGCCTTGCGACCGTGGATGTCCGCTGTCGGCCGGCGGATCAGATCCACGAGGGCGGTTGCAGTCAGCGAGACCTCGATGCTGGCCAACGTCAGAACCGCTGTCTTCTGGGCGTTCGACATCTCCGCCCACGATTTCCTGGCCACGGTCACCCCTTCGCGTCGCGCTTGGCCTGCCGACGGGCACCTTGGGAACTGGTGTCCGCCCGGCGCTTCTTGGTGCGGGTGTCTGTCCGCGGCGCCTTGCCGTGCCAGGGCACACCACCGGCTGGACCGTCGTAGCCCGGATTCGGCTTCTGACCGGACTTGGCCGCACGGGCCGCCGCCAATCGCTCTTGCTTGAGGTCGTCGGCCGCCTGCCGGGCCAGCACGGCGAGCCGCTCGCTCACCCGTGCCAACGCATCCTCAAAGACCTCGGCCTTGTCCCGCGCACGCTGGTTCCTTCCGTACGCCTTGCCTCGTCCTCCAGTGCCCTTGACCTTCTTCGCGCCGCCGCGCCGGTAGAGGCCCGAGTACTTGTTCCGCGCCTTGCGGATGCGTCGATGCAGGTCGGACACCGCGTCCTCATCAAGCTCAGCCAACGCATCGGGGAAGGTCTCCAGGATGGTCATGCGCTCCTCGTCCGTGAGGACCGCCAGCTGCGACTTCTGCATCAACTTCTCCTTGACTAAGGGGGTTGCCTTCAGGCTAGCCCCGCGTCAAATATGTTGCTGTGCGGCGGCTGGAGAGCTCTGCGGTGACGAGCAGACGCCCGATAAACGACACGCTCGGGACTTATACATGAACAAGCGGTGAACAAGTCCCCTCCAGTTTACCTTTCCTTGACCTGAGGTTGACCATAAAGATGGCAACCATTTTGTGTGGAGGGACAACAAGGCGTGGACTGGACTCTGATTACGATCATTCTGCTGGTAGGGGCAGC
>Ga0208938_1001340_pt1 | contig 14500 bp, 10 predicted proteins | sample AD_UKC125_MetaG_FD_184434 | JGI IMG/M metagenome (GOLD analysis project Ga0208938, IMG submission 184434) | Active sludge microbial communities of municipal wastewater-treating anaerobic digesters from USA - AD_UKC125_MetaG (SPAdes) (version 2) | ecosystem: Engineered > Bioreactor > Anaerobic >...
GCCAGCAGCGCCACGGTGAGGGCCCCGGCCACGCGCAGCATGCGCGGGCTGTGCAACCAGCGGGCGGGAATGGCGTAACCGGCGAGCTTGGTGGCGAACGCGCAGGCGCAGGCCAGCAGGATGGCGCTCCACAGGCTCATGGCGCGCGGTCCTCCCCGGCCGCAGGCGGCGCGGGCCGCAGCCAGCCCCAGGCCGCGCCGACGACGGCGGCCAGCAGGATGGGCAGGCCCGGCGGCACCTGCGGAATGGCCAGCGCCGTCACCAGGCCGCAGGCCAGCGCCAGCGCGATGGGCTCGCGCCCCTGCAGGCGCGGCCACAGCAGGCCCAGGAAGGCCGCCACCGCAGCGCCGTCCAGGCCGAAGCGGCGCGGGTCGCCCAGCGCGTCGCCCAGCAGCGCGCCCAGCAGCGTGAAGGCGTTCCACAGCACGAAGACGCCGACGCCGGCAGTCCAGAAGCCGCGCCGCTGCTCGTCGGGCTGGGCCTGGCCCAGGGCCGTGGCGGCCGACTCGTCAATGGTGATCTGCGCCATCACCACACGGCGCCAGCCGCGCGGGGTAAACAGCTGCTGCATCTGCATGCCATAGACGCCATTGCGCACCCCCAGCAGGGTCGCCGCGCTCAGAGCTGCAGCACCGCCGCCGCCCCCGGCAATCACGCCGATGAAGGCGAACTGCGAGCCGCCGGTAAACATCAGCAGGCTGAGCGCCATGGCCTGCGCCACGGTCAGCCCCGCGGCCACGGCCAGCGCACCAAACGAGATGCCGTACAGCCCCGTGGCCAGGGCGATGGACAGGCCCATGCGCACGGCGGGGGTGAGCCGCGGCGCCGCTTCGCTATGCCTCAATGCGCCTGCTCCCAATTCGGCCCCACGCCCACCTCGGCCAGCAGCGGCACTTTCAGCTGCGCCACGCCGGCCATCAGGCGCGGCACCTCCAGGCGCAGCCAGTCCACCTCGGCTTCGGGCAGCTCGAACACCAGTTCGTCGTGCACCTGCATGATCATCAGCACCCCGGGCTTTTGCGCGTCCAGCACCTGCTGCACGGCCACCATGGCCTTCTTGATCAGGTCGGCGGCCGTGCCCTGCATGGGGGCGTTGATGGCGGCGCGCTCGGCCGCGGCGCGACGCGGGCCGTTAGGGGAGTTGATCTCGGGCAGCACCAGGCGCCGGCCGAACACGGTCTCGACATAGCCGCGCGCCTTGGCCTGGGCCTTGGTTTCCTGCATGTATTGCCACACGCCGGGGTAGCGCTGGAAGTAGCGGTCTATGTAGTTCTTGGCGGCCTGGTTGTCTATGCCAAGGCTCTTGGCCAGGCCGTAGCTGCTCATGCCGTAGATCAGGCCGAAGTTGATGGTCTTGGCGTAGCGGCGCTGCTCGCTTGACACTTGATCGACGGCCACGCCGAACACTTCCGATGCGGTGGCGCGGTGCACGTCCAGGCCGTCGTGGAAGGCGCGCAGCAGGGCTTCGTCGCCGCTGATGTGGGCCATGATGCGCAGCTCGATCTGGCTGTAGTCGCAGCTGGCGATGACGCGGCCCGGCGGGGCGATGAAGGCCTCGCGAATGCGCCGGCCCTCGGCCGTGCGCACGGGGATGTTCTGCAGGTTCGGATCGTTGCTGGACAGGCGGCCGGTCACGGCCACGGCCTGGGCGTAGTGCGTGTGCACGCGGCCGGTGCGCGGGTCGGCCAGCTGGCTGAGCTTGTCGGTGTAGGTGCTCTTGAGCTTGGCGAGGGAGCGGTGCTCCAGCAGCTTGGCCGGCAGGGGGTAGTCCTCGGCCAGTTTTTCCAGCACCTCTTCGTCGGTGCTGCGCGCGCCGGTGGCGGTCTTCTTGACGACGGGCATGCCCAGCTTGTCGAAGAAGATTTCGCCCAGTTGCTTCGGGCTGCCTAGGTTGAACGGCTGGCCGGCGATGTCGTAGGCCTCTTTTTCGAGCTGCAGGATGCGCTGGCCCAGGGCGTGGCTCTGGCTGGCGAGCTGCTGCGCGTCTATCAGCACGCCGTTGCGCTCGATGCGAAACAGCGTCTCGCTGCAGGCGATCTCCAGTTCGTAGATGGCGCGCAGTTTTTCATCGTTCTCAAGCTGTGGCCAGAGCACGCGGTGCACGTCCAGGGTCTGGTCCGAGTCCTCGCAGGAATAGGCCGCGGCCTTGTCCACCGCCACCTGGGCAAACGGGATCTGCTTGGCGCCCTTGCCGCACAGGTCTTCGTAGTTGATGCCCTTGCGGCCCGTGTGGCGTTCGGCCAGGCTGGCCAGGCCGTGGGGCTTGTGGACTTCGAGCACGTAGCTTTGCAGCATGGTGTCGTGGGCGTAGCCGCGTACCTCGACGCCGTGGTTGGCAAACACATGGCGGTCGTACTTGATGTGCTGGCCCAGCTTCAAGCGCGCCGGGTCTTCCAGCCAGGGTTTGAGGCGCGCCAGCACCTCGGCCAGCGGCAGCTGCGCGGGCGCGTCCGGGCCTTCGTGTGCCAGCGGGATGTAGGCGGCGGCCCCCGGCTCCACGCTGAAGGAGATGCCGACGATGGCGGCGCGCAGCTCGTCCAGCGAGGTGGTTTCGGTGTCTATGGCCACCAGCGGTGCGGCCTGGATGCGGGCCAGCCAGGCATCGAGCTGCGCCCAGGTCAGGATGATGTCGTAGGCCACGTCGCGCCGCTGGGCCTGGACGGCAACGGTGCTGGCGTCGGGCTGGGCAAACAGGTCGCCGCTGGCCGGCTGCGCCTGGGGCTCCAGCGCGCGCGCCAGGCTCTTGAAGCCGTATTTTTGATAAAAATCGGCCAGTTCGCCCGTCTGTTCTGCGCCAACAGCTATCGAATCAAGAGCAGGCAAACCCGCCACATGATCGGCCAGCTCGCAGTCGGTCTTGATGGTGACCAGGCTGCGCGCCGTGGGCAGCCAGTCAAGCGCGCCGCGCAGGTTCTCGCCGGCCACGCCCTTGATGGCGCCGGCGCTGGCCACCAGCGCGTCCAGCGAGCCGTATTCCATGAGCCACTTGGCAGCGGTCTTGGGGCCGACCTTGGGCACGCCCGGCACGTTGTCCACGGCGTCGCCCACCAGGGTCTGGAAGTCCACCATCAGCGCGGGCGGCACGCCAAACTCGGCCGTCACCCCGGCCACGTCGCGGCGCTTGCCGTTCATGGTGTCGATGATGGTGATGCGCTCGTCCACCAGCTGGCTCAGGTCCTTGTCGCCGCTCGATATCACCACGCGCAAGCCCTGGGCCGCGGCCGTCTTGGCCAGCGTGCCGATGACGTCGTCGGCCTCCACCCCGGCAATCGCCAGCACCGGCCAGCCCAAGAGGCGCACCACCTCGTGGATGGGAGCGATCTGCGCGCGCAGGTCGTCGGGCATGGGGGAGCGGTTGGCCTTGTAGTCGGCGTAGATGTCGTCGCGGAAGGTGGGGCCGCTCGCGTCGAACACGCAGACCGCGTAGTCGGCCGGCACCTCTTTCTTGAGCGCCTGCAGCATGTTGATCATGCCGCGTATGGCCCCCGTGGGGCTGCTGGCCGGGTCGCCCGGCACGGCGCGCAGGTCGGGCATGGCGTGGAAGGCGCGGTACAGGTAGCTGGAACCATCGACCAGCACCAGGGTTTTGGATTCACTCATGGGGGGATTGTGCACATAAGCCCGCGGCAAAACCTGCACAATCATGGGCCTCGACGGCGGCGCCATGGGGCGCCGCGCCGAGCCATTCACGCATTCTCCCGCCATGAAATACATCGTTGCACTGCTGGCCTGCGCCGCCTCCACCCTGGCCCTGGCCGATAGCGAATTCAAGAACGTGCCGCCGCTGCTGCACAAGTCCATCCAGCACGGCGGCGTGACGGCGGCGCAGTTCGACGGCGGCGTGCTGCGCGCGCAGCTGAACAAGGCCGAGGTCACCGAGCTGGTCTACCAGACCTTCGTCTTCCACAACATCTGCGCCCGCGAGTGGTATGAGCCGCAGCAGTTCGCCAGCCTGGGCCTGGCCCGCGTGGAGCTGCTCAACGCCAAGGGCGACCAGGGCTTTGCCTTCGACACGCGCGGCAACGTCTGCACCGAGATGGGCCGGCTGGGCAAGAACTTCCGCACCTTCATAAGCCAGTACACCGTGGCCTGCACGGCCAGCGGCTGCCCGCCGCAGCGCTGACCCGCGCCCTGCCACGACCTACAATCGGCGCCATGCGCGCCGTTTATCCCTTTCTGCTGCTGGCCGTCGCCAGCGCCCCCGCCCTGGCACAAAATACAAGCCAAAACCCGTCTCAGCCCAATACCACTGAGCGCGGACAGCTATCAACACAAGAGCAAAAAGCCGATGACCGGCGCGAACCGCGCGTGGAGCGCATCGTGGTCGAAGACGCCGGCAGCCGCGTCGATGAGCTGCGCGTGGGCGGCCAGACGCAGCACATCACGGTGCAACCCAAGACCGGCACGCCCCTGCCCGCCTACGAGGTGCGCGCCAATGATGGCGCGCGCGCGCGGCCCGGCAACTTCAACCAGTCCGACTCGGTGACCGCGCCACGCGTGTGGAACCTGCGCCAGTTCTGACCCCCGGCGCCCATGCCGCCGCCACCGGCGGCCGCGCCACCTTCCCGCCGCCGCACGTTTCTTTCTGCTGACCCATGGCCGTTTACACCGAAGTCTCAAACAAAGAGGCGCGCGAGCTGCTGCGCCGCCTGCAGCTGGGCAAGCTGCTCACGCTGCGCGGCATAGAGGGCGGCATTGAGAACACCAACTACTTCGTGACCAGCGAAGCGGGCGAATATGTGCTGACGCTGTTCGAGCGCCTGAACGCCGAGCAGCTGCCGTTCTACCTGCACCTGATGCACCATCTGGCGCACCACGGCATCCCCGTGCCCGACCCACAGGCGGACAAGTACGGCGAGATCCTGCACCAGGTGGCCGGCAAGCCAGCCGCCCTGGCCACCAAGCTGCGCGGCAAGAGCCAGCTGGCGCCACAGGCCGTGCACTGCACCGCGGTGGGCAACATGCTGGCGCGCATGCACCTGGCCGCGCGCGACTACGAGCGCCAGCAACCCAATCTGCGGGCCTTGCCCTGGTGGAACGAGACCGTGCCCGTGGTGCTGCCGCACATTGGCCCGGAACAGGCCGAGCTGCTCACATCCGAGCTGGCCTACCAGAACCATGTGGCTGCCGGCAGCGCCTACGCCGCGCTGCCGCGCGGGCCGATACATGCCGACCTGTTCCGCGACAACGTGATGTTCGAGGGCGAGGAGCTCACCGGCTGCTTCGACTTCTACTTCGCCGGCGTCGATACCTGGCTTTTTGACCTGGCCGTGTGCCTGAACGACTGGTGCATCGATCTGCCCACCGGCCGGCACGACGAGCAGCGCGCCGCCGCCCTGCTGGCCGCCTACCAGGCAGTGCGCCCGCTCACGGCGGCCGAGCGCGAGCTGCTGCCGGCCATGCTGCGCGCCGGCGCGCTGCGCTTCTGGCTGTCGCGCCTGTGGGACTTTTACCTGCCGCGCGAGGCCAGCATGCTCAAGCCCCACGACCCCACGCATTTCGAACGCGTGCTGCGCGAGCGTGTGCGGCACCCCGTCCATCCTTGATATTCCTGCCTGCCAGGGCCATCGGGCCCTGGGGTACAGTCGCCGCACCATGAAACTGAACATCGTCCCCGCGCGCACGGGCCTGCAATGGGTACGCCAGGGCATCACCGTGTTCTGGCGCCAGCCCATGGCCCTGTCCGCGCTGTTTTTCATGACCATGGCCGCCATGTCGCTGGCCACGCTGCTGCCGCTGGTGGGCCCCGCCGTGGCACTGGCGCTGCTGCCGTCGGCCACGCTGGCGATGATGGTCGCCGCGGCCGAGGCCAGCCAGAACCGCACGCCCACACCGGCCTTGATGCTGGTGGCCTTTCGCACCGGCAAGCAGCGCCTGAACGCCATGATGAGCCTGGGCGCCATGTATGCCGTGGGCTTTCTGGGCGTGATGGGGCTGTCGGCCCTGATCGATGGCGGCGAATTCGCGCGCGTCTACCTGGGCGGCGCGCCACTCACGCGCGAGGTGGCCGAGTCCGGCGACTTCCAGGCCGCCATGTGGCTGGCCATGCTGCTGTACGTGCCGCTGTCGCTGCTGTTCTGGCATGCGCCGGGCCTGGTGCACTGGCACAACGTGCCGCCCGTGAAGGCGCTGTTCTTCAGCATCGTCGCCTGCTGGCGCAACTTTGGTGCCTTCACGGTGTATGGCCTGTCCTGGCTGGGCGTGTTCCTGGCGGCGGGCCTGGCCATGAGCCTGCTGGTCACGCTGCTGGCCGCCGTGGGCATTGGCGCGAGCATGGCCGGCGGCATCATGGTGGCTACGGCGATGATGCTGGCGGCGATGTTCTTCACCTCGGTGGTGTTCACCTTCCGCGACAGCTTTGCGCCGCCCGACACGCAGACGAACGGCGACGAGCCGGCCCCGGGCGCAGATCCATCGCACTGAACCATTGCCCTATCGTCCGGGCAGCAAAGGACTGACCGCCGTCCCGGCAAAGGCCGCGATCCCGGGATGCCATTGGCCAGCGTGAACGCTGGATACCAGCCTTCGCCGCGATGACGGGCGCCAACCACCGCTGCTTGCCGCGTCAACGCAACACCACCGCATGCACGCGGTCACGCCCGGCATGCTTGGCGGCGTACAGCTGCTCGTCGGCCTGGGCCAGCAGCTGCGCCGCATCCGTCTTGCCGCCAAGCAGCGTGGCGACGCCTATGCTCAGCGTCAGGTGCGGGGGACTGGCCAGCTCGTTGGGCAGGGCCATGCTGCTCACGCCCTGGCGGATGCGCTCGGCCAGCATCTGGGCATCGGTGGCCGCGGTTTCGGGCAGCAGGCAGACGAACTCCTCGCCGCCGTAGCGCGCCGCCAGGTCGGTGGCACGGGTCACCGATGTGTTGAGCACCCGGGCCACGGCGCGCAGGTAGTCGTCGCCAATGGCATGGCCATAGCGGTCGTTGACATGCTTGAAATGGTCCAAATCCACCATCAGCAGGCTCAGCGGCGCGCCCGTGCGCTGCTGGCGCGCATGTTCGCGCAGCAGCGCATGGTCAAACTGGCGGCGGTTGGCCAGGCCCGTCAGCCCGTCGGTCTGGCTCTGCCTTTCCAGATCCTGGTTGACCGCCTGCAGAGCCTGCTGCTGCTGCAGGATGTGCTCGTTGCTGGCCGCCAGCAGGCGCGCCAGGCGGCGGTAGCGGTACAGCAACGCCGCCAGCACCACGACCAGCACCAGCGCCCCCGCGCCGGCGGTCAGCACCACCAGGTGCCAGCTGCGCTGGATCACATAGCGCTGGATGAACTGGCGCTCGCCGTCCTCATGCTCGGCCACCGCGCCGGAAACATCCAGCACCGCCAGGTAGCGGTCAAACGCCTGCACGATCTGCTGGTTGCGTGGCGAGGCGTGGAAGTAAAAACCGTAGACCCGCGGCGCATCGTGCAGGGTATGCACCACGGCCAGGTCAAAGTACTCGTGCTGGTAGCGCTTTTCTTCAAAAACCGCCTTGCTGAACACGGCCACGTCGATACGGCCATCGCGCAGGGCCTGAAACAGCGCCTCGCTGGTCACGTCGTCAATGACCACCAGCCGATCGGACGCCATCACCGTCTTGAGGAGGCTCTCGGACGCCACGCCCTTGAGCACGCCCACGCGGTAGGGCGCCAGGTCGGCCAGGCCGCGGATCTCCGGGCGCCAGTCCTTGCGCGCGATGACGGCGTAATGGCTTTCGTAGAACGGCCGGGTGAAGATGCCGCGCGCGGCGCGTTCGCTGTTCGCGCTCAAGGGCAGCAGGACATCGGCCTGGCCTTCCTGCACCAGGCGGATTTTTTCAGCGATGGACAGGTCCCGCCGCTGAATGATTTCATAGCGCAGCCCCAGGCGCTCGGTGATGAAGCACCACACATCCACGCCGATGCCGGAGTAGCCATCTTGCGTGTCGTGGCGCGCCATCGGGGGCGCGTCCAGGGGCAGCACGCGCAGCGGCGCCATGGCGCGAAACCCGGCCAGCTCCTGGGCGCTGAACTCCACCGGCTGCGTCAGTCGCACCTGACCGCCGCAGGCCGCCAGGGCCGGGAGAGAGGCCATTGCCACCCAGGCGACGCACAGCGCGAGCCAGACACCAAGCCCACGCCGCCCGGGCCGGTGCGCCAGCCACAGGGGAGTCCAATGTCGCCTCTGACCCATGAAAAAAATTCGCCAGGAGTTCCGGAAACCGCACCAAAAGATGAAGCAGATGGCCAGCCGTTCAACGGGCCGCCACCACGCCGCTGGGATTGTGCCACCGCACCTTGCGCGCGCCATGGGGGCAAACGCAAGCCAAAAGCGCCAACAGAGCTGCCACGCATGGGCGTGGCAGCTCCCTGGTCGGTACCGCCGACCGCATGGCTCCCTGGGCCATGCTGCTTGCGCGGGTCAGACGCCGATCGCACCCCCATCGGCCTTCTGGATGACCACGGTGGCTGCCCGCGGGCGCACCGTGCCCGTGGGCGCCAGCGTGGCGTCACTGCTGCCATAGGCGGGCCAGTTGCCAGGGTGCTGCACGTTCAGGAAGATGGTCTTGAAGTCCGGCGTGCAGGCAAAGCCGGTGATCTCGGCCGCGTTCGGGCCGACGAAGAAGCGGCGCAGATCACCCTGGTTGGCGGCGTTGATGGCCGGCCCCGGGCCCTTGTGCTCGGCCAGCGCGCCGGGGATCACCGCCAGCATCTGGTCGTTGGTGGCCCGGGCGACAGCGTTGTTGCGCCCGCCGTCGATGCCGTTGTCGGTCTGTATCCACAGGATGCCGCGCGCGTCGAAGGCAATGCCGTCGGGGCTGGCCAGCTGGTTCAGCGCGCTCAGGCCGGAGCGGTTGGTGTCGGCTGCTGCGGCGGCGTCAGAGCCGAACACGAAGATCTCCCAGCGGAAGCTGTTCGCGCCCGCGTCGTCGTGCCAGCGGATGATGTGGCCGTTGACGTTGTTCAGGCGCGGGTTCGCCGCGTTCGTGCCCGTGCCGGCATTGCGGCTGCTGTTGTTGGTCAGCGTCAGGTACACGTCGCCATTCGTCGGGTGCACGGCTGTCCATTCGGGACGATCCATGGGGGTTGCGCCCATGAAATCGGCCGCGCCGCGGGTGTTGATCAGGATTTCATCGAGCGTGGCGTACCTGCTGCCCAGCCGCGTACCGTCCTTGCCCACGCTGTCGGGCGTGAGCGGCAGCCAGCTGCCCGTGCCATCGTCGTTGAAGCGGGCGACATAAAGCGTGCCCTTGTCCAGGTACTTGGCGCCCACGGCGAGGCGATCCGTGCGCCTGGCATCGGCAGCATCCCAGGCGGCATCGGACACATAGCGGTAGATGTATTCGAAGCGCGAGTCGTCGCCGGTATAGAAGGCCAGCGGCTTGCCTGCCTGGGGCAGGCCGTAAGCCGCCCCCTCATGGGCAAAGCGGCCCATGGCCGTGCGCTTGGTGGCAATGCTGCCGGGGTCGTAGGGGTCGATCTCCACCAGATAGCCAAAGCCGTTGACCTCGTTGCGCCAGTCGCTCAAGGCGTCCGCGCCCGATGGCGTGACGTTGAAGCGCGCGAACTCGCCCTGCGCTTCGCTGCCGTCCCCGGAGGCGGTTTCCCATTGGTAGCGGCCCTTGCTGGTGGGCACGCCGACACGCTTCTGGTGCGCGGGCTGGTTGGCCTTGTCGGTGTTGACGAAGCAGGCGGCCCAGTTCTCCTCGGCCGTGAGGTAGGTGCCCCAGGGGGTCGTGCCGTTGCCGCAATTGTTGTTGGTGCCGCGAACCTGCCTGCCGGTGGGCGAGAACGGCGTCTTGACCCAGTCGGTGCCGCTCACAGGGCCGGCCAGGGCCATGGGCGTGGCGGAGGTGAAGCGTCGGTTGTACCTCGAGTTCTTGACGATGGCCCAGCTGCCGCCGCTCTTGCGGATATGCATCACGGCGACGCCATGGGCGTTGATCTCCTTGCGCACCTCCTCGGCCGGGCGCTTGCCGCCGACCATGGTGGGGCCGGCGGGGTGCAGGGCCTGCTCGTCGATGTATTCGTGGTTGACGACCAGGATGCCCTCGGTGGAGCTGCCCTCCAGCGCAAAGTAGTGCATGCCATCGTGGTGCATGCCCGTGGAATGGAGCAGGTCTGTCGAGCTGTTGTTGCCGTCCTTGTCCCATTCGGCGGCGTTGTCGTTGAGCGGCGTGCCCCAGGGGCCCAGCACATGGGCCACGTAGCCAGCGGGCACCACGCAGGCATCGGTCATGGAGGCGGGCAGGGACTCAAAGCCGAGCTTGAGACCGGGCGCTGGCACGGGAGCCGGCGCGTTGCCCTGGCCGTCACCGCCGCCACATGCGGCCAGCCCGGTGCCGGTCAGCAGGGCCAGGGCGGCGCTCAGGCCGCCGCGGGCGACCGTGCGGCGCGACAGCCTGGCCTGCAGGATGGCGCTGAACGGAACATTGTCGGCATGGTTGCGAACCACCTTGTCGGAAACAGACTTGCTCATGAGAGCCACACTCCTCGCGTTGTGAAACATGGATTGGAGTGCTCAGTCTAGAAATCGCTTGTGACGCCGGCGTGACAGCAGCAAGGGCACGCAGGCAGCGCCCCGATGCCATGCGCACAGGCGGGCACGGCCCGGCGCGGGCTGGGTTATTCCACGATGGTCAGCTTGGCCACCGCCAGCGCCAGCCACTTGGTGCCATGGCGCGGAAAGTTGACCTGGGCACGGGCGTCGTCGCCAGCTCCCTCCAGGGCCAGCACCTTGCCCTCGCCGAACTTGGTGTGGAACACCGCCAGGCCCACGCGCAGGCCATGCGCCGGAGCCTCCTTGCGCGGCGGCACGGGCGGGCTGGTGAAGGCCTCTGATTTGAAGCCAGATTGGCCTCTAGCGCCCGACTGATAAGCGCCAACAGCTCTCATATCAGGAGCATAACTGGCAAACCCCTGCTGCCTGGGCGTGAGCCACTTCAGGCATTCCTCGGGCAGTTCGTCGAAGAAGCGACTCCTGAGGTTGTAGCGCGTCTGGCCGTGCAGCAACCGGGTCTGCGCGTGGCTCAGATACAGGCGCGCTCTTGCCCGCGTGATGGCCACGTACATCAGGCGGCGTTCTTCCTCCAGGCCGCCCTGGTCGCTCATGGCGTTCTGGTGCGGGAAGAGTTCCTCCTCCAGGCCACCGATGAACACGCAGTCAAACTCCAGGCCCTTGCTGGCGTGCACGGTCATCAGCTGCACGGCGTCCTGCCCGGCCTGGGCCTGGTTGTCGCCGGCCTCCAGCGCGGCGTGGGTCAGGAAGGCGGCCAACGGCGACAGGGTCTCACCGGTGTCGGCATCGACCAGGGGCTGGTTCAGCAGCGGCGCGTTCGGGTCCAGCCCCTGGCTGGCCGGGCTTTGCGTGAGCGGCGCGCCGGTTTCATCGATCGGCAGGGCCACGGCGTCCTTGCCAAAGCCCTCCTGCGTGACAAAGCTCTCGGCCGCACTGATGAGTTCATCCAGGTTCTCCAGCCGGTCGGCGCCTTCCTTTTCGTTGCGATAGTGCTCGATCAGGCCGCTGGCCTGCAGCATCTGCCCGATGATGGCGCGCAGGTTCTGCCCCTGGGTCTGCTCGCGCAGCACGTCGATCATGGCCACAAAGGCGCCCAGGTTGGCGCCGGCCTTGCCGCTGATGCTGCTGACGGCGTCGTGCAGCGAGCAGCCGATCTGGCGCGCGACATCCTGCAGCGATTCCAGCGAGCGCGCCCCTATGCCGCGCGCCGGAAAGTTGACCACGCGCATGAAGCTGGTGTCGTCGTGCGGGTTCTCCAGCAGGCGCAGATAGGCCAGCGCGTGCTTGATCTCGGCGCGCTCGAAGAAGCGCAGGCCGCCATACACGCGGTACGGCACGGCGGCGTTGAACAGCGCCGATTCGATGACCCGGCTTTGCGCGTTGCTGCGGTAGAGCACGGCGATCTCGCTGCGCGTGGCCGTGCCACCCTGCACCAGTTGCCTGATCTCGTCCACCATCCACTGCGCCTCGGCCAGGTCGCTATTCGCCTCGTACACGCGCACCGGCTCGCCCGGGCCTTGGCTTGTGCGCAGGTTCTTGCCCAGGCGCTTGCTGTTGTGCGCGATGAGCGCGTTGGCCGAATCCAGGATGTTGCTGTAGCTGCGGTAGTTCTGCTCCAGCTTGATCTGCCGCTCTACGCCAAACTCGCGCACGAAGTCCTGCATATTGCCCACGCGCGCGCCGCGGAAGGCGTAGATGCTCTGGTCGTCGTCGCCCACGGCGATCACGCTGCCCCGGGTTTGCAGGCGGCCATCGACCATGTCGCCCGCCAGCAGCTTGAGCCAGGCGTACTGCAGCTTGTTGGTGTCCTGAAACTCGTCCACCAGCATGTGGGCAAAGCGCCGCTGGTAGTGCACGCGCACCGGGTCGTTGTCGCGCAACAGCTCGTAGCTGCGCAGCATCAGCTCGCCAAAATCCACCACGCCCTCACGCTGGCATTGCTCCTCGTAGAGCTGGTACAGCTCGACCTTCTTGCGCGTGTCCTCGTCACGCACCGGCACGTCACGCGGGCGCAGGCCCTCTTCCTTGCAGCCGGCAAAAAAGTAGGCCAGCTCCTTGGGCTTGAAGCGCTCCTCGTCCACGTTGAACTGCTTGCACAAACGCTTGACGGCCGAGAGCTGGTCCTGCGTGTCCAGAATCTGAAAAGTCTGCGGCAGGCCGGCGAGCTTGTGGTGCGCGCGCAGCAGGCGGTTGCACAGGCCGTGGAAGGTGCCTATCCACATGCCGCGCACGTTGATGGGCAGCATGGCGGAGAGGCGCGTGAGCATCTCCTTGGCCGCCTTGTTGGTGAACGTGACGGCCAGGATGCCGCCGGGCGTGGCCTGGCCGGTCGAGAGCAGCCAGGCGATGCGCGTGGTCAGCACGCGCGTCTTGCCCGAACCGGCGCCGGCCAATATCAGCGCATGGCCGGCGGGCAGGGTGACGGCGGCGAGTTGTTCGGGGTTGAGACCGTGCAGCAGCGGCGCGGCCTGGCCCGATGGCGGCACACCGGCGCCGGAAAGCGAATCTTGTGGGAGCATGGTGGAATTGTAGGAAGCCCACCGGAACCCACCGATGAAAACCCCTGCCCTGATCGCTGCCGGCCTGTGCGCGCTGCCGCTGGCCGGCGCCCTCGCCCAGCCCTGCAGCAGCGACCACACGCCGCGGCCGGCTGCGTTGTTCGAGCGCTTCGTCAGCGCCGATTGCGCGACCTGCTGGAGCGAGCCGCACACGCCCGCGCCGGGGCCGTCGGCCCTGGTGGTGGACTGGATCGTGCCCACGCCCTCGGGCGACGATGCGCCGCTGTCGTCCGCTGCCACTGCCGATGCGCTGGCGCGCCTGCAGGCCCTGGCGCGCGCCGCGCCGGCCGGCACGGATGTCCATACCGACTCGCTCATCACCGCGCCCGGCAGCCTGCGCGTGGCCATGGGGCCGGCCGTCAACGACTACGTGGGCACCATCATCCGCTTCAGCCCGCCACCCAAGGCGCGCCCGCCGCTGCGCTTCTGGCTGGTGCTGGTGGAGCAACTGCCGGCCGGCGCCGAAGCCAGTCCCGTCGCGCGCCATGTGGTGCGCAATGCCTGGCACGGCGAATGGCCCGGCGGTGCGCTGTCGGATCTGCGCCCCATGCGCATTCCCGACGGCGCCGATGTCGAGCGCCTGGGGCTGCTGGGCTGGGTGCAGGACGCTGCCGGGCGCACCGTGGCCGCAGCGCAGGCGCTGTGCGCCGGCCAGCCGGTCCCCCTGCCGCGCCCCGAATAGACCCCGCGACCTTCTGCACATCCTGCGCACCCGTACAATCAATCACCGGGCCCAAGTTTCTTGACGCCCGGTTTTTTTGCGCCTGTGCAAACAGGGTTCGGCGCCGCCAGCTGCGGCAGTGCCCGCAAAGCCGGAGCCCAAGCCAAGCGCCCCACGCCAGTGCAATCCTGCCCTGGTGACCTTTTCTAAGGAGCTTGGAACCTCATGGAAATCTTCGACTACGACAACATCCTGCTGCTGCCACGCAAGTGCCGCGTGCAAAGCCGATCCGAATGCGACGCCAGCGTGGAACTGGGCGGGCGCCGTTTCAAGCTGCCGGTGGTGCCGGCCAACATGAAAACCGTGGTGGACGAAAAAATCTGCGCCTGGCTGGCCCAGAACGGCTACTTCTACGTCATGCACCGCTTTGATCTGGACAACGTGCGGTTCGTGCGCGACATGCGCGCCCAGGGCTGCTTTGCCTCGATCTCGCTGGGCATCAAGCAGGCCGACTACGACACCGTCGATCGCCTCAAGGCCGAAGGGCTGACGCCCGAGTACATCACCATCGACATCGCCCACGGCCACTCCGACAGCGTGCGCGACATGATCGGCTACCTCAAAAAACACCTGCCGCAGTCCTTCGTCATCGCCGGCAACGTGGCCACGCCCGAGGCCGTGATCGACCTGGAGAACTGGGGCGCCGACGCCACCAAGGTGGGCGTGGGCCCGGGCAAGGTCTGCATCACCAAGCTGAAAACCGGCTTTGGCACGGGCGGCTGGCAGCTGTCGGCCATGAAGTGG
>Ga0208938_1001344_pt1 | contig 14467 bp, 12 predicted proteins | sample AD_UKC125_MetaG_FD_184434 | JGI IMG/M metagenome (GOLD analysis project Ga0208938, IMG submission 184434) | Active sludge microbial communities of municipal wastewater-treating anaerobic digesters from USA - AD_UKC125_MetaG (SPAdes) (version 2) | ecosystem: Engineered > Bioreactor > Anaerobic >...
CAATTTTCCGCCCGCGTTGTAGATTTCATGATGGTGTTTATTGTCTTTATTAATATCATTCTCTTTAAGCTGTTGCCAACCATTCATTTTTTGCTTTGATTCATTCTCAATACCTTCAGACAGGCACGGCGCTCTCGCCTTAACTTCCCTTTCTTGCTATTAAAAACAACTTAATTGTTTTTAAATTCATTAGTTTCACACTCATTCCCCATAAAATTTCCGCAAATTCATTGACGATAAACAGCGGCTTGGGTATCATGCACTTCTTTCACGGAGTAGTGGCTGAGAGGCTGAAGGCACACCCCTGCTAAGGGTGCATCTGGGCTAAAACCTGGATCGAGGGTTCGAATCCCTCCTACTCCGCCAAGTTTTATTATAACTTTATAATTATACTGAATAATTTTAGGTTATATATATTTTGTACCAAAAAAAGCCAGTGATTAATCACTGGCTTTTTTTGGTATGTTCGTTTTGTAAGCTCTAGCAATAATAATTACCATGTCAAGCCTGTTGCTAGGTATTCGTTTTCACCTGTCTGCTCAAGACGGGCTTTTTTGAATACTCACCACAAAAAGTATCCCTACTTCATTATCTTGGCTTATTTTTCGGCTTCTTGTAAGGCCCTACTCTAAATCCATCCTAATAAGGGGCTTAGGAAGCAAAATCATCAAATTTAATGATAAGCTTCTGATATGCATAACAAAAACAGATACCAAAAGTTCAGTAAAATTTCCGAGCAAAAATTCCGTGAAATACTGCGCTTTTTTGCCATCGATTTAACGGCTTCTGATACCGCGCAACTGACTGGGGTGAGTACCAGAACGGTTAATAACCTGTTCCTCAAATTGCGTCGGAGAATGGCTGACGAATGTGAAAAACACACACCATTTTCCGGCGTTGTCGAACTTGATGAATCTTACTTTGGTGCCAAACGTATTCGTGGCAAACGGGGACGTGGCGCCGGTGGCAAAACCATCGTTTTCGGTATCTTAAAACGCGATAATCAGGTTTATACCGAAATCGTCCCCGATGCTTCCAAAGCCACGCTGCAAAAGGTTATTAAGGGACATATCTCGGCTGAAAGCGTCATTAATACCGATGGCTGGCGAGGTTATCACGGTCTGGTTGATATGGGCTATGAAAAACACTTTCGTGTTCATCATGGCGGCAATGAATTTGCTCGCGGTTCGCAACATATCAACGGTATCGAATCGTTTTGGGGTTATGCAAAAAACAGGCTGGTAAAGTTTAATGGTGTACCTAAGCACACTTTTTATTTACACTTGAAGGAAACAGAATTTCGCTTTAATCATCGCAAAGAAGATTTGTATAAGCTCTTGTTGAAGATGCTGCGGAATCACCCTTTGGAGTAAATTTGCTTCCTAAGCCCCTAATTAAATCTATTAGCAATATAATCCTTATATCTACAAAGAGGAAAAGTGCAATTACACCAATAAGTATTCTGATTAAATTTTATTTTCATCCAAGAGGTATGGTGTGAGCGACCAGCCAACCATGATCTTTGAATAATATCGACTTGATCCCCCTTCCGCTCGGAAAAGCTAATCGGCTCGCTCACCGTATACACCTTAATCGGCTGCCAGATAAAGCAAACCAGAATCAGCGAAGTGAGCAGCACCAGCAGATTCAGCCACCAAGGCGGTGCGCCTTTTCTGGGTTGGATGTAGTAATAATGTATGTGTTTGAAGATTTTATCGAGCATGATGGTGGTTAAAACTGAGTAAGCGTTTTTGTTTTCAGACAGGCATTTATTCTTTAAAGATTCTCAATTAACGGAATCATTGGCTTGGGCGGGAAAGTTTGTCTTTATAAATAAACATTAGATAGATAAGTAAGAATAAACTCAAAAAAATTTTATACCGAAAATATTCTTGTATCGGTCCCATTTCTTTAAGTTCTCGCTGAATTACCGGGGTAGATCTTGTATATTTAGCTTTCCCATCAGTTGCTTTTGTAACCAAGCAATACTTATTGTTAATTAATAAAATATCAGCACTATCTAAAGGGATATAACGGAATCTATTTGAAGATGAATAGTTAGGTGTGCATAAAGGAATTGAACATTTACACCAAAAAGCATTTTGATTAAATTCCATCTTCATCCAATCCGCATAATCTGATCGATCGGATACCCAAGATCTTTCAACAACATAGATGCTATCTCCCCGTTCTTCGGAAAAACTCATCGGTTCGCTCACCGTAAACACCTTAATCGGCTGCCAGATAAAGCAAACCAAAATCAGCGCAGTGAGCAACACCAGCAGATTCAGCCACCAAGGCGGTGCGCCTTTTCTGGGTTGGATGTAGTAATAATGTATGTGTTTGAAGATTTTATCGAGCATGATGGTGATTAGATGGGAGTAAGTGTTTTTGTTTTCCGTAAATATTATATGGCTAAAAATGCCTGTCTGAAAAAGTTTTTCAGACAGGCATTTATGTTCATAACATCATTAAAGGACTTAATCCGCCAGCAAAACCGCCGGTGTCATTGCAGCTACCAATTTGGCATGGGCAAGGCCGTGAGTATTCTGATAGCGGAACCACCAGAAGCCGCTTTTTTTCACCGACCAATCGAAACCGGCATTCCAGTTGCCGTTGAGCAGATAAGCGCACCAAGCGCCGAGCCAGGGTTGGTGGCCGGTGATGACCACGGTTTGTTCGTCGCCGATGGCGGCGAGCAGGGCGGGGAATACTAAGGCATCGGTTTCGGGGTTGATTTCGGGGCGGATAATCAGTTCGCGCTCCAGATAAGCGGCGGTTTGCTGGCTGCGCGCCGCTTCCGATGCCCATACCTGATAGTCAGCGGGCAGATGGCGGCTCAGCCATTTCGCCGCGGCTTCGGCTTGGCGGTGGCCTTTATCGGTGAGACGGCGTTGCAAATCGGGCGGGCCGTATTCGGCATCGGCGTGCCGCCATAAGATGATGTCCATAAGCATGACTCCTGTTTAGGATGCAACCAAGCTCAATAATTCCGCCGCGTGGCTGCGGGTGGTGTCGGTAATCGTTTCGCCGCCGAGCATACGGGCGATTTCTTCGATGCGGCCGGCGTGGTCGAGCACTTGGATTTCGCTGATGGTTTTGTCGTCGGCCAAATGTTTTTTTACCTGCCAATGGTGTTCACCGCAGGCGGCGACTTGCGGCAGGTGGGTAACGGCCAGCACTTGATGGCGCTTGCCCAGCGCACGCAGGGCTTTGCCGACGGTTTCGGCCACGCCGCCGCCGATGCCGGTATCAACTTCGTCGAAAATCAGAGTGGGCACGGGTGCGTATTGGCTGGTAACCACTTGCAGCGCAAGGCTGATGCGGGCGAGTTCGCCGCCGGAAGCGACTTTATTCAGCGGCCGCAGCGGGTTGCCTTTGTTGGCGGCGACTTGGTATTGAATGTGTTCCAAACCGTGCGCGCCGGGTTCGCCGGGCAGCAGCGCGATGTGAAAATCGGCACCGGCCATCGATAATTCCTGCATCCGCAAAGTGGTTTCCCCCGCCAGCGTTTGTGCGGCTTGGGCGCGTTTTTCGCTGAGTTGTGCGGCGATTTCCTGATAACGCGCCTGCTGTTGCTCGGCCGCTTGTTGCAATGCGGCGATGTCGGCGGCGGCTTCAAGTTGTTGCAAGGCTTCTGCTGTTTCGGCGAGTTTGGCGGGCAGGGTTTCCGGCTCGATGCGGTATTTGCGTGCCATGCTCATCAATTCGCTCATGCGCTCTTCTTGCGCGGCCAATTCGTCCGGCTGGATATCTACATCGGCGGCCACATCGCGCATATTGGCGCTCACTTCGCCGAGTTCGGCTTCGATGCTGGCCAATAATTGCAGGCTTTCAGCAAAGCGCGGTTGCAGGTTGCTGAGGTGTTCCAGCGTTTTTTGGCATTGATACAGGCGGCGTTGTAAGCCTTCGTCGCCGTCGATTAATTCAGCGGTTTCCTGCGCAGCTTGCAGGATTTCAGCGGCGTGCGCCAGGCTGTCGTGGCTTTGGCTGAGGCTTTCCCATTCGTTGGGCGCAGGGTTGAGGCGGCTCAATTCGTTGTGCTGCCATTCCAGCCGTTCACGCTCGATTTGCAGGCTTTCGGCCTGATTTTGCGCATCGGCTAAGGCGGATAACGCGTGTTGCCAGTCTTGCCAAGCACCTTGCACTTGTTCGGCCAGCGGCAGCGCACCGGCAAAAGCATCCAATAGTTTGCGTTGGGCGTTTTCCTGATTCAGCGAATGGTGGGCGTTTTGGCCGTGAATGTCGATTAACTGCTCACCAATCTGCTTAAGCTGCGACAAAGTAGCGGCTTGATTGTTGATGAAATTGCGGCTTTTACCTTTGGCATCGATGATGCGGCGAATCGCCAGCTCGGTATCGTCGGCTTCCAGCAAACCCTGCTCACGCAACTCGGTTTGCAGCTCGGGCAACTCGCTGATGTCGAACAAGGCGGAAAGCTGCGCTTCCGGTGCGCCGTGGCGGATTTGGCTGAAATCGGCTTTGTCGCCCAGCAGCAGGCCTAAGGCATCGAGGGTGATGGATTTACCGGCGCCGGTTTCGCCGGTGAGTACGGTAAAGCCGTTATCGAAATCCAGATTGAGCTGATCGACAATAACGAAGTCGCGAAGGGAAAGCGCCAAAAGCATTCGGGATATCCAGAAAGGGGAAAAGGGGTTTAATTATAGCTTTAAACGGCAAGAAAAACAGGCGGAAAACGCGATTGTTTTCCGCCTGAGTATATGCTTCCCACATTGCTAACGCTTAAATCAATTGCTCGCCCCAATGCAGTTTCTGGCGCAGGATGGTGTAGTAATTGTAATCGCTGGGGTGAAGGATACGCAGGCTGTAGCGATAGCGGCGCAGGCGTACTTTATCCATGCTTTTGATGTCGAGATAGGATTGGCCGTCGAAATGCACGCGGGCGTCGCCGGCTTTGGTGATCAGGATGTCGATTTCGCCGGTGTCGGGAATGGCAATCGGGCGGTTGGTCATCGATTGCGGGCAAATGGGTACTAATGTAAGCGCACGCAAGCTGGCTTGCAGAATCGGGCCGCCGGCGGCTAAGGCATAGGCGGTGGAACCAGTGGGAGTGGAGACAATCAAGCCGTCGGAGCGTTGGGTGTAGACAAATTCTTTGTTGATAAACACTTCAAATTCAATCATCTGGCCGGCACCGCCACGCGAAATTACTGCATCGTTTAAGGCCAGCGCGCGGTGGATGGTTTCGCCGTCGCGGATTAAATCGGCTTCCAGCAGAATGCGTTCTTCATGGCTGTATTTGCCGGTGAGCATGCCGCGCATTTGTTCAAGCATATTGTCGTGCGACACTTGGGTGAGAAAACCCAAATGGCCTTGGTTCACGCCGATCAGTGGTACGCGGTAGGGAGCGACTTTGCGGGCGACCGAAAGGAAGGTACCGTCGCCGCCAAGTACAATCACCAAATCGCACTGCTTGCCGAGCATTTCTTTGGTGGTCACCGTGCAGTGCTCAAGGTCTTCGGGGCGCACTACGCCATCGGACACGCTGTCGGCATCGATATAGACGTTGAGTTTTTGTTCCAGCAGAAATTCGATTAAAACGTGCAAACAGGTCTCGACGGTCGGCGTTTGCGGACGGGTAACGATACCGATGTGTTGAAATTGGCTTTTCATGGCGCTTGAAAGGGTGTGAATAGGCTTGCTTGCGATTATATACAGTTATTGCTTGGCTGCGGGTTAATGCCTGTCTGAAAATATTAAGAATAGTGGCAGATTGTGGCATTAAGGTTTCAGACAGGCATTATTTTAAGGATTAATAAAGGGGCTGTTCTAGTTGCTCAAACTTATCTCAGAAATATTTAAAATAATGCCTCCCTGAAAACAAATTGAAGCTAAATGTTTTCAGACAGGCATTAATATAGATAACTCTTTGCTCAAATCAACCGAACCACTGCTTCCACCACAGCACCAGATTATCGCGGATGCGTCCCCACAAACCAGCTTCCTCTACTGCATCCAGTGCGGCTACTTTCACTTCCGCCAGCACTTGGCCTTCGTAGGTCAGTTTCACCTTGCCCAGCACTTGGCCTTTGCGGATGGGCGCGACTACCGGTTGCTCGGTTTCCAAAATCGGTTTCAGGTTTTTGCCTTCGCCGTGCGGAACGGTGAGGTAAACGGCATCAAGGAAACCGGCGTTTACCGCGGTTGCTTCGCCTTTATACACTTTCACTTGGGTAACAATCTGGCCGGCGCTGTAAAGCTTAGGCGTATCAAAGGCTTGCAATGCCCAGTTGAGTAACTTGCTGCTTTCCGCTGCGCGCGATTCGGGGCTTTCCATGCCTACTGCGATGGCGACCACGCGGCGGTCGTTGCGGCGGCTGGAAGAAGCGAGGTTATAACCGGCGGTCGGCGAGTGGCCGCTCATCATGCCGTCTACGCTGGGATCGCGGTAGAGCAACAGATTGCGGTTGGGCTGTTCGATGCTGTTGTAGGTGAACGAGCGCATCGAAAACAGCGGGTAATATTTGGGAAAATCATTGATGATGGCACCGGCCAGTTTGGCCAAATCACTCACGGTTGAGAGATGGCCGTCTTCGGCGCGGCCGGTGGCGTTTTTAAAAGTGGTGTCGAGCATCCCCAGCCGTTTGGCTTGGTCGTTCATTTTTTGTACGAATTTGGCTTCATTGCCTTCGCCCAAAGCTTCCGCCAGAGTCAGCGTAGCATCGTTGGCCGATTGCACAATCATGCCTTTGAGCAAATCAGCCACCGCCACCGGCTTATCCGGCGACAAAAACATCCGCGAGCCTTCGGCTTTCCAAGCATGTTCCGATACTTTAAGCGATTGCTCCGCTTTCAATTGGCCGTTATCAAGCGCCTGGAACACCAGATAAGCCACCATCAGTTTGGTGAGTGCGGCCGGTTCAATCTGGGTATTGGCTTCTTTGGCGCCCAAGGTTTGATTGCTTTGCAAATCGCGCACGATATAAGCGGTAGCCGCCAATTCGGGCACTTGCGGCGTAGCGGTTTGAGCCTCGGCGGCACTAGCAGCCGAGGCAGTAGTTGCGGCTGGCGCAGAAGCGGTTTTGGCGGAAGCGGCTGCCGGGGCTTTTGGGGCATCGGCGGCGGTAGCGGTCATCGCGGCGGCCAGCATCAGGCCGGTTAGGTATTTTTTCATGAATTGTCGATGGTTAAATATAGAAAACAAGGATTTTATAAGTAAAAAACCTTTGAATAACAAGCGTTTTTATCCGGTAAATAGATCATCGGATGCCGTATATGTGATCACGCATTGCCCGAGAGCGGCGGTGCGTTTGGAATAGTTGTTTGATTTTTAGGCCGCCGATTATACCGTAAACCGCTTTTTTTCTTGCACGAAAACCGCTCTGAGAGTATGGTTTTACCTTTTCCTTGCACCATCTTAACAAAATAAGAGACCTTTTCTTATTCCGCCCTATTATGACTAAAAATCTGCATTCCGATTACCTCACCCGCATCCTCACCGCTTCCGTTTACGATGTTGCCATTGAAACCCCGCTCGAACCCGCCCGCAGCCTGTCGCAGCGTTTGAATAATCGAATCTGGCTCAAATGTGAAGACTTGCAACCGGTATTTTCGTTCAAAATCCGCGGCGCTTACAATAAAATGGCCTCACTCTCGCAACAAGCGCTCGCCAAAGGGGTGATTACCGCCAGCGCGGGCAACCATGCGCAGGGCGTGGCTTTATCGGCGCAAAAATTGGGCTGTGAAGCGACCATCGTGATGCCGGAAACCACGCCGCAGATTAAAGTGGACGCGGTGAAAGCCCGCGGCGGCAAGGTGGTACTGGCTGGCACCTCTTATAATGATGCGTATGACCATGCGATGAAACTGGTGGCCGAGAGCGGTTTAACTTATATCCCGCCGTTTGACGATCCTTATGTAATCGCCGGCCAGGGCACCATCGGGCTGGAAATCATCCGCCAGCATCCCAAGCCGATTGATGCGATTTTTGTTGCCATTGGCGGCGGCGGTTTGGCGGCGGGCGTGGCGGCGTTTATCAAAAACGTGCGACCGGAAATCAAGGTCATCGGCGTGGAAACCTTTGATGCCTGCGCGATGAAGCAGTCTATCGACAAAGGCGAGCGGGTGGAATTAAAAGATGTCGGCCTGTTTGCCGACGGTACCGCGGTGAAGCTGGTGGGCGAGGAAACCTTTGCCATCTGCAAGGATTTGCTGGACGACATTATTCTAGTCGACACCGACGACATCTGCGGCGCCCTCAAAGATATTTACGACGACACCCGCAGCATCACTGAACCTTCCGGCGCGTTGGCGCTGGCTGGTTTAAAAGCCTATATCGAACGCGAAAGCTGCCAAGGGCAAACCCTGATTGCGGTCAACAGCGGTGCCAACATGAACTTCCACCGCCTGCGCCATGTTTCCGAACGCAGCGAATTGGGTGAAGGCAACGAAGGGATTTTTGCGGTATCGATTCCGGAAGAGCGCGGCAGTTTCCTTAAGTTTGTCAACGTATTGGGCAGCCGCAACATCACCGAATTCAACTATCGTTACGGCGATGAACAAGTGGCGCATATTTTTGTCGGCATCCAATCGGCCGGTGCGCGCGATTTGAAGAAAATCAGCGAAGAGCTCACTGCCGCAGGCCTGCCCAATACCGACCTTACTGAAGACGAAGTTTCCAAAATCCACATCCGCTATATGGTGGGCGGCCGCTCGCACAAAGTGGAAAACGAGCGTTTGGTAACCTTTGAATTTCCCGAACGCCCCGGCGCCCTCACCCGCTTTTTGAATCAGATGCAAGGCGTGTGGAACATTACCTTGTTCCACTACCGCAACCACGGTGCCGATTATGGCCGCGTGTTGATGGGCATCGACGTACCCGCCGCAGAAATTGAGGAATTCACCGGATTTCTGCAATCGGTAGGCTATAGTTATCAGGATGTGAGCGACAACGCCGCTTACAAACTGTTTCTCGGCCAACAATAAACCAAAATGCCTGTCTGAAAACTTTTCATGAAACCCAAGTAAACTTTTTCAGACAGGCCTTTCTAAGTTGATAATAAAAAGGCGTTCCATAAGCGCCGCTTTTTCCCTTTGTTTTGATTGAATATTGAAGACAACAATATGACCATTACTCCTCCTTCCATGCTCGCCTCGGTCGACCTCGGCTCCAACAGTTTCCGCATTCAGGTTTGCCAGATTATCGACGGCCAGCTTAAAGTGATCGACTCGATGAAAATGATGGTGCGCTTTGCCGCCGGCCTCGACGATCAGAAAAATCTCGATGAAGCCTCGCAAGAGCGCGCCTTGGACTGCTTAGCCAAATTCGGCGAACGCCTGCGTGGTTTTGAGCCTGAGCAAGTGCGCGTGGTGGCCACCAACACGTTCCGTGTCGCCAAAAACATCCGCCAGTTTCTGCCCAAAGCTGAGGCCGCATTGGGTTTTCCGATTGAAATCATCGCCGGCCGCGAAGAAGCGCGCCTGATTTATACCGGCGTGGTGCACACGCTACCGCCCAACGGCGACAAAATGCTGGTGATCGACATCGGCGGCGGTTCGACCGAATTTGTGGTCGGTGCCGATTTAAAACCGCTGCACACCGAAAGCCTGCCCCTCGGTTGCGTAACTTACAGCCTGCGTTTTTTCAACGGCAAAATCAGCCAGAAAAACTTCCAGAGCGCCATCAACGCCGCCCGCGCGGAGATCCAGCGCATCAGTAAATTGCTGAAACGCGAAGGCTGGGATTTTGCCGTCGGCACTTCCGGCTCGGCCAAAGCCATCCGCGACTTGATTGCCGAAGAATTGGGCGAAGACGAAAACATCACCTACGCCGGTATGCAGTATCTGGCCAAGCGCATTTGCGACGCCGGCAGCGTGAAAAAAGCCAAGTTCAATGATTTGAAACCCGAGCGGGTAGAAGTATTTGCTGGTGGTTTGGCGGTGATGATGGCGGCTTTTGAAGAGTTGTCCATCCAAAAAATGATGGTGACCGATGCCGCTCTGCGCGACGGCGTGTTCTACGATTTAATCGGCCGCCAGCTCAACGAAGACATGCGCGACCAAACCGTTCAGCAATTCCGCCAGCGCTATCACGTGGCGCGCAGCCAGGCCGACCGTGTGGCCAAAGTGGCGAAAACCTTCCTGCAAAGCGTGTCGCAACATATTTCGGTGCAAGAGCTTACCTATTGGCAGCGTTATGTGAACTGGGCGGCGCAACTGCACGAAATCGGCCTCAACATCGCACACACCGCTTACCATAAGCACACTGCCTATATTCTGGAAAACGCCGATATGCCGGGCTTCTCGCGCAAAGAGCAACAGCTGTTGGCAGCGCTTACCCTCGGCCAACGCGGCGATTTGCGCAAAATGCCCGAGTTTGTCGGCGATAACCAAATGATGTGGTTTGCCATCCTCACTCTGCGCCTGGCCGTACTGTTCTGCCGCGCCCGCCTGCCGCTGGATTTGCCGAACAACACTCAGTTGCGCCACGATCCGAGCACCCAACAATTTGTGTTGCGTCTCACCCAAAACTGGCTGGACGAAAACCCGTTGGCCGCCGATGCGCTGGCGTTTGAAGCCGAGCAATGGAAAAAAATCAATATGGATTTTGTGGTTCAGGCACAGTAAGTTTTACAACTATGATGCCTGTCTGAAAACGGTTTATCATCACGTTTCAGACAGGCATTTTTTAATCAAACGACACCATAATGTTCAACACCCCTACCCGCAGCAATATCGATAACGCGCCGCAGCAAATCGTTTACCAAACGCTGTATAACGCCGACGGTTGCGAGCTCAACGAATTTACACTGCAAGAAGGCCAGCCCTTATTGTCGGCAGACGGCAAACCGCTTGAGCATCCGGCCGCCGGTTCCGACCAAATCTGCTGGCTGCATTGCATCGGCCTCAACGATGCCGCACTGTTGAAACAGGTACTTGCGCCCTACCACGTTCACGATCTGGTGATTGAAGACATCCTCAACCACAAGCAGCGGCCGAAAGTCGAAGAATATCCCGACTACCTGTTTATCGCCGCTCGTGTGTTTCAATACAACGGCGGCAAACTGCAATCGGATCCGGTGTATATCATCCTCGGCCAGCATTTCGTGCTGACCTTCCAATCGCGCCCGCTTGGCCTATTTACCCAAATTCGCCAGCAATTTATCGACAACCGCCTGCCGCTGCGGGAAAAGAAAAGCATCGCTTATCTCGCCTATCTACTGATCGATCGGCTGGTGGACGACTATTTCATCACCCTCGACCAATACAATATCCGCGCTGAGAGCATAGATAAAACTCTATTCCAAAACGGTGAAAATACCCACGCTCTGCTGATGCGCATCCACTCACTCAAACGCGATGCCGTACGCTTGCGGCGCACCCTGATCCCGCTGCGCGAAGTCATCAACGCCTTGTTGCGCGGCGATTATGCGATGTTCAACAATGATTTGCATCTGTATATCCGCGACGCCTACGACCACATGCTGCAACTGGTGGAATCGCTGGAAGCCTCGCGCGATATGGTGTGGGGCATGATGGATGTGCATCTGTCGTTTCAGTCCAACCGCCTCAACCAACAAATGCGTCTGCTCACCGTGATTACCGTGATTTTCATGCCGCTCACCCTGCTCACCGGCATCTACGGCATGAACTTCGAGCACATGCCGGAACTGCACTGGCGCTATGGTTATTTCATCTTATTGGGCATCATGGCGAGTATTATTGTGGCGCTATTGGTGTTTTTTAACCGTAGAAAGTGGTTGTAGCAAAGAATGCCTGTCTGAAAAAACCATACATACTTTTTTAATAAACAATCATGAAACCACTCACTCTGCGCAGAATCAAATTTGCCGCGATTGTGCTTGCCATTTATATATTGATTTTCGTTGGCCTTATGCCTTTTGGCGAAGGCTGGTTGGCTGGTATTTTCGTATTTTTGATGACCCTGCCCGTAGCGCTCATCAAACTATCTGTTCCCAATGGTTTGCTGCAAAGTGACGATTTCATTGAAAAAGTCATTTATTATGGGGCAGATTTCATTTATATTTTTGCCATCGGCTATCTGATTAGCCATTTTTTTGTTCGTGATGACTAAAGTGCCTGTCTGAAAACAAGCGAAGCTAAAAATACTTTCAGACAGGCATTCATTACCAAGCACCGTCTCTCATTTAAAGGAACCCCAATGTTTACCGGCATCGTACAAGGCATCGGCACCATTACCGCCATCGACCGCCCCGCCCCCGATTTCTGCACCCTCACCGTCGAGCTGCCCGAACATCTGGCCGACCAACTGCAAACCGGCGCTTCTATCGCCAACAACGGCTGCTGCCTCACCATCACCGAAATCGACGGCCGCCGCGTGTGTTTCGATGTGATGGCCGAAACCCTGAAGAAAACCAACCTCGGCGAATTGAGTATCGGCAGTTCGGTGAACATCGAACGCGCGGCCCGCATCGGCGACGAAATCGGTGGCCACTTAATGAGCGGCCACGTCAGCACCGTTACCCGCATTACCCGCATCGAAGAGAGCGAACACAACAAAACCGTCTGGTTCGCCCTGCCCGCCGAGCTGAAACCCTATATCCTGCCCAAAGGCTTTGCCGGTTTAGACGGTTGCAGCCTCACCATAGGCGAGGTGAGCGACAGCGAGTTCAACGTACACCTGATCCCCGAAACCCTGCGCATGACCTTATTCGGCGTTAAACAGGTGGGCGACAGTGTGAACATTGAAATCGATCCGCAAACGCAAGCGGTGGTGGATACGGTGGCACGGATTTTGGCGAGTCGCTAACACGCCGTTTTCACTCTGAAACAAGCGGGCGGAAAATTACCTTAAAGTAATTTTCCGCCCGCTTGTTTCAACTTTACTTTTCAAGCTCCACGGCGTATAGTCGAACCCACACCATTCTAACGCCGCACCCTATGAATCCAACCGAATTACGCCGCCACAACCTGCGCCTGTGGATAGACCGAATCCACCAAGGCCGCCAAGCCTTGTTTGTGGCTGAAACCGGCATCAATCAGGGCGAGCTTTCCGCCTTGCTGAAAAACAAAGCCTTTGGCGAACGCAAAGCGCGCAAAATCGAGCAAAGCGCCGGTATGCCCGCGCTGTGGCTCGATACCCCGCAAGACACACCCGCCACCCCGAACACACCCACATCAACCGTGAGCAAAAACATGCAGATTTCCCCTATTCCCGAAATTCTCGCCGACATCAAAGCCGGCAAAATGGTGATCATTACCGACGCCGAAGACCGCGAAAACGAAGGCGATTTAATCATGGCCGCCCAATTCGTGACCCCGCAGGCGATTAATTTTATGATCAAACACGCCCGCGGTTTGGTTTGCCTGCCGATGAACGACGCAATGGTCGACCGCCTCAACCTGCCGCAGATGACCCAGAAAAACGGCGCCCAATACGGCACCAATTTCACCGTTTCCATCGAAGCGGCCAACGGCATTTCCACCGGCATTTCCGCCGCCGACCGCGCGCTCACCATCCAAACCGCCGTATCGCCCAACGTAAAACCGGAAGACATCGTACAACCCGGCCACATCTTCCCCTTACGCTCGCAAAAAGGCGGCGTATTGGTGCGCGCCGGCCACACCGAAGCGGCGGTTGATTTAGCCGAAATGAGCGGCCTCTCGCCCGCCGGTGTGATTTGCGAAATCCTCAACGACGACGGCACCATGGCGCGCATGCCCGAATTGATGAAATTCGCCGAAGAACACGGCCTGAAAATCGGCACCATCGCCGATTTGATCGAATACCGCAGCCGCACCGAGAGCCTGTTGGAAGAAATGGGCGACACCAGCGTCAACACCCCGTGGGGCGTGTTCCAGCAACACGTTTATGTCGATAAGCTCTCCGGCGAAACCCATTTAGCCTTGGTAAAAGGCGAGCTGTCGCCGGAAAAAGAAACCCTGGTGCGCGTACACGAGCCGTTCAGCGTGATGGATTTCCTGCAAGTCGATCCCAACCACACTTGGCCGCTGCCCGCCGCGCTGCAACACATCCAACAAGCTGATTGCGGCGTGATTATCCTCTTGCACCGCACCGAAGACGGCGACGCGCTGCTCGACCGTACCCTGCCGAAAAACACCTTCCAAGTGAAAAAGTGGGACCGCAAAACCTACGGCATCGGCGCGCAAATCCTCGCCGGCCTCAACGTCAAAAAAATGCGCGTGATGGGCAAACCTTCCTCAATGAACGGCTTGGCCGGTTTTGGTTTGGAAGTCACCGGGTTTGAAGAGCCGCAAGCTTAAGAGATTCAAGCTGCACATAACAATGCCTGTCTGAAAAATCCTTTCAGACAGGCAGAGAGCTTTGCAGAAATACTTTGAAACCGCCGATTTTCTCTACCGACGTCATTCCCGCGCAGGCGCACTGCTGTCCGGAATAAATTTTATGGCAATACAGAAACCTAAAATATTCCGGCAACCTGCCCCCTCTCCCGTGGGAGAGGGTTGGGGAGAGGGCTTGCTTGGGCTTGAGTAAAGAGCATTT
>Ga0208938_1001345_pt1 | contig 14467 bp, 15 predicted proteins | sample AD_UKC125_MetaG_FD_184434 | JGI IMG/M metagenome (GOLD analysis project Ga0208938, IMG submission 184434) | Active sludge microbial communities of municipal wastewater-treating anaerobic digesters from USA - AD_UKC125_MetaG (SPAdes) (version 2) | ecosystem: Engineered > Bioreactor > Anaerobic >...
GACGCAGGTCAACCCCAAGATCGACCTCACCTTCGCGCGCGCCCTGCGCGCCATCCTGCGCCAGGACCCGGACATCGTGATGATCGGCGAGATCCGCGACATCGAAACCGCGCAGATCGCGATCCAGGCCAGCCTGACCGGCCATCTGGTGCTGGCCACGCTGCACACCAACGATGCCGCCAGCGCCGTCACGCGCCTCACGGACATGGGAGTGGAGCCGTTCCTGCTGTCGTCGTCGCTGCTCGGCGTGCTGGCGCAGCGCCTGGTGCGCAAGCTGTGCACCGTCTGTCGCGGCCAGGGCTGCGACGCCTGCGGCCACACCGGCTATGCCGGCCGCACCGGCGTGTTCGAGCTGCTGGTGGTCGACGACGCGATCCGCGCCCAGATCCACGGCCAGGCCGCCGAGGCCGACATCCGCGCCACGGCGCTGGCCAAGGGCATGCGCCTGATGCGCGACGACGGCGAGCGCCTGATCGCGGCCGGCATCACCAGCCGCGAGGAAGTGTTGCGGGTGACGCGCGACTGACGGATACAGCCACAGTGCTCGACCTCACGACTGGATCGCCGGGACCCTGCGGGCCTCGCGATGACGGCGTGCTGTGCAAGGACCACGGGAACTCCCCTCCCGTCATTGCGAGGAGCCGCAGGCGACGAAGCAATCCAGCACCTACGCCAGACTGCGCGACGGAACCGTCATGGTCCCCAGCTTCACAAGAAAGCGCCATTGGGCGCGAGAAGCAGCTCAAGGCTGGCTCTCGCGCACGCAAGTTGGCACTGATCGAAAGGATGAACCCGGCGTGGCGTGACTTGTACGACGAACTGGGCTGACCAGGCCGCCACCGCACAACGCCAAGGACGACGAAGCAAGCCAGAGGAGGTTTCATCCTGGAAACCGCAGTTGACCGCTCGCCAACGTCTCCAAAGTCGCATGGATATTGACTTTGTCTGCTCCGATGACGCTCACCGACTGGATGAGCGCGCTATGCACCCACCAGCACCGCCCTCGACGCGCCGTGCAACGTTGCTTCTCCTTGCGCACAGCAGTGCGCGGCGTCGTCGCGCCTTGCCCGGCACGCCGATGGCGGCACTGGCGGGCGCATCCAACTGCGGATTCCAGGATCATCGAACCACTGGATCGCCGCGCTGCGCTCGCGATGACGACGGAACAAAGCGCCTCGCGTCTGCCGCCGCGTCAGTCCTGTGCCAGCCCGCAAAGTGCCCGATCCAGATCGGTCTGCAAATCGTCCACGTGCTCCAGCCCGGTCGACAGGCGCACCAGCCCCTCGCTCACGCCGTCGGCTTCGCGCTGCGCGGCGGACACGCCGGAATGGGTGGTCGAGGCCGGGTTGCGCACCAGCGATTCCGAGCCGCCCAGGCTGACCGCCGACTTGAACCTAGAAACGGCAGTTGACCGCTAGCGATCGTCGCCAAAGCCGCGCGGGTGCTGGCGTTTGTGGCTTCGATGGCGTTTACCGAATAGGTGAGCGCGCTACGCACCCACCAGCACCGCGCTCGGCGTGCCAGGCGTCGTTGCTCGTTCTTGCAGGCAGTAGCCTGCGGCGTCCTCGCGCCTTGCCTGGCACGCCGAGCGCGGCACTGGCGGGCGCGTTCAACTGCCGTTTCTAGGTTGAAGCGGCGCAGCGCGTTGATGAAGGCAAATGCCTCGGCGCGGCCGCCCTCCAGCACGTCCGTGGGCTGGCTCATGGCGGTGTCCTCAGGCGCCGCGGCCGGATTCCCACGCGGCTTGCTGCACCGCCAGCGGCAGCTCGTGCGCCAGCGCCATCTCCTCGCGCTGGTGGTGGTGCTCGATCAGGTGGCGCAGCGCGTGCGCGGCGTCCAGCAGCGCCAGCACGGCCTGGCGGCGGGCGCGCTGGCTGCGCGGCGGGCGCGCCAGCAGCGCGTCCAGGCGCTCGGCGTATTCGTCGGCCAGCAGGGTGATGCGCTCGTGCTCCAGCAGGTACAGCCGGGCCGGCCAGCGCGCGCCTTCGGGCAGGTGCGGCAGCAGGCGGTGGTTTTCGATGTCGATGTGGCGCGCCAGCGCCCGGCGCCAGCGCTGCAACGCCGTGCGCGCGCGCTCGAAGTCGGCCCCCACCACGTGCAGCAGGTGCGCGTGCAATTGCGCCTCCATGCGGCGATGCTCGCGCTCGAAATACCCGGTCGAAGAAGCGTCCATGTGCAAAACCCGGCCGGCGCGGGTTTTGGCGCGCCGGCCCTGTCAGTGGCGGTGGGGCGATTGTCGGCCACCCACCGCCGCGCCACGCGCGCCCGCCCACCCAACCGCGCGGGCGGCACGGGCTTGACGGACGCGCCTCAGGCGTGTTCCAGCGCCGGCTCGGCCTGCGCTGCCGGCGCCGCGCCGGCTAGCGGCAGCGGCTCGAAGCGGGCGGTGAAAAAGCGCAGGAACTTGGGCTCGTAGACCATCTTCATGCCCTGGATCTCGCGCCGGCGCGCATACAGGTCCTTGCAGGCGCGCGCCACCACGTCGAGGTGGGCGTAGGTGTAGACGCGGCGCGGCAGCGTCAGGCGCACCAGCTCCAGCTTGGGGCGGTGGTGGTCGCCCGTTTCCTTGTTGCGGCCGGCCGAGACGATGCCGCGCTCCATGCTGCGCACGCCGCTTTCCAGGTAGAGCTGGGCCGCCAGCGTCTGGGCCGGAAACTCGTCCTGCGGCAGGTGATCCAGGAAGGCCCGCGCGTCCAGGAACACCGCGTGCCCGCCCACCGGCTTGACGATGGGGATGCCCGCGGCCTCCAGCTGGTCCGCCAGGTAGCGGCACTGGCCGATGCGGTGGCTGATGTAGTGCTGGTCCACGGATTCTTCGATGCCGCGCGCCATCGCCTCCATGTCGCGCCCGGCCAGGCCGCCGTAGCTGGGCATGCCCTCGAACAGCACCACCAGCTCGCTGGCGCGCTGGTACAGCTCGTCGTCGTTCATGCACAGGAAGCCGCCGATGTTGACCAGGCAGTCCTTCTTGCCGCTCATGGTGCAGCCGTCGGCGTGGCTCATCATCTCCTTGAGGATGGCGCGGATGCTCCGCTCGGCGTAGCCGGGCTCGCGCTCCTGGATGAAGTAGGCGTTCTCGACGCAGCGCGTGGCGTCGAACATCACCTTGATGCCGTGGCGCGCGCACAGCTCCTTGACGGCGCGCAGGTTGCCCATGCTGACGGGCTGGCCGCCCGCCAGGTTGACGGTGACGGCCACGCACACATACGGGATGCGCTCGGGCCCGACCTCGTCGATCAAGCGGCTGAGCTTGGCGATGTCGACGTTGCCCTTGAAGGGCAGCTCGGCCCGCGGGTCGTGCGCCTGGTCGTTGATGATGTCGACGAAGGTGGCGCCGTTCAGCTCCTGATGCGCCCGCGTGGTGGTGAAGTACATGTTGCCCGGCACGTAGTCGCCCGGCTGGATGCACAGGCGCGACAGCAGGTTCTCGGCGCCGCGCCCCTGGTGCGTGGGCACGATGTGCTTGAAGCCGTAGTACTCGCGCACCACCTCCTGCAGGTGGATGAAGTTCTTGCTGCCGGCGTAGGCCTCGTCGCCCAGCATCATGCCGGCCCACTGGTAGTCGCTCATCGCCGTGGTGCCGCTGTCGGTCAACAGGTCGATGTAGCACTGGTCGGAGCGCAGCAGGAAGGTGTTGTAGCCGGCCTCGGCCAGGTACTGGGCGCGCTCGGCGCGCGTGGTCATCTTGATCGGCTCGACCACCTTGATCTTGAACGGCTCGGCGGCGTAGGTGCGGGTCATGGCGTGTCTCCTGTCTGGCAAGGGCGGTTGAACAAGGCGTGCGTGGCGGCGCACCGGGTGACCGGGCAGCGGCTTGATTCGAATCAAGCTTTTCTGCTTTCAAACGCCAATCAACGCAACAGAAGCCGTATTTGAGGCCTTGTTAGTTGATTTTTTCTGTCTTTGTTTTGATATTTACGCTCTTTTATTGCGTTAGTGACCGCACCACGCGCAGGGGTACGGCATGCCGCCGGGCGCCCCAAGGCCCCCGAATGACTATGAAAACAATAGCTGCTGGCGCACGCCAGAAAAGCCCCAGCACCCTGAAACGCCCATGAATGCCGCGCCCGGCACGGCCAGCGGCTCAGCCCGCCTCGCGCGGCACGAAGATGGCGAAATTGCCCGTGGCCGACGCCACCAGCTGCTCGCCCACCATCACGCGCGAGCTCAGGTGCGCCACCGTGCGGCCACGGTTGAGCACCTCGGACGTGCACACCAGCCGCCCGGTCTGCACGGGGCGAAAGTAGCTGATGGCGATGTCGATGGTGGCGCAAATCTGCCCCGGCGCCAGCATGGGGTACAGCGCCGAGCCCATGCCCGTGTCGGCCAGCGCGAACACCACCGCGCCGTGCACCACGCCGTGCGGGTTCAGGTGCTGCGGCGCCAGCGTCAGGCTGAGCACACTGTGGCCGGCGCGCTGCGCCTCCACCTTCAGGTCGATCAGGTCGGCAAAGGGATGGTGCATGGCAGACGTGGGCAGAAGTCAGAGACAGGATGCCGGCGGGCGCAAGCCACCCCGGCGCGACACAGGGCAGCATAGCCCAGGCACCGGGAACTACTTGTTTGATAGCTGCTGGCGCTGGCCCAGCAGGCGCTGGCGCCACGAAACACTTGGAATGATTGTCAACACCGCCCGGCACCCGCCGGCGCCATGACGCACGGCAACCGCGCGCCACTCAGCCCGCCCGCCGCAGCGCCAGCAGCAGGCCCAGCACCGCGCACACCACGACGATCGCCGCGTACAGCCAGAAGGTGAGCCAGAACATCAGCGGCTCGTCGTCGCGCTGGTAGACGCGCACCCCAAAGCCCCAGCCGCGCGCCCGAATGCGGCCGGTGGCATGGCCCTCGAACAGCAGCAGGCCGAACACCCCGCCCAGCAACAAAAACACGCCCGCGGCCATGGTCAACCCTCCGGTGAAAAGCAGGCAGCGACGTCAGAGCGCATCGGCCCCGCCCAGCAGGCGCAGCGTCAGCGCATCGGGCGCGCCGCCGAAAAAGCCTTGCAGCGCCTGGTCGAACAGCCCCTCGCCCGGCGCCGCGCGCGCAAACAGCGTCAGGCACGAGCGCAGCTTGAGCGCGTCCACCTCGCCCAGCAACTGCGCCGCCGACGCCCCCGCATGCCCCAGCAGCGCCTGCACGCATTCACGCAGGCGCGGCCCCAGCACCGGATGCGCCGCATACGCCCGCGCCTCGGCCAGCCCCGACAGCCCGTAATGCTGCGCCATCGGGCTGTGGCCCAGCCCCCGCAACTGCGGAAAGACAAACCACACCCAGTGCGAGCGCTTGCACCCCGCCCGCAACTCGGCCAGCGCACAGGCGTAGCTGTCGGCCTGGGCCAGCACGAAGCGGTCGAGCTGGAAGGAATCGCCTGGCATGTGACCGCACTCTACCGGCACGCATCGACTGAACTGCTGCTTTCGGTCAAGCCGTGCGTGTCGCATAAAAGTGTCATTTAGTAACTATGGCACATGACTGCAAGCTGAAGGGATGCTGTAATGGAAGCCGTGCAGGTGGCCGCCGGCCAAGCCCGTCACAGCCGCCGGGCGGAAGGCAGCCGATCCGTGAAATTTTAGGCTTGCCTAAACACCGAGAAGATGGAGCCTGCGGGTGCGTCGCAGGGTCATGTCGGGATTGGGTGACCTTGAACACCAGCACACTTGTCGTCCAATTCTAGTTAGCCGTGAATGGAGGTTGCGATGCGATTTGCAGCAATTGACGTAGAGACTGCCAACGCTGACCTTTCTAGCATCTGCCAGGTAGGCGTCGCATTCTTCGAAGATGGCGCACACACCAAGTCTTGGTCAACTCTTGTTGATCCGGAAGATGTGTTTGACGATTTCAATGTCTCGATACACGGCATAGACGAGCAAACGGTAAAAGGCGCTCCAAAATGGCCAGCCGTGATTGCAGAGTTACGCGCTTTGCTCTCCGGAAACGTGGCCGCTTGCCACACCCCGTTTGATCGTGCCGCAACCACTCTGGCATGTGAGAAGTATCGTTTAGAGCAGATTGACTGTCGTTGGCTAGACACCGCTCGCGTGGTGCGTCGCGCTTGGCCGGAGAAGTTCGCCGCTACGGGTTACGGCCTTCGTAACGTAGCCAAATTCTTGGGCATTGATTTCAAGCATCACGATGCACTCGAAGATGCCCGCGCGGCGGGCGAAGTCCTGTGCAGAGCTAGCGCTCATGCCGGACTAACCATCGACGATTGGTGCGCTCGGGTACAACGACCCATAGACCTTTCAACTGCTCAACCCATCACCCGTGACGGCAACACTGAGGGTCCTCTCTTCGGCAACGTCGCAGTCTTTACCGGCTCACTTGCCATTCCGCGCCGTGAGGCCGCTGACCTCGCTGCAAGAGCCGGGTGTGATGTTGGCGCTTCTGTTACCAAGAAGACCACTCTGCTCATAGTCGGCGACCAGGACATCACCAAGCTCAACGGAAAGTCCAAGAGTTCCAAGCACATAAAAGCCGAGGAGCTGATCAGCCAAGGCGTTCAAATCCGCATACTTAGGGAGTCTGACTTCCAGAGCATTGTGGTAGCTCAAGCGATTCACGGCTAACAATTCATTCAAGCCGACGCCGCTTCGCGGCGCGGCTTAACTCAGGTGTTAGCCCGCTCCAAAACTATTTATGCAGGCCCGCATTTATTCCAGCGTTTTGCCTTTCTCAAAGGTTCAGCCTTTTGGGTTTGGTCCTTGCTCTGGGCTTCGCCTGCAAGTGCTCTGCGGGTTTCAAGCCTTTTTGGCCTCCAGCGCCCGTCCTGCTTGCGCTGGAAGCTCTTTCTTTGGTAGCGTTTCGCGGGTGCGTAGCGCTTTGTCTCACGCCGTCGGGTCTAACCCGGCAGTCAAGCGGACCCGCCAAAGGCGGGCCGCTTACCTTTACCGTTAGGGAGCATGCAATGGAAATTCTTCTGATCGCCTGCGGACATGGAGCTGTCACATATTTCTATGCGATCACCCATGATGACGACCGAAAAATTATGATTTTTACATGGGTCAATGTTGCAGTCGCCTGTTTTCTTGGCAACCCGATTTTTTCAGCCATTGACATTGCCGCTGTCTTCGCAGGCTCAACTTTTGGTTCTGTTCATAGAGAGTCATTTTCCGGTATGCGTCGCAACAGGAAACGCTCTGAACCGTCAGTTGAAGGAAGTAGCTACCATTATGCCGAATCAGATAGTCCCAAGCTTTCATCCACAGGGAGCGCCTCTGACGCCCGCACCATACCGACACATCCTGAGAACGGTGAACGCATCAGAAAAGTATCGATGACGGATCGCTCCTGGCTCGCTGATCGAGCAAAGGATTGCAGAGACAACGCATATGAATGTACAAGAAAGGTTCGAGCGCAATTAATTCATGCATCGGTAGAACCATCGCACATTTTTGAGAGCAATGATATGTGGGCGGTTGGTTATATCTTTGGGTTTGCTGATGGATGGATGCAGCATATTAGAATATCAAATAACGACCCAGAAAGAATGACATTTCTTACAATTCTCTATCGAAGCCTATTGACTGGTAATAACCATCTTTCAGCGGAGTATTTATTAACCAAATCTTTAGAAAATCAAGGGCACAGTACATTTCTCAAGGGAATGATTCGTGGTGGAAACGATGCTTTTGCCTTTAACAGGAAGGAAGAAGTATCATGGGGGCTCTCGGACCATTTTTCGAAGCTTATTGTAAAGTGCGGCAATTGCGGTCAAAAACTACGTGTACCACGGGGAAAATTCATAGATGTTACCTGCCCGAAATGCAAAACAACAGACCGTCTAACCACATAGATAACCCGAACCGTTCGTCGCAGCCGACCGCCTACGGCGGCAGCTGAACTCAGGGCGTTAGCCTCGCCGACAATTTCGCCTCAAAGTCCATGCCAATTCCGGCCATCGTCACCCTCGCAAGCGCCCATGCAGCGCGGGTTGGGCCGCGTGGCGGGCTTCGCCTGCAAGGGTGGCGCCGGTTTCAAGACTTTTTGGCCTCCAGCGCCCGTCCAGCAAGCGCGAGCAGCTATCGTTTTCGCAGTGCGGCGCGCTGCCATTCGCGCCCTTTTCCATCCGTCGGGTCTAACCCGGCAGTCAAGCCGACCCGCCTACGGCGGGCGGCTTACTTTGGCCGTTAGCGCCTACTTCAACATTGGGAGGTATCACAGAAATGAAATTTCTAGCCATCACAACAATTCTCAGCTTGTCCGCGTTTTTGTCCGCATGCGCCACCTATCCACAAAGCCGCGAAGACCAAGCGACATACCATGCGAGCGAAGCAAGGTCAGCAATTTCGAAGGGTGACAGCACCAACGCAGCCAATCAAATCGATGTCGCCCTTACTCGACCAACAGGCGATGCAAAGATCAAGGAGTTGTTCGCCAGCTATCCAAAGGGTCGAGACTACTACTTGGCATATCTGGAAAAATCGATTGTTGAAGTTTCGAGCGCATATCAAGCGGCGGCTGCATTCGAAAAGCTATCAACTGTTAAATCCGCTGGAATTCTTCCCGAAGATCAAGTGCGCGAGCTCTTTACAAAACTAATGAAAGTGGTCACCGACGGCAATACCACCGGCTCAGTGCCGTTTGATCTTGGTGACAAAATCGATCTTTTCCCGGAACTCAAATCCCCCGCGCACCAGCAGATCATAGTCAATCGATCAATCAAGAATCTTCAAGGCAATGGCTCTGGAAGTCGGCCAGTTTCAGCCTTGGTTGAGTACGTCCAGCGGATCGGAATAGATTCTGTGGAAGGGAAAAGAATTGAATCTCTACTACCCTCAATGAATATCCGACGCGATGAGCTTGATGCGGTAGCAAAAGTATTTCCAAAGTTTGCCGCAGCCAGAAAGGAAGAAATAACTGCGCGCGTCTTCTTACAAGTCAAGAATGGAGATCGCTTACTCAGTGAGGACCTTCTTCAGACATTGCGTAGCAGAGTTCGTGGAGTTGAATGGGTTCCGTCTGTCGGCCCTAAGATAACTACATTGGTTATCGAACGGTTGCGAAACGATGAGAAGACCTTGCCTGAACGATCACAAACCATCACCTATGCACAGCACGAGGTTAATCTTCTAAGCGCTGCACTCCTGATGCCGCGCAATGCTTCGTATCTCTATGAGGTCGTATCTGGGGGCGCAGAGATTGAGTACGGCTATGTGGTTTCTGCAGTCGCAGACGGCAAGACGATCTATGACGAAGTTATCCGCGGAAAGGTTGGCGGTGAATATCGCCGCTGCCAAAACGCGAGAATTCAAAATGTATTTGGTGGTGTCAGTTCAGCGGGCTTCGTCGCAAACGACGATATGCAACAGCGATGCGCCGGCCCCAGTTCGGCGTCAATAGATGAGCTTCGTAAAGAGATATTCTCAAAAGTGGTGGATGGTGTGTTGAAGGTTCCCCCAATCAAAGTTGCTCACGAGCTTAATTAGCCGACTTGTCTTGGCTCACGGCGCTAACAAATCATTCCACCGGACGCTGCGCGATAAAGCCGCGCAGCGCCGGTGAATTCAGACGTTAGCGCGCATGCAAACCCCCTCGCAACACATCCCAGCGACAGTGAAAGTGCTTGCTGTTCTTATGACGCTGGTGGTCAGCGGAATCGGTGTGTTGGCCGTTGCAACACACTACGCGCCGGCGCGTTCAACCCGGTACGGCATTCTTCCAGCATTGCAGGGTGCCCAGGCGGACGCATTCGGCGTCACGATCTTCTTTGTCGGGCTTTTGCCGCTAGGTTTGCTGTTAGGTTCGGCCCGGCGGGCAGCCTGGTTCGGCTGCATAGTTGGACTTCTAGTCTTGGTATCACTCTTTATCGGTGCGCGCTAACAATTCGTTCAAGCCGAGACCGCTTCGCGGTCTCGCGCGTGATTCACTCGCCGGCTGCGGTCCGGCTTAACTCAGGCGTTAGATCAAATACCTTAGGGGGAGAATATATGAAGTGCCCAAAATGCTCTTATGAGAGAAAACCTACAGATCAAGCACCTGAATATGAATGTCCTAACTGCGGTATTATTTACAACAAGTATCGTCCGCCAAGCACTACTGCACCAATATCAACCTCACCCAGGAAAACCACATCCTCAGTAGAGGATAGCGAGCCCCACGAAACTGCCAGCAAAAGATTTAATGTTCCACCATGGGCTATTCCAATTTTTATAGGTTTGGTTATTGGATATTTTACTGGTCGCGAACATATTAAATATGAACTGCGTCAAACCTTCCAGGCGGCTGCAGAAGGCATCACAAAGGGCTTTAGTACAGCTCTAGGCCCTACACAGCCCGAACGAAAGAAGGCTACGCCACCTGTAGCAAAACCAAAGGTGCCACCCCCGCTATCGGTGAATCTTGAGAAAAAGGGATTCCAAGAAGCCAATTACAAAATAGGGTTGGACGATGCGATTACGTTCACCATAACTTTTAGGAATCTTACAAATAGCGATATTCGGGCCTTTGATGGGAATCTCGTATTTACTGACTTGCTCGATAACATAATTCTCTCAGCCAACGTAGCGATAAATGACCCAGTGGCGATGAATTCCAATCTAGAATGGGCAGGCCAAATAAATTACAACCAATTTATTGACAAGCACAAGAGACTAAGAAACGAAGATTTGCAAAATATAAAAATTCAATTTAACACGAAGAAAATATTGTTTGCGGACGGCACCGTAAAAGAGTTCCAGTGATTTTTTCTAACCTGCCGTCGCAGCCGACCGCCTACGGCGGCGGCTGAACTTATTCGTTAGTCTCTTTGGAGGTTTAATGAAGCATTTTTTAACTGTCTTGTCTGTTCTGGCCCTCGCCGGTCAAGCTTACGCACAAAAGACACCCTATGGAAGTTGCCCCGAGCGAGCGCAGGTATATCAAGAACGTTATGAGCGATCTCAACGATCGCAAGATTTGGTTTGCTATCAAAAAGCTCTTGAAAGAGAATTGAACGATCAGAGCAGTTACAGCTGCCCTAGTAGTTCTCAGCACTATCAAACTGCATACGAGCGTAACCAGCGATCAAGTGATTTGGTTTGCTTTCAGAAGGCTCTTGAAAGAGAACTGCAGTAATTTTCATTCAATCCGTATATTCATCGCTATTGACTGTCTACGGCGAAAATTGAACTCAGAGCTTTGGAGCCGAAGAACCCAAGAGCTATCATCCATAATTTCTGGAGGGATTCAAAATGAAACAGAAAAAGGTTGTGGTGCTTGTCATTATTTCGGTGATGATCACCCTCATATACACCCAGCTTACATTATTCGTCATACCACCCATCGGCGCCTTGCCAGAAGGGCGAACCGTTATCATCACTCGCCTGAATAAAACTGAGTTCATCGATAGCCCAGACGCTATGTGCGAGAGAATTCAAGGTGGAGTCAGCCTCCTTTGCCGAGGAATGGTAATGGGCGCAGTTGTAGAGAAGGCAACGATCCTAGTGCGCCTGCCGTATAGCTCATGGCTCTACAGCATCTCGACCGGTGGCAAGAGTTACGATCGATAGATCAATCAACGGAGGGGGTATGGAAGTCTTAATTATCGCAGTTCTTATCGGTTTGATTCCTGCCACCATTGCCAAAGGTAAGGGAAGATCCTTTGGTCTTTGGTGGTTCTACGGTGCTGCGCTGTTCATCATTGCGTTGCCTCACGCCTTGATCATGAAGGCAAATAACGCCGCAATCGAGCAACAGCAGATTGCCGAGGGCATGAAAAAGTGCCCTCATTGTGCCGAACTTATTAAACCCGATGCCAAAGTCTGTCGCTATTGCGGCCGCGATGTGGTCGTTGGTGCCTAACCTGTCGCTCAAGCGGACTTGCCTACGGCAAGCCGCTTACCTTTGCCGTTAGGCGTCAGGAGATCGACTTGTGACTGATTTCTTTCAAGGTGTTGTCGCAGAATATTTGCGGGCTGATCGTGGAGTATTTGTAAACCCCGAAATATTGCTCCAACTTGAACCTGGGGCCAGCCCGAAGAAAGGCCGGTTTTGGTATTGCGATCTCATGGCTGTATCCCTTCGGGAGCATGCGGTATACCTGTGCGAAGTGACATACTCCTCAAGCGCATCTGCGCTTATAAAACGGCTCCAAGCATGGAAGACACATTGGCCTGAACTAAAGTTCGCCCTGCAACGAGACTGCGGCGTTGATCCCTCTTGGCAAGTATTGCCTTGGGTTTTTCTGCCAGAAAGCCGACGCCCCGTTTATGAACGCAAGCTCGCTACGCTTGGAGAATTCGGCGAATCTGGTATGCCAATCCCAAGATTTACCGCTCTTGAAAACGTTGTGCCGTGGAAATATTGCACTTGGGATAGACGGCCAGATACCTAACAATTCGTCGCAGCCGACCGCCTTCGGCGGCGGCTGAACTCAGGGCGTTAGTCCCATCACACGCTCTATGCGCGCAGCCGTTCATTTCAGCGCTTCGCCCTGTTTCCAGGGATTTCAAGCCTTTTTGGCCACTGGTGCTTATCCAGCAAGCGCTACAAGCTATCAATCTTGCAGCGCTGCGCCGCTTCAGTGGCCCAGCGCTTTTGCGTGGGCTACGCCCTTCTCCCAGTCCGGGCGCCCCCTCTTGGCCTTCGGGTCTAACTCTGCGTTCAAGCCGTCCCGCCTACGGCGGGCGGCTTACCTTGGCCGTTAGCACCACTGAAAACCAGTTTTATTTAGTCCATGTTTTCTAGAACGGCATTCAATTTCTCAGGCGCTGTGCAGCGCTTGGTTTGTCGTTTCTCCGGGCTTCGCCTGTTGGCTTGGCGTCGGTTTGTAGTCTTTTTGGCCTCCACCCCTTGTGTAGCAAGCGCAAACAGCTATCGTTTTCGTAGTGCTGCGCCGCCTCGGTGGCGCTGTGCTTTTTCGCAGTTAGCGCCCGTCGCCAAATTCAAGTTACCCGTTTTGGCTTCTGGCTCTAACATTTCGGTCAAGCCGACCCGCATTCTGCGGTCGGCTTACCTCGCCCGTTGAGCGTCCGCTTTCTTTGGCTGCCACCGGCTGGTGTTGGCCGAGAACGGCTGTTGAGCCAAGATGCGTAAAAAAGCCGCGAATACTCAGGGCCAATCGTTCCGGTAGTGACTCAGCGTCACCGGGCGTGCTCTCTTAGCCTGCCAACGCCGCCTCAATATCCCCCACCAGCTTCTTCGGCGCATACTGCGGCGCATAGCGACGGATCACCTGGCCGTCCTTGCCGACGAGGAACTTGGTGAAGTTCCACTTGATGGCCTTGCTGCCCAGCAGGCCCGGGGCCTCGGCGGTAAGCCATTGGTACAGGGGCGATGCGTTGGCGCCGTTCACGTCGATCTTGGCCATCATCGGAAAGCTCACGCCGTAGTTGAGCTGGCAGAAGCTGGCGATCTCGTCGTTACTGCCGGGGTCTTGGGCGCCGAACTGGTTGCAGGGGAACCCCAGCACGACGAGGCCTTGGCCGGCGTATTCCTTGTGCAGCTCTTCCAGCCCGCCGAACTGGGGCGTGAAGCCGCAGGCGCTGGCGGTGTTCACGATGAGCAGTACCTTGCCCCTGTATTGCGACAGGGGCACGGACTGGCCGTTCATCTGCAGGGCTTCAAAGTCGTAGATGCTGGTGGGCATGCGGGTTCTCCGGGTGGGGATGACGGGCCATCGTAGCCCCAGCTGCAGAGGCCTGTGCGCCTGCGGGTCAATCCATCAATGAGGGCCCGCAGCGCCCGGTCGGCGGAACTGCAGCGCGGCCAGCAGCGATGCCAGCAGGATCAGCGCCCCGCCCAGCACGGTGCGCGTGTTCAGCGTGGCCGCGCCCAGCAGAGCCGATGACACGCTGGCGAACATTACCTCCGAGAGCATCACCAGCGCCGTGGTGCCTGCCGCGAGCCGCGCAGCGCCAAACTGCAACGCCCAGTTGCCCAGCATGAGCACGCCCGCCAGCAGCAGGCCGGTAACGATCCAGGTGGCGTTGGCGGCTGGGAAGGGCCCCACCACGCCCACTTGCAGGCCGATGCAGGCCACGGCCAGCGCCATGAGCATGCAGCCGCCAAACATCGCAAACATGCGCGCGGGCCCCGGCACGGTGTGCAGGCGGCGTAGTGTGACGTTGGTGAGTGCAAACATGAACCCGCCCAGCAGTGCCAGAGCGTCGGCCAGCGACAGGTTTTGCAGCAGGCGCGCCCTCGGGCAGCAGCACCAGCACCACACCCGTGAAGGCCAGCCCCAGGCGCAGCAGTGCCGCAGGGACCTATGTTCCGCCCAACCAGGCATTCCAGCGGACCGCCTTCGGCGGCCGCTGAATTTCAACTACAAGGGCTTCCCCACCTTCGCAAGCAATACCTCTCCCTGGATGGATCGCTGCACGATCAGTCCAGGCACGGGTTTGCTCATTGGCCAGCAATCAGCTCCCAACCTCATACTTGCAGCGCGTCGATGCCTGTTGGCAAACGGTGCGGACGGCGTGACTACAAACGGTCATTGACGCTGCCTATTGCTGGCAGCAGACCCTGATGAAAGACGCGCGCCGGGGGC
>Ga0208938_1001346_pt1 | contig 14447 bp, 10 predicted proteins | sample AD_UKC125_MetaG_FD_184434 | JGI IMG/M metagenome (GOLD analysis project Ga0208938, IMG submission 184434) | Active sludge microbial communities of municipal wastewater-treating anaerobic digesters from USA - AD_UKC125_MetaG (SPAdes) (version 2) | ecosystem: Engineered > Bioreactor > Anaerobic >...
CTCGCGCGCTGCGGCGCGGAAGTCCTCGTGCTCCTCGGTGTAGAGAGTGCGCGGCATGTGGTCCTCCCGGGACAGACTGCGGTAGCGAGCACGGCACGTCCGGCAGAACCGGACGCGCGCCGAGTCAGCCTTGACCCGCTCTGACCAGCCCAGATCGGTCCCGATCGGGCCTGTCCGGGACCTGGTCACCACAGATCGACGGCTGACTAAGCGCTTGCTTAGTCTTGCATAGGTGCGGCATGCTGTCCACATGTCGGCGCCCGCGAGCACGCTCTGGCCGCACGTCAGCGAAACAGCCGGCCGGCTCCTCAATGCCGCGGCAGCGGCCTTCGCCGACAAGGGTTTTCACGCGACGACCACCCGCGACATCGCGGCCGGTGCCGGCCTGTCCCCCGCCGGCGTTTATGTGCACTTCTCGTCCAAGGAGGACGTGCTCTTCCAGCTCAGCCGCACCGGCCACGAGGAGGCACTCGAACTCATCCGGCAGGCCGTCGCGAGTTCTCCGCGCCCGCACGAGCAACTCGCTGCCCTGGTGTCGGACTTCAGCGCCTGGCATGCCCAGAACTACGCCATCGCCCGGGTCGTGCAACACGAGTTCCCGCACCTGTCTCCGGAGCACCGTGTCGAGGTGCTGCGGATGCGCAAACAGATCGACGCGGCCGTGCGTGGGGTGCTGCGCGCCGGAGTCGCCTCGGGCGCGTTCACTGTCGACAACCTCGGCGACACCTCCCTGGCGCTGCTGTCGATCATCGTCGACGTCGCCCGGTGGTTCGCTCCGTCGGTCAAGCGCAGCCCCGCCCAGATCGGCGCGACGAACGCCGCGCTTGCCCTCCGGTTGGTCGGCTATCGGCCGACGCCTGGCTGAGAGCCGGTATGCCGGTGGGTCCCGACCCGAGCGACGGGCACGGCGCGCTCGTCGTGCCCGTCGCTGCACTGGAGGAGTTCGTCCGGGGCCGGCACGAGCACTACGACCCGGCATACCTGTCGGCGGACCCGAGCTTCGCGCACGCGCACATCACCCTGTTGGCCCCCTTCCCTGGCCTGGAGCAGATGCCCTCGGTCAGCGACACCGTCAGCGAGGTTCTTTCTGCGGCAACGCCGTTCGCGTTTAGGCTGGAACAGGTGGCCACCTTCCCCAATGGCATCATCCACCTGGTCCCCGAGCCGTCCGAGCCGTTCGCCGCGCTCACTCGCGCGCTGGTGGCGGCGTTCCCGGCATACCAGCCTTATGGCGGGCAGTTCGGGACGGTGAGCCCCCACCTCACCCTCGACGCCGTCGGGCCGGGGGTGAGTGAGCAGCGCGTGCGCGAATGGGTGGCGCCGCTGCTGCCGACCACCGGGTATGCCGGCCGCGCGCAGCTGTCGTGGTACCAGGTCGGCCACTGCCGCACCCTGGCGGGCTGGGAGATCGGGCCGGGGCATGGCAGCATCGGCGGATGACCAGCCCGACCTCATCGCGCCCGACGACCGACAGAGACACAGACGCCGCTGCCACTGTCGCTGTTGCCGCCCACGATGGGCATGTCGCCGACAGTCATGACCTCATCCGGGTCCACGGGGCGCGCGAGAACAACCTCAAGAACATCTCCGTCGAGCTGCCCAAGCGGCGATTGACCGTCTTCACCGGGGTGTCCGGGTCAGGCAAGAGCTCGCTGGTGTTCGCGACGATCGCGGCCGAGTCGCGGCGAATGATCAACGAGACCTACAGCACCTTCATCCAGGGGTTCATGCCCACTCAGGCTCGACCTGACGTCGACCTGCTCGACGGGCTCACCACGGCGATCATCGTCGGCCAGGAACGCCTGGGTGCCAACCCGCGCTCGACCGTCGGCACGGTGACCGACGCCAATGCGATGCTCCGGATGCTCTTCAGCCGGCTGGGTGAGCCGCACATCGGGTCGCCGAATGCCTTCTCGTTCAACGTGCCGACCGTGCGCGGCAGCGGGGCCGTGACGATCGATCGCGGAGACAAGACCCGCGCCACCAAGGCGACCTTCTTCCAGCTCGGCGGGATGTGCCCGCGGTGCGAGGGGCGCGGCGCCGTGAGCGACTTCGACCTCACCGCCCTCTATGACGCCGAACGATCGCTCAACGAAGGCGCGCTGACCATCCCCGGCTACACGATGGACGGGTGGTATGGCCGGATCTACCGCGGATGCGGCTTCTTCGACCCGGACAAGCCGATCAAGGACTTCACCCAGCGGGAGCGCCACGATCTGCTCTACAAGGAGCCGACGAAGATCAAGGTCGAGGGCATCAACCTCACCTATGAGGGCCTGATCCCCAAGATCCAGAAGTCCATGCTCGCCAAGGACGTCGAGGCGCTCCAGCCGCACATCCGGGCCTTCGTCGAGCGAGCCATCACGTTCCAGACCTGCCCGGAGTGCGAGGGCACTCGGCTGACCCCCGAAGCGCGCTCGGCCAAGATCAAAGGCATCAACATCGCCGACGCGTGCGCGATGCAGATCAGCGACCTGGCCGCGTGGGTCCGTACCCTCGATGAGCCCAGCGTCGCGCCGCTCACGGCGGGCCTCGGGCACCTGCTCGACTCCTTCGTCGAGATCGGCCTGGGCTATCTGTCGCTGGAGCGCCCGTCGGGCACCCTCTCCGGCGGTGAATCGCAACGCACCAAGATGATCCGCCACCTCGGGTCCTCGCTCACCGACATCACCTACGTCTTCGACGAGCCGTCGATCGGGTTGCACCCGCACGACATCCAGCGGATGAACGAGTTGTTGCTGCGGCTGCGCGACAAGGGCAACACCGTGCTCGTCGTCGAGCACAAGCCCGAGGTCATCGCCATCGCCGACCACATCGTCGACATCGGTCCCGGCGCCGGTACGGCCGGTGGGTCGATCGTCTTCGAGGGCGATGTCGCGGGGTTGCGCGCCAGCGACACCAGCACCGGCCGGCACTTGGACGACCGCGCCACCCTCAAGCCGGTATGCCGTCCGCGCACCGGCGCCCTGTCGGTGCGCGGCGCCTCGACCCACAACCTGCAGGACGTCGACGTCGACATCCCACTGGGCGTGCTGGTCGTCGTTACCGGTGTTGCCGGGTCGGGGAAGAGCTCGCTCATCCACGGGTCGGTCGCCGACCGTGAGGGTGTCGTTGTCATCGACCAGGGCGCGATCAAGGGCTCGCGGCGCAGCAATCCCGCGACCTACACCGGGTTGCTGGAACCGATCCGGAAGGCCTTCGCCAAGGCCAATGGGGTCAAGCCCGCGCTGTTCAGCGCCAACTCCGAAGGCGCCTGCCCGACGTGCAATGGCAACGGCCTGATCTACACCGAGCTCGGCTTCATGGACACGGTGACCTCGATCTGTGAGGACTGCGAAGGCAAGCGGTTCCAGGCCGCGGTACTCGACTACCACCTCGGCGGCAAGGACATCAGCCAGGTGCTCGCCATGCCGGTGTCGGAGGCCGAGGAGTTCTTCGCCGCCGGGCCGGCCCGCACCCCCGCGGCCCACACCATCCTGTCCCGGTTGCGCGATGTCGGTCTGGGCTACCTCAGCCTGGGCCAGCCCCTCACCACCTTGTCCGGCGGCGAGCGCCAGCGGCTCAAACTCGCGACCCACCTAGGCGAGAAGGGCGGGGTCTACGTCCTGGACGAACCGACCACCGGGCTACACCTGGCCGACGTCGAGCAGTTGCTCGCCCTGCTGGACCGCCTCGTCGACTCCGGCAAGTCGGTCATCGTCATCGAGCACCACCAGGCCGTGATGGCCCACGCCGACTGGATCATCGACCTGGGCCCTGGCGCAGGGCACGACGGTGGCCGGGTCGTCTTCGAGGGCACACCGACCGACCTCGTGGCGGCGAAGGCGACCTTGACCGGCCAGCACCTCGCCGCCTACGTCGAGGTCAGTCGCGGGTGAGCTTGCGGTAGGTGACCCGGTGCGGCCGGGCCGCCTCCGGGCCCAGCCGGTCGAGCTTGTTCTTCTCGTAGGCCTCGTAGTTGCCCTCGAACCAGTACCACTTGGCCGGGTCGTCCTCGTCACCCTCGTAGGCCAGGATGTGGGTGGCGACCCGGTCGAGGAACCACCGGTCGTGGCTGATGACCACGGCGCAGCCGGGGAACTCCAGCAGCGCGTTCTCCAGCGAGGCCAGCGTCTCGACATCGAGGTCGTTGGACGGCTCGTCGAGCAGCAGCAGGTTGCCGCCCTGTTTCAAGGTCAACGCGAGGTTGAGCCGGTTGCGCTCCCCACCGGAGAGGATGCCGGCGAGCTTCTGCTGGTCGGGGCCCTTGAAACCGAACTGCGAAACATACGCCCGCGATGGGATCTCGACCTGGCCGACCTTGATGAAGTCCAGACCGTCGGACACCACCTCCCACAGCGTCTTTGCGGGGTCCAGTCCCGCGCGGGACTGGTCGACGTAAGAGATCTTCACCGTCTCGCCGACCTTGACCTCGCCCGCGTCAGGCTGCTCCAGCCCGACGATGGTCTTGAAGAGCGTCGTCTTGCCCACCCCGTTGGGGCCGATGACACCGACGATGCCATTGCGCGGCAAGCTGAAGGAAAGCCCGTCAATGAGTACCCGGTCGCCGAACCCCTTGCGGAGGTTCCTCACCTCGATGACCTGCGAACCCAGCCGCGGGCCTGGGGGGATGGTGATCTCCTCGAAGTCGAGCTTGCGGGTGCGCTCGGCCTCGGCAGCCATCTCCTCGTAGCGCGCCAGCCTCGCCTTCGACTTGGCTTGGCGACCCTTGGCGTTGGAGCGGACCCACTCCAACTCCTCGGCCAGCCGCTTGGCGAGCTTGGCGTCCTTCTTGCCCTGCACCTTGAGGCGCTCGGCCTTCTTCTCCAGGTATGCCGTGTAGTTGCCTTCGTATCCGTAGAGCCGCCCGCGGTCGACCTCGGCGATCCACTGGGCGACATTGTCGAGGAAGTAGCGGTCGTGGGTGACGGCCAGCACTGCGCCGGGGTACTGCGCGAGGTGCTGCTCCAGCCACTGCACCGACTCGGCGTCGAGATGGTTGGTGGGCTCGTCGAGCAACAGCAGGTCGGGCTTCTGCAGGAGCAGCTTGCACAGGGCGACTCGGCGGCGCTCACCACCGGACAGGACGGTGACGTCGGCGTCCGGCGGTGGGCAACGCAGCGCGTCCATGGCCTGCTCCAGCTGCGAGTCGAGGTCCCAGGCGTTTGCGTGGTCGATGTCATCCTGCAACGTGGCCATCTCGGTGCCGAGGGCGTCGTAGTCGGCGTCCGGCTCGGCCATCTCGAGCGCGATCTGGTTGTAGCGGTCGAGCTTGGCCTTGATCTCGCCGGCACCCTCTTCGACATTGCCCAGGACGGTCTTGCTCTCGTTGAGCGGCGGTTCCTGCAGCAGGATGCCGACCGAATACCCGGGCGACAGCCGGGCCTCCCCATTGGACGGTTGGTCCAGGCCGGCCATGATCTTGAGGATCGTCGACTTACCGGCGCCATTGGGCCCGACGACGCCGATCTTGGCGGTGGGATAGAACGCCATCGTCACGTCGTCGAGGATGAGCTTGTCGCCCACCGCTTTGCGCGCTTTGGTCATGGTGTAAATGAACTCGGCCATGCGCCGAAGGCTATCCGCAGCAGGGTATGCCGTCCGAATCGCCGATTCGCCGGACGCCGGGCCAGCCCGTGTGCCGGCCCGAAGAACCGCGGCGCGCCCTGTGCCGGGGGCGCGCCGCGGTCGTCTGGCGGGTCAGCCGACCTTGGCGAGATATTCGTCGGTCTCCGGGTCGGCGGTGGCCAGGTCGAAGCGCACGGCACCCTCCTCGGCCTGCTCCTGCTGGGCACCCATGACCGCCGTGAGCGCCGGCCGCTCAGCCTCGAAGTCCTCGAAGTCGGGGGTCTCCATCGCGGCCAGCGACGCCTGCACCTCCGGGGCTCCCATCCGATCGTTGGGATCGAACTGTGCCCGCACCGGCTTGCTGAACAGCGCCTGGCCCTTGGTCAGGTCATGGCCGACGGTGTGGGCATCGACCTCGACCGAGATCATCGAGCGGCCCTCGGCGGTCGCCCAGGAGTTGACCCGCAGCCGGCCGTGGACCACCACCGGCTGGCCCTTGTGGACGCTGGCCACGACGTTGGCGGCAAGTGCGTTGAAGGTCACCACGGAGACGAAGTTAGTGCCCGCGTCGATGAAGCCGCGGGTGCCGGGGTCGTAGCGCCGGGCCGTGGAGGCGACCCGGAAGGTAGCGAACGGTCGTCCGTTCTTGGTCTCGCGCAACACCGGCTCGGCGGTGACATTGCCGACGACGGTCACATAGCTCTCGTTCATCTCAGCTCCCCTGTCTCGATCGATCCTGTGGCGGACCGGCATACCGGCAGCGTGCTGGGAAGCCGAGGCCGCCACGAGGGGCGACCGCACGGCCTGTGGATCGTGGGACTCGCGCGCAGGGGCTGGGGACAACTGCGCCGGTGACGACGGCGCCGGTCAGCGCGTGCGACGGGCTCGGTCGAGAGCCTCGCGCACGACCCGATGGCGTTCCAGGACCGCCAACACCGGAGCGACGATCCGCGTGTCGGCCACCTCGGCTATGGCGTCGTGCAGCCTCCTGGCGACCACCCTGGCCCGCCGCCGAGATCCGACGCGGACGAAGATCCGGTTGATCGCAGCGGCGAGCAGCCCGCCGACGATGCCGCCTGCCAGGAGCACGAACGGCACGGGAAGCTGGCCGATCGTCGGTGTCGGCAGGTCGGGCAGTTGCAGCCAACCGACAACGAAAAGGGCTGTCAGCCAAAGGAATCCGGAGATGGTCACCAGGCCGAAGAGCCACTGGACCACGTCCATGGCCCGCCACCACAGGGGTTGCCGCTCCCGGAGCGGCGTGTGGATGACCGCCTGGTCGAGGGCATCGGACAGACCTGCCGTCCCAGGGTCGGCGGCGTCGACCACGGCATTGGCCCAGCGGACCGGCATACCGTCGGCGGCCCGATCGGCGAGTTGCCGGATGGCAAGGGACACCGCGGCCCGGGCGGCCGGTGAGGGTGGTGGGATCGACGAGCGACCGACGACGGCGCGGACATCGGTCTGGTCGATGCCCTTGATCTTGACGATGGTCTTGTCCAACCGCAGTCGGGCCAAGGGGTCGGCGCGGAAGCCCGATACCCACCGGGTGAACAGCCAGCCGCCGTGGGAGGTGGCCTCGCGGCGATAGTCGTCGGCGACGGCTTCCAACACGACCGGAACACCGGCAGATCGCGACAGCGCCTCGACCAGCGCATCGTCGGCAGAGCCCCGCACTTCGGGCTCCGCGTCGGCGACGCCCGAGCGCAGGCGACTGGCCACGGCGACCACATCGGCTGAGAGCCTGGCCCGCGTCATATCGGCGCCGGCGACCGCGTTGGCCAACCGCTGCCGCAACTCACCGACGCCTGCGCCGGTGCGTGCCGAGGTGACCATGACCTTGGCTGCACCGAGCCCGTCGGCGGCCAGCAGCCGGGTGAGATCGGCGCGGCAGGTCTCCACCGCGTCCGGCGTGAGCCGATCGGCCTGGTTGAGCACGACAATCGTCACCGAGTCGTGCCCCGACAGTGCGGCGACGTAGTCGTCATGCAGCAGCGCATCGGCGTATTTCTGCGGATCGGTCACCCACACGAAGACGTCAACGAGTTCGAGCACACGCTGCGCCTCGGCCCGGTGCGCGGCCACTCGCGAGTCGAAGTCGGGCAGATCGAGCAGTACCAACCCGTCGAGGCGGCCGAAACCGGCACCTGCCGCGCCGCCGCCGTCCTTGGCACCGTTGTCAGGCCCGAGCTGGTGACGGGCCGCGACCCCGAGCCAATCGAGCAACTCCGCCGCCGGATCCGAACCCCAGATCGCTGCCGAAGGCACTGACGTCGTGGGACGGCGGGCACCGATCTTGGCCAGCGGCCGGCCGACGATCGCATTGAACAGCGACGACTTACCACTGCCGGTCGCGCCGGCCAGGGCAACGACGGTATGGCCTCCGGCGATCGAGGTGCGCTCGCGGACCTTCTCGATGACGTTGACGGCATGGTCGACGGCCGAGGGGTCGAGGTCACGGCCGCCGGAGTCGACGGCTACCGCCAAAGCATCAGCCTGATCGGCCAATTCGACGGCGGCGACGGTGAGCCGAGCAGTGCCGGCCCGGATGGGGCTCATCGTGCTGCCCTGACGTTGAGCGCCGCGGCACTGAGCCGTCGGCCCTGATCGCGGGTCGCTTCGACACTCTCGACGGCATTCTGGTAGCGCAGCGCCTCGGCCCCGAAGAGCTGGTCGACTCGGTCGTGCAACGCCGCCCGTGCCTTTGCGGCCAGCGTCCGCACGGCCTGGTCACCGAAGACCGCCTCGAGCAGTTTCTGCCCGAGGACGGCCGTGCCGCCCGCGATCCCGGCCTCGGTGCCGGTCAGCCCCGCAGTGTGCGCGAAGGTCACGAGCATGAGGACCACGCCCAGGCCGTTGACCCCGTATGCCGCGACCTTGGCGGTCGTGCGCCGGTCACGCCCCTCGGTGCGCACCAACGCCAGCACGTCGTCCTGCCACTCGCGCACCAGCCGAGCGACCCGTTCCTCCAGATCCGGGGACGAGGCGGCTAGGTGCGCATACCGCCCGACGAGAAGAGAACCACCCGGCATACCTCGCCAGGCGCGTGCGGTCGTCGAGGCGGCGGCGTGGGCTTCGGCGGTGATGAGTGCCGCCACCCCGGAGTGCAATGCCTCGCCAAGCTCCTGTGCCGGTGGGGGCTGCCCCTTGACCATCGCGACGAGCCGGTCGCGCCAGCGCGACACCGCGGATTCGACCTGCTTGAAGAACTCGCCGGTGCCGACGAACTCCTGCCACCGGGCCAGGACTTCACCACGCAACAGGGTCCCGTCGCTCATCCCCTTCTCGACACCGACCGAAGCCTGCGCGTATGCCGCGTCGGCCACCTTCGACAGGGCGCGCGTCGCGGCATGCTGCTCGGCAGTGGCATCGGTGAGCACACCGATCCGGCCGTCGATCGAGTCGAGGGCCCCGCTGAGGGTGTGGCGCACCACCATGGCGCGCGCCCGGGCGTCATGGGCCAGGGCCGTGAGCCAGTCGCGCAGGTCGGCGATCTCGGCGGGCGGCAGGAGCCCATCGGGGTCGAGCGCGATCTCGCGGACCGGGAAGACCGGGGCCAACGACAGACCCTGCTCCTTGAGCATCCCGGCCAAGTGCTCGCGAATCTCCTCGACGGCTTCCGGCGGCACCCGGTCGAGCACGACGGCGATCGATGTGCCCCGTTCGGAGGCTTGCCGCAGCAGCGCCCACGGAACGGCGTCGGCATATCGCGCGGCAGTCGTGACGAACAGCCAGAGGTCTGCGGCCGACAACAGTTGCGCCGCGATATCACGGTTGGCGGCGACGACCGAGTCGATGTCCGGGGCGTCGAGCAGGGCCAGCCCCGACGACAGGGAGGCCGAGGCCACCAGCCGCACCGCTGACGGGTCGTCGGCGGTCGTTGCGCCGCCGGTCACCCGAGCCAGGCTCGGCAGCACCCGATCGTCTTCAAACCAGCGCGCATCGTCGGGGTTATGCACCAAGACCGGCGATCGGGTGGTCGGCCGCAGCACGCCCGGACGCGAAACCACCTCGCCGACCAGCGAGTTGACCAGCGTCGACTTGCCGGCCCCCGTCGACCCGCCGACGACGGCGAGCACCGGGGCGTCGAGCGAGCGTAGGCGAGGCAGGACGTAGTCGTCGAGCTGGTGCAACAGCTCGACGCGAGTCGTGGACGCCGCGCCGGCGCTGGGCAGGTCCAGGGGCAACCGCGACCCGGCGACCACATCACGCAATACCGAGACGGCGTCCAGGAGAGCAGTGAGCTCCCCGGCCGTTCCGTCCGCTCGCGCCACGGCTGTGCTTCCTTCCACTGGTCCGTTTCCCCAGCCGCCGAGTGACTGCCCCGGCCGCGCCGACGCCGTCATAGGCCAGAACGCGCAGGAGCGCCTCCCGGTCAGACCCGAACCTACCGCGTTGACCCGAAAAGTCCGGGAGGACGGCTCGGTCAAGCCTATGTTGCGCTGCGCCGGAAGGGAAAAGCCGCTCGGTGGGGGCAAGAGCCCAGCGAGTATGCCGTGGCGCCGGGTCCGGGTGCCGGTGTCGCGTTCGGTGCGGTGAGTCGAGGCGCCCCCGGCAGGACTCGAACCTGCAACCTGCGGATTAGAAGGCCGCTGCACTATCCGTTGTGCTACGGGGGCCGAGGTCGGGTGGACCCGCCGTCGTCAGCGCCCCAGTGTAGGCGTGTGCGCCGCGGCCAAGAGCTCGGCGCGGTGAGCCGCGATCGCCTCCAACAGCTCTCGCTCACGGATCACGGCATCGGCCTCGGCGGCCTGCTTGGTCATTCGTTGCCGCAACAGGGCCAGATCGCTTGCTTGGCTCTGGAACGCCTCCATCGCCCGCTCCCCGCGCTCTCCGATCCACGCGTGAGCCCATTGCTTGGCCTGCCGGCGGGCGGGCAGCGACGCGAGCATGGCGACCTCGGGATAGGTGAACCAGCCATGGTCGGCGTAGGCGGTGAGCTGTCGCCGGATGGTTTCGCCCTCGCGCCGCTTGAGCAGGAACAACAGGGCGAGGAACCCGATGAACAGCGGCACCTGAACGATGAGGTAGACCTCGAAGTAGGCGTCGAGGGTGGCACTGAGGTTCCACACGGCGTGCAGGAGCATCGCGCAGGCGTAGCCAAGCAGGCCATAACCGATCTTGCCCCATACCGTCCGGGCCACAGAGGCGGCCAGCCCCAGCCCGATACCGATGCACGCGGTGAACAGCGGGTGGGCGAACGGTGCCATGAGGCAGCGCAGAATGAACGTCGCACCCAGCCCCTGATTGCCGTACTCCGCATACGCGTGCCCGAGATAGAGGATGTTCTCGCTGAAGGCGAATCCGGCGCCGGCCATCCCGGCATACACGATGCCGTCGATGACCCCGTCGAACTCGCGCCGCCGCACCAGCAGCAGGAGCAGCACCGCGAGCCCTTTGAGCCCCTCCTCGACCGGTGGCGCGCTGAGCACGGCAGCGGCCGAGTCGGGGTTCGAGATTCCGGACATCAGGAGCAGGGTGTGGAACGCCGTGTTGAGCAGCAGCGCTCCGAGCGGCGCGCAGAGCGCTCCCCAGAGGAAGGCGAACCAGAGATAGCGGGCCGGCTCGGCTTCGAGCTGGTCGACCCAGCGGTAGAGGGGCACGACCACGAGCAGCGGGACCGCGGAGACGGCGGCCATGAAACTGGCGGTGCGCCAGCCCAGGTCGACGTTGAAGACCCACAAGAGCGCTGCCGAGGCGAGCAGGAAACCGGCCACCACGACCCCGGTCAAGATCCGGCGTCCAGCAGTCGAGCGCGTGGTCGGGACAGCCGCTCGGGTCCACGCCGGGGGTGTCACCGGCGGAGAGTATGCCGTCGCAGCGGGTGGGTATGCCGGGTGGTCGACCGATGGCGGCATCTCCCCTGGCACCCCCACAGACATGGCGCCAGGGTAGTGCAGGCGCCTCGGAATTGATCGCACAGGCCGCTGCGGGGCGGGCTGCGCCGGACAGTGACTAGGCTGACTCGGGTGACCATCCCGAACAACGGGTCGCCCACCACCGACGCCGCAAACGTGGCCGCCAGCCTCTCCACCGAGACCGTGCGGCCGAGCGAGCGTTCCCTGGCCGACCGCATCGTGTGGATCGACTGTGAGATGACCGGGCTGTCGCTACAGCACGACGCCTTGATCGAGGTCGCCGCGCTGGTCACCGACTATGAGCTCAACATCCTCGGCCCCGGCGTCGAGGTGGTCATCCGGCCGCCCGACGAGGCACTGGCGCAGATGGATCCCTTCGTCCGCGACATGCACACCAGCTCCGGGCTCCTCGATGTCCTGGCGGCCGGCACCACCATGGCCGCAGCGGAGTCCTTGGTGCTCGGCTACGTCAAGGCGTGGGTGCCCGAGCCGCGCAAGGCCGCCCTGGCCGGCAACTCGGTCGGCACCGATCGGGGCTTCCTCGCCCGGGACATGCCCGCGTTGGATGCCTGGTTGCACTACCGGGTCATCGACGTCTCTTCGATCAAGGAGTTGTCGCGACGCTGGTACCCCCGGGTCTACTTCAACTCCCCGGTGAAATCCGGTGGGCACCGAGCCCTCGCCGACATCCGCGAGTCGATTGCCGAACTGCGCTACTACCGCGAGGCGGTGTTCGTCGCCCCGCCAGGACCCGACACACCGACCGCCCGGGCCCTCGGCGAGCGCCACGTCGTGCACCACACGGCCCCCGACAAGCCGGTCACGACCCCGTCCGCGGACGGGGTACGATAGGCCGCTGTGCGCGGCGGTTGCCGCGTCATGGTGGGTGTAGCTCAGCTGGTAGAGCACCTGGTTGTGGTCCAGGACGTCGCGGGTTCGAGTCCCGTCACTCACCCCAATGGGCGCGGTCCTCACGTGCCCCTTCGTCGAGCCGGTGAGTCACGTGCAGACGCCATCGGGCCGAGGTGACGGGCTTCGCCCACGGCCGAGACCGCATATTCGCCGCGATAGCCTGAAACCTCCGCGAGAGTTCTCTAGCTTCAGACTCCGACGAGGCCGGGAGGGTCGCATGGCATTGCTCACCAGGCCGACGACGAGACTGGCCCGGCTCGCCGCTGCGGCACTTGTCGTGTTCCCGGGCTCGGCGTATGCCGTCGCCCCGGCGCCTGCGCAGGCGCAGACTCAGGTGGCCCCACGGCATACCGCCGTGTTGAGCATCGTGCCCGCCGACGGCGCCGTGCTGGACCGGGCGCCGTCCGAGATCGTCCTGACCTTCAACGAAAAGATCTCCCCGCAATACGCGCAGTTGATCCTCAGCCGGGACGGCACCGCGCTGAGCATCGCCGAGCCGGTCGTCACCGGCGAGATCATGCGGGTGTCCCTGACGGAGACGGCTGCCGGGGCCTACCGGTTGGCCTTCCGCGTGGTGAGCGCCGACGGACACCCGATCTCCGGCGAGAGCCGTTACAGCGTCAAGGGGATGGTCGCAAACCCGCCCACGACGACCTCGCCGGCAGCCACGACGTCGACCCCTCCCGTCCCGGTCACCAGCCCGCCGAGCACGGCGGCCACGGCGGGCTCTGGAACGCAGCCGACCGAGTCCCAGGCCAACCACCTCCCGGGCATCCTCATCGGCGGTGGGCTCGTCGCGGTCGCCGTCGGTCTGCTCTGGTGGGACCGTCGTCGGCGCCACGCCCGTCCCGAAGGCTAGGACCCTGCGGGAAGGTTCGGCTCTGTGACTCGTCCGGTATGCCGTCGAGCCGCGACGCCTGCGGACACCGAATCTGGCCCTCAGCCAGCCTTCGTTTACTGGCCGATTTCGCTTGTGCTCGAACATCTGTTAGAGTACACTCGTGCTATGACAACCACTCTGTTGGACCCGCAGCCAGGCGGGTGTATGCCGTCCGGCGCGGTGTCGCGGGGTGGGTCGCCTTCGCTTGGGTCGGCTGCCGTGGTGGGGGTGCAGACGGGTGCCCTGCATGCGGTGGTGGACCAGGTCCAGGCCCGGTTGGCTGACCCGGACGCTGCTGTGGTGGTCGGTGCTGCCGATATTGGCGAGGTGGAGCGGATCGCTCGTCGGGTGGAAGCCCTGCGGCTGGCTCTGGTCGCTGCTGCTGACCGGCAGCAGGTGCATCGCCGGACCGGGCATTCCTCGACATCAACGTGGGTCGCGTCAGCCACCCACGGCGATGGGGCTCACGCGGCGCGGGACGTGGTCTTGGCAACGTCTCTTGCTGGCGAGGGGTTGGCGGTCACGCGGGCTGCGTTCGATGCCGGTGACGTCTCTGGTCGGAGTGCGGGGATCATCGCCTCGACGATGGACAAGCTCCCTGCGTCGTTGACTGATGTGGAGCGGGCGAAGGTCGAAACCTCCCTCGTCCAGAAGGCGCAGCAATTCAATCCGGGCCGGTTCTATCGGGCGGCGAAGTTCGCCCTCGCCGACGCCGAACGCTCCGCCCAAGAGGTCGCTGAGCATGTCGAAGCCCAACTGCTCGATCACGAGACCCGGGCCTACCGGTTGGCGACGGTCACCATGCACGACCTCGGTGACGGGACCACGAAGCTGCAGGCGTTGTTGCCGACCTTCACCGCGCGGATGCTGGGCAAGGTCCTGCAGTCGATGACCGCACCCCGGCGTGATCACCTCCGCAAAGCCGCCGAAGCAGCATTAGCCGATGGTCAGACCGCTGCGGGTGACCTGACTGACGGATCCGTCGCTGCCGACCTGCACGCCTCCACCCGCCCCGCCCCGGGCAAGACCGCGGGTGCGGCCTTCGGGATCGCCACGCCAGCCGAGTCGGCCGAGACCGCCGGGCAGGCGACCGCTGGAGCGGCCGGGCAGGCGGCGGCTGGTGTCGGCGCACAGCGGGGTGTGGGTCGGAACGCCGACTGGGCCGACATCGACTGGGCCCACCGCCGCGGACGGGCCCTGACCGAGTTGATCGAACACCTCGACACCGAACGACTCACCGGGAAAGTCGC
>Ga0208938_1001348_pt1 | contig 14439 bp, 13 predicted proteins | sample AD_UKC125_MetaG_FD_184434 | JGI IMG/M metagenome (GOLD analysis project Ga0208938, IMG submission 184434) | Active sludge microbial communities of municipal wastewater-treating anaerobic digesters from USA - AD_UKC125_MetaG (SPAdes) (version 2) | ecosystem: Engineered > Bioreactor > Anaerobic >...
GCGGCAGCTTCAGCCCGAGCGGGCGCATCAGGGCGGCCGAAGCGAGTCCGGCGCACATCACCACGGCGTCGAACGAGCGGGGCGCTGTTTCGCCGGCGAGGGTCAAGGTCGGCTTCGGGTCTGCCGAAACGCGGCTCACGGTGGTGTTGAACGCGAACTCGGCACCCAGCCGTCGGGCTTCATCCTTCAACAGCAGAGCAAACTGCCGGCAGTTGCCGACTTCGTCGTCCGGCAGGTGAATGGCGCCGGCAAAGTCGGTGTCCGGGTTCAGCGCGGGTTCGACCTTGCGCGCCTCGTCCGGGCCGATCTCGCGGAACGTCACGCCCGCGTCGCGCAGCACCTGCAGGCCGGGGCGGGTGAGCTCACGGTCTTTTTCAGACCGCAGCAGCACCATGTAGCCGTCGCTGCGGTCGTATTCGAGCTTCAGGTCCGCGGTGACCTGGTGCAGCCGCTGGCGGCTGTAGAACGCCAGTCGCTGCATGCGCGCGCGGTTCGCCAGATAGGTCTCCAGCTTGCAGGCGCGCCACCAGCGCCACATCCAGGCCAGTTCGGACGCACCCAGGCCCGAACCCAGCTTGACCGGCGCATGCCGGCTCATCAGGTGGCCCAGCACCTTGCGCGGCATGCCGGGCGCAGCCCACGGCGTGACGTAGCCGGGTGCGACCAGACCGGCGTTGGCAAAGCTGGTTTCTTCGGCGGCGGTGCCGTGGCGCTCAAACACGGTGACTTCATGGCCGTCGGCGGCGAGCTCGTACGCGGTGGTCACGCCGATGATGCCGGCTCCCACAATGGCAATTTTCATGGAAATTTCAGTCAGAACGCCACGATCCCGGCGTCAATTGGTCATTAATTGCTATTGTATTTGAAGTAATTCTTCGATCCGCAGTCCGATGTTCAGGACCGGGTCGTCGTGGCCGGCGGCGTGCCAGATCATCAGGCCCACCTGCAGCTCGTCGGCAGTGTGGCAAGGCAGGGACAGGGCACAGCCATCCAGCATGTTGACCACGCTGGTGTTGCGCAGCAACAGGGCATTGGCGCGGAAGAAGGCTTCGTCGCGCGCGGCGTCTGCGGCGGGGTCCGTGCCGGTGGCCGGCGCCACGTCGGCCAGCAACGGTGCGAGGATGGGCACCGTGGGTGACAACACCGCGTCGTAGCCCTGAAGGGCCTGTTCCATGGACCGGATCCAGCGCTGGCGCGCCTGGAGCAGGTCAATGTATTCATGGGCCATCATGGTGGCGCCGCGCCGGATGCGGGTGGCCACACGCGGGTCGTAGTCGTTTGCCCTTGTGGCCAGCAGCTCGCGATGCCAGGCGTAGCTTTCGGCGGCAGAAAAGCCACCCGTGGCCTGGATCCCGGCCAGGTCGGCGATTTCGTTCAGGTCGATCTCGTCGATCTGCGCGCCCGACGCACGCAAGGTCGCCAGGCTGCGCTTGAAGGCGCGGGCCACGGCAGGCTCCAGCGCGTCCAGCATCACGGTGCGGGCGACCGCCAGCCGGTAGGCAGACAAAGGGGCCGGGCTGCGGGTGACCGTGCGCGCTGCCAGGATCTCGTGCGCGAGGATGGCATCGCGCACGCTGCGGGTCAGGGCGCACACCGTGTCCAGCGTCGTCGACAGGGGCACCGCGCCGGCGGTCGGAACCCGGCTGGCGGTGTTCTTGAAGCCGACGATGCCGTTCAGGGCTGCGGGAATCCGGATCGATCCGCCGGTGTCCGAGCCCAGCCCGATGAACGCGGCGCCGGTGGCCACCGACACCGCGGCGCCTGACGACGAACCCCCAGGCACCCGCGGCGCGTCCGGGCTGCCGACCGGCCGATCATGGCGGCCATCCCAGGCCGCCGGCGTGGCAACGTGGGGATTCGTGCCCATGCCCGAGAACGCGAACTCCACCATGTGCGTGCGCCCCATCAGGCTGCCGCCCGCCGCCCGCAGACGCGCCACGGCCGGGCAATCGGCCGCAGCGGGTGGGTGGTCGGCCAGGACTGTCGAGCCCGCTGCGGTGACCTGTCCCTGGACGTCGAACAGGTCCTTGACGGAGAAGGGCAACCCAGCGAGCGGCCTTTGAGCGGCCCGTGGCGTCTCGCGATCGAACCGCGCCGCTTCGGCGCGGGCCTCGTCGAACTGGGGAAACACGAAGGCATCGCGGCCCGCTGGCGACTGGGCGCGGGTGATGGCATCGTCCACGGCGCGGGAGGCGGTCCACTCGCCGGCAAGGATGCGCTGCCGGGTGGCAAGGAGGTCTGAGGGCATGATTGGGTTCGGTCGGTCGTGCTATACTCTTTGGGTTTTGCAGAACGGCGATTTGCCCTCTGTCAAGACAAATCGCAAACCAGCCCCACAAGGTGTTGCAACTTGTCATCCCTGTGACGCAGGGTCACACGAGTTGTGATGGATGGGCTGGATTTTAGACCCAACCTTTGGAGTAATTACCATGTCAGTGACCATGCGCGAAATGCTGGAAGCCGGTGTCCATTTCGGCCACCAGACCCGCTTCTGGAACCCCAAGATGGCCCCGTTCATCTTCGGACATCGCAACAAGATCCACATCATCAACCTGGAAAAATCGCTGCCGATGTTCCAGGATGCGGCCAAGTTCGCCAAGCAGCTGTCGGCCAACCGCGGCACCATCCTGATGGTCGGCACCAAGCGCCAGGCGCGCGAAACCGTCGCCGGCGAAGCCCAGCGTGCGGGCGTGCCCTACGTGGACCAGCGCTGGCTGGGTGGCATGCTGACCAACTTCAAGACGGTCAAGACCTCCATCAAGCGCCTGAAGGACATGAAGGCCCAGCAGGAAGCTGGCCTGGACTCCCTGAGCAAGAAAGAACAGCTGATGTTCAAGCGCGAGATCGAAAAGCTCGAGCGCGACATCGGTGGCATTCAGGACATGAACGCGCTGCCCGACGCCATCTTCGTGATCGATGTCGGCTACCACAAGATCGCCATCGCCGAAGCCAAGAAGCTGGGCATCCCGCTGATCGGTGTGGTCGACACCAACCACTCGCCCGAAGGCATCGACTATGTGATCCCCGGCAACGATGACTCGGCCAAGGCCGTCACCCTGTATGCGCGCGGCATCGCCGACGCCATCCTGGAAGGCCGTGCCAACGCGGTGGAAGATGTCGTCAAAGCCGTTGCCGCCGATGACGCCGACGAATTTGTGGAAGTCGAGAACGCTTCCGCCTGAGCCACCCCTGGCGCATCGAAAGGGGCTCTTTTGCCCCTTTTTTTTAGCCCCAATCCCCCTAGAACTGATTTGAAGACGGAGTAAACAAAATGGCTGCAATTACCGCAAGCATGGTCGCTGAACTGCGTGGCAAGACCGACGCCCCCATGATGGAATGCAAGAAGGCGCTGACCGAGGCCGATGGCGACATGGCCAAGGCCGAGGAACTGCTGCGCGTCAAGCTGGGTACCAAGGCTGGCAAGGCTGCGTCCCGCGTGACCGCCGAAGGCGTGGTGACCAGCAGCATCGACGGCACCGTGGGTGCCCTGCTGGAAGTCAACTGCGAAACCGACTTCGTGACCAAGAACGACAGCTTCCTGGCGATGGCCAAGGCCGCTGCGGAGCTGATCGCGAAGCAGAACCCTGCCGATATTGCGGCGCTGGGCGCGCTGGCCTACAGCCAGGACGGCTTTGGCCCGACGCTGGAAGATGTGCGCAAGGGCCTGATCGGCAAGATCGGCGAGAACATGTCCTTCCGCCGCTTCAAGCGTTTCGCCACGGGTGCGAAGCTCGCGAGCTACCTGCATGGTTCGCGCATTGGCGTCGTGGTCGAGTTCGAAGGCGACGACACCGCAGCCAAGGATGTGGCCATGCATGTCGCCGCCATGAAGCCGGTCGCCTTGTCGAGTGCCGACGTGCCAGCCGATCTGGTGGAGCGCGAGCGTTCGGTGGCTGCAGCCAAGGCTGCTGAGGCAGCTGCCGAGGCGATTGCTGCCGGCAAGCCGGTGCAGTCCGATGAAATTGTCGCCAAGCGCATCGAGGGTGGTGTGCAGAAGTACCTCAAGGAGGTCAGCCTGTTCAACCAGTCGTTCGTGAAGAATGACAAGCAGACCGTCGAGCAAATGCTCAAGGCCACCGGCACCACCGTCAAGGGATTCACGCTCTACGTGGTCGGCGAAGGCATCGAGAAGCGGGTCGATGATTTCGCCGCCGAGGTGGCTGCCCAGGTGGCCGCCGCCAAAGGCGCGGCCTGATCACCGGCCGCCAGCGGGCGGCTAAACTCACAACCACAGAAGGAGCCCACGCATGACCCTCGCCCGACCCGTCCACAAGCGCATCCTGCTCAAACTGTCTGGTGAGGCCCTGATGGGTGACGATGCGTTCGGGATCAACCATGCCACGATCGTGCGCATGGTCGAGGAGATTGCGGAAGTTACCCGCCTGGGTGTCGAGGTGGCCGTGGTGATCGGCGGCGGCAACATCTTCCGTGGCGTGGCGGGCGGCTCGGTCGGCATGGACCGCGCCACGGCCGACTACATGGGCATGCTGGCGACGGTCATGAATGCCCTCGCGCTGGCGGACACGATGAACAAGGCCGGCCTGACGGCGCGGGTGATGTCGGCGATTGCCATCGAGCAGGTGGTGGAGCCGTACGTGCGGCCCAAGGCCCTGCAATACCTTGAAGAGGGCAAGGTGGTCGTGTTCGCCGCGGGCACGGGCAATCCATTTTTCACCACCGACACGGCCGCCGCCTTGCGTGGCGCCGAGATTGGTGCGGAAGTTGTGCTGAAGGCCACGAAAGTCGATGGCGTCTACACAGCGGATCCGAAGAAGGACCCCTCGGCCACGCGGTATGCCCGGATTACCTTCGATGAGGCCATGAGCCAGAATCTGGGCATCATGGACGCCACCGCATTTGCCCTGTGCCGGGACCAGAAGCTCCCGGTCAAGGTCTTTTCCATTTTCAAGCACGGCGCGCTCAAGCGCGTGGTGATGGGCGAAGATGAAGGCACCCTGGTGTCTGTCTGAAGAACGCCTGAGGATCAGGAGTACTGCAAATGACCACAGCTGAGATCAAGAAAACCACCGAGACCAAGATGGACCAGTCCATTGCGGCCTTTACGCACAACCTGACCAAGATTCGCACGGGGCGTGCCAACCCAGCGCTGCTCGACACGATTCACGTGGACTACTATGGATCGATGGTGCCCCTGAGCCAGGTGGCCAACCTGTCCCTGATCGATGCCCGAACCATCAGCGTGCAGCCCTGGGAAAAGGGCATGGGCGCGAAGATCGAAAAAGCCATTCGCGAAAGCGAACTGGGGCTGAACCCGGCCTCCATGGGTGACCTGATCCGGGTGCCGATGCCGCCGATGAGCGAAGAGCGCCGCAAGGAAATGACCAAGCTGGTGCGCCATGAGGGCGAGAACGCCAAGATTGCGATCCGCAACCTGCGCCGCGACGCCAACGAACACATCAAGAAGCTCGTCAAGGACAAGCTGGCGTCCGAGGATGACCAGAAGCGTTCCGAAGCCGACATCCAGAAGGTCACCGATCGCCACATCGCAACGATCGACCAATTGGTCGCCGGCAAGGAACAGGAAATCATGGCCGTCTGACGGCCGGATTTGCCCTCCATGAGCACCCCGGCCGCAATTCCCCATCACATCGCCATCGTCATGGATGGCAACGGCCGGTGGGCGACCCGGCGCTACCTGCCCCGGGTGGCCGGGCATCGTCAGGGTGTCGAGTCGCTACGGCGATGCGTCAAGGCCTGTTCGGATCGTGGCGTGCGCGTGCTCACCGTGTTCGCCTTTTCCTCCGAGAACTGGAACCGGCCGCCCGAAGAGGTGTCCGGGCTGATGGAATTGCTGGCCATGGCGCTGGGCCGCGAAGTGCCGCAGCTCAAGAACGACGGGGTCCGCATCCATATCGTCGGTGACCGTTCGGCCCTGTCGGAGAAGATGCGCCAAGGCTTGGCTCAGGCCGAGGCCACGACGGCCCACAACACCCGGCTGATCCTTAACGTCTGCTTCAACTATGGGGGCCGCTGGGACATTGCGCAGGCGGCGGCCCGGCTGGCGGCCCAGGGGGAACCTCTTACCGAGGCCAGTCTGGACCGGGCCATGGCCCTGGCCCATGTGCCGGACCCCGACCTGCTGATCCGCACCGGGGGCGAGCGGCGCATCAGCAACTTCCTGCTGTGGCAGGCGGCTTATTCGGAACTCTTCTTCAGCGACCGCCTGTGGCCGGATTTCGACGAAGCCGCGCTGGATGAAGCGATTGCCGATTACGGTCGGCGCGAGCGGCGATTCGGACAGACCTCCAGCCAGGTGGCGTCTTCCGGCTCTCACCGGATCGCGGCCTGAACGCCCCATGCTGAAGCAGCGCATCATCACGGCCCTGATCCTGCTGGCCATCCTGCTGCCGGCGCTGTTCTATCCAGCCCCCGAACCCTTTGCCGCCATTGCGCTGGTCCTGATTGCGGCGGGTGCCTGGGAATGGGGGCGTCTCAACCAGTGCGGGCAGGGGGTATCCGTGGTCCTCGGCCTGGTCTGCGTCGGGCTGTGTGCCGGCAGCTGGTCTCTGGGCTGGCTCGGCCAGCCCCTGCCCCAGATGTGGGCAATTGCTGGTGCGGCCTGGGTGTTGGGCGGGGCCTGGATGCTGCGCCAAGGCGTGGCCGGCTGGTCATCCATCCCGATGGGCATTCGCTTGCCCGGCGGCCTGCTGGCACTGTGGCTGGCGTGGCTCGCCGTGGCACAGGCTCGTTACATCGGCGTCAATTTCCTCCTGTCGATCCTCGTGCTGGTCTGGGTGGCGGACATCTTTGCCTACTTTGCCGGGCGTGCCTTTGGCGGTCGTTTCAGTCCCGGCAAGTTGGCGCCGTCGATCAGCCCGGGCAAGAGCTGGGAAGGTGTGTGGGGCGGGATGGCCGGCGTGGTGATCCTGGCCTTTTTGTGGGTGTGGGCAGACCGTTCACTGGACGCCGGCGTGGCCAGCTTTTATACCCGCCTGGCACGCCATGGCGTTTTTCTGCTGCTGATCGCAGTGCTGTTCATGGCCGCGATGAGCGTGGTCGGGGACCTGGTTGAGTCGCTCATCAAGCGCAGTGCCGGGGTCAAGGACAGCAGCGGCCTGTTGCCGGGCCATGGCGGCGTGCTGGACCGGGTTGATGCGTTGTTGCCCACCTTGCCCCTGGCCATGATGCTGGTCACCCTGGGAGGCTTATGAAGCAGCGCGTCACCGTGCTGGGCTCAACCGGCTCGATCGGGACCAACACGCTCGATGTGATCGCCCGCCATGCCGACCGCTTCGAGGTCTTTGCCTTGAGTGCGTCCACCCAGGTTGACCTCATGCTGGCCCAATGCCAGCAGTTCCAGCCCCGCTTTGCCGTCATGGCCAGTGAAGCCCACGGGCGGGTTCTCGCCGAGAAAATCAAGCAAAACGGGCTCAATGCCAGCGTACTCTGGTCACAGGAGGCTATTAATATGATAGCGTCTCATGAATCGGTGGACCTGGTCATGGCGGCCATTGTGGGCGCGGCGGGGCTCGCGCCTTGTCTGGCGGCGGCGGAAGCGGGCAAGCGGCTCCTGCTGGCCAACAAGGAAGCACTCGTGGTGGGCGGTGACGTGTTCCTGGCTGCGGTGCGCCGCGGTGGCGCCACCCTGTTGCCCATTGACAGCGAGCATTCCGCCATTTTTCAATCGTTGCCGGACGATCCGGCAACCTGGCCGTCGCGCATCGACAAGATCATTCTCACGGCATCTGGCGGGCCGTTCCGGACCCGTGATCCCGCGACGCTGCGTGACGTGACGCCCGAGGAGGCCTGCGCGCACCCGAACTGGGTGATGGGACGCAAGATCTCGGTCGATTCGGCCACCATGATGAACAAGGCGCTCGAGGTGATCGAGGCCCGGTATCTGTTCGGGGTCTCGCCCGAACAGCTGGAGGTGGTGATCCATCCGCAAAGCATCATCCACTCCATGGTTCAGTACACCGATCATTCCGTGGTGTCCCAGATGGGGACGCCCGACATGCGCGTTCCGATTGCCTACGGATTGGCCTGGCCGCAACGAATCGCCTCCGGCGCCGCCGCGCTGGATTTTCACGCCTTGCCGGCGATGACATTCGAGGCGTTGGACGCCCCGGGGCACACGGAGCGTTTCCCAGGCCTTCATCTGGCCTGGGATGCCCTGCGCGGGCCGGCCGGAAGCTGTGCCGTGCTGAATGCCGCCAACGAGGTGGCTGTTGCGGCCTTCCTCGACCGCAAGATCCGGTTTGACCAGATTCACCTGACCAATGTGGAAACCCTGGCGACCGTGTCGTGCAGTGATCCGCAATCGCTTGGCGACCTGCTCGACCTGGATGACCGCAGCCGCCGGGCTGCCACTTCCCTGGTCGCCCGCTTGGGCAACTGAAGCGGGATCGTCACCCCATGCTCACCGTACTTGCGTTCGCTGTTGCGCTCGGGCTCCTGATTGCCGTGCATGAGTACGGCCATTACCGCGTGGCGGTTGCCTGTGGCGTGAAGGTGATCCGCTTCTCGGTTGGCTTCGGGTATCCGCTGCTGCGCTGGAAGCCGAAGGTGCAACGGAACGGACAGGACACGGAGTTTGTCCTCGGCGCTTTCCCCATCGGGGGCTACGTGCGGATGCTCGACGAACGGGAAGGGCCTGTGCCGCCGCAGGAGGCGCATCGGGCATTCAATGCCCGTCCCTTGCGACAACGGGCCGCCATTGTGGCCGCGGGACCGCTGGCCAATCTGCTGCTGGCGGTTCTCCTCTATACGGCCGTGAACTGGATCGGTGTGCAGGAGCCAGAGCCCGTGCTGGCCAGTCCCGTCGTCGGCTCGATCGCCGACCAAGCTGGATTGCGTGGTGGCGAGTGGGTGCAGCAAGCCGGCTTTGCCGACAGCGACGGCGAGCCGGTCCGTTCGTTCGAGTCCCTGCGCTGGCTGCTGACCCGAGGCGCCCTGGACGGACGCGATGTCCGCCTGATGATTGCGCGCACCCAGAACGGCGCGGGGCGTGAGGTGCTGCTGCCCTTGTCGAGCATCGGTGCCAAGGAGGCGGACCCACGGCTGTTCCAGCGCATTGGCATCGTGGCGCCCTGGACGGAACCGGTGATCGGCGACGTGCTGCCGCAAAGTCCCGCTGCGCGGGCCGGGCTCCAGAACGGCGATCGGGTGTTGCGGGTGGATGCGGTGTCGATCGTGGACGGTCAGCAGTTGCGGCAGTTGATCCGTGGCTCGGTCAGCGGGCAGACGCCGGTTGCCATGGCCTGGCGGGTCGAGCGCAAGGGTCAGACTCTGGACCTGGCCGTTGATCCCGAGATCCGGCAGGAAGGCAAGCTCACGGTTGGCCGTATTGGCGCTTATGTGGGTGCGCCCCCCGCCATGACAACGGTTCGGCTCGGCCCGGTGGAGGGCCTGTGGAAAGGCCTGGAGCGGACCTGGGAAGTGTCGCTCCTGACGGTACGCATGATGGGGCGAATGGTGATCGGCGAGGTTTCCCTGAAGAACCTCAGCGGCCCCTTGACCATTGCAGACTACGCCGGCAAGTCGGCCAGCCTCGGTGTGACTCCGTACCTGCTCTTCCTGGCCCTGATCAGCGTCAGTCTGGGGGTGCTGAACCTGCTGCCCCTGCCCGTCCTCGATGGGGGACACCTGATGTATTATCTTTGGGAGGGTGTGACGGGTCGGGCCGTTTCCGAAATCTGGATGGAACGGCTGCAGCGGGGGGGCGTCGCCTTGCTGCTGGCCATGATGTCCGTCGCGCTTTTCAACGATGTCACACGGCTTCTGGGCTGACCCTGCAGTGGGTGCCACGGCGTAGTGCCATCAACCTACCTATTCATGAACAAGCAATTCAATCGATTTCGTTTGCAAGGCACTTCGGCGCTGGTCGCGTTGGCCTTCGTTGCCAACGCCTGGGCCGTCAATCCGTTTCCGGTCAGTGATATCCGGGTCGAAGGGTTGCAACGGGTTGAGGCCGGGACGGTGTTCGCCTCGCTGCCGTTTCGTGTGGGAGACACCTACAACGACGAAAAGGGATCCGCCGCCATCCGGGCGCTGTTCGCGCTGGGCTTGTTCAAGGACGTCCGCCTCGAGGTCAACGGTGACGTGGTGGTGGTCGTGGTCGAAGAACGGCCGACCATCGCCAACGTCGAGTTTGTCGGCACCAAGGAATTTGACAAGGAAGCCCTCCAGAAGATGTTGCGGGAGGTGGGCCTTGCCGAAGGACGCCCCTATGACAAGGCGCTCGCTGATCGCGCCGAACAGGAGCTCAAGCGCCAGTACATCAATCGCAGTCTCTATGGTGCGGAAGTGGTCACCACGGTCACGCCGATCGAACGCAACCGGGTGAACCTCACGTTCACGGTGAACGAAGGGGACACGGCCAAGATCAAGGAACTGAGCATCGTCGGCAACAAGGCGTTCAGCGATTCGACCCTGCTTGGCCTTTTCAGCCAGGACACCGGCGGGTGGCTCAGCTGGTACACGAAGTCGAACAACTATTCCCGGGCGAAGTTGAACGCCGACCTCGAAGCGCTTCGCTCCTTCTATCTGTCGCGGGGTTACCTCGACTTCCGGATCGACTCGACGCAGGTCGCGATTTCGCCGAACAAGCAGGATATCTCGATCACCGTGAACATCACCGAGGGGGAGCGCTTCATCGTTTCCTCGGTCGCGCTTGAAGGCAACTTTCTGGGCAAGGAAGACGAGTTCAAGTCCTTGGTGACCATCAAGCCGGGCAAGCCGTTCAATGCCGATGACGTCGCGGAAACCACCCGCGCCTTTACCGAGAACTTCGGCAACTATGGTTTTGCATTTGCACGCGTCGAGGCTCGCCCGGAAGTCGATCGGGTGAACAACCGCGTGGCACTGGTCCTGCAGGCCGATCCCTCGCGACGGGCCTATATTCGCCGGATCAATATTTCCGGCAATGACCGCACGCGTGACGAAGTGATCCGGCGGGAGTTCCGTCAGTTCGAGTCTTCCTGGTACGACGGCAACAAGATCCGCCTGTCCCGCGACCGCGTGGACCGGCTGGGGTATTTCACGGGCGTGAACATTGACACGGCAGAAATTCCAGGCGTGAACGATCAGGTCGATCTGAACGTCTCGGTGGTGGAAAAGCCAACCGGCAGTATCAACCTGGGCTTGGGCTTTTCGACGGCGGACCGCTTGGCCCTCACGTTGGGGATGAAGCAGGAAAATGCCTTCGGCTCCGGCAACTACCTGGGCATCGAACTCAATACCAGCAAGTACAACACCGTGCTGGTCCTGAACACCACCGACCCGTACTACACGAAGGACGGCATTTCACGGACGCTTGATGCCTACTATCGCAGCACCAAGCCCTACGCCAATCAGGGCGGGACCTATCAATTGGTAACTGCCGGTGCCGGGATTCGGTTTGGTGTTCCGTTCAGCGAGAAGGACACGGTTTTCTTTGGCGCGGCGCTGGAGCGCATGGAGATCAAGAACGGGACCAACATCCCCGCCTATTACCTCCAGTACGCAGAAGAAGTCGGCAACCCGAGCAACACCTTGCCACTGACCATCGGCTGGTCCAGCGACACGAAGGACAGCGCCCTGATCCCGACACGGGGTACCTTTCAGCGTTTCAACACGGAGTGGGGGGTTGCCGGCGATGCGCGCTACCTGAAGGCCTACTACCAATTCCAGTACTTCATGCCGATCACCCGCGATTTCACGGCGGCATTCAATTCCGAGTTTGGCTGGGGCACTGGCCTGAGTGGAAAACCGTTCCCGGTGTTCAAGAATTTCTACGCGGGCGGTCAGGGGTCTGTGCGCGGCTTCGATCAGAACACCCTGGGGCCGCGGGACGTCACGGGCTCCTTCGTCGGCGGCGCCAAGAAATTTGTCCTCAATGGCGAGGTTTACCTGCCCGTGCCCGGGAGCGGAAACGATCGAACCCTGCGCATGTATGCCTTCACCGATGTCGGCAACGTGTACGGCGCCAACGAACCTGTGACCGTTCAGGCTTTGAGGGCGTCGGCGGGCCTGGGGATCAGCTGGATTTCGCCGCTCGGTCCGTTGCGCATCGCCTATGCCTATCCTTTCCGTACCCAGCCGGGGGATAGAATTCAGAACTTCCAATTCCAGATAGGATCCGCTTTCTAATGAACTCCTTCCGCCATATCCGTTTGCTGGCCCTGGTCCTTAGCGCGGTGGCCTGTTGCGTGCCAGTCCATGCGCAGGACTTCAAGGCTGGATTTGTGAACACCGACCGCATTTTTCGTGAGGCCAACAGCGCCAAGGCTGCCCAAGCCAAGCTCGAGCAGGAATTCTCCCGTCGCGAAAAAGACATCATCGAACTGGGCAACTCCATCAAGTCGATGTCCGAGAAATACGAGCGCGATGCACCCACCCTGTCGGAGAGCCAGCGCGTCTCGCGCCAGAAGCAGCTCGTCGAGCAGGACCGTGACCTGCAGCGCAAGCGCCGTGAGTTCCAGGAAGACCTGAATGCACGCAAGAACGAAGAGCTGCAACAGGTGCTGGAGCGTGCCAACCGGGTCGTCAAGCAGGTGGCCGAAGCGGAAAAATATGACGCAATCTTCCAGGAAGCCGTCTACATCAATCCGAAGTTCGACATCACCGACAAAGTGATCAAGGCACTGAACGCCAGCACGGCCAAATAATTCCCATCTCCTCCGATTCCGTGTGTCGCTTCGTCTAGATTTCATCACCGAGCAACTGGGTGGCGAACTTCATGGCGAACCGTCACAGCTCATTGACGGACTGGCACCGCTCGAATCGGCCGGGCCGAAACAGCTGAGTTTTCTCAGCCAGCCCAAGTTCCGGTCCTTGCTAGCCGGTACGCGGGCCGCCTGCGTGATCGTGGGGCCGGACATGAAACAGGCTGCTCGCGAGCGGGGCGCCTGCATCGTGGTGGACCAGCCGTATCTCTACTATGCGCGACTGACCCAGCTCTGGAAACGTGAACACGCACCCGCTGGGGGCGTGCGGATTCATCCGAGCGCGGTCATCGATTCCGGTGCGCATGTCGATCCGACGGCGAGCATCGGCGCACTGAGCGTCGTCGAGCGCGGCGCGCGCATTGGCGCTGGTTCCGTGCTCAAGGCCCATGTCACCGTCGGTGAAGGCTGCGTGGTGGGTGATCGCTGCATTCTTCACCCAGGGGTGGTGATCGGGGCTGACGGATTTGGTTTTGCCCCAAACGGCGAGACCTGGGAAAAGATTGAACAACTCGGCGCCGTGCGCATTGGCAACGATGTGGAGATCGGCGCCAATACCTGCATTGACCGTGGCGCCCTGGCGGACACTGTGATCGAGGATGGCGTCAAACTCGACAACCTGATCCAGATTGGGCACAACGTCCGCATTGGCAAGAATACCGCGATGGCGGGTTGTGTGGGGGTGGCGGGCAGTGCCACCATTGGGGCCAACTGCACGATAGGGGGTAGCGCCGGTATTCTTGGCCATCTGACGCTGGCCGACGGGGTGCATGTTTCATCATTCTCCCTGGTGACCCGCTCGATCCACAAGCCAGGACATTACACCGGCGTGTTTCCCCTCGACGACAATGCCAACTGGGAAAAAAACGCTGCGACGCTCAAGCAGCTTCACAAATTGCGTGAACGTCTCAAAGCGCTGGAAAACTCGAAACCTGACAACCCACGGAACCAGGGAACTGAATCATGATGGACATTCACGAGATCCTCAAACGACTTCCGCACCGTTACCCCTTCCTGCTGGTCGACCGGGTGCTGGAGCTGGAAAAGGGAAAACGGATCAAGGCGCTCAAGAACGTGACCATCAATGAGCCCTTTTTCACGGGACATTTCCCGCACCGTCCCGTCATGCCCGGTGTGCTGATGCTGGAGGCGATGGCCCAGGCGGCCGCCTTGATGGCCTTTGACTCGCTGGGCGTGCTGCCTGACGACCAGACCGTCTTCTATTTCGCAGGCATCGACGGTGCGCGCTTCAAGCGTCCGGTGGAGCCGGGCGATCAGCTCATTCTGGAGGCGGAGCTGGACCGGGCCCGGGCCGGCATCTACAAGTTCAAGGCCCGGGCGAAAGTTGGGGATGAAGTCGCCTGCGAGGCCGAACTGATGTGCACCATGCGCCGCATCTCCTGAGGAGATTGCCGTGGCGACCATTCACCCCACCGCGCTGGTGGACCCCAAGGCCCAGATCGACCCATCGGTCACCATCGGTCCGTATTCCGTGGTCGGCCCGGACGTTTGCATCGGCCGGGGCACCCGGGTCGGCGCTCACTGTGTCATTGAGGGGCAGACCCGCATCGGCCAGGACAACCAGATCTTCCAGTTCAACTCGATCGGCGCGATTCCCCAGGACAAGAAGTACGCCGGCGAGCGCTCTGAGTTGCACATCGGCGATGGCAACACCATCCGCGAGTTCTGCTCCATCAACCTGGGAGTCCAGGGGGCCGGAGGGGTCACGCGCATCGGAAGCCACAACTGGATCATGGCCTATTGCCACATCGCG
>Ga0208938_1001355_pt1 | contig 14406 bp, 7 predicted proteins | sample AD_UKC125_MetaG_FD_184434 | JGI IMG/M metagenome (GOLD analysis project Ga0208938, IMG submission 184434) | Active sludge microbial communities of municipal wastewater-treating anaerobic digesters from USA - AD_UKC125_MetaG (SPAdes) (version 2) | ecosystem: Engineered > Bioreactor > Anaerobic >...
CAATGTTTCAACTTTACATTCGGATACATTGTAAATTGCCGAAGGATGCAGATTCCATTTATCGATGACGTCATTCACAAATTCCAGTCGTACCGACAGCACGATAAACAGCTGTTTTTCCAATGGAAGTGCGTTCAATTCGTCGTGCCAACCGCCACCTTCGAGTTCCAATTTACCGATTTCGTCAATCATCAACAAGTTTGCATTCATGGCTCGAGCAATGGCTTTTTGTCCTAATTCCAACCCGGCACAGTCAATCGAAAAAGCACCGATTCGCAAGCCGGTATCTCCGTTGTCTTTTCGCAAAAATGGCTGTTCTTCGCAGGTTGCAACGTTTACTGCCCGATAACCGATGATCTCGCCGTTGTTGCGGATTTTTTTTGTGTAAACGCCTCCCACTTCAAATCCCCGCTTTTTCAATTCGTGTGCGGTTTCCGACAGAAAACGCGTTTTACCGCTTCCTTTTTCTCCTGTAACAATCGCAACCGTCGCCTGTTGTCGCTGCCGTGTCCCGATTTCATGCATCCGGTATTCGGCATACGACATGAATTTTCGAATGATGTCGATGGGGTTACTGAAAATCGTTTTCAAGTTGGGCACCAACGCAATCATGTTGGGCAAACTTTCGGTTGACAAGTCGAGCGCGGTATAAAGCGAGAGAAGGGATTTTCGTTGGAACATTTTTTTGATTTTCGGGCTATAAAGTTCGGTGCCGATGACGGAAAACCCAATTACGACGACAATGGCGCGTACATTCATTTCGATGCCGATCAGTGCTCCTTCACCTACCGATACCTCGCCTTGAAACTGCGAAAAAGCCACCGCTGCAATCACGGTAATAAGGAAAAACGAAATCCAGAGGTGCGGTCGTGCCAGACGGCGCAACGCTACTTTGTAATGCATGATCCAGCTTACAATAACGACAATGCTCATGCCGAACCAATATCCGGCGGGAATGAAGTTGGCCGTGACAAGTACCGCACCGACAGCCAACAGGTCGAAAATCAGCCAAGTGGTGGAGAAGGGAAAATGCGAATATTTGGGGATTGGCGAGTGCCGGGTTTTGTTTTTATCGTTCATCGGTTGCGGCATCAAATCGGCCGATTCGATTCGTTTTCCGATGGAAATACCGGCAACGGCCGTACCCAGTCCCAACAAAATATAGATGATCAACAACCATGCGATGGGGGCCCAAACCATATCGATATCGGTATGCAGTTGTTTTTGAGCATAGAGCATGATGCTTTCGTAGAGTTTCACCAAATTGTATCCGTAAGCGATTACTTTGCTGATAATGGCCTGAACTAAATTCCAAGACATGGCCAGAATGGCGCCGATGGCCAATCCGATATGGTTTTTTCCGAACAACCTGACCGACGCTTCGAGCAGGAGTGCTTCAGTGAAGATGGCAATCATGGGTCCAAAAATCACTGCACTGGGCGACATGGTTTTCAGCAAAGCACAGATTACGCCGGCACGCCAAAACAATCCCTTTTCTTTCCAACGGTAGCTTGCCGATATGAGAATAATCAATCCGATGGCTGTAAGGATGTGACCGCTGAGCGGCACCCTGAGGTTGTGCAGAAAACTGCCCCATACAATTTCCACCGATGCCCACATCGAACCCATGATGGATGCTTTGATCCATTGTTCATTCAGCGGTGCTTTTGCTGTTTCCGTTGTTTCCGTTGTTTTCACGTTCATCGGTTGGCGTAAAGGGTGAAGTTTTTTAATTCAATTGAAAAACCAGTTTGGTAAAATAGTTTCTTCCCGCTTCGGGATAACCTTCGGCATAGGCATAATTGGTGTCGAAAAGATTTTTCAGACCCATGTAAAGCGTCAAGTGTTTCCACGAAAGCGAGCCCTGCAGGTTGAACAGATGAAATTCGTCGGCCGTAATACCGTAGGAACGGCTGTATCGGCGGGAATAGTATTCGTGGGTAATGCTTGCTTTTGCCCAACTTGCGGGTCGATACGACAAATTGCTCCACACCTTGTGTTTTGGAACATCCGTAAACCGTAGATCGGGGTCCGATATGTTTTTTTGAATGATAAAGGAATAGGAGGAAGTCAGTTCGAGATTTTTCAGGATCGTATAGTGCAAACTTGCATCACATCCCCTAAAACGGGCTTTCCCCGCATTCTGTATTTGTGTGAGATTTCCTTCAACATCGTTCACCAATTGAATAACATCGTGCAAGCGAATAGAATACACCGAACCGTTGAATGCCAGATTTTTCAGAATCTCGTATTGAAACGAAACATCGAAATGGGTGGCTTTCTCGGGTTGCAAATCGGGGTTGGGAAGCCCCTGCCCCATCTTGTACGAATACCGTTCCTTGAGGGTGGCGAACCGTGTTTTTCGCGCCACGTAGGCCGACATCGAAAAGTTGTCGGTGGCTGTCCGGTTGGCCGATAGTTGCGTATTCACCGCCTGATGTGAGTTTTCGGGAAACGTGGTTGTCCCTTCGTTTGTAACCTGATCTTCGGCTTTCAGACTTTTTTGTCGATTGTAGGATAATCCTCCGGTCAACGACCATTTTTTGTTTATTGTGTACCGATCGTCCAACCCTATGCTCCACACAAAATCGCTGTTGGTGAGCTGCGGACTTCCTTCGTTGTGCGATTTGTGTTCGTTTCTATTCATCTGAATCGAAAAATTCAACTGATTGTCGGCGATGGATGTATTCGATAAAATCACATTTCCGCCAACATTTCGATCGTTGTATATGCTGGTAAAAGCATATTTCTTGTTCTGCGTAGTGTACGACTGATCGTCGTAGCTTTCCATTACGTTGTAGAACTTATCCGCATAAATACTTGTCTTAATGTCGTTTTTCGTGTTTATTTGGTTTTTCGAAATGAAATACAGACTTTGCCTTTCCCACACGGGCCATTGCCAAAAACGGGCAGATTGCTTGTCGTCACTGCCGCTGTATGGCGGATTCCCTTTTGCATTGTTCTGGTATTGGCAGTTGAGGGTAAACTCCTGACCGGGGGCGGCTAAGTATCCGATTTTCAGGTTTACTTTCCGAAAATCGGAGTACGAATTGTCTCTCCTTCTGCCGGACTGATACGTAGTGGGTTGGTAGCTGTGCGATAGCGTAAAATAGTCGGTATGACGCTCGTAATAGCTTGCCTGGGCGAAGAATTTCTCCCTTCGGCTTCCTGCGTTTACTCCATATTCATACGTGTTGCCGCTTGCCAGACCGGTTATAGCCCGGATATTGATGTTGTCGGTAGGTTGAAAACTCACCAGATTGATGCTTCCGCCAATGGTGTTGGGTCCCAACGACATGGGTGTAAGGCCTTTTGTAAGCGAAACTTGAGCATAATCGAACGTGGTGAGGTGTCCCAAATCGATGTCTCCGTCGTAGGGCATCTGGAGGGGAATTCCGTCAACAAAAACGGGAATGCCGCGGATATCGAATCCACGCACCAGGATTGTCGGCTCGAAACGTCCGCCCATGTTGGCATATATCACCGACGGGATCGATCGCAACGCTTCACTCACGTTCGTGTTGTTCATCTGCAGATTGAAATCTTGACTGACCGTATTATCCGATCTTGGTGCAAGCACAATGACTTCACCCAATTCAAACGTGTTCGAGATTTTGGTTGTGTCGATCTCTTCGGCCTTTGCAGAAAAAAACAGTAAACAGATAAACAGTACTGTCAGGTTTGCTCGTTTCATTATTCCACACGTTACCGAATAAAATCCAATCCGGTTCGTCTCGTTTTTTTCTTGGCGGGCGGAATGTAGTACACGTTCGGATTTGTCCCTAGTTGCGGATGAAGTGTTTCAACAGGATTCTCGCGAATGAGTTGAGAAACATCACTGTCTTCATCGTTCAGATCGCCAAAATAGCGGGCTCTTTCGGGACAAACATCGATACAGAACGGGTTCAGTCCCTGATCGATGAGTTCTACACAGAAGGTGCATTTTTCAACCACTCCCTGATAGCGGGGTGTTACCTCATCCGATCCCAACTGAACATCGCAATGTTCGTATCGAGGTTCTTCAATATTGGCAATGCGCACTCCATACGGACAAGCTTGAACACACGCCCTGCATCCGATGCATTTATCGTAATCGATCAAAACAAGGTTGTCTTCTTCTCTCCGGTACGAAGCTCCCGTTGGGCATACATCCACACAGATCGGATTTTCGCAATTCTGACAATTCAACGGAATGGAATAACGCATGGGGTGCTTGTACGTACCTCCGGCCGTATCGATATGATCGCCGCCAACCGTGATCACTCTGTTCCACCACCAACCATCGGCCAGATTGTTTTTTATTTTGCAACCTACCGCACAGGTTTGACATCCCACGCAACGGGTAAGGTCGATAACCATTCCCCAGCGTTTTTTCTTTTTCTTATCGTTATTTTCCATAGCTGTTATCTTTCCCATTTTTCAACTTCCACCAGGGCATCGAAAAACGACATGCCGTAGTGAACCGTATTAATATGATTTTTTGTAAGTTCCTGATATCCTCCTTCTTTAAACTGATGACGCTGCCAACCTTTGGGAATGGCGGCTCCGCCGTCGTTGATGGAGTCGTCCACTACCAGACGTACCACGCAATGGCCGCGATCGTTGAATACGCGTACGTAATCGCCGTCCTTAAGCCCTCGTTTCTCGCTTTCGCGACGATTGAGATAAACCACCGGCTCGGGATCGATTTCACGCAGTGCGGCCACCTCATAAAATGTGGTATGCACCCGCCACTTGGTGTGCAGTGTACTCAGTGCCAACGGATATTTTTTGATGAGTGGATTATCGAACCACGCTTCAGCCGGTGGTTCGAAATGCGGCAACGGATTATGTCCTTCGTTCACCGGCAATTGCAGTGCCGGCATAGTTTTCGGGTAAACGGTTGCCACTCCTTCGGAGTAAAATTCGGCACGACCGGTGCGGGTGTAAAACACACCGTCGGCAAACGGAACGGAATGAGGATCGGAGAGTCGCGCGATGCCTTTTTCGTTGAATTCTTTCAGAATTTCCTCCTTCCTGTCCCCGAAAAGATTTCCCAGCACGTCAAGAATGCTTTCTATTTGGTCTTTAGCTTCACCTTGGAAATATTCGCCATATCCCATTTTCTGCGCCAACAATTGGAATATCTCCCAATCGCCCTTGCTTTCGCCCATAGGTTCGATGGCTTTTTCCATCCGCATCACATACGGATGAAGTCCGCCAACGATATCGTCGTTTTCGAACCAGCTGGTGCAAGGCAGGAACAAATCGGCATGACGCGCCGTATCGGTCATGACCATATCGATGCAGCAAATGAAATCGAGTTTCTCTTCACTGAACATCTCCTCGATCGTTACCTTTTGTTCGGCGTGATTGCTTACAACGTTTCCCGTAGTTAAAATCAATCCTTTGATAGGCCAGTCTTTCGAAACGGGTGTTTTGGACGTTGGACCCGCAAGGGGATTGTCGGGATCTTTGGGTTCCCACATATCGACTTTCCCGGTGAGAACGGCTTGCTGCAACAGCACGAAATTAAGCAGTTCGGCTTGCGTTCCCGATGGAGCTGTCCAAGGCCCCATCACAGCATCCGATATCGTATATTGTATGGCGCTTTGCCCCATTGTTCCGAGTGGAGATGCACCTTTTTTGCCGATTTGTCCGGTAATTGCACCGAGCGTGGCAATCCCTCTGCCCACCTGATCGGCATTGTCCCATCGATCTATTCCGAATCCGGGATATATGGTCGAAGGTGTATTGGTGGCATAAATTCGGGCTATTTCTATAATTTTTTCCGCCGGAACGGTTGTTATTCTTTCGGCTTCGGCAGGTTTGAATTTGTCTGCTTCGTCCTTCAGCATTTGCAGGGCGGTTTTCACCTGCAAGGTATTGCCGTTGTGCAGCTTAACGTCGAAAGTTCCCAGTAATTCGGGGCGGGTAACCGATTCGATCGGTTTGATTTCTCCCGATTCCGAATCCACGACCACATATCCGGCTTGATCGCTTCCGTCGATATCGTTCTGCCGGAGGAACAATCCGTTGTCCTGCCGCACGAGGAAAGGAGCTACCGTATGTTGAATACAGTAATCGCTGTCGATCAGGTTCTCTTCGATGATTACCTGTATCATCGACAGTGCAAGTACCGAATCCGATCCCGGTCTGATTCTGACCCATTCGTGCGATTTGGCGGCGGTCTCACTGTAACGGGGATCGATGCAAATCAGTTTTGCTCCGTTTTCCATTGCATCAAGCACAAAGTGCCAGTTATGCACCTGCGAATCGGTGATGTTCGTTCCCCAAAAGATAAGAGTTTTGGCATAGCTTAAATCTTTCGGTTCCGGCCCCAAAAAGAGGGATGCCATACCACCTGCCAGATTGGCCACTACCTGCGACATACCCGTAGGCATTCCGAAATCGACACCATCCACCACGACCGTTCCCTCAAAAAGATTGGCAAAGCGTTTGATGGCACCCGGCATGCCGCCGTTGATGGCGGCGTAGCTGCCCGACCAGGGAATAAATGCAACGGCTTTCGATCCGTATTTTTCGCGAATCCGGTTGAGATTGGTCGAGAGGATATCGATGGCCTCGTCCCAGGTAATCTGTTCGAATTTGTTTTCGCCGCGCTTGCCCACACGTTTCATCGGGTGAAGGATGCGCTCTTTGCTGTTGACGCGCTGCGGGTGCGACAATCCCCGCAGGCAGATGCGATTGTAGGAGGGATCGGGAAAAGGCGCAGCCGATGTTTGTACCAGTTTCCCGTCACGAACGTGTGCATATAAACGGCAGTTCATCCAACAGTTGGGAACACATGCCGAAAACTTTTTTATTTCTTTACTCATAATTGTAATTCTTTCATGCTGTTAAACCAAAGGAGAAACACGTAAACCTGCAAGCAACTGGCTGTATCGGAATGTAAAGCTTCCGAGAACGGTGCAGACTCCGATCCACATCATGCTTGAGGCAGGGAAAATATCGTTCGTGAGCATCGCGGCAAGCACGACGATGGGCAGGAGCAATCCCACGATTTGCGAAAACCAAAACCAACCCGATGCTTTCCCTTTCAACAGGCAGTTGATAGATGCCTTGATACACGGATTTTGCACACTGTTGCGTTCGAATAAATACACCAATACCGACACAAGCGTGATACAAAGCGTTGCAATAAATGCGATGTAGAACGATGAAGGAAGCGCTTCTCCGTGGGCTGTAACCATCCACCCGATAAGCCCGAAACTGCTGGTAAGTGCATATTCGAAAAACAAAATCGGGGTGAAAATACTGTTCCAGAAAGGAATGTTGCGCGAATAGAAGAGCACGAATCCCGGATAAATCATGATGACGATAGCGAAGAAAACGGCCAACACGATAAATATCCTGCTTACGATATCGGCTTGCAAAAACACGGCGTCTGTCCACGGCAAGGAAGGTATCAATCCGGGCAGAACATACAGTACGACAAGTGCCAAAAACGCAAAATCGGAAATGGCACCTCGCGAAATCCATGCATTTTTGGGTTTGAGAAGCGAGTTGAAAAACCGAAACGGTTTGCCAAGGTCAAGAATCAAAATCAAACCACCGACAGCCACAAGAACCAGTCCGACGATATCGATGGCATTCATCCCCAAAAAAAGGCCGCCACCGCTGATGCCAAAAAATTGACGCAGACAAAAAATGCCGCTTCCAATGCCCATTGCCCAAAACCACAGCGCATGCCATACATGCCAATGTGTTTGCGGAACGTAGTGTAGAGCAAACCTGTCAACAGGGTGCTCTTTTTCAATAATGCTTGGTGTTGTTGTCCACATAGTATTAACTTTATTATTATTTTTCTTATTGTATTAAATTAAACAGGAATCGAAACAAAAAACGTTAACCGGGAAATATCTCTCTATTGCATCCTATTGCATCTCTCTGTATCGAATTCCATATCGATTTTCAAAGGTAAAAAATACATTGGAATTATCAAGCAAATTAGTGATGATTCAACGCTGAAATGATCGTTATTTTCCTGTGTAGGCAATCGAGTAGGAGGAAAACGAAGTAGCTTTCTTCCTACTTTCGTTTTCCGACCTCTCACACCACCGTACGTACGGGTCTCGTATACGGCGGTTCCTTAACATCATCGTCTAACCGCTTCATAATAGTCCGATAAGAAAACGTAACCGGCTTTGCGTAAACGTTCATTTGTAATAGTTCGGCTGAGAATATAGCTGTTGGCGATGTGCCAATAACCTTTCCTCGTGTTACCCCATTCATAAGCTTTCTGCTTATGAATTCCAAGCTTAATAAGATTGGTTACTTTGGTTTTTATCCGTTTCCATTGTTTCCAGATTACCATACGTAACCGTCGGCGATACCACATATCCGTCTTTTCTAACAAACTTCGCATATCTGCCAGTTTGAAGTACTGTACCCAGCCTTTAATATAATAGCTGAGTGCTCTCTTTCTGCGCTCGTTACCCCAGCCGTTGCTTCTGGATGTCAGCTTTTTAATTTTAGCTTTCATCTTTGTAACACTTTTGGGGTGTATTCTTAGCCTGCACTCTCCCTTGTATTGGTAGAAGCTGTAGCCAAGAAAGTTGATATTCCTGATGTAAGCAACTTTGGTTTTATCCCGATTCACTTTAAGGAAAAGTTTCTTCTCTATAAAGGAAGTGATGCTCTCCATAGTTCTTTCGGCTCCTCGTTTGCTCTTACATAGTATCACCAAGTCATCGGCATATCGTACAAACTTATGTCCCCTTCTTTCAAGCTCCCAGTCTAACTCATTAAGTAGAACGTTACCAAGCAGGGGACTTAATGGTCCACCCTGCGGTACTCCTTCAAGGGTCTCCCCAAAACGTCCATCTTGTTGTATTACACCTGCATTAAGGTATTTGTGAATGAGTGATACCACCCTGCCATCTTTAATGGTTCGGGATAGTACCTCAATCAGTTTGCCGTGTACTACCGTGTCAAAGAATCTTTCCAAGTCCATATCTACTGCATAGATATATCCCTCGGTGATGTACTCTTGACACTTTTTGAGTGCCTGATGAGCCGACCGATTGGGTCTGAACCCATAGCTGTGGTCAGAGAACTGTGACTCGTAAACGCGAGTTAGTTGTTGTGATATGCTTTGCTGGATGACTCTGTCTACTACTGTAGGAATACCCAGCTGGCGCTGTTTTCCGTTTTCTTTGGGTATGAATACCCGTCGTGTCGGATTGGGGCGATACTTGCCCCTGAGAATAGAACTTATCAGCGTATCCTTGTGAGTGACAAGATAATCTTTTAATGATTCCACCTCCATCTTGTCTATTCCTGCTGCACCTTTATTGCTCTTTACTCGCTTGTACGCTGAGTTAAGATTTGCAGGTGAAAGAATGCTTTCAAAAAGTCCATTCTCTTCGCGGTTTTCCGGTTCGGTGAGGTTGTTTTCAGTTATCCACAGGAAAGTCTGCCCTCCCCCATAGCCGTCGGATGCCGTCCTATTCTTTTGGGGGCAGGTCTCCGCTTTGTTAGAGATTTTCTGCTTTCTTCCTTTCATACTATGGTAACATTCATTTACTACTCGCCCATTAAGGTTCAGCCCTTCCCATACTTAGGGTGATTTATGGTACTATGGCTTCTGCTGACTTCTTGTGGCAAGCTTTACTCCGCTATGGTACATCGAATGAATCATCTTCACCAAGCGTCCACAAGACCTCCCGTGGTAAGATAATTAACTTTCATCCCATATCCCCGCCGCATTTACACTCCCTTATCCGTATAGTCTTTGGACTTCGACTTGTTTTGTAGTCTTATCCCAAGGGATATGCCTGTATGCGATTCGTGTTCCTCGGGGCAGGACTTTGCCGTGGGCTTCCTTCAGATTCCACCTCGCGATGGACACCCTTGCCGTTGGCTAATGGTTGGCGACTATAAACCCCCATAATGGACTTTCACCACCAAGTTAACTGTCGTGCACGGCGCACAAAAAAATCCCTGTGAACATCGCATTCACAGGGATTAATCTATTTATTATAATGGTTTGTTGTGAAGATTACTTCACTTCTTCAAAATCGACATCCGTGACATCTTCACCACCTTTGTCGCTGTCGTCTCCTTGCTGTGGACCACTCTGCGTACCACCTGCCGCTCCGGCACCTGCACCTGCACTAGTCGCATTATATATTTCTTGCGAAGCTGCATGGAAAGCAGTATTCAATTCATTGATAGCCTTGTCTATTTCTTCCACATTCTGTGCTTTGTGAGCCTCTTTCAGTTTGTTGAGAGCAGCTTCGATTGGACCTTTCTTGTCGGCAGGAATCTTATCGCCCAGCTCTTTTAACTGTTTCTCTGTCTGGAAAATCATCGCATCGGCCTGATTCAGCTTGTCCACACGCTCTCTCTCTTTCCTGTCGGCCTCGGCATGTGCAGCAGCTTCTTCTTTCATCCGTTTGATTTCTTCTTCAGTCAGACCCGAAGATGCTTCAATGCGGATATGCTGTTCTTTACCTGTAGCCTTATCTTTGGCCGTTACGTTCAAGATACCGTTTGCATCGATATCGAAGGTAACTTCAATCTGAGGCACTCCACGCGGTGCAGGCGGTATTCCGTCGAGCGTAAACACGCCAATGAGTTTGTTGTCGCGAGCCATGGGTCGCTCACCCTGCAACACATTAATCTGTACCGACGTTTGATTATCGGCAGCAGTGGAGAAAATTTCGCTCTTGCGGGTAGGTATGGTTGTATTTGCTTCAATCAGCTTGGTCATTACACCACCCAGTGTTTCGATACCCAGCGAAAGCGGAGTAACATCGAGCAACAATACGTCTTTGATTTCACCCGACAAAATGGCACCTTGAATGGCAGCACCGATAGCAACAACCTCGTCGGGGTTAACACCCTTGTGGGGAGCTTTGCCAAAAAATTTCTCTACCAGCGCCTGAACAGCCGGGATACGGGTTGACCCCCCTACCAATATAACTTCGTCAATATCGGATGTATTTAAACCGGCATCTTTCAATGCAAGTTTGCACGGTTCTAAACATCTTTGCAACAGATCGTCAATCAGCTGTTCAAACTTAGCCCGTGTAAGCGTTTTTACCAAGTGTTTGGGAATTCCGTCAACCGGCATGATATACGGCAGATTGATTTCCGTGGTTGTAGTGCTCGACAGTTCAATTTTGGCTTTTTCGGCAGCCTCTTTCAAACGTTGCAGAGCCATCGGATCTTTGCGCAAATCGATGCCTTCTTCTTTCAGAAAATCTTCTGCCAGCCAGTTGATGATGCGCTGGTCAAAATCGTCACCTCCCAGATGAGTATCACCATTGGTAGATTTCACTTCGAAAACGCCGTCTCCCAATTCAAGAATGGAAATATCGAACGTACCTCCACCCAAATCGAATACGGCAATTTTCAGATCTTTACTCTTTTTGTCCAAACCATAAGCCAATGCAGCGGCGGTAGGTTCGTTTACAATACGACGTACGTTCAATCCTGCAATCTCGCCCGCCTCTTTGGTAGCTTGACGCTGTGAGTCGTTAAAATACGCAGGCACTGTAATCACCGCATCGGTAATCTTTGTTCCCAAATAATCTTCGGCTGTCTGCCTCATTTTCTGAAGAATCATAGCCGAAATTTCCTGAGGTGTGTATAAATGCCCATCGATATCTACACGAGGAGTATTATTCTCACCTCTGACTACCTTGTAGGGTACCTGCGAAATTTCGTTCTGCACCTCATCGTACTTGCGACCCATAAAACGTTTGATAGACGAAACCGTTCTTGTCGGGTTTATAATAGCCTGACGTTTTGCAGGATCGCCTACTTTTCGCTCTCCGTTATCCAAAAATGCTACTACCGAAGGCGTTGTTCGTTTCCCTTCGTTGTTGGGAATAACAACAGGATCATTCCCCTCCATTACTGCAACACAGGAATTCGTTGTGCCTAAGTCTATTCCAATTATCTTTCCCATAATTAATATTTTATTTTAAATTGATTCTGTTTTTGTTCCAATCTATCTTTCTCAAATGATATGCCAAACCCGGAATTGATAGTTTTTTATGACATAATGTCGGATTTAAAGAATTTTTTAATTTCACGATGCCTTCCTTTTTTTGATTTTTATTCTTTATTGCCAAAAATAACTATCTTTGAATATATAAAATCTGTTAGCGTTATGTTTACACACGAAGATTTGCTTCAATTAAAAGAAATGGGGCTCTCTGAAGAAGAGGTGCTCACGCAATTAAAATATTTTAAAGAAGGATTTCCTCCTCTGTCTATTGTATCGGCAGCTTCTGTCGGAAACGGGATCATGCGTATTCCCCAAGAAGATGAAACGGCTTATATCGATGCGTGGAAACAGTACCGAAAAAACGACTGCACCATCGTGAAATTCGTGCCTGCATCGGGTGCTGCCAGTCGCATGTTTAAAGATTTGTTTGCTTTTCTCGATGCCGATTACGATGGACCGCACACGGATTTCGAGAAGAAGTTTTTTGCAGAAATCGAGAAATTCGCTTTTTTTGACGAGCTGAACGCCTTATGTGAAAAAAATTACGGGAAAAATATCGAGAAGCTGAAAGCCGATGGAGAATACAAAACCATTGTACGTATGCTGCTTTTGCCCGAAGGGATGAACTACGGCAATTTGCCCAAAGGGCTGCTGTTGTTTCACAAATACCCCGATGGAAATTGCACGCCGGTGGAGGAACATATGGTAGAAAGTTCGTATTATGCCAAAGACAATAAGGAAAGAGCCATCCTCCATTTTACGGTTTCTCCGCAACACAAACCGCTGTTCGAAAAGCTGACAGCCGAAAAAAGTCCGCTGTACGAACAGCGATTAAACGTATGTTACGACATATCTTTCAGCATCCAGAAACCTTCTACCAATACCATTGCCGTCGATATGAACAACGAGCCTTTCCGCGACGAAAACGGTCGTCTGGTTTTCCGTCCGGGTGGTCACGGTGCGCTCATCGAAAACCTCAACGCTATTGATGCCGACATCATTTTCATCAAAAACATCGATAATGTTGTCCCCGACAGGCTGAAAGAAAACGAAGCCCGCTACAAAAAACTGCTCGCCGGTGTGTTGGTGAAAATGCAGGAACGTGCTTTTCGTTACATGGAAAAATTGGAATCGGGCGACGCAACAACTGACGATTTGTCGGAAATGCTTGGTTTTACCGAAAACGAACTCTGCATCCGCCACGACGGTAAACGTTTCGAGTCGGACAACGACTTGCGCGATTATTTGCTGCGCAAGCTCAACCGTCCTTTTCGTGTGTGCGGGATGGTGAAAAATGTGGGCGAACCGGGAGGCGGCCCCTTTATCGTTAAAAATCCCGACGGCACCGCCTCACCGCAAATTCTGGAAAGCTCGCAAATCAATCCCGATGATCCCGTTGCCATGAATGCTTTTCGAAGCGGCACGCATTTCAATCCGGTTGATCTGGTTTGCAGCGTAAAAAACCACAAGGGCGAGAAATACCATTTGCCCGACTATGTTGATCGCAACACCGGCTTCATCTCCATAAAGTCGAAAAACGGCCGCGAGCTGAAAGCGCTGGAGCATCCCGGCCTCTGGAACGGCGGAATGAGCGACTGGAACACCATTTTCGTCGAAGTACCCGTCAGCACCTTCAATCCGGTTAAAACGGTGATTGATCTTCTGCGTCCCGAACACCAATAATAAAGTATCGAACCGGGAGAATGAACAAAAAAGCTTCACAGGAGCGAACCAATGCCCTCAGATTCATCATTCTAATGGGGATAGTAAGCCTCTTGGGAGATATCGTATATGAAGGTGCTCGGGGCGTCACCGGTCCTTACCTGGCTCTGCTGGGAGCAAGCGCAACAATGGTTGGATTAATCGGCGGACTAGGTGAGTTCATCGGCTATGCACTTCGACTTTTTTCCGGTTTCATTGCCGACCGTACCAAAGCATACTGGCTCTTCACCTTCATGGGTTACGGGCTTCTCATCGCCATTCCTCTTCTCGCTTTTACTAACAGTTGGCAGGTGGCAGCACTGCTTATCGTTTTGGAAAGAGTCGGCAAGGCCTTTCGTTCGCCCGCTCGCGATACCATTCTCTCCTACGCCACAAAAGAAGTGGGGAGAGGATTCGGTTTTGGTCTCCATGAAGCATTGGATCAAATCGGTGCCATCATCGGACCTCTCATCTTTTCTGTAATCCTCTTTGCCGGAGGCAACTATCGCTCGGGTTTTTCTGTCCTGTGGATACCGGCACTGATAGTAATGGCCATTCTGTATGTAGCCAGAAACCGGTTACTTCACCCCGAAAAATTGGAAAGTGAACAAGAAGCCGGCGCAAAAAACAACCCCATTTTTTCAAAGATTTTTATTCTTTACTCGTTATTTACTTTCTTTGCCGTAGTCGGATTTGCCAATTTCCCGCTCATTTCCTACCATCTTAAAATAAAGGCTATCGTG
>Ga0208938_1001357_pt1 | contig 14400 bp, 9 predicted proteins | sample AD_UKC125_MetaG_FD_184434 | JGI IMG/M metagenome (GOLD analysis project Ga0208938, IMG submission 184434) | Active sludge microbial communities of municipal wastewater-treating anaerobic digesters from USA - AD_UKC125_MetaG (SPAdes) (version 2) | ecosystem: Engineered > Bioreactor > Anaerobic >...
ATCCGCCAGCATTTTGGCGTCCTTGATATCGGTTTTGCCTAGTGAAAATGACTGGGCGTATGAATGGGTTTGGCGGGGATTCACAATGACTACCCGCAATCCGGCATGGTGCAGTGCTTTGGCCAGCGGTATCTCCAATCCACCGGTGCTTTCCAGTACCACCAGATTGACATGGTGCTTTTGCAAATACTCGACGGTATGCTGGAAACCTTTGGGATTGTTGGTTTCCGTCTTGGTTTTTGCCATACCGGTGATGCCGATAACGAAGTTCTTTTTGGCGATATCAATGCCGCCATAGTTTTGGATACTCATCATTAACCTTCCTTGCATTCGGTTGTGTTGTCGTGCAACTGTTCGGTTGTGGTGATGGGTGGTTATCTGCTCGTTTGGCTACGGAACGGATGTTCAAAATCCTAGGGTGCGCTCAGAGGCAGATAACCTGTTTGGTTGCTATGGTACATTGGTTTCAACATACAAGGGTGTGTGGCGTAGCCACGCACGCGGTTGGTTGAGAATCCAACAATGCGTGCGTGCCGAGGGCACACACCCTACGCTTGGTTCTAACCATGCCTGTCTGAAAACATTCCCCCATTAACGATATATAACCAAACTGTCTTAACAAACAACCAACCATTCTTTCCCTTTTTCAGACAGGCATTTTAAAGTAGCGCCATCAAAAATCCCTCTGAATTTTCCCCATGCGTTTGTTAAAAACCCCCAGTGTGTTGCCCGGTTTCGGTTTGAGCCTGGGTATCACCGTGCTCTGCCTCTCGCTGTTGGTGGTGCTGCCTTTTGCCATGATGGCGGTCAGCGCTGCCCAGATGGGGCCTTCGGCGTTTTGGCAAACCATTACCGAGCCGCGTGTGTTGGCGGCGGTGTGGTTGAGCCTGCGGATGTCGTTTTTCGCCATGCTTACCAATGTATTCTTCGGCACTTTGGTGGCTTGGGTGCTGGTGCGCTATGAATTTCCGTTTAAAAATCTGGTGAACGCGCTGGTGGATTTGCCGTTTGCGCTGCCGACGGCGGTAACCGGTATTGCGCTGGCGACGCTGTATGCACCCAACGGCTGGCTTGGCCAATGGTTTGAGCCATTCGGCATGAAGATTGCGTTTACCCCGATTGGTATCTGGATTGCGCTGGTATTTGTGAGCCTGCCGTTTATTGTGCGGGCGGTGCAGCCGGTGTTGGAAGAGTTGTCCGGCGAATATGAAGAAGCGGCGGCCACCTTGGGCGCAAGCCGTTTGACCACGTTCCGCCGGGTGCTGCTGCCGGAAATTCTGCCGGCGCTGCTCACCGGTGCGGGCATGATGTTTGCGCGCGCCACCGGCGAATTCGGCTCGGTGATTTTTATTGCCGGCAATATCCCGATGGTATCGGAAATTCTGCCGCTGATTATCACCGGCAAGCTGGAGCAGTATGATGTGCAGGGTGCTTCGGCGGTGGCGTTGTTTATGCTGATGATTTCCTTTGTGATTCTGTTTGTGCTCAATATCAGCCAATGGGCGTTGAGCAAACGTGCGGGGGCGAAAGCATGAGCATGAAAACCAACCCGAATATTACTGAACCGCGCGCGCTGCAATGGCTGCTGATTGGTGTGGCGCTGCTGTTTTTGCTGCTGATGCTGGTGGTTCCGCTGGCGGCGGTGTTCTTTGAAGCGCTCAAAGGCGGCTGGGATTTGTATGTGGCCTCGTTGGTGGACGCGGAAGCGAAATCGGCGATCCGTTTAACTTTGATTACGGCGGCGATTGTGGTGCCGGTGAACGCGATTCTCGGCGTGGCGATGGCTTGGTTGCTGACTCGCTTTGATTTCCGCGGCAAACAAATGCTGACCACCCTGCTCGATTTGCCGTTTTCGGTGTCGCCGGTGGTGGCTGGTTTGATGTTTGTGCTGCTGTTTGGCGCGCACACTGCGTTCGGCGGCTGGCTGGAAAGCCAGGGCATACAGGTAATTTTCGCCATCCCGGGCATTATTTTGGCCACTTTGTTTGTGACTTTCCCGTTTGTGGCGCGCGAATTGATTCCGCTGATGCAGTCGCAAGGCGACAGCGAAGAGCAGGCGGCGTTGATTTTGGGTGCTTCGGGCTGGCAGATGTTTTGGCGGGTGACGCTGCCGAACATCAAATGGGCACTGATTTACGGCATCATCCTTACCAATGCCCGCTCGATGGGCGAATTCGGCGCAGTGAGCGTGGTGTCCGGCCACATCCGCGGCGAAACCAATACCGTTCCCCTGTTGGTGGAAATTCTTTATAACGAATATCAATTTGTCGGCGCGTTCGCCTTGTCCAGTATTCTGGCGCTGTTGGCGATTGCCACGCTGGTACTGCAAGACATCGTAAACCGCATCCAGGCGCGTAAACTGGCTGCTGCCGAAAGGAAAGAAGCATGAGCATCACGATTGAAAACCTGAACAAAACCTTCGGCAGTTTTCAGGCTTTGAACAATATTAACCTGAACGTGCCCACCGGCAAGCTTACTTCGCTGCTGGGACCTTCCGGCTGCGGCAAAACCACGTTGCTACGCATCATTGCCGGGCTGGAAAATGCCGATAACGGCCGCATTCTGTTTGACGGCCGCGATGTCACCAAGCACCATGTGCGCGACCGTAAAGTCGGCTTTGTGTTCCAACATTACGCGCTGTTCCGCCACATGAACGTGTTCGACAACGTGGCGTTCGGCCTCACCGTATTGCCGCGCAGCGAGCGCCCGGGCAAGGCTGAGATTGCTGAAAAAGTGACCAATCTGTTGAAGTTGGTGCAACTGGATCATCTGGCCAAATCTTATCCGCACCAGCTCTCCGGCGGCCAACGCCAACGCATCGCCTTGGCGCGCGCGCTGGCGGTGGATCCCAAGCTGTTGCTGCTCGATGAACCCTTCGGCGCACTGGATGCCAAAGTGCGCAAAGAGTTGCGTACCTGGCTGCGCGACATTCACCACGAGCTGGGCGTTACCAGCATTCTGGTGACTCACGACCAAGAAGAAGCGCTGGAAGTTTCCGATGAAATTGTGGTGATGAACCACGGCAAAATCGAGCAGACCGGCGATGCTGATGTGCTTTACCGTCGTCCGAAAAATGCTTTTGTGGCCGAATTCCTCGGCGAAACCAATGCCTTTGAAGGCCGCATCGAAAAAGGTGCCTGGCATTACGAAGGCTTCAGCTGGCCGCTGGATCAGCAAGGCCGTTGGCAGGAACAAACCGCCGTCGGCTATGTACGCCCGCACGAATGGCGCTTGGCCGAGGCGGCAGACAAAATGTTCAGTGCTAAGATTACCGATATTCAGGTTTCCGGCGCCCTCACCCATCTGGCGGTGCAGCCGCTGCCGAAAGGTGAACTGATTCGGGTGAGCTTTGCCACCAGCGAAGCCTCCAAACTGGCCTTGAGCGTGGGCGGCGAATTGGCGCTCAGCCCGAAACAGGTTTATGTGTTCGGCCAGAGCGAATTGATTGATTTTGCGATTTAAGTGAATAGTTGAATAAACCAATGCCTGTCTGAAAGGTTTCAGACAGGCATTTTTTGTGTTTAAAGCTTTTAAATCTCTAAAGGCTTGAGACCCTTGCAAAAAAGTTTTCAGGACTGCTTGATACAAAAGTGACGTCATTAGCTTCGCAAGTCCGCTACGCTACCCCCGCGTAGGCGCACTGCTGTCCGGAATAAATTTATGGTAATACAGAAACCTCAAATATTTCAGCAACCAGCCCCCTCTCCCGTAGCTCAAAGAGGGCAAGATTGACACGCTTTGCTAGTCAATCTAAGCCGGAGAGGGTTGGGGAGAGGGCTTGCTTGGGCTTGAATAAATAGCATTTCAGAGCAGCGAGCGTTTTGCCCTCTTCCTAGCCCTCCCCCACGGGGGAGGGAATAAGGTTACTTGAAGAACTTAGAGTTCCTAAAGCCTCAAACACGTTAGAACTCAAGTGCTGTAAGCCTTTTAAATTAAAACTAGAATTTATTCCGGACAGCAGTGCGCCTACGCGGGGGTAGCGTAGCGGACTTGCGAAGCTAATGACGTCGGTAGGGAAATTCGGCGGTTCCAAAGTATTTTTGCAAAGGTCTCAGCTTTATAGAGTCGATGGACTTAAAAAACTAGCTTGGTTATGCTCGGGCTTGACCCGAGCATCGCTCATTTCCGGTGGACATCAAGATCTTCGGGTCAAGCCCGAGTATGACGACTCTGGGGTTGCCAGTTATTTAGCTAAAGATAAAGCGTTTAGCACCTATTTTATCCCTGATGCCGAATTGTTTCAGACAGGCATTCCGGGAGCGCGGGCGGCTTGCTCGCATTTGCTGGTAGAGCAAACTGAACAGCACGGAATTTAAGCATGGCTTGAGCTGCAGTCGTTTGATGCAAGCGTACCGCTTGCTTGCGGGCGAGCCGCCCGCGCTTCCGGCAAACGAATCAAAGTCTTTCACGACCTGCCAAAAATAAAACCGCCCGGCCAATAGGCAGAGCGGTTTTCATCAATTCATCACACTTATTTTGCAGTTTTAGCACCACCGGTTAACTGGTCGAACACACCGCCATCACCAAAGTATTTCGGCATGAGTTCGTCCCAAGAACCGAATACGTCGGTGGGGCGGAAAGTTTCTACCGGCGGCAGATCTTTGGCGTGTGCCGCCAAGACTTCTTTGTCGGCCGGGCGCAGATATAGTTTGGCGCCCAATTCTTGCGCCGGTTTGCTCCACAGGTATTTCAGGTATTCGGTGGCTTCTTTGCGGGTGCCTTTTTTATCGACTACGCTGTCGACCACCGCCACCGGGCTTTCCATGCGTACCGAATATTTCGGGTACACCAGTTCAAATTGGCCGGCGCCGAATTGTTTGGCCGCCAGATTGGCTTCGTTTTCAAAAGTCACCAATACATCGCCAATGTTGCGTTGAACAAAGGTGGTGGTAGCGGCGCGGCCGCCGTTTTCAAATACCGGTACGTTTTTCAGCACTTTGCCGACGTATTCGCGCGCTTTGGCGTCGTCGCCGTTATTGGCTTTGAGCGCGTAGCCGTAAGCGCCGAGGAAGGAATAGCGGCCGTTGCCGGTGGTTTTCGGGTTGGAAATCACCACTTTCAGGTTGTCTTGCGCCAAGTCGCCCCAGTCTTGGATGTTTTTCGGGTTGCCTTTGCGCACCAAAAATACGGTGGTGCTGGTAAACGGCACGGCGTTATCCGGCAAGGCTTGTTCCCAACCGGCTTTCACCAAACCTTTTTTCACCAGCAATTCGATGTCGGAACCTTGGTTCATGGTCACCACATCGGCTGCTAAGCCATTGGCCACTGCCAGCGCTTGTTTGCTGGAACCGCCGTGCGACTGCTGAATGGCCACATCGCCGCCGCCGTGGGTTTTCTTATACTCTTCCACAAACATCGGGTTGAAGTCTTTATAGTAGTCGCGCGCCACATCGTAAGAGACGTTGAGCAATTTGGCGCCGCTGCCGCCTTCGGCAGGGGTTGCACCGGAAGCGCCGGCGGCGGTTTGCTCGGCTTTGGGGGAGCAGGCGGTGAGTGCGGCCAGTGCAAACAGAGCGGCATAAGTGGTGACGGTTTTCATTCGGTGTTCCTTCATCAGGCAATAAAAAAATTCAGACAGGCATACTTTAATATGCCTGTCTGAAAAAGAAAAATAACGCTTAGTTGTTTATAAAGACAATTTAATTATATGCTTTGCTTGTCTTACACTTGTTTCCACATGGTGAAATACAGAATAATCACGATGCCCAACACAATGCGGTACCAACCGAACACTTTGAAATCGTGCTTTTTAATGTAGGTCATCAGGAATTTGATGGCGAAAATGCTCACCAAAAAGCTAGACAACAAGCCAGCGCCCATTACCGCTAATTCGTGGCCGGTAAAGTTCAAGCCGTATTTGGCGATTTTCAGCGCGCTGGCACCGAACATAACCGGAACCGCTAAGAAGAAGGTAAATTCGGCGGCCACTTCGCGGCGCAAGCCCATCACCATACCGCCCAAAATAGTCGAACCCGAGCGGCTGGTGCCGGGGAACACGGCGGCAATCACCTGAAACATACCAATCCACAGCGCATCTTTATAAGTGAGCTCTTCCAGAGAGTTTACCCGCGGGGTAACCTTTTTGTTGTGGTTTTCGATAACGATAAAGCCGATACCGAACAAAATCAGCATAATCGCCACCGTCCACGGATTGAAGAACAGCTCTTCGATGTAGTCGTCAAACAATAAACCGATAACTGCCGCCGGCATACAAGCGGCGAGAATTTTGTACCACAGCACTTTCTTTTCCGGCAACATGCTCATGCCTGCGCCAAACGGCCAAAGTCGCTTAAAATACAGTACGACTACCGCCATAATGGCGCCCAACTGAATCACCACCAAGAACATGTTGATAAATGCTTGCGACATATTCAGCGGCATAAATTCGTTCAGCAGAATCAAGTGGCCGGTCGAACTGACGGGCAGCCACTCGGTAATGCCTTCCACGATGCCGAGCAGCACCGCCTTTAAAATTTCACTCATGGGAAAAATCTCTTCAAAATAAAATAGATAAATGGGATAGGGAAAAAATCAGACCGGGGATTCTACCCGATAGCATTGCGGTTTTCCCATAAAAAAGATAAACGGACAAAATGAGGCCGTGTTGGTTGTTTTATTACATGACAAAAACATTAATAGTGTTCTGAACAAACAAAAACAGGCAGTTTTCTGCCTGTTTATTATAGCAAATGCCTGTCTGAAACCGTTTTGCTTTCAAAAAAGCAATAGTTTATTTGGACTATTCAGCCGTCGATTGGTTTCATATCAAGTTAAGGTTTTTTTCAGACAGGCATTTTGCACGCCGTTTTATTCCCCCATCACCTTACCCTCGCGCCGCGGGTCGGCACCGCCTTGCAGGCCGTCGGCAGTAATCACGATGCCTTGCACGCCGGAGTTCAAATCGCGCACTTCGGTTTTATAGCCGATGCCCGCCAAATCGCCGGCAAAAGCAGCGGCCGGGGTGTTTTGTTCCAACTCGTAAGTGCCGAAGCGGTTGATTAAATTGGGATAACTAATCGCCTGCTGGATATCCATGCCCCAATCGATGTGCGCCACCAGCGTTTTGGCCACATAGCCGATGATGCGGCTGCCGCCGGGCGAACCGACCGCCAGATAAGGCTTGCCGTCTTTCAGCACGATGGTCGGTGCCATCGAAGAGCGCGGCCGTTTGCCGCCTTCGACCCGGTTGGCCACTGCCACACCGTTTTTCTGCGGTTCAAACGAAAAATCAGTTAATTCGTTGTTGAGCAGATAGCCGTTGGCCATCAGCGTTGAGCCGAACGCGTTTTCAATCGAAGTGGTCATCGACAGCACATTGCCCGCCGCATCCACCACCACGATGTGGCTGGTAGAGGGCAACTCAATCGCCGCCGCCGAAGCGGTTTTGATGCCAGCCACTTCGCCCGCCGATACCTGCGGCAGGGCTTGGCTGCCTTGTTTCAACAAGTCGGCACGCTGTTTCAGATAGGCATTCGACAGCAAGGCCTTGGCTGGTACCTTCACAAAATCAGGGTCGGCGGCATAGCGGTCGCGGTCGGCAAACGCCAGCCGCGAAGCGTCGCCCAGCAGGCGCAGCGTTTGCACTTGGTCGGCTTTCAATTGTTCGGGGGCAAATTGATTGAGGATGCCGACAATCTGGCCGACCGCAATGCCGCCTGAGCTGGAGCCGCCCATGCCGCACACTTCATATTCACGATAAGCGCTGCACAACGGATCGCGCTCAATCACACGGTAACCGGCGAAATCGGCGGCAGCCAGTTTGCCCGGATTATCCTGAGCGCCGTTCACCGCTTTCACGATATTGCGCATCGGCTCGCCACGGTAAAACGCGCGGCTGCCTTGTTCGGCCAACAGCTTCACCGAAGCGGCATAAGCTGGGTTTTTCAACTGAGCGCCCGCCGCCAAAGGCTGGCCGCCCGGCAGGAAATAAGCCGCTGTTTCCGGATAGCGCTTGAGCGATTCCTGATTTTCTTTTATTGAAGCCGCCATGCGCGGCGAGACGGCAAAACCGTCGTTCGCCAATTGCTCGGCGCGGGTAAACAAGCCCTTCCACGCCAGCTTGCCGTAGCGTTTGTGCATGTCTTCAAACAGCTTCGGCACCCCCGGCGTGCCCACCGAACGGCCGCCGACCACCGCCGCCATAAATTCCAGCGGCTTGCCGTTTTCGTCCATAAACAACTCGGGTTTCGCCGCTTTAGGCGCGGTTTCGCGCGCATCGAAAGTGGTGAGTTTCTTGGCCTGATTGTCCCAATACACCACATAAGCGCCGCCACCTAAACCGGAAGACTGCGGCTCCACCAGCCCCAGCACGGTTTGAATCGCAATCATCGCATCCACCGCGCTGCCTCCTTGTTTCAACACTTCATAACCGGCTTCGGTGGCCAACGGGTTGGCCGAAGCCGCCATAAAACGCGAGGCGCGGATCAGCTGCTGATCGGTTAAACCGCTGCCGTGCTCCGGCGCGGTGGCGTCGGCACCGTGCGGCGCCTGGGTGGCGGTGCTATCGTTTTTCTGCGGGGTAGAACAGGCGGCTAATAAAGCGGTTGTGGCCAGTAAAATATAAGGGTGTTTCATGCTTTCTTCTCTTTCTCTTTATCGTATTTTCAGGTGTTCGGTGAAACAGCAAACCGATAGGCGGAAAGTTAACCGTTTTTGCTGAAAATGAAAAGGGCATGCTTGGGTGAAGCTCAAACCATTGCCTACCCCGCATGATTGAGTTTATCTATCGCACCTATTCAGTTTGCCGGATATGTTTTATTATTACCGAGTAATTTGTTCGGCGGATTGGCCGGATATCTTTTATTTTCAAACCTTTCAAAGGAGCGCAGCATGGCCGTATTGGTAGATCAAAAAGCCCCGTTTTTCCACGACGATAAAACTTTCTCAGCCGTTTTGGGCGACGGCAGCATCGTTGACAACTTCAGCTTCCAAAATGCCGCCAAAGGCAAATATGCCGTAGTTTTCTTCTATCCGCTGGACTTCACTTTCGTATGCCCGTCTGAAATCATCGCCTTCAACAACCGTTTGAACGAATTCAAACAACGCAATGTAGAAGTGTTCGCTGTTTCTATCGACAGCCACTTCACCCACGCTGCATGGCGCAACACTCCGGTAAACGAAGGCGGTATCGGCCCGGTTGGCTTCCCGATGGTTGCCGACATCAGCCACGAAATCGTTAAAGCCTACGACGTTGAAAGCGCCGGCGGCGTAGCCTTCCGCGGCTCTTTCCTGATCGACAAAAACGGTGTGGTTCAACACCAAGTGATTAACAACCTGCCGCTGGGTCGCAACGTAGACGAAATGATCCGCATGGTTGACGCGCTGCAATTCGTTGAAGAAAACGGCGAAGTTTGCCCGGCCGGTTGGAACAAAGGCGAAAAAGGCATGAAAGCCGACGCCGCCGGCGTGGCCTCTTACTTGGCCGAACAAGCCGACAAACTGTAATTTTTACAGTATCGCTTGAAAAGTTAAATGCCTGTCTGAAAACGAGCTTGCGAGTTTCTGCGAAGCTAAAAAATTTTTCAGACAGGCATTTTGTTTAGATGATAGCAAGGAGCTTATCGCGTCCGTCATACTCGGGCTTGACCCGAGTATCTTTGTTATTTCTTAAGTAACGGGGAGATACTCGGGTCAAGCCCGAGTATGACGTGTATTTGTGGTTATTGCGCTCAACGCGATAAATCATCGGTGAGCTTCTGCAAAAACGCCAACCGCTCCGGCCGGATGCTGCCGCTCTCCGCCGCCGCTTTCACCGCACAACCCGGTTCCTGCCGGTGGCTGCAATTGTGGAAACGGCATTGCCCCACCAGATGGCGCATATCGGGGAAATAATGCAGCAAATCCGTCGCATCCAAATGGTGCAAGCCAAATTCCTGCAAGCCGGGTGAATCGATTAAACGGGTGTCCGCGTCCAAATCATACAGCCTGGCGTGGGTGGTGGTGTGCTTGCCCGAATCGAGCGCGGTGGAAATTTCGCCGACCCGCGCCACTTCGCCGCCGAGCAGCGCATTGGTGAGGGTGGATTTGCCCATGCCTGATTGACCGAGAAAAATATTGGTTTCGCCCTGCAAAATCGGCCGCAAGGCCTCGGCATCGTGCAAGGCGGAAACTTCTACCAAGCGATAGCCCAGCGTTTGATAAAACGCCAGCTTGCCGCGCCATTGCTCGGTTTCCGGCAAATCGGCCTTGTTCAACACAATCACCGCCCGAATATCCGCCGCTTCCGCCGCCAACAATGCGCGTTGTAATAACAATTCATTCGGCGAGGGCACCGCCGCCAGCACGATTAACAACTGGCTCACGTTGGCGGCAATCAATTTGGTTTTCCAGGCATCCTGCCGGTAGAGCAGGCTTTGGCGCGGCAAATAGTCTTCAATCACCGCCTGTTCCTGATTCACTTCATTGATGTGCACGAAATCGCCGCAGGCAAAATCCACCCGTTTTTTGCGGGTGGTGGCATCAAAGCAGCGGCCGTCGGCAGTGCGCACAATAAAGCGGCGGCCATAGCTGGCGATTATCTGGGCGGTATCGGTCATGGGATGGTGGATAGCAGAAAAAGGGTATTGTACCTGTGGCGCTGCTTTTATTGTGCAAAACTTGGCTGGCCGGATGAAATGCCTGTCTGAATCCGTTTTGCTGCGCAGAAACATACTGCGTTGGTTTCAGACAGGCATGGCGGGTTGTGTTACATACTCTGAAAACTCACCCAATCCACAGCATAAAATGCCTGCCAAAATCTTTTTCATGCACTTTTTCGGTAATAAACCGGCATCCATTTCGATGACTGTTTCTTTTTTTTAAAGATTCATATTTTGTTCAAGTTTTTGCTTTATTTTTTCATTCCAATCTCATAATATAAGCCGTATGCAAAAATCATTACGGTGACAGTGATAAAAATATTGCGCTATCAGAATAAGATAAAGCTTTGTATTGATTGTTTCTCAAGGGATAAATTGCCGGTCGCCCGAGTGTCCGGCTTGTTAATAAAAACCTGTAAAAGCAAAGTGAGAACATCATGAACTGGATGACTGATAAAAGCGAATACTTAACGACCAAGCTGGAATACAGCGGCAGCAGCGCCTCATGGTCTGCTGAAGGTAACTTATTGGCCAATACGGTAACGTCGGTGCCAAGCGGCGCGGTTGGCAGCCCGCGGATTGTTTCCTATACCGTTAACGGCTATGTGGCAGACCATAACGGCAGCCTTAACCTTAACTATCTCGACCGCGATCTAAGCGCAAAGGTTGACAGCGACGGCCGCTTTTCAGTGTCTGCAGGCAACAATTGGACCAAACCGATTGTGATCGACTATGTGATACAACAAGGCAACAGTACTCTGGCTTCCCAAGCGGTGATTACCAGTGGCAAGCTGCCGCAAACGCCGGATGTGTTGCCACCGGCACATTATATCGGCAACAACCCGAGCGGTATTGCCGGCCACGCGTGGGAGGGCACCGAAACCGGCAACAAACTGGTTTCCTTCACGGTAAAAACCGCCGACGGCCAAACCGCCAGCCATGCCGCCGGCAGTATCGTTGATTTGGCCGGTGGCATCGGCACTCTGCAAATGCGCGCCGACGGCTCTTTCGAATTCAAACCGAAAGCCGGCTATACCGGTGATGTACCCGAAATCACCACCACGGTTTTGGATGCAAACGGCAAAGCGTTTACCGGCACCCTCCAGCTGAGCCAGCAGTCGGCAGACTCTGCCGAAGGTTCGCGTTCCGTACTGACCGCCGAACTGCAAGATCATCCCGGCGCCTTTCATTTCGGCGACCAATACATGGGCACCGGCAATGTGCTCACCGGCGCCACCAGTACGCTCGACGGCAAGCCGTTCGGTAAGCTGGAAATCACCGAATTTACCTTTGAGGGTAAAACTTATCAGGCCGGTGAAACGGCTAGCAGCCATACCGGTTTGACGGAGGATTTCACTATTTTGCGCGATGGTAGCTATATCTATTTCGCCACCGGCATGGGGCTAAGCAGCCATCAGGTTGGCTACACCCTCAGCAACGGCAGCAAATCGGGTACGGCCACGCTGGATATCGGCATACGCCATAACAACGATAACTATGCCGTTGCTCCGGATTACAATCCGTCGTATCCGCCTTTTGACGACACGGTTCTCCCCACCTTCCCCGATGCCGATGAAAACATTAGTGTAACCGGCCAAATTACGACCGGCATGCTATTGGAAATGCCATTCGCTGGTTATTTAGACAGAAAATCAGAATTAACCGGTTTTTCTATCGACGGTAAGCACTACCAATTTGAGGATGTGGCCGCCATTTATGGCCTCGGCACCTTCACTGTTAACCGCAACGGCTATTTTGTCCTAAGCTTGGAAGGCCAGCAGGTACCCGGTACCAAAATGCCGGATGTTCACTACACCGTTGAAATGAACTCGGCCAGCGGTACCAAAACCGATACCTCGGTGGCACATTTCAACTTGGCCAATGGTCTGGTCACTAAGCCTTATGCCGAAGCCAACAGCAAAGCCGATGCCCATGCCAAGCTAACCCAAACCCACGTACTCGAGCACCAAGTGGAGTCTGGTAATCTGCTGGATGGCTACAGTGCAGCGGACAAACCCTATATTGCCGGTTTCCGCGTCGGCAACAGCTATTACGCTACCAACCAAACCGTTGAAATCGCTAATTTAGGCTTACTCACCCTCAATCGCGACGGCAGCTACTATATTGATGCACGCGATTTGCCTAACTTTAAGCGTGGCTGGTCGATTCCGGAAATCGCCTTTACTGTCAGCAACGGTAGCAAATCGTCATCTTCTTCACTGTTTTTGAAAGCGGGCGACAAGCTGAAAAACGCCGAGCCGACCCCGTATGACGATAACGATACGCTCACCTACTACGGTAAATCGGCGCACGCCTATCTGTTGGACGACAAATCGCTCAAAGTGACCTCGTTTACTCTGGACGGCAAAACCTACCACGCCGGCCAAATCGCAAAAACCGATATCGGCACCTTTGTGATTCACAGCGACGGTTTGTTGAAGGTAAACGGCGCAGCCGCAGCCGAAGAAGCCTACCGCTATCAGGCTTCTTATACCATCAGCCATGGCGGTAAAACCGGTACGTCCTCGGTGGACTTCACCCTCGACAACAGCCAAAACGATACTCTGAAAAACCACCCCGCCAAGCTTGCCACCTTGGTTGACGGCGACGAAACTTGGCAGGCGGTGCATAACGGCATCGGCTCGGTGCTCACCAATACCGAGCATACGGTAAACGGCAAAGCGCTGGACGGCGACATCAAGGTCACCGACTTTGTGATTGACGGCGTGCATCACGCGCCCGATTCGGTGGTGGAACTCAGCGCTGGCACGTTTGAGCTGAAGTCTACCGGCCAGTTCAGCTTTGTCAGCAACCACACCAATCAGTATTACCAAGGCGATATCGGCTATACCGTGAGTAACGGCGAAAAAACCGATAGTTCGGTGCTGAAGTTTAGCTACGACGGCTTCGAATATTCGCGCGGCAGCCTAGCGGAAGGAAACGACGTTTCCTTACTCGGCAGCGACAATACCGGCGTGATGATAGGCGACGTGAACCAAGACCGCTCCAGCGACAGCGTATTGTCGGCGGACACGCTGGGCGCCAACATCGGTAAGGTGATTTTGCTTGGCGATCATCTCAATGTTGACCAGATATTCGGCCACGACGCTAACGACCAATCCTTCTACGGCAAGGAATACATCAACAGCCTTGATGCCGTACGCGATTCGCTGCGCTTTGACGGTAAAAGCTATACCGATGCAGATATGGTTAAGTTTATTCAGGACTACCGTGATTGGGAACTGTATAAAACCGCTCCGCAAGGCGGCAACGATAAACTGACCGGTGCCGGCGGCGACGATATTCTGATTGGCGGCAGCGGCAACGACATCCTCACCGGCAAAGGCGGCCATGATAGCTTTATCTTCAGCGGCGACAGCGGCCACGATATCATTACCGATTTCACCAAAGGTTTGGATACCATTGTGCTGGATGGTCTATCGACCGGCAGCACGCCACAATGGGATGCCGCCAGTGGCGTGTTGAGTTTCACGACTTCGGTGACTCCGGCTTCCGGCGAGACACCAATCACCTATCAAAACACCGTGACCATCCAAAACGCCGCAGGCTTAACGCTGGATGATTTGTTGAATAAGGTGCCGCAGGTGTAATGGTTTCGGTATCTTGTATCTGATGAACGGTTGGTAAAGCCGTAGCCAAAACAATGCCTGTCTGAAAAACCTAGCTTTTTCAGACAGGCATTTTTCTTAAAAGCAACCGCCATTCGTTTTATTTGCTACTTCTTTTTTAAAATTCATCTTTTATTCAAGTTTATGCTTTATCTTCTCATTCTAATATCATAAAATGAAAAGGTATGCAGAAG
>Ga0208938_1001358_pt1 | contig 14394 bp, 13 predicted proteins | sample AD_UKC125_MetaG_FD_184434 | JGI IMG/M metagenome (GOLD analysis project Ga0208938, IMG submission 184434) | Active sludge microbial communities of municipal wastewater-treating anaerobic digesters from USA - AD_UKC125_MetaG (SPAdes) (version 2) | ecosystem: Engineered > Bioreactor > Anaerobic >...
ATTCCTGCATTTATTGGTCAAGCTTTGAGAGGAGAAGATTTAACAATTTTTGGAGATGGAAGCCAAACGAGGTCTTTTTGTTATGTTACAGATCAAGTAGAAGGTATTTTTAGATTATTACATTCAGATTATCATTTGCCTGTAAATATTGGTAATCCAGATGAAATAACTATCAAGGATTTTGCAGATGAAATAATAAAACTTACTGGAACAAATCAAAAAGTGGTTTACCATCCATTACCAATTAATGATCCGCTACAAAGACAACCCGATATTACAAAAGCAAGACAAATTCTTGGTTGGGAACCAAAGGTTTCTAGAGAGCAAGGAATGAAATTAACCTATGATTTTTTCAAATCATTATCAAGCGAAGAACTTTTGAAAGAAGAGCATAAGGATTTTAAAAATTACATTCACTAAAATTAATTTATGCATCATACAGGAAGATATTCAAAATATATCCGTCCGATAAGTATTGTTCTTGATGTAATGGTCATTACATTATTAAGTCTTTATTTCTTCAAAGATTTAAAGCTTAATATATATGTGTATATAACATATCAAACGTTTGCTTGGTTGCTTATTGCTTTTTTGGTAAAATTCTACGAAGTTTTTAGATTTACAACACCTGTTGAAATTATATCAAAACTATTTAAGCAATTCAGTATTTTTCTTTTAGCGATTATAGCTTTTTTTCCATTTCAGAAAACAAGTATTTTCAGCGGAAAAGCAATAGCTATTTTCATGATAATAAGTTTTGTTATAATAGTTCTTTTTAAGTATTTCTTTTTTTTCTACCTAAAAAAGTACCGATTGATGACTCACAATAATTATAGAAATGCAGTAATTATAGGGTATACTCAAGAGGCAATAAGATTGAAAGAAGTATTTGAAAACAGAAAAGATTATGGATATAGGTTTCAAGGTTTTTTTTCAGATAAAAAGCAAAATTCCGAAGTTAAAGGTAGAATAGATGACCTAAAACCATTCATTATTGAAAACAAAATAGATGAAATATATTGTTCATTGAATGAAATTTCTAACGAAAAACTCAAAGAATTAGTAGAATTTGCCGATGATAATAAGAAAACAATAAAGTTCATTCCTGACACAAAGGATATTTTTTCAAAGAATCTCAAGATTGATTATTATGAACTTTTTCCAGTTTTATCTTTACAGAAAACCCAACTTCATAATCCTGCAATAAAGGGATTAAAACGTTTTTTTGACATACTTTTTTCTCTTTTTGTTATTGTTTTTGTTTTGTCTTGGTTAATACCTTTAGTAGGTATTATAATAAAGATTGAATCAAATGGTCCAATATTTTTCAAACAAGGAAGACCAGGAATTGATGAAAAAGAGTTTTTTTGTTATAAGTTCAGGTCGATGAAAATCAACGGAACCACAGAAAAAGAAGCTTCACGAAATGATCCTAGAGTAACTAAAATTGGAAAATTTTTAAGAAAAACTAGTATAGATGAGCTGCCTCAGTTTTTCAATGTTTTGCTTGGAGATATGTCTGTCGTTGGACCTAGACCTCACCTTTGGTCACAAAATAAAGCTTATGCTAGCAAAATTAAAAAATACATGGTACGCCACTACGTAAAACCAGGAATTACCGGATTGGCTCAAGTTAAAGGTTATAGAGGCGAGATTGAAACCGATGAAGACATGATCAACAGAATTAAATATGATGTTTTCTATATCGAAAACTGGTCTTTTGCCATGGATTTAAAAATAATTGTTCAGACAGTCGTGAACATCTTCAAAGGAGAGGAAAAAGCATATTAAAAAGCATTTTTTTTAATCAGTCCTTCAATTTGATTGTCAAGATTAAAGCTACTTTGAGCTTTTTCAAAAATATTCTTCTTCAATAAATCTAGTTCATTCTTTGACAAGTTTGATATTTCTTTAATTTTTGAATTCAACTCTTCGTAATTTCCAACATTGGCAACCCAACCCATTTGATTTTCAAAAACGATAGTTTCGCCTTCGCCACCACCAAAATATAGAATAGGAAAACCTAAAGCGCCGTATTCAAATATTTTTGAAGGAACTGACCCATAAATCCTAGTTTTTAGTGGAACAACGGCAATATCAAAGGATATAATTTTTTTATGCAATTCGTTTCTGTCCAACATGCCATGAAAGAAAATTTTTGGCTCATTAGCTGATAAAAGTAAAGTTTCAATTTGTTTTTTCTCGGCACCATCACCAAAAATGTGTAACTCAACGTTTAATCCTTTTAAATCGATCTTTTCACACAGTTCAAATACTCCTTGAGCAATTCCCAAAAGCCCAGCATAGAATATTTTGACAGGTTGATTTTCTTCGGTTTTTAGTTCAAGATTGTCAACTTTGTGGTCTGGAAAATTTCTGTAGAGGAAACATTTTTTACTAGGAACAATTGTTCTAACATGTGTTATTATTTCATTTGATTGACCAAGAATTAGCGTCGATTTTTTGTAAATAAATCGCTCAAGCCAAAGTGAAAATTTATGTGAAAAAGAGTGCTCTTTCAACGCTTTCAGTTCAATTGCGGCAAGCGGCCAAAGATCAGAAATATTGAGAATTATTTTCTTGTTTTTTAATGATAAAACAAAAACCGAAAGGAAAGAAAGCAATAATGGCGGCGATTGAACAATTACTTTTTTAGGTGTTTTTTTGAATAGTAAATAAAAAAACAAACTCATTGAGAACGATAGAACAGAAAGAATTCTAACCAATAAATTTTTACTCACACTAGGAAAAATCCAAAGTCTTTTCACGGTTATATTGTCTCTGTTTTCAGTAACGGAAAACTTGCCTTTGTATTCTGGAAATAATTCACCTTTTGGGTAATTTCCCAAAGGACAAACAACAGAAACTTTATAATTGTTTTGAAATAATTTCAAAGCCAATTGTTCAATTCTGTTAGCAGCAGCACCTTTTTCGGGTGGATAATAATTGGATATAATTAAAATTTCTTCCATTAATGTGACAACAATATGTCAATGATTCTTTCTGATGCTTTTCCATCCCACAATTGTGGAATTCCACATTTTCTTGATTCCGCATTTAAAAATTCAGAGTAAATTTTTTCCAAATTTTTTACCGATGTTCCCACAAGATTATTGGTTCCTACAGTAATTGTTTCAGGTCTTTCTGTATTGTTTCGCATAGTGAAACATGGAATTCCTAGAACGGTTGTTTCTTCTGATAAACCACCACTATCAGTAATTACCGCAAAACTATTTTTCACTAAATACATGAAGTTTAGATAACCTTGAGGCTCAATCATGCAGATATTTTCGACTTCTAATTTTTTTTCACCCAAAATCGATTTTGTTCTTGGATGAATTGGGAAAATGATTTTTTTACCATTGGCCAATCGGTCAATTCCTTGAAGTAAATTAACCAACGAGTCAACTTCATCAACATTTGCTGGACGATGCAATGTTAACACAATATAATTTTTTTCTTCGAGATTGAAGTCATTCCAAAAAGCTGGTTGTTCAAATCTGGATTGGTTTTGATAAAGTGTATCAATCATCACATTACCAACGAAGTGAATATCATTAGTATCTACACCATATTTCTTCAGATTTTCTGATGCGGTTTCTGATGTAGTAAAGAAATAATCAGTGATGCTATCGGTTACAATTCTATTAATTTCTTCGGGCATTGTCATATCACCAGAGCGAATTCCAGCCTCAACATGCGCAACTTTTGTGTTTAGTTTTTTTGAAACAATTGCACAAGCCATAGTCGAGTTTACATCGCCAACTACAAGAACCAAGTCACTTGGATTTTGTATCAATTCTTTTTCAAAAGCAATCATGATTGCCGCTGTTTGTTCAGCTTGTGAACCACTTTTTACTTCAAGATTAGCATGTGGTTTCGGAATGTTTAATTCTTCAAAAAAGGTATCACTTAGATTTTTATCATAATGTTGTCCTGTGTGAACCAATCTGTAAGAAACATTTGCTCCTGCTGATTTCTTTTTTTCGATAGCGTTAATGATTGGTGCTATTTTGATAAAATTTGGTCTTGCTCCAGCAACTATGGTAATTTTCATTATTGATTATTTAATAGAGAAACAAATTGTTTTAGTTTACCGCTTTTTCCTCTTTCTAATTTTTCTTTTTTCACAAAGGTAAAGTTCAAACCAGTTTCTAGATAGGTTGTTATGGCCTTTTCAATGTCTTTTATTTGGTTTTCATTTAGTTCAATTGAACTCACATATTCGATGTCAAAAGTATCTATTTTTGTTTGTTTTATAACAAATTCCTTCACATTTCCTTCATCTTCAATGATGCTTTTAGTAACATAGTAAAAAGTTAATCCTGGAGATTTTTTTCCACTTGGAAGAATTGCAATGTCATTAGTTCTACCTATTAATTTCTTTAGAATTGGTTTTTGTAGAGTACTTTTTTCGTCTAAAATTCCAATATCACCAATGTCATATCTGATGAAAGGATGAGCTTTGTTAAATAGGGAAGTAATTACTATTCTGCCTTCATGCCCATTTGGTAATGGGTTGTTGTCTTCGTCCAAAATTTCTACATAAAGAGTTTGGCTATTTACAATCCATTCATCATTGATGTTTTGAAAAGCTATCAAATCGAGTTCAGAAGCACCATATTCGTTAACTACTGGAACACCAAATTGTTTTTCCATCAATATTTTATCTTCTTCAAAAAGCATTTCAGATGTAACAACACAGCATTTTAAAGATGGACAAACATCCTTGAGAATGATGTTTTTTTGTTTTAAAAATTTGGCAAATAAAACTATTGAGCTAGTATAACCATTAATATAATCGAAAGATGTTTTCCTGAACTTAATAAGTACAGTTTCCAATACTTTATCAGAAAGGTCAAATATTGAGAAACGGTAACTTTTTTTGATAAAATCTTTCAGTCGCTCTTTTCTATAGCCAATGAAATCTAAAGGAATTCCATAAAATCTAGCTTGTTTAGATTTGTTAAAATCAATTCCGTGCTCTTTAAATTTGTAGATAATATTAATCCATGTTAGTGCATGGCAAAACTTGTCTTTGGCAAAAATAAAAGGATCACCACTTGAACCAGAAGTTTTGTTAATGTAAATATTCTTTTTATTATAGCCAGATGATAGACGCTGTAAGAGAGGTTGTTGAAAGTCTTTTTTTGTCATTATAGGCAAATCCTCCCATCGGTTAATTTCTTTACCTTTAATCAGATTTTTATATAAAGGGTTGTTTTTAATGTGAAAATCAACGATTTCATTTTTACTATTCTTCAAAAACTTTATATACTCTTTATCATTTTTTTTAATGATCTCATTATAAAATTCTTCAGCCTCTTTAAGTGGAAAACCGTTTATTTTTAGACTTAAATTAAAAATTTTCAACATAGATAAATAAAAAAAGGGCTAACTTTTGTTAGCCCTTAAAATTACAATTTATTTTTATTAGTTTTTCACAACTTTAATTGTATCGGTTCTGTTACCAGATTTAATTTCGAACAAATAAATTCCAGAAGCATAATTTGAAACATCTACTGTGTTATCCATTCCGCTCAACTCACTGCTCATCATAACTTTCCCTGACAAATCAGTAATTTTTAAACTGTAAGCATCTGTTGATTCGGCTGTTATTGTTACAAAATTGTTAGCAGGACTTGGATAAACTTTAAATTTGGAAGGAGTAAAAATTTCGTTTGAAAGGTTTCCATTCAATTTAAAAATACCAGCAGAAACCAACGGGTCAACAGCATCGCTAAAACCGCCACACCATCCTGTAGAACTATCAAACATAGAAATAGCACCTCTTTGCTCACCAGAATCAATTGTTGTCCAACTTGTACCATTGTCTAAACTGTATGCAGAACCAGATGTGCCAGGAGGAGTTGAAGTTGCAGACAAAGCAGAAGTTGCAACCAAAATATTAGTATTTGGCACATAATCTATAACATAATAAGCACCTGTATATGGAGTTGCAGCTGACCAAGTTGTTCCACCATTAGTGGTAGTGTAAAAAGTGTAAGTTGTATTTACTTTTTTCAATAGACAACCATTATTTACAGTACTGAAATGAATATTTCCGCTTTGTGAAGTTCCACTAAAATCTGTCAACGGAGCTTGAGACACAGTCCATGTAGCTCCCATATCACTTGTTCTTAAAATTCTACCTTTGTTTGTAACTAGCCAACCTGTAGATCCTACAAAAACATTACCCCCATTGTAACCATATTCATTTGATAGCGGGTTTGGAACTGCAGAAGCCGCTAAACGTGTCCAAGTGTTGCCGCCATTCGTAGTCCTATATATTTCAAATTCACCACCTTGAGGGTCACCAAAGGCAATACCAACATTTTCATTAAAAAAATGGATGCCATTCATAAATGATTCACCAGAAACTTGGAAACCATTCGGGTTTTGTTGAACCCAAGTAGCACCTCCATTTGTAGTTTTATAGGTAACTCCAATGCCATCATTGAGGTCTGTTACACCAGTAACCGTTGGATCAATCGCAGAAACCCAAGCAGTAGTTGCGCTAACAGCTGAAATATTGTTAATATTATAAGAAGAATCTCCCACATCAATTGTTCCTGATATCCAAGTAACCCCGCCATCAATTGTTCTTGTAAATTCCTGTATGTTTAATGTTTCCGGATGACTTGCAGATATTGGTTCACCATCATAACCTAAACACCACACCGTATTTGCATCAACAATCGTAATTTCATTAATTCCTCTTTGTGCCGCAGGAAAAGTAGGTCCTTGTTCAACCCAACTTTGAGCATTGGAAAAAAAAGTTAATGAAAAAAAAGAAATAGAAAGTAAAATTTTCTTCATAGTTTTCGTTTTTTTAAATTAAGTTACTAAATTATAAATAAATTAGTTGATAAAAAAATAAACTGACTAATTTTGTCTTCGCCAATAAACAACACAATTATTATGACTATTTTACTACTTGGTTCAGGAGGAAGAGAGCATGCCTTGGCTTGGAAAATATCTAAATCCTACAAATGTTCAAAACTATTTGTTGCTCCAGGAAATGCTGGAACAGCTACAATCGCCAACAATGTTTCTATAAATATTCTAGATTTTGAAGCTATAAAAGCATTCACAATTCAAGAGAAAGTAGAAATGATTGTTGTTGGTCCCGAAGATCCTTTGGTTCATGGAATTTATGATTTTTTCAAAAACGATTCGCAACTAAATCACATTCCAGTTATTGGTCCTTCAAAAATTGGAGCACAACTTGAAGGTAGTAAAGAATTTGCCAAACAATTTTTGATAAAGCATAATATTCCAACTGCTGCTTACAATAGTTTTACAGCAAAAACAGTTGAAAACGGTTGTGATTTCTTAGAAACTTTGCAACCTCCATATGTTTTAAAGGCCAATGGTTTGGCTGCTGGAAAAGGCGTTTTGATAATTCAAGACTTAGAAGAAGCAAAAACCGAATTAAGAAATATGTTGGTTGGTGAAAAATTTGGGCAAGCAAGTTCAAAAGTAGTTATCGAAGAATTCTTAGATGGTATAGAATTGAGTTGCTTTGTATTAACCGATGGGAAAAATTATAAAATTCTTCCAACCGCGAAAGATTATAAAAGAATTGGTGAAGGAGATACTGGTTTGAATACAGGAGGAATGGGAGCAGTTTCTCCGGTTCCATTTGCGGACTCTATACTGATGGAAAAAATTGAAGGCAGAATTGTAAGACCAACAATCGAAGGCTTGCAAAATGATGGAATTGAGTACAAAGGTTTTGTTTTTATTGGTTTGATTATTGTTAAAAACGAACCAATGGTTATTGAGTACAACGTTAGAATGGGTGATCCAGAAACAGAAGTTGTGATTCCTAGAATCAAGTCGGATTTGGTTGAGTTATTCATTTCAACTTCAAATCAGACTTTGGACAAATTCTCTTTGGATTTTGACACAAGAACAGCAGCAACTATTATGGTAGTTTCTGGTGGTTATCCTGAAGATTATGGAAAAGGCTTTGAAATTTCGGGATTAGAAAATATTGATGGCTCAATTGCCTTTCATGCAGGAACAAAACTAGATAATGGAAAAATAGTAACTAACGGCGGAAGAGTGATTGCTGTTACTTCTTTTGGAGATACTTTTCAAGAAGCTACAAAAAAATCTTATCAAAATATAGATAAACTACATTTTGATAAGATGTATTATAGAAAAGATATTGGTTTCGATTTACTTTAAGAAAGAATGAGCTGTGGTATCTTGATTATCTTCACCACTTTCTTTATGTTTTTTTAGTTCTTTACACCAGTACACAATGTATTTCATGCAGATGAGAATAAAAATCCAACTGATTAAATTTGCTAACCACCAGTTTTTCAATTCCAAATGACGAAGAAAGTCAAGAGGTAAAAACAAAAAGTCAACAAACAAAGATTGTATTGCTTCGAAAAACGATTTCATTGTTATAAAATATTATATTTACAATTACAAAAGTATAAAATATCATCATGTTTACAAGTCTTTTTAGAAAATCTACGTTTATAAATTATTTTTTAGTAATTTTTACTCTATTTATTTTCTATTTCTTGTTTCAATTTCGTCATCAAACGGACCAAAAAAGTGCTTTTTTAGAAATAGTTTTTCAAATAAGCATTCTTACAGCATCTTTTTTTCTTGTAAATTTTATTGTTAAAAAAAATGGGTTAACCAAAAACAGTAGTTACCCCATCTTGTTCTTCTTGTTGTTGCTAGCAATGTTTCCTGGAGTTTTTATTAACCTAAAATTATTGATTGCTAATTTCTTACTATTACTTTCTTTTAGAAGGATGATTTCATTACAATCGTTAAAGGCGCCAAAGCAAAAGATATTCGACGCTTCAATGTGGATTTTTATTGCAAGCCTTTTCCATTTTTGGTGTATTATTTTTATAGTATTGGTTTACATTTCCATAATTTTTCATGTTTCGAGAGATTATAGAAACTGGATAATCCCATTCATAGCTTTCTTCACATCGATTGTGGTTTTTTTTCTTTTTTCTCTGATTTTTGAACCAAGTTTAATAAATAGTTTCAAAGAAAATCTTTTGATAAATATCGATTGGAATTATTTTGTCAAAAATTATCAAAATGGCGTTTTATCACTTTATCTTTTGATAGCTATTTATTTCACTTTTTCGATGATTTTTACCCTTACGAACAAACCTTTGATACTACAAGCATCCTATAAGAAAATGATTTTTGGTGTAGTGATCGGAATGATTGTTTTTTTAATAACACCTTCAAAAAACCATCAAGCTTTAATTTTTACTTTCTTTCCTTTGGCAGTTCTTGCAACTAATAATATTGAATATGCTAATAGCAAAAAATATCAGGAAATTATTTTGGTTTTGATGGTAATTATTAGTTTGATAAGTTTCTATTCAAAACTATAATTTACTAGCATCGCCAAGACCTGGAATAATGTAGTTTTTTTCATTGAGTTTTTCGTCCAAAGCCGCAACCCAAAGATGACAATTAGACGGAAGATTTTCTTCTAAATAAGCTATTCCTTCTGGTGCTGCAATCACTACAGCAATGTGAATTTCTTTTGTCCCGACGTTTCGGGATTGTTCCAAATGTAATTTGTGCAAAACAGCAACAATCGATTGACCTGTTGCTAACATTGGATCAATCAGAATTAGATTTTTTCCTTCAAATGATGGTGCAGCTTGATATTCGACTAAAATTTCAAATTTATCATCGTTGTCATAATGATGACGATAAGCAGAAACAAATCCGTTTTCAGCATCGTCAAAAAAATTCATAAAACCAGTATGCAAAGCTAATCCAGCACGAAGAATAGAACACAAAACTACAGGTTCGGCAACAGTTGTAGTATGTTTTATGCCAAGCGGAGTTTGCACATCGATTGCCTTATATTCCAAAGTTTTACTCAGTTCATACGCCATAATTTCGCCAATACGTTCTATGTTTTTTCTAAAACGCATGCTGTCTTTTTGAATAGTAACATCGCGAATTTGTGCCAAAAAATGATTAAGAATACTGTTTTGCTCCGAAATATAATGAATGTGCATGATAAAGTTTTAAAGTTTCAGGTTTAAAGTTTCAAGTCAAATGTATAAAAAGTATATTTGCAAATAAAATTTATAGATATGTTTTCACAGTTTGCCTTTCCAATTTTTGAACAAAGCATCAAAGATTATCACATTATTGATGATGTATATCAGCCAACGATAAATCCTTATGAAAAAGGAAGTATTGAGTATCTTTTGTATGCAAAAAATTGGGTTGACACTGTTCAATGGCACTATGAAGACATTATTCGTGATCCACAAATTGATCCAGTTGCAGCTTTGGATTTGAAAAGGAAAATCGATGCTTCTAATCAGGTTCGTACCGATATGGTGGAATATATTGATAGTTATTTTCTTCAAAAATATGCTTCGGTTCAGGTAAAACCAAATGCCAAAATTAATACCGAAAGTCCAGCTTGGGCAATAGATAGATTATCGATTTTAGCATTAAAAATTTATCACATGAACGAAGAAGCAACTCGTGTTGATGCATCGGCAGAACATAGGGCAAAATGTCAAGAAAAACTAAACGTTTTGTTGGACCAAAAAAGCGATATGTTTACTTCAATAAACGATTTATTGACTGACATTGAAAATGGTGACAAGTTCATGAAAGTGTACAAACAAATGAAAATGTACAACGATGATGACTTGAATCCAGTATTGTATCAAAATAAAAAGTAATGGCATAAATTTTGTACATTTAATAAAAAGTAATACATTTGTATTACATATAACGTCCAATGAGCGGATTTGTCAACTTTAGATTATTCCAGTCTAAAGTAATTATAGCGACAAATACTGACTTTGGACATTTTTTTTATGTATTTTTATGAAAACAGCAATTTTAATTGACGGAGGTTTTTTTATTAGAAGATATAAATACATCAAAGGTTTTGAAAGTTCAGACACGCCTGAAATAATGGCAAAAAACATAGTTTCGTATTGTTTTAAGCATATCCAAAGAATTAACAACTACCGTCAAAAGTATAATCTTCCACCTACGGAGCTTTATAGAATATTTTATTATGATGCTGAACCTTTTGATGGAGATTCTAAAAATCCCATATCAGGTAAATCAATGAGTTTTAAGAATACCGATTTATATAAATTTAGACACTCTCTTTTTACAGAATTAAAGAAGCAGAGAAAAATTGCATTACGACTAGGGTTTTTAAAAAATAGTTCGAGAGAATGGCAAATAAAGTCAAGACATACTAAATCTTTACTTGATGGAACTATAAATATTTCTGATTTAAAATTCGATGATGTTGAATTTCCCCTTAATCAAAAAGGAGTTGACATGAAAGTTGGTTTAGATATAGCAACATTATCTTTTAAAGAACAGGTAAATCAGATTATTTTAATAGCTGGTGATAGTGATTTTGTTCCAGTAGCTAAGTTTGCTAGAAGAGAAGGAGTTGATTTTATTTTAGATCCAATGTTAAATCCAGTGGATCCTAATTTATTGGAGCATATTGATGGTTTGATGACAATAAAGAATATGACGAAAAAGGATATTCTTCCTAAAGAAATATAATTTTTTTGCCACAAAAACCACAACATATCGCCGTAATTCGTCTTTCAGCAATGGGCGATGTTGCCATGACAGTTCCAGTTGTTAGAGCTTTTGTTGAGCAAAATACAAACACAAAAATCACAGTTGTTTCTCGACCGTTTTTCAAACCTTTTTTTGACGGAATTCCCAATGTAGAATTTTTTGCCGTTGATGTAAAAGAAAGACACAAAGGTTTCTTCGGGTTGTTGAAATTATATTCCGATTTAAAAAAATTAAACATCGATGCTGTTGCCGATTTGCACAACGTTTTGCGTTCCCAAATCATCCGAACATTATTTTCATTGTCAGGAAAAAAAGTAGCTGCAACCGACAAAGGCAGAGCCGAAAAACGCGCATTAACTCGTGCTGAAAACAAAGTTTTTCAACCTCTAAAAACAATGGTGGAAAGACATGTTGAAACCTTCAAAAAACTCGGTTTCTCTGTTGATTTGTCTTCACCAAATTTTCCTGAAAAAGCCATTTTATCAAATGAATTTTTAAGTATTTCAGGTGAAAAACAAAATTCAAAATGGATAGGAATTGCGCCATTTGCCCAATACGAAAGCAAAGTATATCCGTTAGATTTAATGCAAAAAGTAGTTGATAAACTTGCTTCAAATAATCAAAATAAAATCTTCCTTTTTGGTGGTGGAAAAGAAGAAACTGAAAAGCTAAATATTTTAGCAAAACAAAGAGAAAATATCATTGTTGTTGCCGGAAAACTAAAATTCAACCAAGAATTACAACTCATTTCCAATCTTGACGTAATGCTTTCTATGGATTCTGGAAATGCACATATTGCCGCAATGCTTGGCGTAAAAGTTATTACACTTTGGGGAGTAACACATCCTTTTGCAGGTTTTGCACCATTCCATCAACCGCTGGAAAATTGTTTAACCTCCGATAGAGAAAAATATCCTTTATTACCAACTTCGGTTTATGGAAATAAAAAGGTAGAAGGTTATGAAGATGTGATGCGAAGTATTTCTGTGGAAAGTATTGAGGAGAAGATAAATACTACTTTTAAAAATTACATTTAATCAACTTCATTTTTCTCCCATTCCAACAATCTGTTGAAAATTAAAATAGAAATAGAATAAAAAAGCATCGACATTCCAAAAAAGCCACTTGATAAAACAGAACTCGATGCATTAATTTCTTTGAAGGTTTTTGAAAAGAAAATGATTGCTGAAAAAAAACTTATTCCAAATACTCCTAAAATCCAACTTGGTGCTTTTTCAAAAAACGGAATTAAAGGAATTCCTGAATTTAAAAATAGATTGTTATCATATTCATAATCATTAACAACAGAATTGTTTTTAGCATAAAATAAAGAAGAACCACAAGAAATAAAAACACCAATAAATACTATCCAAAGAAAAGGGAATTTTTTTACCAAGTCAATTTCAAAAAGGTTTAACAAAACAATTAAAGCTGAAATTGACCAACCAATTAAAGAAAAAATGTATAGTTTTTGTTTCATTGATGTCAGTTTAATTTAAAAATCACAGATAAATCTGATTGTCTCTACAAATCTGCAAGACATAACTCTTTAAATTTGAAATCCACCAACTCGTCTTCTAATTTTTCACAATTACCCAAAAACTCTTGAGCTTTTTTAAATATTTCGAGTTTGTTTTTCAAAGTTTAATTTTATAAAATTCAACACAATCTACATAACTCAACACTGAAATCTGAACACTGCCAACTGGCTAGACATCATCATAATCCACGTATATTTCTGCTGATGTAGGATGTGCTTGGCAAGTCAAAATCAAACCTTCGGCTACTTCTTTATCAGTAAGTATTGAGTTCTTTTTCATTTCAGCGGAACCATTGGTGATTCTAGCAATACAAGAGCTACAAATTCCGCCTTGACAAGAATATGGAGCATCAATACCTTGTTTTAAAGCAGCTTCGAGAACGGTTTGCTTTTGCGACATTTCAAAAGTGGTTTCATCATCATCAACCATAATCGTGATTTTGGTATGACCAGATTGATTGCCAATACTTGTATTCTCTGCGGTTGAAGTAGAAAACAATTCAAATTTAATATCTTTTTCGGCTACATTATGTTCTTTTAAAACATTAGAAACCAGATTAATCATTTCCTCTGGACCGCAAAGGTAGAATTTAGAAAACTCTTTTTCTTTGTGTTTGTTATTTAGAATAAAATTCACAACCGATTTATCAATTCTTCCAAAAAGCTCACTTTCGCTAGATTTACTGAACACATAATGTACAAACAAACGTCCAACATATTTCAGTTGTAAATCGTGAAGTTCTTGATGAAAAATAGTTTCTTCGGGCGATTTATTACCATAAACCAACACAAAACTACTTTTAGGTTCATTTTCTAAAACCGATTTCAGTATTGCCATTACTGGTGTAATTCCGCTTCCAGCAACGAAACCTGCATAATTTCTTTGCTTTTCAGCGTTAGGTTCGAAAGTAAATTTTCCTTCAGGTTGTCCAACTTCAAGAATATCACCAACTTTTAAATTTTCGTTGGCAAATTTTGAAAAATGACCATTTTGAACCGATTTAATCGCTATTCGAAGTTCACCACTATTTGGAGAAGAACAAATAGAATATGCACGACGAATTTCTTGTCCATCGAGCGTAAGTTTTAAGTTAATGTATTGTCCAGCGGTAAATTTGTATGCCGATTTTAATTCGTTTGGAATATTGAAAGCCACCGAAATTGAACTTGGTGTCTCACGTTTTATATCTTTAATTTGAAGTTTATAGAAAGTTGACATGAAAATATTTTTTACAAAGGTAACGAACGAAAGTTCTTTTATA
>Ga0208938_1001359_pt1 | contig 14388 bp, 13 predicted proteins | sample AD_UKC125_MetaG_FD_184434 | JGI IMG/M metagenome (GOLD analysis project Ga0208938, IMG submission 184434) | Active sludge microbial communities of municipal wastewater-treating anaerobic digesters from USA - AD_UKC125_MetaG (SPAdes) (version 2) | ecosystem: Engineered > Bioreactor > Anaerobic >...
CAGGCGCACAGGCGGCTCAGGCGGGCTTCCTTGCCGGGCAGGCCGGCCTGGTCAAAGTCCAGCCAGAGCTCGTGGCGCTGCGCCTGCTGGCTGTCGCGGCTGATCAGTTCGTCGGCCTTGGCCAGCTTCTTCCACAACACAAGCTTGCGAGGGTCGCCGCGGCGGTAGGCGCGCACGCCGTCGAACTCGCCGGTGCTCTGGGCGCTGGCGGCATGGGCGCCACCCGCGCGCGGCTCGCCGGGTGGCAGCGCGGGGGGTCGGGCTTCCGGCGCGGGGTAGACCACGACTGTGGCGGCCGGGCGCCACACGGTCCAGACGCGGAACGTGCCCAAGGGGTAGCGGGTCTCCGCCGTCAGGGCGGGCACGGGGTGGCGTCCCCGCTGCCCGGGCTGAAAGGCCACCTGCAGCCGGGTGTTGCCCTGGGCGGGCACGTCGGTCCAGGTCCAGTGGCCGGTGCCCAGCACGCTCACGGCGATCGATCGGCGTGCGGTTCGCCGCTCGTTCGTCAGCTGGATCTCCAGCGTCGTGGTGGCCCGGGCATAGGTGGGCTCGGGCATCAGCAGGTGCATGCGCAGGCCGCGCAGGGTGCCGTGGCACACATGCATGGCGACGACCGCACTTCCGGCCAGCAGGAAGGTCAGCAGGTAGCCGAGGTTCAGCTGGTAGTTGATGGAGGCCACCAGCAGCACCAGCAGCGTGGCGCCCAGCATCAGGCCGGGCCGGCTCGGCAGGATGTAGACGTTGCGCTGCGTCAGCGTAATCGTGTCCGACAGCGGCAGGCGCGACTGAAACCAGCGCTGGAAGCGTGCGCGCAGGCGGCCTGGGCGGGCCACGGTGGAGGAGCCGGCCCCCGCGGGGATGGGGCCCTCGCTCGATGGCCCCGCGCTCCAGCCCGGTGCGGCGCTCATGACAATGGCACGGCCTCGATCATGGCCAGGACCTGCTCCACGGCGCCACGTCCGGCGTCACCGACCGGGATCAACCGGTGGGCGATGGTTTGCGGGAGGATGGCCTGCACGTCGTCGGGCGCCGCGTAGTCGCGCCCGCTGATCAGCGCCTGCGCCTGCGCGGCCCGCACCAGGGCGATGCCGGCGCGCGGCGACAGGCCTTGCAGGAACCAGCGTCCGGAACGGGTGGCCGCGATCAGGTCCTGCACGTAATCCAGCAAGGGCTCGGCCACATGAATTCGCAGCACCGCCTGCTGCAGCTGCAGCAGTTCGTCGGCCGTCAGCAGGGGCGGCAGCCGCGTCACCAGATCCCGGCGGTCGGTGCCGGCGAGCAGTTGCCGCTCCGCCTGGCGGTCGGGGTAGCCCAGCGAAATCCGCATCAGGAAACGGTCCATCTGCGATTCGGGCAAGGCATAGGTGCCGAGCTGGTCGTGCGGGTTTTGCGTAGCGATGACGAAAAAAGGCGAGGGCAGGGGGCGAGTTTCGCCTTCGACGGTGACCTGCTTTTCCTCCATGGCCTCCAGCAGCGCACTCTGGGTTTTGGGGCTCGCGCGGTTGATTTCATCGGCCAGCAGCACCTGCGCAAAGATCGGCCCCGCGTGGAACACAAAGGCTTCCTTGCTGCGCTCGAAGACCGACACGCCCGCCAGGTCGCTGGGCATCAGGTCGGCGGTGAACTGAACCCGCGAAAACTGCAGCCCGAAGGTGCGTGCCAGCGCATGGGCCAGGGTGGTCTTGCCCACACCGGGCACGTCTTCGATGAGGAGGTGGCCACCCGCCAGCAGGCAGGCCACACAGTCCTGGACCTGCACGGATTTGCCCACCAGCACCGTGTTAAGCTGGTCAAGAATTGATTTGATTTTCTGTCGTGCATCCATGGCAGGACGTTATCCGAAAAACTCGAGACATGGGCTTTCCGTGAACAAAACAGGCTATTTCACGCACCCCGACTGCTGCAAACACGAAATGGGCGCGGGCCACCCCGAATGCCCCGAGCGGCTCGCGGCCATCGACGACTACTTTCATTCAACCGGCTTGCGCGAGTCCCTGGACCGGCGCGAGGCCGATCCGGCCTCCCTGACCGACATCGAACTGGCCCACGGGCGCATGCATGTGGCGGCGATGCGCGGTCTCAGTGATGTGCTGCGTGAAGAGATCGAGGCCGGGGGACCCACGCACACCCAGGTGGACCCTGACACCTCGATGAACATCCACACCTGGGATGCGGCCTTGCGGGCTGCGGGGGCGGCGCTGGCGGCGACCGATGCCGTCATGGCGGGCGAACTGGACAACGCGTTCTGCGCGGTGCGCCCGCCCGGGCACCATGCCTGCCGCGACAAGGCGATGGGCTTCTGCTTTTTCAACAACGTGGCGGTCGCCGCCAAGTACGCGCTGGAGCGCCACGGCCTGCAGCGGGTGGCGATTGTCGATTTCGATGTCCACCACGGCAATGGCACCGAGGACATCGTCGCGGGCGACGAGCGCATCCTCATGGCGAGTTTCTTCCAGCACCCGTTTTATCCGCCCGGCGGCGCCCAGTCCAACGCGCCCAACCTGGTGAACGTGCCGGTGCCGGCGCACACGCGCGGCATGGACGTGCGCGAGATCGTCGAAATGATGTGGATTCCGCGCCTGGAAGCCCATCGGCCCGAGCTGATCTTCATCAGCGCCGGGTTCGATGCCCACCGCAGCGATGACCTCGGCCAGATGGGCCTGGTGGAACAGGACTTCGTCTGGATCACCACGCGCATCATGGATGTGGCCCGCCAGTTTGCCGGCGGGCGCGTGGTGAGCTGCCTGGAGGGCGGCTACAACCTGAACGCCCTGGCGCGCAGCACGGAAGCGCATGTGCGCGTGCTGGCCGGCCTGTAACCCACTGGCGCCGCGACGGCCGGGCGCAAGCATCCACCCGGCTCCTGTTTCAGACAGAATCGAGCCATGAACCATCCGATGTCCGCCGGGCCCGAAGGGGACGGCCCGCTGTTGCACGAACGCGATGCCCGCGGCGTGCATGTCCTGACCCTCAACACGCCCGCACGTTTCAATGTGCTGGGCGAGCCGATGCTGGCGGCGCTGGAATCCGCACTGGACCAGGTGCGCGCCGATGCGGGCGCCCGCGCCGTGGTGCTGGGCGCCCGCGGCAAGGCCTTCTGTGCCGGGCACGACCTCAAGGAGATGAAGGCCCAGACCGATCTGGCCTATTTCCAGGCGCTGTTCGCGCGCTGTTCCCGGTTCATGCTGTCGATCCAGCAACTGCCGGTGCCGGTGATTGCACGGGTGCAGGGGCTGGCGACGGCCGCCGGCTGCCAGCTGGTGGCCCAGTGCGACCTGGCCGTGAGCGTGGATGACGCGCGCTTTGGCGTCAACGGCATCGATGCCGGCCTGTTCTGCGCCACGCCCAGCGTGCCGCTGGTGCGCAACATGGCGCCGAAGCTGGCCATGGAAATGCTGTTGACTGGCGAGTTCATCAGCGCCAGCGAAGCGCGGGCGCGCGGGCTCGTGAACCGGGTGGTGGAGGCCTCCAGCCTCGACGACGAGATCGAACATCTGGTCGGGGCAATCCTGGCCAAACCCCGCGAGGCGGTGGCCATCGGCAAGCAGCTGTTCTACCAGCAACGCGAGATGGGTGTGGCGGCGGCCTACCAGCTGGCGAGCCAGACCATGGCCTGCAACATGGTGCATCCCGTGGCCCAGGAAGGCGTGCAGGCGTTCATCGACAAGCGGGAGCCGAAATGGCCGGTTTGACGTCGAACCTGGTTCAGGCCCCCGATCTGGACAGCTGGTTCGCGGCGCTGATTCAGCCCTCCAGCCTGAAAGAGCTCGCGGTGCTGTTCGCCTGCGGGGGCGTGGCGTGGGCCCTGTCCTGGATGGCGCGGCGCGCGGCCACGCCCCAACACACCTCGGTGCTGTTCGGTCGGCGGGTGGTGGACGGGGTGCTGTTTCCGCTGCTGTGGCTCAGCGTGGCCTACGTGGCACGCCTGGGGCTGGCGCACTGGCTGCCGATGGCGCTGTTCCGCATCGCCATTCCGGCGCTGGTGGCACTGGCGTCCATCCGCATGGGGGTGAAGGTGCTGCAGGTGGCCTTCAACCAGACGCCATGGGTGCGCTGGCTGGAACGCACGATCTCCTGGATGGCGTGGCTCGCGGTGGTGCTGTGGATCAGCGGCCTGCTGCCCCTGGTGATGGAAGAGCTGGACCAGATTCACTGGCGGGTCGGGTCCAGCCGGCTGAGCGTTCGCAACCTCATCGAGGGTGGGCTGACGGCGGGCGCCGTGCTGATCCTGACCCTGTGGGTGTCGTCGGCCATCGAGGCACGCCTGCTGCGATCCGCCTCGGGCAGCGAACTCTCGTTGCGCAAGGCGATCAGCAACGCCTTGAGCGCGCTGCTCATGTTCGTCGGACTGCTGCTGGCCCTGTCGGCCGTCGGGATCGACCTGACCGCGCTGTCGGTGCTGGGCGGCGCCGTCGGCGTGGGCATCGGCCTGGGCCTGCAAAAGCTGGCCGCCAACTATGTCAGCGGTTTTGTCATCCTGGCCGAGCGCAGCATGCGCATTGGTGACAACGTGCGGGTGGACAACTTTGAGGGCCGCATCACCGACATCAATGCCCGCTACACGGTGATCCGGGCCGTGACGGGACGCGAATCCATCGTGCCGAACGAAATGCTGGTCAACAACCGGGTCGAGAACCTGTCCCTGGCCGATACCAAGCTCTGGCAGTCCACCGTGGTCACGGTGGGTTATGCCAGCGATGTGGTGCTGGTCAGCCGGCTGCTGGTGGACGCGGCACTGGCTCAGGAGCGCGTCTTGCGCGACCCGGCGCCCGGCGCGGCACTGTCCGCGTTTGGCACGGATGGGCTGGAGTTCACGCTGGGCTTCTGGATCGAAGATCCGGAAAACGGACAGCTCAATGTGCGCTCTGCGATCAATATCGCCATCCTGGACGCCCTGCGCCAGAACCAGATCGAAATCCCGTTCCCGCAGCGGGTGGTTCATCAGGCCGCGCGGGATTGAGGCGGGCGACCCGGTCGCCCGCGGCGCTCATTTCATGAAGGAGGGCAGCCACAGGCTGAGCTGCGGGAAGGCCACGAGGATGGCCAGCATGGCGATCTGAACCAGCACGAAGGACCAGACCCCGCGGAAGATGTTGCCCAGGCCGACGCGCGGCAACAGGGTGTTGATCACGAACAGGTTCATGCCCACCGGGGGCGAGATCAGCCCGATCTGGATCACCATCACGATCAGCACGCCGAACCACACCGGATCAAAACCCAGCGCCACGACGATCGGGAAGAACAGCGGAATGGTCAGCAGCACCATCGTGAGCTCTTCCATGACGGTGCCCAGGATCACGTAGATCACCATCATCGCGCCAACGATCATCACCGGCGACAGGCCCAGGTGCGTGATCCATTCCTTCAGGTCACCGGGCATGCTGGTGAAGTTGACGAAATTGGCAAAGATGGTCGCGGCGATCAGCAGCGTGAACAGCATGGCCGTGGTGCGCGCAGATTCGACCAGCACGTCCAGGGTGGAGCGCACGGTGAGGGCCCGGCGGGCTACCGCGAACAGGAACGCGCCCGCGGCGCCAATGCCGGCGCCCTCGGTGGCGGTGAAGAAGCCGCCATAGATGCCGCCCAGCACGACAATCACCAGCAACAGCACGCCCCAGATGCCACGCAGCGCTTTCCAGCGTTCAGCCCAGCTGAACTTCTCGCCGGCGGGTGCGTGTTCCGGGTCGCGAGAGGTCATGATGACCACCGCGACCATCAGCAGGACCGCGGTGAGCAGGCCGGGGATCACGCCGGCTGCAAACAGCTTGCCGATATTGGTTTCCGTCACGATGCCGTAGATGACCATGATGGTGCTCGGCGGGATCATGATGCCCAGGGTGCCGCCGGCCGCAATCACGCCGGTGGACAGCGAGTCGCTGTAGCCGAGCTTCTTCATCGACGGATACGCCACCTTGCTCATGGTGGCGGCGGTGGCGATCGAGGAGCCGCAGATCGCGCCGAAGCCGGCGCAGGCCGCGATCGTGGCGTGGGCCAGGCCGCCACGCAGATGGCCGATGAACACGTAGGCCGCGTGAAACAACTCGTGCGCCAGGCCGGCGCGGGCCACAAAGTTGCCCATCAGGATGAACAGGGGAATGACCGACAGCGTGTACGCAAAGCCGGTTTCCTGGACGACCTGGGCCGTGCTGGCCAGTGCGGGGCCCCAGCCACGGGTGAGGCCGATGCCGACGATGCCGACCAGGCCCATGCCAAAGGCCAGGGGCACGCGCAGCAGCGCCAACGCAAAGATGGCGGCGAATCCGATGAGGGCTTCGGTCACAGCGTGCCCCCTTCACTTTCTTCCATCCCTTGTCTGGGCCGGATCGTGAAACTCAGGTGAACCAGGCCGGTGATCACACACAGCAGGCTCATGCCATAGATGAAGGGTGCTTTGAGGATCTTCAGTTGCGCGGTGGTCTCACCGCTTTCCAGAAAGTTGCCGCCGGTCTGCCACATCAGCACGCCAAGCCCGATCAGGGCGACGCCGCACAGCAGGTGCACCAGCGCACGTTGCACCAGTCGCACCCCATCAGGCAGGTAGGCGTCGAGCGAGTCGAAGACGACATGCTCGCCGCGCAGGGAGACCAGGGGCAGGGCCCCGAAAATGACAATGACCATCATCAGCTCGGTCAGTTCCAGTGAGCCCGTGATGGAGTTGGAGAGCAGCTTTCGCCCACCGACATCGAAGAAGGTCAGGGCCATGATGCCGAACAGGGCCACGCCGGCGAGCGTGCCACACACCGTTTCCAGAAGCTTTTTCAAGTCAAGATCTCTAAGAAAAACAAAGGCGGCACCCACTGTGACAGAGGGAACCGCCCGGGCAGCCTTGGGAGGCGATGGATTTTACTTCTCGAGCTTGGCGGTCTCGGCGCGGAATTCGGCCAGCACCTTGGCCGGGTTCTTCATGCCCTTGGCCTCGGCGCTCTTGATCCAGTTCTGCTCCAAGGCCGAGGTCCTGGCCTTGACGTCGGCCACGAACTTGGCGTCGGCCTTGGTGACCACCACACCGTTGGCCTGCATCAGGGCCAGGGCGCGGGTATCGACCTTGTCCCAGCCGCGGCCGAAAATGCGGGCGGCGGTCTCGCCGGAAATGGCGTCCACGGCTTTCTTTTCCTCGGGCGTCAGCTTGTCATATTTGCCCTGGTTCATCATGAACACGAAGCTGGTGTTGTACAGGCCGCCGGGGAAGGTGGTGGCGTGGCGGATGATCTTGTCGATCTTGAAGGATTCGGTCGATTCGGCCGGGAACAGGGTTCCGTCCATCACGCCGCCGGACAGCAGTTCGTACGAGTCAGGTGCCGGCTTGAGCGTGACGTTCATGCCCAGGGTCTTGGAAATCTCGTTGACCATGCCACCACCCACGCGGAACTTCAGGCCCGACAGGTCGTCGACCTTGGTGATCGGTCGCTTGGTGTTGAAGACGATGCCGGGGCCATGGGTGAAGAAGGCCAGCACCTTCACGCCCTGGTGTTCGCCCGCGAACTCAGGGTACTTGGCGGCCACGCGGCTATAGGCGATGGACAGGGGCTCCGAGGTATTGCCCAGGAAGGGCAGTTCGGCCATCTGGGTGTAAACAAAGCGGCCCGGGGTGTAGCCGTGCACGGTGAACGAGATGTCGGCCAGGCCGTTTTTGATGGCATCGTAGGTGCCGGGTGCGCCGGTCACGCCGCGGGGCAGGAAGTTGCACTTCATCTTGCCGGCGGTGTTTTTCTCCAGCAGGTCACACCATTCCTTCTGGGCCATGCTGGCGGTGTGGGTCGGCGGCAGCCAGCTCGACACGGTGAACACGGTTTCGGCGCGGGCCATCCCGGTGGTCAGGGCGGCAGCAGTGGCGAGCAGGGAGAAGGCAAATGTTTTCATCGGGGCACTCCAGGGGGGCGGGTTTGTTGCGCTGCAAACTGTAATCGACCCCATGGTCCGTTCATGTCCAGACTTACCCGAATTAACCAACTCGTCGGTCGGTTAATCATTTGTCGTTTCATTGACAGAAGGATTGGGTGCCAGCGTCTAAACTTGCGGGTGCCCGTGCCTATAATAAAAAGCACGACCGTTCGATTTCTTGACCTTGCTCCGACGGAGCGGGCTTGCCGGTCAATGTGGCACCCTTTCAGCATCACTATCTGGAGCAAACATTCATGAAAGTTCTCGTCGCCGTCAAACGCGTGGTCGACTACAACGTCAAAGTCCGGGTGAAGTCGGACAACACGGGCGTGGACATCGCCAACGTCAAGATGAGCATGAACCCCTTCGATGAAATCGCCATCGAAGAAGCGGTTCGGCTGAAGGAAAAGGGCGTCGCCACCGAAGTCATCGCCGTCTCCTGCGGCGTGGCGCAGTGCCAGGAAACCCTGCGCACCGCCATGGCCATCGGCGCCGACCGTGCCATCCTGGTTCAGACCGACGTCGAACTGCAGCCGCTGGCCGTGGCCAAGCTGCTCAAGGCGCTGATGGACAAGGAACAGCCCGGCCTGGTCATCCTGGGCAAGCAGGCCATTGACGACGACTGCAACCAGACCGGCCAGATGCTGGCGGCCCTGGCGGACCTGCCGCAAGGGGCTTTTGCCTCCAAGGTCGAGGTCGATGGCCAGACGCTCAAGGTCACCCGTGAAGTCGACGGCGGCCTGGAAACCCTCGCGATGAGCCTGCCGGCCGTTGTCACCGCCGACCTGCGCCTGAACGAGCCGCGCTACGTCACGCTGCCCAACATCATGAAGGCCAAGAAGAAGCAACTCGACACGCTCACGCCCGCCGACCTGGGCGTGGACGTCGCACCGCGCCTGAAGACGCTGAAGGTCTCCGAGCCGCCCAAGCGCGGCGCCGGCATCAAGGTGCCCGACGTCGCCACGCTGGTGGACAAGCTTCGCAACGAAGCCAAAGTGATCTGAACCCGAGAAGAATCAGGAGAAAACCGAGATGACATCCCTCGTTATTGCCGAACACGACAACGCCTCGATCAAGGGCGCCACCCTGAACACCGTGACCGCCGCCCTGGCCTGTGGCGGTGACGTCCACGTGCTGGTGGCCGGCGCCAATGCCGGCGCCGCCGCCGCGCAGGCGGCCCAGATCGCCGGAGTGACCAAGGTCATTCATGCCGATGGCGCCCAGTTCGCCCACGGCCTGGCCGAAAACCTCGCCGCCCAGGTGCTGGCCCTTGCCGGCGCCTACTCGCACATCCTGTTCCCTGCCACCGCCGGTGGCAAGAACGTGGCGCCGCGCGTGGCCGCCAAGCTGGACGTGGCGCAGATCAGCGACATCACCAAGGTCGAGTCCGCCGACACCTTCGAGCGCCCGATCTACGCCGGCAACGCCATGGCCATCGTGCAGAGCGCGGATGCCACCAAGGTGCTCACCGTGCGCACCACCGGCTTCGATGCGGCCGCTGCCACTGGCGGCAGTGCTGCGGTGGAAACCGTGGGCGCCGCCGCCGACAGCGGCAAGAGCAGCTTCGTGGGCAGCGAGATCGCCAAGAACGACCGCCCGGACCTGACCGCGGCCAAGATCGTCGTCTCCGGCGGTCGCGCGCTGGGCAGCGCCGAGAAGTTCAATGAAGTGATGACACCGCTGGCCGACAAGCTGGGCGCGGCCATCGGCGCCAGCCGCGCCGCGGTGGACGCGGGCTACGCCGCCAACGACCTGCAGGTCGGGCAGACCGGCAAGATCGTGGCCCCGCAGCTGTACATCGCTGCAGGCATCAGCGGCGCGATCCAGCACCTGGCCGGCATGAAGGATTCCAAGGTGATCGTGGCGATCAACAAGGACCCCGAGGCGCCGATCTTCTCCGTGGCCGACTACGGCCTGGAGGCCGATCTGTTCACGGCCGTGCCGGAACTGGTTGCCGCACTCTGATCACGAGCACGTAGAAAAGGGCATCGTTCGCGATGCCTTTTTCGTATCTGGAACCCCATTTCTGCAGGAGACCCCATGAGCTATATCGCACCCGTCAAGGACATGCTGTTCAACATCGAGCACCTGGCCCGCATCGACCAGATCGCGCAGATTCCCGGCTTCGAGGATGCCGGCCTGGAAACGGCGCAGGCCGTGCTGGAGGAGTGCGCCAAGCTCAACGAGAGCGTGATCGCGCCGCTGAACTGGGAAGGTGACAAGAACCCGTCCTCGTTCAAGGATGGCGTCGTCACCACCACCCCGGGGTTCAAGGAGGCCTACCGCCAATACGCCGAGGGCGGCTGGCAGGGCCTGCAGCATCCGGTCGATTTTGGTGGCCAGGGCCTGCCCAAAATCATCGGCGCAGCCTGCGGCGAAATCCTGCAGGCGGCCAACATGAGCTTTGCGCTGTGCCCGCTGCTGACCGATGGTGCGATCGAGGCCCTGCTGACGGCCGGCAGCGACGAGCTCAAGGCGATCTATCTGGAGAAGCTGGTGTCCGGCCAGTGGACCGGCACCATGAACCTGACCGAGCCGCAGGCCGGCTCCGACCTGGCGGCCGTGCGCACCCGCGCCGAACCCCAGCCCGATGGCACCTACAAGGTGTTCGGCACCAAGATCTTCATCACCTACGGTGAGCACGACATGGCCGAGAACATCATCCACCTCGTGTTGGCGCGCGTCGTCGGCGCGCCGGAAGGCGTGAAAGGCATCTCGCTCTTCGTCGTGCCCAAGTTCATGGTCAACGCCGACGGCAGCGTGGGCGCGCGCAACGACGCGCACTGCGTGAGCATCGAGCACAAGATGGGCATCAAGGCTTCGCCCACGGCCGTGCTGCAGTTCGGCGACCACGGCGGCGCCGTGGGCTACCTGGTGGGCCAGGAAAACCGTGGCCTGGAGTACATGTTCATCATGATGAATGCCGCCCGCTATGGCGTGGGCGTGCAGGGCATCGCGGTGGCCGGCCGGGCCTATCAGAAGGCCGTGAGCTACGCGAAAGACCGCGTGCAGAGCCGCCCGGTCGACGGTTCCATGACCACCAGCGCGCCCATCATCCACCACCCCGACGTGCGGCGCATGCTCATGACCATGCGCGCCTTCACCGAAGGCTGCCGGGCCATGGCCAGCGTGGCGGCTGCGGCGTTCGATGCGGCGCACCACCACCCGGACGCCGAGGTGCGCAAGCAGAACGCCACCTTCTACGAGTTCATGGTGCCGCTGATCAAGGGCTACAGCACCGAGATGAGCCTGGAGGTGACCTCGCTGGGCGTGCAGGTGCATGGCGGCATGGGCTTCATCGAGGAAACCGGCGCGGCACAGTACTACCGCGACGCCAAGATCCTGACCATCTACGAAGGCACCACGGCCATTCAGGCCAATGACCTGGTCGGCCGCAAGACGGCGCGAGACGGCGGGCAGACCGCCAAGGCCATCGCCGCCCAGATCGAGGCCACCGAAGCGCAGCTGCTGAACAACGGCAGCGGCGACGCCGAGGCCGTGGCCAAGCGCCTGCGGGCCGCACGCCTGGCCTTCCTGGACGTGGTGGACTTCATCGCGGGCAACAGCAAGGCCAGCCCGAATGCCGTGTACGCAGGCAGCGTGACCTACCTGCTGCTGGCTGGGAACCTGGTGGCCGGCTGGCAGCTGGGCCGTGCGCTGCTGGTGGCGCAGGAGCAGCTGGCCGAGGGCAACGACGTGGACTTCATGAAGGCCAAGGTCGCCACCGCCCGCTTCTACGCGGACCACATCCTGTCCCGCGTGCCGGGCCAGCGTGACAGCGTGGTGGAGGGCGCCGACAGCGTCACCGCCCTGGCCCTGGAAGCGTTCTGAGGCCTTCCAGAAGGTCATTTTTCCATAGCAGGCCATGACCAGTTGACGCTGGGATGGCCTGTTTTTCATTCAAATTTTGTCGCCTGAGGCACCTGTCATGTCCACATTGCCCCCGCCGTTGAACCGGCTGCCGTTTCCCGTCATCGGCTCACCGCTGTTCATCATCAGCAACCCGCAGCTCGTGATCGAGCAGTGCAAGGCTGGCGTCGTCGGCTCCATGCCCGCGCTCAATGCGCGCCCAGCCGCCCAGCTCGACGACTGGCTGGCCGAGATCACTGAGACCCTGGCCGCGTACGATGCGGCGCACCCCGAGGCGCCTTCGGCCCCGTTTGCCATCAACCAGATCGTGCACAAGAGCAACGACCGGCTGGAGCAGGACATGGCGCTGTGCGCCAAGTACAAGGTGCCGATCATCATCACCAGCCTGGGCGCCCGCGAGGACGTGAACCGTGCCGTGCAGGGCTGGGGCGGCGTGGTGCTGCATGATGTCATCAACAACGTGTTCGCGCACAAGGCGATCGAGAAGGGCGCCGACGGCCTGATCGTGGTGGCGGCGGGTGCGGGCGGCCATGCCAGCGTGAAAAGCCCGTTTGCGATGGTGCAGGAGGTGCGCCAGTGGTTCGACGGGCCGCTGGCGCTGTCGGGCTCGATCGCTAGCGGCGGGGCCATCCTGGCCGCGCAGGCGATGGGGGCGGACTTTGCCTACATCGGCTCGGCCTTCATCGCCACGCATGAGGCGAGGGCGGTGGAGGGCTACAAGCAGATGATCACCGAGAGCGATTCCGACGACATCGTCTACTCCAACTTCTACACCGGCATCCACGGCAACTACCTCAAGGGCAGCATCCGCAACGCCGGCATGGACCCGGACAACCTGCCGGTCAGCGACCCGAGCAAGATGAATTTCTCGACCGGTGAGGGCGGAAAGACCGCCAAAGCCTGGAAAGACATCTGGGGCTGTGGCCAGGGCATCGGCGCGATCACCGAGGTGGTCAGCACCGCGGACATGGTGGCTCGCTTCAAGCGCGAGTACCACGAGGCGCGCACGCGCCTGCTGGCGATGCCGTACTGATCCTGCGCCCTGCAGCCGGCACAAGAAAGCCGCCCGTGGAGGCGGCTTTTTTCATGGGGCCGGCTCAGGCCGCGCAGCCGCAAGAGGCTGGCGAGCCACACGCCTGTGCCGCTGCGCGTGGTTCAAACTGCGGAAACAGCACATTGTTTTCCAGGTGAATGTGGTTGACCAGGTCGTCCGACAGCTGGGCGATGCCGGCATACAGGGCGCGCCAGGTGTTGCAGGCGCCTTGGGGCGGCGTGCCGTCGTGCGTCATGCCCATCAGGTGCTCCAGCATCTCGCCGTGGCTGCTGTGTTCCTGGCGCATGACGCCGATCGGATACACCACCATCGCCGAGCCGCCGGCCTTGAGCACCGGGAACAGGATCTGCTCTTCCTTGGCCATGTGGTCCAGCAGTTCCTGTTCGGCGCGCTCCAGCAGGTCGGCCAGGCCCGTGGGCACGTCGGGATGGTCGCGGTGCACGGCTTCCACCCGGCGCGCCATGCGGATCAGCTCGGGCAACTGTTCGCGGTGCACCGCGTGGTAGCGCGTCAGGATGTGGTCGATGAGCTCCGTGGCCGTGGCGGCCGGTGGCGGCTCGTCCTCGCGCTGCAGCGCGGCCAGGTCCCGCAGCAGCGCCGTCAGGTCGACCTGCTTGGCCAGCGCGGCCTGGCGCAGGCTGACCTGCCCGCCGCAGCAGAAGTCGAGTTTCAGCCGGCGGAAGATGGCAGTGGCGCCAGGCCGTTCGACGGCGATCTGGCCGATCGGCTGCTCTGAAAGGGTGCCGAAGGAGTCGTTGGCGGGGATATCTTGACGGGCGTTCATGCGGGGGCTTTCTTTAACATTCATATTGAATGAATCTATTATTCAATAAAATGCATCTCACGTGAATCATTGACCCTTCCCGCAAGCAGGGCATGGCCCGCCGCCAGCGGCGACGATGCCCCCGGAGAACCCGCCATGCGCCTGACCTACTGGACCGACTACACGCTGCGCGTGCTGATGTATTGCGCCGCCTCGGAAGGGCGCGACACGCCCGTCACGATCAGCGAGATCGCCCAGGCGCACAACATCTCCCGCAGCCACCTGACCAAGATCGTGATGGAGCTCTCCGCGCAGGGCCTGCTAGAAACCACCCGGGGCCGTGGCGGCGGGCTGCGCCTGCTCAAGCCCGCCAGCGAGATCGTGCTGGGGCGGATCGTGCGCGCGTGCGAGAGCGACTTCACGATGGTGGAGTGTTTCGACCCCACCATCAACCAGTGCCGAATGGATGGGCACTGCGGCCTCAAGGGTGTGCTCAACGACGCCTTGCAGGCCTATCTGGCCGTGCTGGACGGGGTGACGCTGGCGGACTTGAACGCGCCCGCGGCGACGGTCGTCCAGCTGCCGCCCTCGCGGCGAGGCGCCCGGATGCCCGGCCTGCCGCTGGCGCCGGACCAGGCCTGAGGCGTCGGCCCGCCGCGGGCGCCGGCATGCGGGAAATCCCCCGGTCGCGCGTGCCTGAGGGCGCCTGATTCAGGAGGATACTTGGCCGGTGTTGGCGCGGCAGGCCCACCCGGTGCGCCGCGCTTTCCGATCCTCATTCATCCAGGAGACGCGTCCATGAGCATGCAAACCAAGTACC
>Ga0208938_1001360_pt1 | contig 14388 bp, 26 predicted proteins | sample AD_UKC125_MetaG_FD_184434 | JGI IMG/M metagenome (GOLD analysis project Ga0208938, IMG submission 184434) | Active sludge microbial communities of municipal wastewater-treating anaerobic digesters from USA - AD_UKC125_MetaG (SPAdes) (version 2) | ecosystem: Engineered > Bioreactor > Anaerobic >...
GGCGAATTGATTATGGCACTAGAAAAAGAACCTTCGGATGTATTGGGTCAAGTGTTTATGGAAATGGACCTGGGAAACAAATGGAAAGGACAATTCTTTACACCAATGGCCATAGCAGAGCTTATGGCAGAAGTATCTATAGACCACATAAAAGAGACTATAGAAAAGGATGGATACATAACAGTAAATGAACCTGCAGCTGGAGCTGGTGCAATGGTAATTGCTCTAGCAAATGTACTTAAGAAACATGGATACAACTATCAAAAACAAATGGTAGCGATAACTCAGGATATAGACATAAAGTCAGTCTATATGTCCTATATACAGCTAAGCCTATTAGGAATACCAGCGAAAGTCATGCATGCTAATACCTTAACACTAGAAGTATATGAAATATGGGATACACCATTTTATGTACTTGGCATGTGGAATTATAGGCTAATGAAGGATAGAGAAAAACAGAGTAATAAACAGGTTATAAAGTTTAACACCGAAGAAAACGGACAACTAACATTATTCTAGAAAGGGGATGAAAATGGAATGGACATATAAGGAGGAGGAATACCTCATACAAAACTGGGGGAAAAAGAAAACTCAAGAAATTGCAGAGGACCTGGGAAGGACATATCAGTCAATATATAACAGAGCTAGGAAGTTAGGGTTAGGAACAAACAAAGCACATAAAAACAGGCCTTGGACAAAAGAGGAAGAGGAGTTCCTATCAGAGTATTGGGGCTTATATAGTATGGAGCATATTGCCAACACCTTAAATAGGACTGCAACTGCAATACAAGTAAGGGCAGTGAGACTAGGCCTAGGACCATTCCTGGAGTCAGGGGATTATGTAACATTAAATCAACTGATGGTGGAATTAAGAGGCAGCAATGGATGCTCATACACAATACAACAATGGATAGATAAGGGTCTTCCAGTTAAAACAAAGAAGGTAAAAGGATCATCCTTCAAAGTAGTCAACTTGGACGATTTCTGGAAGTGGGCAGAAAAAAATAGGACACTTATAGATTTTAGTATGCTGGAGGAAAATGCACTAGGTAAGGAACCGCAGTGGCTAAAGGACCAAAGAAAAGCAGATATAAAAATGAAGAAGTTTAAGAGAGGTCCATGGACAAAGGCTGAGGACAAAAGATTGATAAATCTACTAAGAGAATTTAGATGGACCTATAGAGAAATATCAGAGAAATTAAACAGGACAGAGGGAGCTATAAAAAGAAGGATGCTGGATCTAGGTCTAAAAGAAAGACCAGTCAGGATGTCGAACCACAATCCCTGGACTAAAGAGGAGGAAGAAATAGTTATAGAGCTATACAACAAAGGATACCAACCAGATATCATGACACAGTACATAAATAGATCTGCACAAGCTATTAGAGGGAAAATTGAAAGAATGATTAGGGGCGGAGATCTGGAGCCTAGATCTGAATTCAGAAAAACATGTTAGGGAGGTAGGATGAAATGAGTAGAGAGGAGAAATTGTTAAGAATAGCAGAATTGTTAAGCAAAAATATATTTACAGGTGATGAATATATAGATAAATGGGTCAGTCGTAACTGCAAAGACCTAGGCTCGTTAATTGTAAGAACAAAGAATTTTAAGAAGAATAATTTGAGAAATATAGGAGACAAAAGATGGGAGATTATAAAAGAAACATATTACAATTCTGATGTATATAAAGAACTAATAGAATTGATAGGTGATTAAATGGTGCCAACTCATTACCAATGCTATATATGCGGCCATAGCTACTACGTAGTAACCGATAAAAGAAAATTTTATACTTGTGAGAAGTGTGGTCAAAGATATGAACTTGTACCTTCAAGATATGGAGGAGTGCAGGTTATAGTTGGAGGAAAAGATTATAAAGAAACCATTGAGGAGGGTTAAAATGGCCAATGTAAATACAAGTGTAGTTAAAAGAGCAGCTGAATTGCTCAAGGCTAATCCCAGCCTTAAACACTACGAAGCCATGAGACAAGCTAGGAGGGAGCTGGATGAGATGGACCGAGGAGCAGTATCGGGAATACCTAAAAAGAAAAGGAAAAATAGACAATGAAATATTAGACCAGGAACCAAAGAAAAGCAAGTACAAAAATGAAAAAACTATAGTAGACGGCATACAATTCGACAGCATAAAAGAGGCTGAATACTACTGCAAGCTTAAGATACTTAAAAAGGCAGGAGAAATTAAAGATTTTGGGTTGCAACCTAGGTTTGAATTGCAGCCAGGATTTGAAAAGAACGGAGTAAAATACCAGCCAATTACTTATGTGGCAGATTTTGTTATAGTAAATAATGATGGAACAACAGATGTGGTGGATGTTAAGGGATTTGAAACACAGGTCTTTAAAATCAAGAAGAAGTTGTTTGAGTACAAATACCCTGAATTAAGCTTGAAGGTTGTTAAATAGGAGGTATCATATGGAAAGATATTGGGAGAACGGTTCAGGATACTATGATCCTACAGCAACCAAAGCAATTGAAAGGGAGAATGCAGCAGCAAAGAAAAAGAAGAAGCAGAAATCCAGAAATAAATTAGTCCACAATACCATTCAAGAAATTAAATTCATATTAGAAAGCAGAGACTTGGAGCTAGTAGGAAGGATAGTAATACGAGATAAAAAGACTAATAAAAAATACAAATGATAGGAGGTAATACCATGGGTATAGACCCTTTAATGAATAAGCTTCAGATAGAGCTGGCCATAAGACAACAAAGAAGAATGCTACCAGAATTCACGGAACTATGCAAGTTAGTGTCAGAGCAAATGTTTATATATTACACACAGCTTAAGCAAGCTGGTTTTACAGACAACCAGGCAATTCAAATCATCATAGATCATGGGGTAGATGCAGGAAGGTTATCCTGGATAGACAATGGTGGAGGCGAAGAAAATGGATATTAAACTAATTACTCATGAAGAGGCTAAGGAAATAATTGATACAAGACAACCTATAGGTCTGTTTTATGAAATAGATGGAGATTGGTATGTGGGGATAGATAATTCTACAGGCGATGCATGGGTAGAGGAATTTAAGACCAAGGAAGAGTGCTTTGCCTGGCTAAAAAGAGAAGAGTATATAGAAATAGATGAGAAAGAAATATATAAGCAAGCTCTGGAGAAATGGGGGCATACATCTCAAGTGATAATGGTGTTCGAAGAGATGGCCGAGCTCCAGAAGGAATTGACAAAATTCTTAAGAGGCAACTGGATAGGCGACAACATAGCCGAGGAGATAGCAGACTGTGAGATTATGTTGGACCAAATGAAACTGTTATTCGACATAGAGGAATTAGTAGATATGAATAAAAAATACAAGTTAAAAAGATTGGCAGAAAGAGTTAAGTATGACTAGGAGTGATACAGATGAAAGACTTTATTATGGGACTATTCGTAGGAGCTGTTATCAGCTGGATAAGCATGGCAGCAATATTAAGGTATTTGATGGATAGATATGCGAAAAGGAAATAAAGGAGGACCAAGGATGTATTGCTATAGATGCTATGGGGAAATGGTGAAGGTAACCATAGTAGACAAACGGAAAAGAGAGCATGATGCCATAGTATGTACAGAATGTGGAAGATTTTATAGCAAGGATCCGTTCTTTAAGAGAGTGGGGTGTCGGCAATGAAGATGTCAAGGCAGCAGAGAAGAAAGGTCCACAAGTTAACTGGAGAAGAGCTTAAGCAATTAGAACTAGATAGTATAGCAAAAGGCATACAGCTAACTCTTAATGTAGTCTATAAGGTAATGAATGAGGAATTTGGGTTTGGAAACAAGAGATTGGACAACCATAGGTTCGAGTGAGATACCTTTTCTTCCCCGCTGATTTTGCCTGCTTTTTATCTATGTTATTCATCGATTTTTCCTCCTCACATTACATTATTAACTTATATAATTATATCAGACATTCTGGAATAAAAAAAGACCAGGGTATTAATCCCTGGTCCTTATTTAATGCCTTCTATAGTGTTTTTGGTGCCTGAATATAGGCCTACCGCAGATAGGCCTATATATACACCTTGTACTATACCGACTTTTAGGTCTCCTTCGGCAAACAATGATATGCCTATTACTAATCCAGCTGCTACTGATATGACTGGTATAATTTTATCTTTTACACCAAGCCTTTTGAAGATTTCCAAAATCCCAATGAGCAATGGGATTATTGCTATGCCTGCATATTCCACTTATTTTACCCCCTTATATTCGATAGTTACAACTCCATTTTGCCAACCAACATCATACCCTAGTGCTCCCAGGAACCTTACAGGTATATAGTTGGTGTTGTCCATTTTAATGCCTTCTATTTCAAGTTCTTTACCATGTAAAGATATTTTGATCTTGTCTAGCTCTTTCTCTTCTGCTTCACTTACTTTTATGCTTTCTAGCTCTTTCATCATTTTCACTATATCAGTGCCATAGCTTTGACTTGGAGCCCATTTACCTCCCAGTTCTTCTACTGTAGGAGCTGTCCCTTTGATAAAGTTAAAGTGTCTTGGATCAGGAGTGTCTGTCTTTGGATATCCTGGAGCTCCAGCATAGAGTGCTAGGTGATCCACTTGTGCTTTGATGCCTTCTTCCCAGGACTTAAATCGTTGATGAACATTAGGATCCTTATCGCTTCCGCCTGATTTAGTTTTCATACCACATGGATTATTGAATGTTATATCCAGCACTCCACCAAATTTAAAATATCCTGTTTCCTTTGCCGACTGGCAGTAGGTTACAGCAGGATTCACTCCAGCTTGTACTGAAATATCATAGAACACAGGAGCTAGGTCAATAAACTTTTGATGAGCTTTTTTACTTTTAGCCCATTCTTGCATTTGATTTATAGTAGTTGTTGGCTTTGATATAATCGGTGTTCCTGACCCTGACTTGGAAGGATTCTCAATATACTTTATACCTAAATAATCGAGAATCCCTTTAGCTACTGATATAGCCAATTCTGTCTGTTTATTTCTCAATATTTCTGCATCCTGGGTATTTGTAATGAATGCCAACTCTACTAATGCTGCTGGCATTTTCGTAAGTCTTAACACAGCAAAATTAGCTGTTTTAGTTCCTCTGTCTTTAGTATACAGTTTGCTTGCAATGATACTATCTTGGATTGATTTTGCCAATTTTGCTCCATTAGTGCTGCCAGGATAACTAAAGGTCTCTACCCCTTGTGCTGTTGCATTATTAAATGCATTACAGTGAATTGATACAAATACATCTGCACCAAAATTGTTTGCCTCTGTGGCTCTTTCTGCTAGCTCCAGGAAGACATCTGTAGTTCTGGAATAACCTACATTAATACCATGGTTTTTTAGTATGTCTCCTATTTTAAGAGTTACCGATAGGTTTATGTCTTTTTCTTGCATATTGTTTCCCAATGCACCTGGATCCTTGCCTCCATGGCCAGCATCTAGAAATACTTTCATATTTTCACCTCCTAACTAGTTTAAATAATTCAATAATAAAAATAGAGTACTAATGGCAGCTACTATATAGCCAATGTACTCCTTTCTATTATCTTTACTAGTTTCAAGTGCAGCTTTAAGCTCACTTATATCGCTTTTGATATCACTTATGTCCTTATTTATATCTTCTTTGATTTCACTTATTCTGTTGTTTATTTCCCCTTTTATGTCGTTTATTTCTTTGTAAGTATCGTTCACACTTTCCCGCAAACCATTATAGTCCCTGATGAGAGTTTTGGTCTCTTTCATTTCTAGCCTTAATTCAGTGACTTCTTTTTTAAAGCCCTCTAACATCTCAAAGAGCTCTTTATTTGAATACCATTGTCTTTTAGTATCTTCCATCCCTTACCTCCAGATTATCGTGCTCTCTGGTGAGCACAAAGTCATTAAATATCGATTGCTTTAAATAATAACTATTGCAGTGTTTAAGTACACCTAGATAGCTCTGTACGGTTGCATTAACACTATCAAAATCAACTTCTCCTCTGGCATATGCCTTCTTTAAATATTTAAGCCTTTTCTTTATTTTCAAGGCAGTCTTTTTCTTTAATCTTCTATGAGTTGGCCAGATCTTAAACCCTACAAATTCAATTCCTAAATTTATAGGCCTGATGCAGGTCTTTCTATTTAAGTGCAGCTTAAGCTCATTATTTAAGAAGTTTTCTACTTCCTTTTTTATCCAGTGCAAATGCTTCTTGTTATGGTGTAAAATAATAAAGTCATCCATATACCTGATATAGTACCTAATTCTTAATTCATGCTTACAGAATTGGTCCAGCTCATTCAGGTATATGTTGGCCAATAATTGACTTGTGAGATTGCCTATAGGCATTCCCTTATCGTATAGTCTTAAATGCCTAGGGCAGTCTCCAGGTTCTACTCCTAAAGGTAATCCAAAGGGTACATGGTCACTTTGGATTATTTCTTTTAATAGCCAGATTACATCCTTGTCCTTTATTTTCTTCTCAAATATATTTATGGCCACTTCATGATCTACTCTATAGAAATACTTTGATATATCCATTTTTAAATAGTAGTACTTCTTTGATTTTCTATCCAATAGCTTAAGCCAGTGCTGCAATTGGTCTGCAGCCGCATGAGTTCCTTTTCCCATTCTACAAGCATATGAGTGCTCATAAAATCCCTTGTCGAATATTGGGAATAATACCCTATATACTGCCCATTGGACCACTCTATCTTTGAAAGGTAGAGCCATTATAAGTCGCTTTTTAGGTTCATATACATAAAATTCTCTGTATCTGCCAACTCTGTACATCTTCCAGATTAGTTCATTTTGTATCTGGATTAGATTTTCCTCTAGATTTGCACTAAATTCTAGTACCTCTTGTCTATATCTTTTCCCTTTTCTGGCCTCTAGATAGGCCTGGTACAAGTTTTCAAAGTCATATATCTGCTCATACAAGTTGCCATACCTCTTCATTTTCAGTCCTTCCTTGATGTTTTATGCTATGTGTAGCACTCTTCGAGAATTAACCTACTAACTGCTTCCATAGCAATTTATTTTTTTGCCTTGTTGGCAGGGAAACGAACCCCTTATTTCCCATGTACTGGACAAGGACCCGTAGGTCATTGCCTTCCGACTATGGAGATGAGCGGAGCGGAAGCCCAGGTTGTTGTTGGAGTTCGAACGGAAGTTGTTCAAGTTGACATAGAACACCCCAGCCCTAGCACCGTTGTTCCAGTTGCCGCCAAAGTAAGGCATACATGGCCCGTTCCCCATACAAAGTCTATTTTTGGGTAGCTTTCATCCAGCCACCTAACATCCTTCCAATTTCATTAAGCATTTTACTCCAATTTTCATATTTTCTAATTGGTAAGTATCTTAATTGTGGATCTGCTGCAAGCCTTATATAAGTCCTTAAGACTTCCAGCTCTATATCTATGTCCTGTAAAGTAGTTTTTTTGTAATATCTTTTATTGGCTCTAATTATTAATTCTAATAATCTATACATTGAACTTCTTATATCCGCTGCCATGACATGTTTTTCATACTTTGGAAACTGCTTGAGGCATATATTCCCGTATAAAATCATGTCATAGGTTTTCTGTAATATCTTAAAGTCTTCACTCATGTCAATCTCCTTGTCGCCATGAAATAGTTAGGGCCTGCTATCGCAGGCCTTTTCAGATTATCAGTAATCAGATTACAGATCAATATAAGCGGAGCGGAAGCCCAGGTAGTTGTAGGAGTACGAACGGAAGTAGTTCAAGTAGACAAAGAACACCCCAGCCCTAGCACCGTAGGACCAGTAGCCGCCAAAGCAAGGCAGTCTTTCTCCGTTGTTACGAAGGTAATATCCATCTCCGCCATGATTACTGTCTATAGGATATAAGGCTAATGCCTTCATGATCTGTGGTATGTCCACTTCTGATGCAGCTGTTAATGCCTCAAATGTATCTGTGAAATAATCAATACCATCGCCAGATTGGTTTACTATTTGGGTATTTACTCTAATTCCAGAAGCTGAAGCTTGTTTCCCGTCATACTTTAAAGTTCCTGGAGTACCTGGATCTACTAGAGTGCCATCTGGCAATATTGCTTTCCATAGAGTGCTATCAGGGCCTTGATTTACATGCATAGCTGCATTATTGTAGGGTATTATCTGGATCTCTCCATCTAATAGCCTTAAGCCTCCTATCCATTCATTAACATTCCCGTTTAGGTCATATATACCATCTACGGTTCCGTCATGAGTCCAGGATGCTGGCCCAGATCCTGTGGCCACTCTACCAGTTCTGCTATCGGTTGTTTGGTATGTTTCTATTCCTCTTTCATGTTTTGCATCTATATCTCGGCCATAATCATTATTACCTCTAGGCATAGTGCCATTTTTCTTTGCCCATAAGGCTATAGCTGCCCTTTCTGCATTAGTCATGAGATGGAAGCCTGGTCCTTTGTTCTCACAATATTGTTTAGCTTGGTCAAATGTTATATATACCTTCGGATCCATGAGTGGTAAGCTATAAGCTCTATCGTCTTTTACTATGTTTTGATATTTAGAAATATAGACGAAGTCCTTTTCTGCTCCATCTACAATAAATGCTGGATGAGTGTCTTGAGTTGCTCCGTCTATTAGGTCAGAGATCTTTAGCTTTGGTATCCTTACCATAAAGGAAGGGATACCCATATCATCTAAGATTATTGTATTCTTTCCTCCAGAGAGTCCTTCTACTGCTAATTTCAACATATCATAACTCATTACTGTATACCTCCTATCGCCCATAATGTTAATGTCACATTATCCATAGAGAATGGTACTGGCTCAAGTCTGATGGACTCCCCTTCCCCTTCAGGTCCGTCTCCATTCTCTATCTCTACTTCTACATATTGCCTTGCTGGTATGTGGATCTGTGCTACATACCTTCTGCCAAGGCCGATAACAATCATATTGAACACATTTTCGCAGATGTCTAGGTTTACATCGAAGTCTCTCTCATATTTTGCAAGGTCCAATATTAACTCGTCATTTAGGTTTAGTTTAGTCCCATTCACTGAATAGTAAATTTTGGGACCCACATTCTTTTCAATGACCTTCATGTTAATCCCTCCAGTTATTTTTCAATTCATTCACTTTTTCCGCTATATATTCAGCCTTTTCCCTTTCTTCTTTAGTAGCAGCATTAGGATTGTATCCAAAGTCTTTTAAGATTTGCTCTTCCCTTTGCCTTCTTTCATCTGATCTAATAATTACATTAGCCATTACTGATACATACCTCCTTGTACATAGTACTTAATGGTTACATTCTTGGCAGATCCAGTGAAGGCAATCTTAAATCCATTCAGCTGCTTGTCTGTGACAATTACATTTCCTACTTCTCCATCTGCAGATATAACTTCTGTGATCACTCTATAGTTTAGATTGTCTCTCTGTTTCTGCAGAGCTATTGTCTTAATGGAATTATTGAAGGGAAAGGTCTCTGAATTGGTCAATGCTACCTGTCCTATTTCTCCTTCAAGATCCGCTAGTATTTGTTTTTGCTGGATTCCTTGTTGGAGCAACATAGTGGCCAGCAGGTGTGATTCTAATATGCCGCCTTCCATGCGGTTCATGTTCACCTCATCGTGAAGGGTACCCTCCTGCATTATGTCGCCATTCTGATCTATTACTTCATCCTGCCATCTTATGATGTCATATGGCTTACTCATTCAAAGTCACCTCCGTTAACCGTTATAAGTGTACTCAAAGGCAGTCATAAAGCCTTGCCTTCTCACTTTTGTTATTTGGTCTGTTTGCTCATCTATAGCAGAGCCTCTATTGTCTATTAGCTCTACTCTAGTTATTGTCTGCTCGGTTTGAGCTGCAGGTATATAGAATAGGATTCGGATTGTATTTCCATCCCTCTCTATCTTCCTAATTGGGACTATTTCCTTTGTCCCATTAGAGAATGTTACTCTCGCTTCTCTTACCATAGCTTCTATACTGTCTAATACTCTTTGAATTCCATAATTGTTCATTACACCACCTCTATTCTTGTATACTTGAGGTTCTTACTGCAGACCAAAGGCTTTGAAGTCCCTATAGTCCTTCCAACTGTTTTAGTTATTGTGTTTTTGTCTATAAATCCATTTATCCTGCTGACTAGTTTCTTACTGCTAGCATGGATGATCTTTGAAAAGCCATAGATATCCCTTTTTTCTAAACTGAAGGACCTTAAATAACTATTGCCAAGGACAAAGCTCTCATGTGAAGGCTTAATCCTTTTTATTTCTCTGTATAGGGCCAGGTAGTCTATACCTTTTTCCTTCGCTCCTACAATAACTCTGAATACATGAGGCTCGACATTCTCAAGTACCTCTACATATTCAGCTGCTTCTCCTGCTAGGGATTTAGTTACACTGGCTATTCTAGCAGGTGTTACTGGAGCTTTTAGCTTTATCCTGGTTAATACCAGGGCTCTTCTTCTTTCTATGGGTATTGATTCATTGACTGGTATCTCCAATAGCTCTTCCCAGTATTTTAGGCCCCATGTGGCAGTTTGAGGAAATAACTGCAGCAATATCTCATCTACGATCCTTTCTACATCGTCCCATTCTTGGCCTATTACCTGAAATATGGCCTGCATGACTCTTGATTGATAATATATAGGACTTACAGATCGAAACATTTGTTTCCCTTTGGGAGAAGTGATTATCATAATATAGTCACCTCACCCAGGGCTGGGACTTCACCTATAGGTATTAAAATAGGATCCGTTCCTCCATTAATGGTTAAATTGCTATACATTTTAACACCTGGAGTGCTTAATATCACATGGCCGATTATTTCTCTATACACATACTCTACTCTTTCATCATCAGTTGTTATTTCTATAGATGCCAGGTATTCTTTTAGGTTTTCCTTTAGAGTATTAATAACTGCAATTTGATCATAATCGTCCTTAATAACTAAACTTACAGAGATATTAATAAGGATTATGTCTGGAGCTGCCACAGTTACATTAGCATTCACTGGAGCCAGTCCGCCTCTATTTTTAGTTGCCAGTGGAGCTATATACTCCTGTACTTGAGCTACTAGACTTTCATTCGCTGGCTGGCCATTAGAGTCCATGATTAGCACTTTAGTGGTGCCAGTGCCAAACCCTTCCCATTCAGGAATTACATATACTGCTCCGACTCCTGGAACTCTCTTGGCCCATTCTATATAATCACTATCAGCTCCGCTTAAACTCTCATCATATGCAGCTAGGACCCTTTCCCTGAACGACTCATCGTCTTCTTCCTCCGTCCCACCTGTCATTGGATCAGGATTAGTAATAGAGGTTATTCCTGGAATTGGCTTGTCTGGTATAGTTATTGTATTGGCAGCAACATTGCCTATAGTCCCAGCTTCTATACATTCAACCTTTACCATAGCCTCCCCAGATTCGTCTATTTCCGTTGACTCTAGGACTTCAAACCCTATAGAAGGTTCGTCTGTAGACTCTGTGTATATTATTCTTCCTTTAGGGACATATGCTCCAGGATTGCCAGTAACTTTTAAATAGCCACTGGATTTAGTAGGAGGATTTCTTACCAAATCTTTTATTTCTCCATGAAAGTCTAGATATTGGCCATAACTTGTTTGAGGGAAAGCAATTCTTAATATATTTTGTAGTTTAAGCTGCAGCAGTTCCGCTTTTTCTTCTGCAGTTGGCCTAGTCGCATCATAGAAGTAATCACCTTCTACTAGGTTTATACCTGCAGGTGCATTTTCTAACATCCGATTATGGATGGTATCTGCATCCTCTTGAAGGAAGTCTGGCATCTCCAAATCTTTAGGCATTCCATCACCTCATTTCTACAGTGTGTTCAAGAGTGAATAATTCGTCCAGGACTGTTATTACATCAAATTCAAAGTAGAGCTCCTCTTTATTTTTCTCTTCGTTCCACTTGAACCTGAAATTCTCCACCGACCTTGTATATGGATGGACCATTAAAGCCTCTCTGGTCATTCTCTCCACTTCAAGTTCTATGGCTGATTTACTTATTGACTCCCCTATTAGAGTGTAATACTCTTGGCCATAAACATCCGAATAAGCTAAATGTTTTTTTCTTGGTGTAAATAATACCTTTTGACACCACTGTTTGTATGCTTCTAATCTATCCACCAGCAATATCTTTCCGTCTGGTCCTTTTATGAACTCTCCCTTTTCAAAATCAAAGGCATAAGACTTTTTAAAGTCCTCAATACTAACTGTCTCATCTTCGATAAAATCCGTTATTTCAAAATCCATATCTTCGGGAAATAAGTTATTTTCCATTAGATCACCTTCCCTACTACTACATGGTCAGATCCATTGTTGACTATGGCCACCAGGACCCTATCTCCTGGTTTAAGCTTTAGCTCGACCTTCATTTCCACTGCTATTTTATCCTGGCTAATATCGTATTTTGTATTGTACCAAAATACATTGTTTAGCTTTGCAGGTTCTATTTCTATCCAATTGGATGTCTGTATTCTCATAAAGTCCACTTCATGCTTAAAGTTGTCTAGCTTAAGTTTCATTGTTGGAGTTATGGTCCCGAATACAAGCCCTGTATTGAATAAGGCAGAACTTATGCTCTGATTTTGCTGTCTTTGCAATTCTCTTGCTATCTCATTAAGAATTTGCATAGTATTTCCCCCTTATTTGGTCCAATGATTCCAGTACAAGCTCCATTCTGCCTGGTTCTCCAAGTTTATGATCGACATTGGTAACATAAACATAAAATCCATTAAGCTTAACCTTATCACCAGCTCTGATTTCTGGAATATCAATTCCACTTATCTGGATACTTCCTTCGCCTTTAGAGAACATTGCTTCTGCTTTAGCTTTAGCTGTGCTGGTATCCTGTATCTTTTCATCTTGGATAACCTTTTGCAATGTTCCCAGCTTGTCTGTATCCTTGGAGTATATTCCTATCACTGGTGATTTTTTATCGTCTTCTTGTTTCCCTAAGACCTTGACCTTAGTTACTGCTCCCTCTAAGGTTCCTGTCTGATTTATAGTCTCTAATATGTTACTGATATCATGCACTACCTCATTGCTACCAATTTCGATTAAATCTAGCTTATTTTGCATCCTATATTTAAAAAGACTGCCACCTTTCTGGGCAGTCTCTCTAAGATCTTCTAGCATCATGCCATATATAGTACCTACTCTTGGAGGAGTTTTGGCCAATGGTATTTTTGTATCTGCAAAATTACCTATAGGTATACCCCAGTCGCTACACATTTGCTTTGCCCTTTGTGTGGCCGTAGTTCCTTCCTTGAATAAATATTCATCCTCACTTTTCTCTATATATATGGTCCTTTCTTTACAGATTAAAGAGGCTATTTTGGTGTGTTTCATGGTCGTGTTTTTATGCCATATAACACCTTTAAAGACTATGCCTTTTCCTGGATCTTTATTTTTTACTATCTCTATAGGATCCCCTTCCTTAAGAAGTAGGTTTTTGCTCATTTCTTCAGGAACTACCATTTTTATATCTGCTGTATAGGCAATAGAGTCTATAGACTCACTTAGATTTATTTCCATCTTAAGATTGTCTAGTTTTATACTATTTCTCAATATTACAGAATACATATGATCACCTATCCTGGAATTATAAATCTTTGTCCTGGATATATTAGGTTCGGATTATTGCCTATAACATTCCTATTGGCCTCATATATCATGTTATATTTGGCCCCGTTACCGTATACTTGTTTAGCGATTTTGTAGAGGCTGTCTCCAGGTTTAACAACATAGACCTTCTCCTGTTGCTGCTTGGGTCTATTATCCTTTAGCTTGGGAGCAGGAGACTGTGTCTGTGGTTTTTCTATAGTAATTAAGTTCGTAGTTCCATCACCAGCCACTACTCTGAAATTCAAAGTAACATATTTGTCTCCTTGGGATTCTCCTGTTTCATCTTCTGAATAATCTGCAATAAGGACCAATTCGTTAAAGCCATAGTCGGTTATAATTAACCGAACTATGGCATCTGATTCTGACCATGTTATTATTTTATTCATTGCTTCTTGTGGTGTTGGGATATCCCTGTATTGGCAGTATGGTTCGTATTCTGCAGGGAACATGGTGTTAAGAGTTAGCTCTCGGATCCTTTTTGCTTTACTCGGGAAGTCTTTTTCACCTTGATAGAGAATATCGAAGGTATCATATTTCTTCCCACCATTAACAGACATAGAGAACGGATTCACTGGAAAGTGAAAAGTCTCATCTTTAGTCTTTATATATACATCCATCCATGTCCCCCCTTTATTTCTTATCTTTTAAAGCTTCAAGTAATTTTCTACCGAACTCTTCTTGGGCCTGTTCTACTATTTCGTAGATATCTTCATTGCTGCCATCTCCAGTTCCTGATACATTTACATCTATATCATCAATATAGATGTTATAAGTGGTTCCTCCGCCTGCTCCTG
>Ga0208938_1001364_pt1 | contig 14371 bp, 9 predicted proteins | sample AD_UKC125_MetaG_FD_184434 | JGI IMG/M metagenome (GOLD analysis project Ga0208938, IMG submission 184434) | Active sludge microbial communities of municipal wastewater-treating anaerobic digesters from USA - AD_UKC125_MetaG (SPAdes) (version 2) | ecosystem: Engineered > Bioreactor > Anaerobic >...
CGAACTTCGAGCAGACCTATGGGCCGGCGATCCAGGAACTCGCGGCGGCGGGCGACATCGCCTTGACCTACCGCATCATGACGTTCCTGGACAACAACCTGCAGACCGACCACTCTTCGCGCTCGGCGAGCGCCTTCGGATGCTCGATCGACGCCGGTGCGGGTGAGGCTTACCACAACACGATCTACGCCAACCAGCCGCAGACCGAGGGTGCGGGCTGGACTGACGATCAGCTCAAGACGTTCGGCACGGATGCTGGCATCACCGGCGAGGCGAAGACAACTTTCGACACCTGCGTCGACGAGGGCACGTACAAGGGCTGGGCGGGGCTGTCCAACCAGGCTGCCTTCGACAGCGGCGTTACCGGTACGCCCACCATTGAGGTCAACGGCGAGAAGATCCCAGACGGGGCGCTGGCCAACGAGCAAGCGCTGCGTGAGGCCCTGACCAACCCGGCCAAGTGACGTTCGGGTTCATCCCGTCGCCGGGCTGGTCGGTCTGGCAGCTGGGACCTTTGGCGATCCACGCCTACGCGCTGTGCATCCTGGCGGGCATCTTCGTCGCCATCTGGATCACCGAGCGACGCTGGGTCGCGCGGGGCGGGGTCAAGGGACAGATCGCCGACGTGGCGCTCTGGGCAGTGCCAGCCGGCATTGTCGGAGCCCGGCTCTACCACGTGATGACGGACTGGACCACGTACTTCGGTTCCGACGGGTTGGGCTTCCTGGCTGCGCTCAAGATCTGGCAGGGGGGCCTGGGCATCTGGGGTGGCGTCGCCGGAGGAGCGTTGGGTGCCTGGTACGCCTGCCGGCGCTACGGGTTGCTGCTGCCGCCACTGGGCGATGCGTTGGCCCCCGGCCTGGCCGTGGCCCAGGCGATCGGTCGGTGGGGCAACTGGTTCAACCAGGAGTTGTTCGGGGAACCGACGACCGTGCCGTGGGCGCTGCAGATCGATCCGCAGTACCGGCCCGACGGCTTTGAACAGTACGAGACGTTCCACCCGACGTTCCTGTATGAGTCGTTGTGGTGCCTGGGCGTCGCCGCCGTCGTGGTGTGGGCTGATCGACGCTTCCAGATGGGCCACGGGCGCGTGTTCGCGTTGTACGTGGCGCTGTACACGCTGGGCCGCTTCTTCTGGGAGATCCTGCGCATCGACGATGCCACGCTGATCTTCGGCGTTCGCGTGAACGTGTTCACCAGCGTTCTGGTCGGTGGTGGCGCGCTGATCTACCTGATCGTGTCGTCGCGGCTGCGGCCTGGGCGTGAGCAGAGCGTTTTCCGGGAGAGCCGCGAGTCGGTTGAGGCCTGAGCGGCACTCCTGAGGCCCTGAGTCTGGGTGAACCCAGGTTGTCGGGACGTTGTGCGTTACTGATCGGGCGTGGTGACCCTCGGACGGTCGCTATGGTGAGTGGAGGAGCTCGGTCGAGAGATCGACGGGCTCTCCACATATCCTTTTCCAGAGCCTGTTATGTCGTACCCCTGTTCTAGTGTTGGGGTATGGATGGTTCGGTGGTGGCGGCGCTTGAGGGGATGTTGCCTGAGGGTGACCCGCTGGAGGTTGCGAAGGCCGCGGAGGCGGTGATCGGGTGGTGTCAGGCCCGGCAGTTGCTGGCGTTCCAGCAGTTGTTCGAGCAGGCCGAGGTGGGTGCGGATCCGGATGGGGTGGTGGTGGATCCGACGTCGCCGGAGGTGGCGTGTGCGATGGTGTGGAGTCCGGGGGCGGCCTCGGCGATGGTGGATGTGGCGGTGGATGTGGTCACCGACCTGCCCGAGGTGCTGGCCGCCCTGTCGGCTGGGCTGGTGGATCTGGGTAAGGTCCGCGAGATCAGCCAGGGTACGTGTGAGCTGGGTCCGGGTGACCGGCAGGATGTGGCCGCCCGCGCGGTGGTGTACGCCCGTACGCATACCCGCCGGCAGGTCCGGTTGTGGCTGGTCCGCGAGGTCGACCGGATCGATCCTGAGGCGGGCGAGCGGCGGCGCCGGTCCGCGCGCAAGGCCCGGGGGGTGTGGCTGGTGCCGGAGTGTGACGGGATGGCCACCCTGTCGGCGTTGCTGAGCGCCGAGGAAGCCACCGCCTGTATGGAGTCGATCAGGGCAGCCAGCGGGTCGGGGGCGGCCGGGCAGGCGGACGTGCTGGTGGCCATGGTGACGGGGACCACACCCGCCCAGCCGGTCCCGGTGACGGTGATCATGACTGGTGAGGGGGCGCAGATCGTCGGGTACGGTCCGATCGCCGATGGTCACGCCGGGCAGTTGCTGGCCCGGCTGACATCACCGTCGGCGCTGATCCGGCTGGATCGCCCGGGCCTGCGTGTCGGGTATGCGCCCAGCGCGGCGATCCGCCGGTATGTGCAGGCCCGCGACCGGCATTGCCGCTTCCCGGGCTGCGGGCGTCCCGCCCGTGCCTGCGATCTGGACCATCTGGTCCCCTGGCCGGCAGGCGGCACCCACGTCGACAATTTGATCTGTCTGTGCCGCACCCATCACCGGATGAAAGCCCACACCAGATGGCGGGTCCGGGCGCTGGCCGGGATGACTCTGGAATGGACCAGCCCCACCGGACGCAAATACCTGACCGTCCTCGACGACCCCTGAGATCGAGGGGCGGGCAGTCAGGTGAGTGACACCACCCCAGCGATCGTTAGAGGACCATCAGGGACTGTCAGGCCACGCCGACGTCTGCGGCCAGGGTGAGCAAGCGCTCACGCACCCGGTCGGGGAATTCCAGCACAAGGAAGTGCGTGCCGTTCCACCGCTCCACCCGGCCCAGCGGTGTGCGGTCTGCAGCGTCCTCGACAGCCGTCGGGTCGGTGACGAAGTCCTGCCCCGCGCTGACGTAGACCACGGGGCAACCGATGCGCTCGAGGTCCATGGGTTCATGACGGCGCATGGCGCTGGCCAGGCGGCCGTACCAGTGCACATCCATGCTCAGGAAGTCCCGTACCAACTCGCGCACATGTTCGGCGCGCGCACGCGAACTGATGGCTCCCATCGACTGCAGGAGATCGGCAGTCGATGGCGACTGCCCGATCCTGGTCACGATGCCGGTCAGCCACGAGCCGCCCGCCTGCAGCAGGGCCGTGCCGAAGGACACGAGCTGCATGGCGACGTCGCGCGGAATCACCGACAGGGGAAGCATCGCGTCATAGCTGCCGCCCGGTAGCCCCGCGATGGCCAGTACCCCCGCGACGCGCTCGTCCTCGGCGGCCAGTTCCAGCGCGATGTTGACGCCGAGTGACCAGCCCACGACTACGTAACGATCCCAGCCCGCCTCATTGACCACGGCCAACGCATCGGCGACGTGATCGCTCATCTCGATGCCACCGGCGGGTACGTGCGAGGGCGGAATGCCTCGGTGGTACCAGGTGCGGGCCTCGAAGCCGCAGTCCGGATCACGCAGCGCGGGGAATGCCGCAGGGCTGGAGGCCAGGCCGTTGCAGATCAGCAGCGGGATGCCTTCCCCGTCGTTGCACCACGCCGCGATGATGGTGCCATCGGCACTGGTCACGGCATAGTCGCTCACGACGTCCATTGTGCCTGGCAGCGATCCTGCCCCAGGTGGGGGAAGGGGCACCCCTGTGGCCGCACCTGCAGGACAGGCCCAAGACCCGCGCTGTGACCTTTCCGTTATGCTGAAGACCGAACTTCGGGCCAACGGCGTCCCGCGGGGCCTGCCACAGCGTGCCCCGTCCAGGTAGACCCACCTCAGCCCAGGAGTGCGCATGACCCCGACCGGCCTGTACGACCCCGCATTTGAGCACGATGCCTGCGGTGTGGCCTTCGTCGCGACGATGACCGGCCAGCCCAGTCACGAGATCGTTCAGCACGCCCTGACGGCCCTGACCAACCTGGAGCATCGCGGCGCCTCCGGCAGTGAGCCGGATTCCGGTGACGGAGCCGGCATCCTGATCCAGATTCCCGACACGCTGTTCCGGGCTGTGGTGGGCTTCGACCTCCCGGCGCACGGGGAATACGCCGTGGGAACGGCGTTCCTTCCCAGCGATGCTGGCGAGGCGCAGGTGGCGGTCAAGGCGATCGAGACGATCGCCACCGAGGAGGGGCTGACCGTCCTGGGCTGGCGCGATCTGCCCACCGACGACTCCATGGTGGGGATCACCGCCCGCAGCACGATGCCCGCCTTCCGTCAGGTGTTCCTGACCGGCCCCAACGGGGACGACGAGTTGCACCTCGAGCGCCTCGCGTTCATCGTGCGCAAGCGCGCCGAGCGCGAGGCCGGCGTTTACTTCCCGAGCTTGAGCACCCGCACGATCGTCTACAAGGGAATGCTCACCACCGGGCAACTCGAGCCCTTCTTCCCCGACCTGTCCGACCCACGCACCACCTCGACGCTGGGCATGGTGCACTCCCGGTTCTCGACCAACACCTTCCCCTCGTGGCCGTTGGCGCACCCCTTCCGCCTGATCGCTCACAACGGTGAGATCAACACGGTGAAGGGCAACCGGAACTGGATGCGCGCCCGCGAGGCGTTGCTGGCCAGCGACAAGCTTCCCGGCAACCTGGATCGGCTCTTCCCGATCTGCACGGCCTCCGGCAGCGACTCCGCGAGCTTCGATGAGGTGCTTGAACTGCTCTACCTCGGCGGTCGCACGCTGCCGCACGCCGTGCTCATGATGATCCCGGAAGCCTGGGAGAACAACCCGGAGATGGACCCGGCGCGCCGCGCGTTCTATCAGTACCACTCATCGCTGACCGAGCCGTGGGACGGCCCCGCGAGTGTCTCGTTCACCGACGGCCGGATCATCGGTGCCGTGCTGGACCGCAACGGCCTGCGGCCCGGCCGCTTCTGGGTGACCGACGACGGCCTGGTCGTCCTGGCCTCCGAGGCGGGCGTGTTGGAACTCGACCCGGCCACCATCGTGCGCAAGGGCCGCCTGCAGCCGGGCCGGATGTTCCTGGTCGACACCATCGAGGGCCGGATCATCGAGGACCACGAGGTCAAGGCCGAACTCGCCGCGGAGAAGCCGTACGCCGACTGGTTGCATGCCGGTGTGGTGCACCTCGAGGAGTTGCCCGAGCGAGAGCACATCGTGCACACCCCGATGTCGATCGCACGCCGGCAGCAGACCTTTGGGTACACCGAGGAGGAACTGCGGATCCTGCTCGCCCCTATGGCACAGACCGGCGCCGAGCCGATCGGGTCGATGGGTACCGACACCCCGGTCGCCGTCCTGTCCGACCGGCCACGAATGCTGTTCGACTACTTCAGCCAGTTGTTCGCCCAGGTCACCAATCCGCCGCTGGACGCCATCCGCGAAGAGATCATCACATCGTTGAGCAGCCCGATCGGCCCGGAGAGCAACCTCCTGGACGCCTCCCCGGCTCACTGCCGGCAGATCCTGCTGCCGTTCCCGGTCATCGACAACGACGAATTGGCCAAACTGCTCAACATCAACCAGGACGGTGACTTCCCGGGATTCGCGGCCGCCAAGGTGTCCGGGCTCTACGACATCAACGGGGGTGCGCAGTCTTTGGCCGACCGTCTGGAGGAGATCTTCGTCGAGATCGACGAGGCCATCGCCCATGGCGTGCGCTTCCTGGTGCTGTCCGACCGGGACTCCGACTTCGACCACGCGCCGATCCCCAGCCTGCTGCTGACCTCCGCCGTCCACCACCACTTGGTGCGGCAGAAGACGCGTTCGCTGATCTCGCTGTTGGTCGAAGCGGGCGATGTGCGCGAGGTCCATCACGTGGCCCTGCTCGTCGGGTATGGCGCAGCGGCCATCAACCCGTACCTGGCCATGGAAACCGTGGAGTCGATGGTCCGCTCAGGCATGATCACCGACATCAGCCCGGAGCAGGCCGTGCGCAACCTGGTCAAAGCACTCGGCAAGGGTGTGCTGAAGGTCATGTCGAAGATGGGCATCTCCACGGTCGCCTCATACCGCGGGGCGCAGGTGTTCGAGGCGCTGGGTCTGAGCCAGGATCTGGTCGACCGCCACTTCACCGGCACCACGAGCAAACTCGGCGGCATCGGTATCGACGTGATCCACGAGGAGGTGCGCAAGCGCCACGACATCGCCTACCCCATCACGGGCATCTCGCCGGCCCACCGGCAGTTGCAGATCGGCGGGGAGTACCAGTGGCGCCGCGAAGGCGAGCCGCATCTGTTCGACCCGGAGACGGTGTTCCGGCTGCAGCACGCCACTCGCGAGGGCCGCTACGACGTGTTCCGCGAGTACACCGACCGCGTCGATGACCAGAGCCGGCACTTGATGACCCTGCGGGGCCTGTTCAACCTGGCCGTCGGTGACCGGCCGCCCGTGCCCATCGACGAGGTGGAGCCGGTCAGCGAGATCGTCAAGCGGTTCTCGACCGGCGCCATGTCCTATGGGTCGATCTCCAAGGAGGCCCACGAGACGCTGGCCATCGCGATGAACCGACTGGGCGCGAAGTCCAACACCGGCGAGGGTGGGGAGGACCCCGAGCGGTTCCTGCCGCTGGCCGACGGCGATTCGAAGCGTTCGGCGATCAAGCAGGTGGCCTCCGGCCGCTTTGGGGTGACCAGTGAGTATCTGGTGAACTCCGACGACATCCAGATCAAGATGGCCCAAGGCGCCAAGCCTGGTGAGGGTGGGCAACTGCCCGCCCACAAGGTGTATCCCTGGGTCGCCAAGACGCGGCACTCGACGCCGGGCGTGGGCCTGATCTCGCCGCCTCCGCACCACGACATCTACTCGATCGAGGATCTCGCGCAGCTGATCCATGACCTGAAGAACGCCAATCCACGGGCTCGGGTGCATGTGAAGCTGGTCGCCGAGGTGGGCGTGGGAACCGTCGCCGCTGGGGTCAGCAAGGCCCACGCCGACGTGATCCTGATCTCGGGCCACGACGGCGGGACCGGCGCCTCGCCGCTGACCTCGTTGAAGCACGCGGGTGGCCCCTGGGAACTCGGTCTGGCCGAGACGCAGCAGACACTGATCGCCAATGGCCTTCGCGACCGGGTCGTCGTGCAGACCGACGGCCAGCTCAAGACCGGCCGCGACGTGATGATCGCGGCGCTGCTGGGAGCCGAGGAGTACGGGTTTGCCACTGCGCCACTGGTCGTAATGGGCTGCGTGATGATGCGAGTCTGCCATCTGGACACCTGCCCGGTCGGGGTGGCGACGCAGAACCCCGTGCTGCGCGAGCGGTTCGCCGGCCGGCCGGAGTTCGTGGTGAACTTCTTCGAGTTCATTGCCGAGCAGGTGCGCGAGTATCTGGCAGCGCTGGGCTTCCGCAGTCTGGACGAGGCGATCGGTCGGGTCGACCTGATCGACGCCAAGCCAGCGGTTGCGCACTGGAAGGCGCAGGGTCTGGACCTGGCGCCGGTGCTGGCCGTGCCCGTCTCGGATCACCCGCGGCGCAACGTCATCAGCCAGGACCACGGGTTGGACAAGGCGTTGGATCAGCAGTTGATCGCGATCTGCGAGCCGGCACTGGCGGCGGGCGAGCCCGTGCGGGCGCAGGTGCCCATCCGCAACGTCAACCGGACGGTCGGCACGATGCTGGGCAGTGAGTTGACCCGTCGCCATGGCGCGGCGGGCCTGCCCCCAGACACCATCGACATCACGCTGACGGGTTCTGCCGGGCAGTCCTTCGGAGCCTTCGTGCCGCGCGGGATCACCCTGCGCCTCGAGGGTGACGCCAATGACTACCTCGGTAAGGGGCTGTCCGGCGGCACGCTGATCGTGCGACCCGACGCCGCTGCCACATTCCTGCCCAGTGAGCACATCATCGCCGGCAACGTCATCGCCTACGGTGCGACCGACGGCAAGATTTTCGCGCGGGGCCAGGTGGGTGAGCGCTGTTGTGTGCGCAACAGCGGGGCCACCGTCGTCGTGGAGGGCGTGGGCGACCACGCGTGCGAGTACATGACCGGTGGGCACGCGGTCGTGCTCGGCGCGATCGGGCGCAACTTCGCCGCCGGCATGTCCGGCGGGACGGCTTTCCTGCTCGACGCCGACATCGACCACATCAACCAGGACATGGTCGGCCTTGAGGATCTCGACGCCGACGATGCGGTCTGGCTGCGCGGGATCCTGACCGAGCACGCCGAGCAGACCGGCTCGGATGTGGCCCTGGCGCTGCTGGCGGACTGGCCTGCGTCAGTACATCGGTTCTGCAAGGTGATGCCGCGCGACTACCGGCGCGTGCTCGATGCGATAGCCCTGGCCGAGAGTGAAGGCAGAGACGTGGACGAGGCGATTATGGAGGCAAGCCGTGGCTGATCCCAGAGGATTTCTGAAGGCCGGGCGACAACTGCCCACCCGGCGACCCGTTGATGTCCGCATCCAGGACTGGCGCGAGGTGTACGAAGAGTTCCCCGATTCAACGTTGCGTACCCAGGCAGCGCGGTGTATGGACTGCGGCATCCCCTTCTGCCATAACGGGTGCCCGCTGGGGAACCTGATCCCGGAGTGGAACGACCTCACCCGGCGGGGGGACTGGCATGCGGCGATCGAACGCCTGCATGCGACCAACAACTTCCCGGAGTTCACCGGGCGGCTGTGCCCGGCGCCCTGCGAGACCGCCTGCGTCCTCGGGATCAATCAGGACCCCGTGACGATCAAGCAGGTCGAGGTCAGCATCATCGACCGGGCGTGGGAGTCCGGCTGGGTCACCCCGCAGCCTCCCGAGCGCTTGTCCGGGAAGACCGTGGCCGTGGTGGGTTCGGGCCCGGCCGGTTTGGCCGCCGCCCAGCAACTGGCCCGGGCCGGGCACACCGTGGCGGTGTACGAGCGGGCGGATCGCATCGGTGGCTTGCTGCGCTACGGCATCCCCGAGTTCAAGATGGAGAAGCACCACCTCGACCGCCGGCTCACCCAGATGGAAGCCGAGGGTGTGAAGTTCCGGACCGGGATCGAGATCGGCAAGGACCTCTCCGCCGACGACTTGCGCCGGCGCTACGACGCTGTGCTGATCGCCGCGGGCTCGACCATCGCGCGCGACTTGCCGGTGCCGGGACGCGAACTGTCCGGGGTCTATCAGGCCATGGAGTACCTGCCCCTAGCCAACCGGGTGCAAGAGGGTGACCTCGAGGACTCACCGATCCATGCCGGGGGTAAGCACGTCGTCGTGATCGGTGGCGGGGACACCGGCGCGGACTGTCTGGGGACGGCGATCCGGCAGGGCGCAGCCAGCATCACGCAGTTGGAGATCCTGCCGACGCCCCCGACCCACCGCCCGCCGACCCAGCCCTGGCCCACGTATCCCATGGTGTTCCGGGTATCGAGCGCTCACGAGGAGGGTGGCGATCGGGTCTACGCGGTTTCCACCAAACAGTTCCTCGGTGAGAACGGCACCTTGACGGGTCTTGAGATCGTCGACGTCGAGTGGGTCGAGGGCCGGCCCGTGGAGGTGGCCGGCAGTGAGCGGGTGCTCCCCGCGGACATCGTGACCTTGGCGATGGGCTTCGTCGGCCCGGAGGCCGACGCCTTCGTGGACCAGATGGGCCTCGAGCGCGACGCCCGCGGGAACCTTGTCCGGACCGATGACTATGCGACGGGCGTGCCCGGAGTCTATGTCGCAGGCGACGCCGGTCGTGGCCAGTCACTGATCGTGTGGGCGATTGCGGAGGGCCGCGCGGCCGCGGCAGCGATCGATGAGCACCTGATGGGGGAGACGAACCTTCCCAAGCCCTTGCGGGCCTCGGCTCGTCAGGTCACCGTCTGACGGCGCTCTTCTGGAAAAGTCCGCACGAGAACTTGCTGCGTGCGGAGTTTTCCAGATCCTTAGCTTCTGAAATCGGGACGAATCCGGCATTTGATCAGCATCTGGCCGCATTTCTACCGCGCAATCTGCAATCCGTGCGGAGTTTTACTGAAGCGCCATGAGAGCCGACATTTGTCAGCGGGCGCACACGGCGCAACGTGCCGGACCGAAACTGGTACTGCGCCAGGACCCAAACCTCACTACCCTTGGGAACCGTGCGTCGAGCCAAGATTGTTTGCACCCTGGGACCTGCGACCGATTCCGAAGAGGTGATCGCAGAACTGATCGCCAACGGGATGTCCGTGGCACGGCTCAACCTCAGTCATGGGTCTCACGACGAGCACCAGCGCCGCCTCGACCTCGTGCGCAAGGTGTCGGAGGAAACCGGTGAAGGTGTGGCCATCCTGGCGGATCTGCAGGGCCCCAAGATCCGTCTCGGGGTGTTCAGCGGCGGTCCTGTGAAACTGCGGGAGGGCCAGCAGTTCATCATCACCACTCGTGATGTCGATGGCGACGCGCAATGCTGCTCCACGACTTACGAGGGGCTGACCGGGGATGTGTCTGCAGGCGACGAGATCCTCATCGATGACGGCCACGTCACGTTGGAAGCCGTCGAGATCACAGACACCGACGTGGTGTGCCGGGTGGTCGTGCCGGGACGGGTGAGTAATCACAAGGGCATCAATCTGCCCGGAGTCACGGTCAGTGTGCCGGCCCTGTCCGAGAAGGACCGCGACGACCTGCGCTGGGCCTTGGCCGCAAAGGCCGACATCGTGGCCCTCTCCTTCGTGCAGCGACCTGAGGACATCGACGACGTGCGCGACATCATGGAGGAGGTGGGCCTGCATCGCCCCGTTCTGGCCAAGATCGAAAAGCCACAGGCAGTGGATCGGCTGCAGTCGATCATCGAGGCTTTCGACGGGATCATGGTCGCGCGCGGAGACCTGGGCGTGGAGCTTCCCATGGAGCAGGTGCCGTTGGTGCAGAAGCGCGCCATCACCCTGGCCCGCGCGGCAGCGAAGCCTGTGATCGTGGCCACGCAGATGTTGGACAGCATGGTCACGTCCAGTCGGCCATCGCGGGCAGAGGCCTCCGACGTGGCCAACGCGGTGCTCGACGGGACCGACGCGTTGATGCTTTCGGGCGAGACCAGCGTCGGGGCCCATCCGGCGTTGGTGGTCGAGACAATGGCCAGGATCATTGAATACGTCGAGGAGAAGGCTCTGGGTCAGGTATCCAGCTCTGAGGACAACCGCACCGGCTCGACCGCCCGTGCCATCACCCGCGCCGCTGTCGAAGTCGCCGAGGAGACACATTCCAAGTTCATCGTCTCGTTCACCGAGACGGGTCTCACGCCGCGACTGGTGTCCCGGCACCGCTCAGCGATTCCGTCGTTGTGTTTCACCCCCAAGCCACACGTCCGGAACTTCTTGGCGCTCGTGTGGGGGATCCGGCCGTTCTTGGCAAAGCCGGTACGTCACACCGACGAGCTGGTGGAGCAGGTCGACCGCGAGATCCTGCGCATGCAGATGGCAAAGCCCCGCGACAAGGTCGTCGTGATCGCGGGTGTGCCCCCGGGAATCCCCGGGACCACCAACGGCATGCGCGTGCACATGGTTGGCAGCGGCTCGGCCGGTCGGGTGGAAGGCGCCGAGCAGCCGGGCGAGGTGTAGGTAGTGACGTCCGGCGGCGCCGTTGATATGGGGCCTGGCCCCAGACAACGTCGCACTCGCAGTCGGCCTACCGGGCTGAGGCGTCCGGGTTCAGCACACCCCAAGCGATCATCTGCTCGGCGAGAACGGCGGGCGGCAGATCATAGATGACGGCCAACGTCCGCAGATCGTCCTGCCTGATGCTGAGCACTCGGCCGTTGTAATCACCGCGCTGGGCTTGAATCGCGGCCGCATACCGCGCCAGCGGTCCGACCTTGTCGGGCGGAACCTGGCTCAACCGCTCAAGGTCCAGCACCAATCGCGTGGGCGGTTCCGACGCCGACACCGGCTGCGCGTCCGGCAGGAGTTCGAGGATCGGCACGCCGTAGAACTCCGCGATCTCCGCCAGCTTCTGTACGGTCACGGCCCGGTCCCCGCGCTCGTAGGACCCGACGACGACGGCCTTCCACTTCCCCCGCGACTTCTCCTCGACACCGTGCAACGACAGGCCCTGCTGCTGGCGGATAGAGCGCAGCTTCGCCCCGAGTGCCCTCGCGTAGTCCGATGCCATGGCGGCCCTTGCTCCATCCCGACTGATGTCGGTACTGAGGCTACGGAGAGTGATGAACCGCAAGCAACTTGAACGCAGGCGGGTCTGTCAAGAGTTGATCCGCTGCGGTGATAGCGTCGGAGACGAACAGCCTTTCCTTTAACCCCGTCCAGCGAGGCGGAGAAGGGGGGTCGACGCGATGGCGCCTGACCAACAAGAGTTCCTGACCGGCTCCGATATCAACCGGGCCGTTGTCCGCATCGCTCATGAGATCGTCGAACGCAACCGGGGTGCCGACAACCTGATAGTGCTCGGTGTGCCCAGCCGCGGTGTCCCGCTGGCCAAGCGGATCGCTACTGCGATCGGTTCCATCGAGGGCCGCGAAGTGCCGGTCGGCAGCCTGGACGTGGCCATGTACCGTGACGATCTGCGACTGCGGCCGACTGTGGCACTGAGTCCGACGGTCATCCCGGGCGGTGACGTCACCGGCCGCACGGTGGTTCTCGTCGACGACGTGCTCTTCAGCGGACGTACAACCCGTGCCGCCCTCGACGCACTGTCTGACGCGGGTCGCCCGCGGGCCGTGCAACTCGCGGTGCTGATCGACCGGGGGCACCGCGAACTGCCTATCCGCGCCGACTACGTCGGCAAGAACCTGCCCACTGCCCGTGAGGACGACGTCCAGGTGCGCCTGGTCGAACTCGACGGCACCGACTCCGTCCGACTCGTGCGCGCGGGAGGGAACTGATGCGCGATCTGCTGACCACCACCACTCTGAGCCGCGAGGACGCCCTGGCCGTGCTGGACACCGCCCGCGAACTGGCGTTGTTGTCCGACCGGCCCATGAAGAAGCTGCCCACTCTGCGTGGACGCACGGTCGTGAACCTATTCTTCGAGGACTCCACGCGCACGCGCATCTCCTTCGAGGCCGCGGCCAAACGGCTGTCGGCTGACGTGATCAACTTCTCGGCCAAAGGATCGAGCCTGAGCAAGGGTGAGTCCCTGAAGGACACCGCCCTCACGCTGCAGGCGATGGGGGCCGATGCGGTCGTCATCCGGCACGGCGCCAGCGGCGCCGCCCATCGCCTGGCCACCAGCGGCTGGATGCACGGCCGGGTGATCAACGCTGGGGACGGCACCCACGAGCATCCGACGCAGGCCCTGCTCGACGCCTTCACCATTCGCGACCACCTGCGCGACGGCCACGGGGCTCTGGACGGCCTGGACGTCGTCATCGTCGGCGATGTGCTGCACTCTCGGGTCGCCCGGTCGAACGTATGGCTGCTGCACACCCTCGGGGCCCACGTCACGCTGGTCGCACCGCCGACGTTGCTGCCGGTGGGAGTGGACTCCTGGCCGTGTGACGTCTCCTACGACCTCGACGAGGTCATCGGAAAGGCAGATGTGGTCATGATGCTGCGCGTCCAACTCGAGCGGATGAATGCGGCCTTCTTCCCCAGCGCCCGCGAGTACTCCCGGCGTTACGGCATGGACGGCCTGCGGATGGCGACCATGCCCGACCACGCCCTGATCATGCACCCCGGACCGATGAACCGGGGGATGGAGATCGCCGCGGACGTGGCCGACGCCCCCCGCAGCGTGATCGTGGACCAGGTCACCAACGGGGTCTACACGCGCATGGCCGTGCTGTACCTGCTACTGGGAGGGCAAGAAGAGGCATGACAGTTTTGAAGAACGTCCGGCCGCTGGGCGGCGAGACCACCGACGTCCGCATCGAGGGGCACCTGATCGCAGAGATCGGTCCGGAGATCCGCGATGACGAGATCGTCGAGGGTAACGGTGCGATCCTGCTGCCGGGTCTTGTCGATCTGCACACGCACTTGCGGGAGCCCGGTCGCGAGGACGCCGAAACGGTGGAGTCCGGCACCAGGGCGGCGGCGGCAGGCGGTTTCACGTGCGTGCACGCGATGGCCAACACAACGCCGGTGGCCGACACGGCGGGGGTGGTCGAGCAGGTGTGGCGCCTGGGTCTGGAGGCCGGCTATGCCGATGTCCGCCCCGTGGGCGCGGTGACAGTCGGGCTGGAGGGTAAGACCCTGGCCGAACTCGGGGCCATGGCCGATTCGGCCGCCGGTGTGCGCGTGTTCAGCGACGACGGAAAGTGCGTGTCCGACGCGCTGCTGATGCGCCGGGCCCTGGAGTACGTGAAGGCGTTCGACGGAGTCATCGCCCAGCACGCCCAGGAGCCGCGACTGACCGAGGGTGCTCAGATGCACGAGGGCGCGCTGTCCGGGCAACTCGGCTTGCGGGGCTGGCCTGCCGTGGCGGAAGAGGCGATCATCGCCCGGGACGTGCTGCTGGCCGAACACGTCGGGTCGCGCCTGCATGTGTGCCATGTGTCCACGGAGGGGTCCGTGGAAATCCTGCGCTGGGCCAAGAGCCGCGGCATCGACGTGACCGCCGAGGTGTGCCCGCACCACCTGCTGCTGACCGACGA
>Ga0208938_1001373_pt1 | contig 14314 bp, 11 predicted proteins | sample AD_UKC125_MetaG_FD_184434 | JGI IMG/M metagenome (GOLD analysis project Ga0208938, IMG submission 184434) | Active sludge microbial communities of municipal wastewater-treating anaerobic digesters from USA - AD_UKC125_MetaG (SPAdes) (version 2) | ecosystem: Engineered > Bioreactor > Anaerobic >...
ATTATGATGAATCAGTCTACTCTTACAATATACCTGATTTCACAAAGATACCGGTAGATTTTGATGCTCGTAGTGCCGGTCGTGAAATCATGTCGGATAAGCGGACTAAAATCAAAGTAAAAGACGTGGAATGACATCTTCTTCTCACATCATATTCGTATGGCTTGTCTTGTAAAGGCGAGCCATACTTTTTCTCTGATTTTATTTTGTTATGTTTCTGATTTGATGTATCTTTGCAGTCGTTGATCATTAATACTAAATGAATAAGGCAAAAACTAAATATTTAAGTGCGGGTGTTGAAGTGCTCTTCGTGGTTGCGATATACCTATTCTGGGCTATCGTCTATCCGCATCTCCTATCCTATCAGGAGCAGAATCAATTGTTTCTTTTCAGCTCCGATTATTTCATTCATGATATAAGTGTGGCTGGCGGGTTGGCGGATTATATCTCCGAATTCATTGTTCAGTTCTTTTATCTGCCTTGGCTTGGAGCAATACTGCTTGCCGGAGTCTATCTTGCAATGCAGACACTTTCATGGTCGGTCTTGAAACAGCGTAATTGCCGCCTGGCATTTCTGTATAGTTTCATTTTGCCATTGCTGACACTCTATTTCATGGGCTTTATCCAGTTTACAATGTCATATCCCGTGGCGCTTTGTATGGCGTTGCTTATGGCTTGGCTTTCCGGGAAGAAATCGATGATTCCGGATATTGTTGTCATACCGTTGCTTTACTGGACAATAGGGCCGCTTGTTTGGACATACACCCTGTTACGTTTCGTAGCCAAGGGTTGGCGTTATTCACCGTTCGTACTTGTCACGTTGGGTTCACAGCTGGCCGCATATTATTTTCTGTTGCCACAGTACCCGCTCAGTGAGGCAATGGGGGGTATTAACTATCTGCAGACGCCAAACCTGTTTGTTCCGGGCATGCAGATTGGCATGGCGGTCATCCTTCCTCTCGTTATATTTTCGCATCAGATCTTTAAAAACATGCGCTTTCCCGTCGTGGTCATTGTTGCCATGTTGGGCATTTGGCTAACTACGGACAGTGAGGTTCGTGGTTCTATATATGATAAGTCTACATTTGAGCTTTTGCGCCAAGATTATCTGATCAGAAATGAGAAATGGAATGATATCATCGCCAATGCAGAGAAATTCACGGTGAATACCCCCTTCTGGAGTAATAGCGTCAATTTGGCGTTGGCTCAGACCGGACAGTTGGCAGACCGTCAGTTCTCTTTTTATCAGAGCGGACCTAATGCATTGGTTATGGCATCAATACGTGATAATACATCCGATTTCCCATCTATGGAGGCTTTCTTCCGTTTAGGAATGGTGAACTCATCTCTTCGGTATGCGCATGATCTGCAGGAGTCGATAGTCAGTGGACGAAAGAGTGGTTGGCTTACCAAACGTATTGCTGAGTGTATGATCATCAATGGACAGTATAATCCAGCCATCAAACATCTCAATTTATTGAAAAAGACGATATTCTATAGGGCTTGGGCTTGTGAAGCGGAAACGCTCATTCAGGCAGGGAACGATAAGTCGAGTATACAGCAGAGAGAAAAACGTATTAATGCGCATCAGGTCTATGGAAAGCTCCGCAGATTCAGACTGAAGGAAGATTTCCTTTATAACTATGGTGAGATGGACAAAATGTTCGGACTGCTGTTCAGTGGCAATGTGAAAAATAAGATGGCTCTGGATTATTTTGTTGCCCAAGTACTTCTCAATGGTAATATGCAGTTGCTTCAGGGAGCACTTCAGTGCGCTCAACAGTATGGTGGCTATTACGGTATGCCTGCTGGCTACATGGATGCGGTGAAGTGCATTCAGGCAAAAGGCGATTTACCCGGCTCTCCTTATGCCGACTATGTCGCAAGAATGAGAAATCAATAAATTTAAGTTTATAACCGAATGTTCAGAAGATACATAACTTATATATTCTTTGCGGTATTGTTTGCCGCTTGTACATCCGCTCCCGAAGATGCGGTGAAAGTGAATAAAACGCCGAAGATATATCCAGATTATGTCGATGTGACGATTCCCGTAGATATAGCACCGATGGACTTCTGTATAGGTTCGTCCACTGATGATGAACCTCGCGAAATGTATGTCATGGCTAAAGGTTCTAAGGGTGGTGAGATAATAGGGAAAGGCGAGTATGCTGATTTCGATATCGATGAGTGGCATGAGCTGACACGTCAGAACCGCGGCGGGGACATCATCTTCACGGTTTATGCTGAGTCGGCACCTTCTTCGTCCAAATGGATTCAGTATAAGGATTTCAGAATGCATGTGAGCAACTACAAGCTTGATGATTATGGCGTTACTTATCGCCGTATCCCTCCTGGCTATGAAGTGGGTGGCAATATAGGAATATATCAACGCGATATCCATTCATTCGATGAGACTGCGATGCTTACCGAGAGTGCTGTGGTCGGTCAATGCTTCAACTGCCATACGCCTAATCGCACCGACCCTCGCCAGTTTACGGCTCAGGTGAGAGGAGAAGGCGGTGGTACGCTTATTCAGATTAACGGTAAACAGGAATGGATAGATACGAAAACTGATTCGACCAAGGCAGCAGGAAGTTATGCTTACTGGCATCCCGATGGGCGATATGTGGCTTATGCTGCAAACTCGGTGCATCAGAGTTTCTTTACTGGCACCAAAAAGCCGATTGAAGTCTATCATAAGTTCAGCAACATTATTGTATATGACACCCGGACTCATGAACTACTGCTCGATCCGGCACTTGAAACTCCAGGCAGTCTTGAGATCTTCCCCGCTTTTTCGGCAGACGGCAAGACACTTTATTACAGCACGTCTGATGCGTGTGATGTGCCCCGTGAATACCTGAAGGTAAAGTGCAGCGTTTGTGCCATCGGCTTTGATGCCAAGACGGGTAAGTTCGGTTCAAAGGTCGACACGCTGCTCAATGGAAAGAAAGATAATATGAGTTATGTACAGGTGCGTCCCTCTTATGATGGTCGCTGGATGATATACGTACGGTGCAGCAGGAGTAACTTCCCAATTGTTCAACCAGACGCTGACCTTTGGATCATGGATATGAAAACTCATCAGGTGCGCGAGATGAAAGAAATAAACAGCAGACGAACCGAGAGCTATCACAACTGGAGTTCCAATAGCCGTTGGCTGGTCTTCTCAAGTAAACGTGATGATGGTATGTACACCAAACTCTATTTTACATGCATCGGTAATGATGGCCGCGGCACAAAACCGTTCCTCTTGCCCCAGCGCAATCCAAGGAAATATTACATGGAGATGTTTGATGCCTATAATGTGCCCGACTTCACCAAGACGAAGGTTGAGTTTGACAGTCATGAGGCTATCCGTAAGATAAAAGATCAGAAAAGAACTACAGTTAAAATCAGATAAAAATCTGTACACTTGTATTATATTCCTGACTTCACAAAGACACTGGTTGACTTTGATGTACACAGTGCTACGAATGAGATTATGTCGGATAAGAGGACTATAATCAAGGAAAAAGACGTGAAATGACATAAAAAGAGGGTGTAAGATAATCCCTACAATTTTTTTGTTTGATTTTGCCTCCACCCTCCACAGAGGTCAAAAATAGCATTGTATCATTTTGATATAGAAATATTTGAAAGGTGTGGAGGCAAAATCGCTTGCCTCCACACTGCTTCCACACCGAAAATTCGAATAATATTTGACATATATTTATCTCTACTACTTTTCAATTATAAACAATAGTCCACTTTTAAGTTAGAATTTACAGTTTCTGAAATTTTTTTTCGTTTTGTACCTCCATCCTCCACCCGAAGACAAAATTTCTTCGTAAGATACTGATAAATAGCCATTTGAAAAAAATGTGGTGCTTCAGAACCTCCACCAAACCTCCACCCATCCTCCACCCATCCTCCACCCATCCTCCACCTTGTCAAAATTGCGCGTCGTGCGAGAAAAATTGCGCACCGCGGAAAAAAAATATCCTTGTGCGCAATTTTTCTCGCGCGACGTGGAAATGACGGATACCAACTTAACCTTCTGTTATCACTGGTCATATCTTGAAAACTACCGCTTTTGAGTCGCAATTCCATCGCTTTTGAAGAAGATTTAGGCCTGAAATTGATTCAATACTAGTGGATTTGCTCTTCATCCCCATCGCTTTCGCAACATTTTTAGGCCTAAAAGTTGTACAAATCCATCGATTTGAGTCTCTGATCAAGCCGATTCGCACAACCGGATATACGATTTGTGTGACGTTTGTGCGTGGTCTTGTTACGTTTACAACCGTAGTTGCCGACTATTAACCTATTAGTTGTCAACGGTTTAGGAAATTCTGTAACATTGTGATGTTTTTATTTAAAATTTTAAACCGTAGGCTAAAAAAAGAATCACAAACATCCGGATATCAGACATCTGCGATTCTTATTAGTTGTCCTAGGCGGATTCGAACCACCGCTGACAGAACCAAAAACTGTAGTGCTACCATTACACCATGGGACAATAACGGGTGCAAAGGTAGTGGTTTTTTGAACTACTACCAAATTTTTGCACCGATTTTTTATTTCACTGTCAAGAGATAGTAATTCTTTTTGCCTTTCTGTACTAGCAAATACTTACCATCTATCAGGTCTTCCGCTGTAATTACCGTATCGAAAGCCTGTAACTTTTCTTTGTTCAATGATACGCCGCCACCCTGTACGAGTTTGCGCATCTCACCTTTACTGGCAAAAACAGGGGCAGACTGTGTGAAGATATCTACCGCCGGTTGGCCAAGGGCATCTTTGTTAATATCGAAATGAGGAACGCCTTCAAATATACTCAACAGTGTGTCTTCGTCAAACTTCTGCAACGTCTCTTTCGTACCTTTGCCGAAAAGGATATTGGAAGCCTCAACAGCCGTATTGTAATCTTCCTCGGAATGCACCATGACAGTTACCTCCTGAGCGAGTCGTTTCTGAAGGACACGACGGCCCGGATCCTGCTTATGCTCTTCTACGAGCGTATCAATAGTTTCCTTATCGAGGTCTGTGAATATCTTGATATAACGTTCGGCATCATCATCGCTGACATTGAGCCAGAACTGATAGAATTTATAAGGAGTGGTACGTTTAGGGTCCAACCAGATATTTCCGCTTTCCGTCTTACCGAACTTCTTACCGTCTGCCTTTGTGATAAGTGGACAGGTCAGCGCATAAGCCTCTGTCTCGATGCCAAGAGTACGACGGATAAGTTCTGTACCGGTAGTCATATTACCCCACTGGTCGTTACCGCCCATCTGCAGTTTACAACCTTTAGTCTGGTACAAATGCAGGAAGTCATAACCCTGAAGTAGTTGGTATGTGAATTCTGTAAATGAAAGTCCATCGCGTGCTTCACCATTAAGGCGTTGCTGAACACTCTCCTTTGCCATCATATAGTTGACAGTGATATGCTTGCCGATATTACGGGCGAAATCGAGGAACGTCATACCCTTCATCCAATCGTAATTATTAACCAGTTCAGCTTTGTTGGGAGCATCGCTCTCGAAATCCAGGAATTTGGCAAGCTGTTTCTTGATACATTCCTGATTATGGCGCAATGTCTCTTCGTCAAGAAGATTGCGTTCGGCACTCTTGCCTGAAGGGTCGCCTATCATACCTGTGGCACCACCGACCAATGCCAGTGGCTTATGACCGCAACGCTGCAGATGACTAAGCATCATAATTCCACACAAGTGGCCTATATGTAAAGAATCGGCTGTAGGGTCAGTTCCCAAATAAGCCGTAACCATCTCTTTCTGTAGAAGTTCTTCTGTACCAGGCATTATCTGGCTCAACATTCCACGCCATTTTAATTCTTCAACAAAATTCTTATTCATCGAATGATTTATTATATATTTATATTTTTATTCACAATATTCAGGGTACAGGATCGTAACCGCTGCCTCCCCATGGATTACATCTTAAGATTCTCCATATAGCCAAAGCCAATCCCTTAATAGGCCCATGCTTGCGCAGAGCTTCCAAAGCATATTGCGAGCATGTGGGGGTGAATCGGCATGACGGAGGGGTGAACGGACTGATACATCGTTGATAAAACACAATCGGCAAGCATAATATCCATATCACTGCACGGGACAATAGTTTAAATATAGACCGCAGCATTTTCATTGTTGCTCACTGATGCGCTGCAAAAGAGACACCATCCGTTTCTCAATCTCAGCAGATGAATACAACTTATCCGCCAACCATATAAAAGCCATAGCCATTGGCGTAGATTCATTCCCCTTAAGGGAAGTGTCCAGGATGCCCTTGTTCCGTCTATAGGAGTCTCTTATCTGTCGTTTGACACGGTTACGCTTGACGGCCCGCTTGAAATGCCTTTTGGATACGCTTACCAATATTTGCACATCTGAATTCGACTCGTTATTTTCTATCTGAGTATAAACCACTCTCAAAGGAAAGAGCGACATCGAACGACTTTGGCCTCCTGTGAACAGTCTTTCAATAATATTTCTACTACTTAGCCGTTCATTCTTCTTTAATGTCTGAACCACAGACGCGGTCATCACCAATCTTATTTATGTTTTGCCAGATATTGTTCCAAGGCTCCTGTCATAGATGGACAGTCCTTATTGGGCGCCTGTAAATCCAGACGTAAGCCTGAATCTGTTACAGCCTTTGCCGTAGTGGGACCGAAAGTACCGATAGCTACTTTATCCTGCTTGAAGTCAGGGAAGTTTTTCACTAACGACTGAACACCCGACGGACTAAAGAATATCAGCATATCATAATCAAATGTATCAATCTCCTCAGCTGTAAAATCATTGCTGACCGTACGATACATCACACATTCCGTGTGTGCAAGTTTCTTGGATTCCAATAGTTCACTGACACTGTTGTCATGAACATCACTGAGCGGTATAAGATATTTTTCCGTTTTATGTTTCACCATTGTCGGCGCCAAATCAACGATTTTACCCGTTGTGCCGAAGAACACCTTACGTTTACGATATTGAACATATTTCTGTATATAAAGCGCTATCGTCTCCGTAACACAAAAATATTTCATATCTTCAGGTATGGTGACACGCATTTCTTTCGCCAAACTGAAGAAATTGTCTATCGCATGCCTGGATGTGAATACAATTGCTGTATAATCTAAAATATTTATTCTCTGCTGACGGAATTCCTTAGCAGAAAGACCTTCGACCTTAATAAAAGGACGGAATACTAATTCAACGTCATACTTTGATGCGATGTCATAATACGGCGATTTTTCACTAGTTGGTTTAGGCTGAGAAACCAAAATCTTCTTAATCATCGGTGTCCTAAAAATTTATTTTAAAATAATTACCTGTCATCACCAATAACACCCCGAGGGTTATAAGTGGTATCATTTCGAGGGCACAAAAGTACAAAATTATTTGCAAAAAAGCTCCAATTTTCCTAAAAAAGATACTGTAACACTTATAAAAAGTCAATAATTTGACCAATATTGCGATAAATGCAAAGTAAATAAGCGTATTTCTTATTGAAAAATCAAAATACGCATGCAGCATGACAGCAGGAAACAAAGCGATGCCTTCTACTGACACGAGAAACATCTGAGATTTCAACCACTGTATGTTTTTTTTCTTGTCAAAAAACACAGCGTTCACGAAACAGTATAATATCACCTTCAATATAAAATAGGACGCAATAATCCCGAAATATATGGCAATCAACTGATATTGTGATGATAAGACAAATGTGTCTGATATGTATATCGTCGTATAAAAAAAGAATAATAGTGATAATAGCAGACACGTCTGCAGTACGAGAAAGAACTGGAAACGAAGTTCGTTTGTCGTCTCGCTGACTACTGTCGTACCACTACGCTGAACATAAAAGAATTCTTTCATCTGACGTAATAAGAACATACGTGAATGTGAAAAGGCTATTAAGGCAAGAATAAAACATCCTAACAACATTCCTGTAACATAATTGTCATTATGAATGCTATATGGGACAGGGTCTCCCGCCACGCCATAACGACCGGCACTTAATTCAGGATGCAGAAGAGAATCATTGGAAAAGAAACTTTCTTTATAATATTTCGGCAACTTCACATCCTTTAAACTTTTCCCTGCATCCTGACCGGGAAGATGCAGTGTGTCGGGGCGACTGCTGTAATGAATTTCTTTCGGTTGGAATACGGCTTGTATGGCCGAGTCTTGCTGGGCAGGAGTAGCGTCACTAGGCAACTGTCGCAGCACCTGATACGGGTGCTGTGGTTTTGAATTATGTCTAGTAGCCTCTTCAGGGACTGAAAGAGTTTCAGATATCTTACTGAGCGAATCCGACTGTTCGAACAACATATTTACAATCCGAATTCTTTCTTTATCTGATCAACACAATCGAGTTTTTCCCATGTAAACAATTCAACCTCAATTGTCTTTGTTTCATGATAACGGCTTACAAATGTTTTGTTTATCACTTCCGACTTGCGGCCCATGTGTCCATAAGATGCCGTTTCGCTGAATATCGGCTGTCGGAGCTTCAGACTTTTCTCGATTGCTTTCGGACGTAAATCGAACATATCGGCAATCTTTCTTGCTATCTCACCGTCACTGATCTTCACATTACTCTTTCCATAAGTATCGACATAGATGTTTACCGGTTTTGCCACACCAATCGCATAACTTATCTGAACAAGCATTTCATCGGCCACACCGGCTGCCACCATGTTCTTTGCTATATGTCTTGCCGCATAAGCCGCAGAACGGTCCACTTTACTGGAGTCCTTACCGCTAAAAGCACCACCACCGTGTGCACCTTTACCTCCATAAGTATCAACGATAATCTTACGGCCTGTCAGACCTGTGTCTCCATGAGGACCGCCTATGACAAATTTGCCTGTCGGATTGACAAAATATTTGATATCATCATTAAACAATGCCAACACTTTGTCGCTATGTATCTGTGACTTCACACGTGGTATAAGAATGTTGATGACATCCTCACGTATTTTGGCCAGCATCACATCGTCCTTGTCGAATTCATCATGCTGTGTAGATACTACTATCGTATCTATACGTGAAGGCGTACCATTATCATTATACTCGATAGTGACCTGAGACTTGGAATCGGGACGAAGATATGTCATTGCCTTTCCTTCCTTTCGGATATCTGCAAGGGTATGCATGATAATATGAGCCAAATCCAATGATACAGGCATGTAATTCTCTGTCTCATTGATGGCATAACCGAACATCATACCTTGATCACCGGCACCTTGATTAATATCAGTTCCATTATCCACACCGCGGTTGATATCATCACTCTGCTCGTGGATGGCATTGAATATTCCACATGAATTACCATCAAACTGGTATTCTGATTTGGTATAACCGATCTTGTTGATCGTGGTACGGGCCACATTCTGCAGGTCTATATAAGCCTCGCTGTGAACCTCACCCGCTATAACCACCTGCCCTGTCGTGACAAGCGTTTCCACAGCCACTCTGGCATTCTCGTCATAAGCAAGGAACTGGTCTAATATAGCATCTGATATCTGATCCGCTACTTTATCAGGATGACCTTCTGATACTGATTCTGATGAAAACAAATATGACATAATCTCTTTATTTATAAATAATTGGGTGCAAAGGTACTGTAATTCGAATTAAATACAAAATAAAAAACGAAGTATCTTATTATTTTTGAGGCATCATAACCACTTCTACGCGATTGTTTGCCTTCAGCAACTCTTTCACAAATGCACTGATGCTCTCTGGTGTCTGGGCTTTGATCACATCTTTGTATGTGGTATAAAAATCCAGTCCGTATTTCCTGTATATGTCTATGATGCCACTCCAATAATCATTGGTCTTGAAAGAGTCGTCTGCATTCTTAAGCATATATTCCTTTACCTTGGCAAGCATGGCAGGGTCGCATTTCTCTGTCAGACCAGGCACTTCTGTACGCATGATGGCAAGAGCGGTGTCGCACTTCTCAGGCTTCATAGGACAAGAAGCATATAAGATGGTGGTCGTGTATCCGTCTTCTGCATGACTGATATCTCCGGCTGCACCGGCATAATAAGCTGCACTGGCATCTTCACGTATCTTCTTGTTATATATCATATCCAATATCTGTCCGGCGACATCCACTTTTACTGCGTTTTCGAGCGTATAGGGCATCTTGTCATTTTTCCAGACCATCACGGCACTGGCTTTTGGCGTTTCCATCTTTCTACAGAATTGGTTGACGACAATACCGTCTGCCGTGTTATTTACCCTATGTCCCTTTTCAATCTTTTTCTGTACCGGCAGGGATGCGATATACTGTTCGAGCAACGGACGAATCGAATCTTCCTCGAAATTACCTATTATTGTAAATGTATAAGCGGCGGCATTGGCTGTACGTTCTTTCGCTATCTCCAATATTCGGTCGTAATTGATACTCTTTATATCCTTTACTTCCAATGATCTGAAACGCGGATTATGCATATAACGGGTATAGGTCAGGGAATCCGAGAATGCGTTATCAGGACTCAGGGCTCTGTTTTTCAGTACTATTTGATAAGAATTCATCAGATTATCATAAGATTCCTGATCTTTGTTGATATGCGTAAAATACAAGTAAACCAATTGGAACATTGTTTCAACATCTTTGGGTGTAGAACTGCCGCTGATCTGTTCGTACATCGTCGTCATCCACATACTTGCACTGGCTATTTTACCTGCAAGAGCCTTGGGGAGCTCATTATGTTTGAAATTGCCTAGTCCACTGGCATTTATCACATCTTTGAAGGCTTCTAGATTGACATAATCTTTCTCGCCGTACAAACTGCTGCCTCCTTGGCCTTCTGCCGACAGTCTTACTTCGTCTTTCTTGAAATCTGTCTTCTTCAATATTACTTTTACTCCGTTGGAAAGTATCAGTTCTTTATAGTCAAATTTCTTATTTACGGTTTCCTTCTTGATTTTTCCTTTCTTCGGCATATCCTTTATAAGAGGTTCGTTTTTGACATTGTCGACATAAGGGGTTAGTTCCTCTGCACGGGCTTCATCAATCGCTTTTTTAAGAGTCACCTCTGTAGGATATACATTACCTTCTTTCTCATTATTGAAGTTAACCACGACCATATTTGTATCTGACACCGACACCATGACACGCATAGCCTCATTGATAGCTTCTATAGGTATCACGGGTACCATTTGTTTCAGAGTGGCATAATAATAGTCTATGGACGGTATCGGTTCATTATCTAGGAAATGATTTTTATACTCTTCATAGAACTGGGAATTCTCACGTTTATCACGGTTACTGTACATTTTATCCAAACCGCTGAGCATATCTGCTTTTGCCCTGCTGTATTCGGTTGGGGTGAAACCAAACTTTGCAGCTCTTGTCGCCTCTCTAAGCATCACCTTTAGCGATTCCTCTATTTTTCCGTCTTTGGGCTGTGCCTGTAGAGTAAATGCATCTTTGGTTTTCGAAATGATATAACTGTCATCCCATGCATAAGCTGAGACGAAAGGACTTTCGGGTTTATTGACATATTCTCTGAAACGGTCGTTCAACATAGACAAAGCGGTCTGTTTAACATACTCTTCGAGCATATAGTCGAGTGTCGTTTTCATTGAGTCGGGCACGGCAGCATGCTTAAACATCAGTTCTATGCTATTTCTTTCTTGCTCTTTGTCTTTATCAATTACGAATATCGGTGTGTTATTGTCCGGCACCTGCTCGTCTACGACCTTGGCAGCACCGGGTTGTGACTTGATACCGCCAAACAGTTTCTTAATCTCGGCCTCCACATGATTAACATCCACATCGCCGACGATGATAATACCTTGATTGTCGGGACGGTACCATTTCTCATAATAATCGCGCAACGCCTTGGGTTTGAAATTGTCCACCACACTCATTAGTCCGATAGGCATACGTAGTCCGTACTTACTACCTGGATAGAGTTTGGGCAAGTCACGTTCAAGCATACGCATATATGCTTTTGTACGCAGACGCCATTCTTCATGGATTACACCTCTTTCTTTGTCTATCTCCTGAGGGTCAAGTGTCAAGCCATCGGCCCAGTCGCTTAATATCAGCAGACAAGAGTCGAGTGCCGATTGTCGCGTCGTGGGTACATTGGATATGTTATAGACCGTCTGATCGGTAGATGTATACGCATTGAGGTCTCCTCCATACTGCACACCGATACTTTCACAATACTTTACGAGAGCATCGCTCTTGAAATGTTTGGTACCGTTGAAACACATGTGTTCAAGAAAATGAGCCAGTCCGCGCTGGTTCTCATCTTCCTGTATGGAACCTACCTTCTGTGCTATATAGAAATCGGCACGATGTTCGGGCCAGTTATTATAGCGGATATAATATGTTAAACCATTAGGGAGCTTGCCTATACGTACTGCCGTATCTATAGGTATTACGGGCATCTTCTGCGCCAACACTTGTCCTGCTACAAAAAGCAAGACCAACATGAACAACTGTTTCAGTTTCATTTGTTTGAGTTTTTAGTGATAATGCTGCAAAGGTAACATAAATATTATTATCTTGCAACATTTTTCAATGTTCATTCTTTATATTACGCGGATGGTGCAATAATATTTCATCTCTGAGCCGCGTCGTATCTATGTGGGTATAAATCTCTGTCGTACCTATACTCTCGTGACCTAACATTGCCTGGATCGCTCTTAGGTCGGCACCGCCCTCCAACAAGGCTGTAGCGAATGAATGGCGGAAAGTGTGTGGACTGATTGTCTTTTTTATTCCAGCTATCTCTGCCTGATTTTTTATCATGATCAGTATCATGGTGCGGGTAAGATGAGCACCACGACGATTCAGGAACACATAATCCTGTTCTTCTGGTTTGATCTTCATAAGATTACGGTCCAAGAACCAATATTTTATTTCATCGATGGCCCGCTGCGATATTGGTACAAGTCGTTCTTTCCGGCCCTTACCTATGATTCTTACAAACTTTTCTTCTATATACAAATCTGATAATTTGAAGTTTACCAATTCACTAACCCGCATACCGCAACTGAACAGGACTTCGATGATGGCTTTATTACGTTGGCCCAACGGATCGGAGAGGTCGATGCTGTTTTCTATCATGTCCACTTCTGCCGTGGAAAGTACTTCCGGAAGATGCTCTCCTATCTGTGGAGACTCGAGCAGTTCGGTGGGATCATCCTTTACATACCCATCTATCTGAAGAAAATGATAGAACCTGCGGATGCCACTAAGTATCCGGCATTGAGAACGAGGGTGAATGCCGACATCGTGCAATCCCGCTGCGAAATGGCGAAGGTTTTCCAGTTTGACTTCCGTCGGTTCTATACCTTCGCGTTGCAGATAGTCAAGGAGCTTCTGCAAATCCCTTAAATAGGCATCGAGCGTATTGGGCGAATAATTCCGTTCCAATTTCAAGTATCTGCAATACTCACGGACGACATTCGTTCCACTTTTCTTGTCGTTTTCCATTATTTTTATTAATTTTGCAGCAAATATAACAAATTATTCTGAGATATGAAAATACTTATCGTTAACGGACCGAATTTGAATCTTCTTGGTGTACGTGAACCAGGGATATATGGCAACAATTCTTTTGAGACTTACCTGCCTGTTCTTCGCAGTCAATATCCGGACATTGATATAGAATATTATCAAAGTAATATCGAAGGTGAACTGATTGACAAAATGCAGGAAGTGGGTTTCAGTTATGACGGTATTGTACTGAATGCCGGGGCATATACGCATACCAGCGTGGCTCTGCAGGATTGCATACGCAGTCTGAAAAGTCCCGTTGTCGAAGTGCATATTTCAAATGTGCATAAACGAGAAGAGTTCCGCCACAAATCAATGATTTCCTGTGCATGTCTTGGAGTGATTTGTGGATTTGGGCTCGATTCTTACCGTTTGGCTATCGAAGGTATCATCTCTAATGCGACCAGTAATAACAGATGACGGAATCTGAACAGCTCGACAATTATATCCTTCAGCATATAGATGCGGAAGGGGATTATCTATACAGACTTTATCGTGCCACCAATATCCATCTTCTTCGTGGAAGGATGGCCAGTGGACATCTCCAAGGCAGATTGCTCAAGATGCTTGTAGAGATGATTCGTCCACAGAACATCCTTGAAGTGGGAACTTTCAGCGGCTACAGCGCTATCTGCATGGCAGAAGGGTTACCGGAGGGAGGAAAAGTGTATACATACGAGATCAATGACGAGCAAGAAGATTTCACCCGTCCATGGATAGAAGGGTCACCGGTGGCAGATAAGATAGAATTTATCATCGGTGATGCGATAAC
>Ga0208938_1001375_pt1 | contig 14306 bp, 10 predicted proteins | sample AD_UKC125_MetaG_FD_184434 | JGI IMG/M metagenome (GOLD analysis project Ga0208938, IMG submission 184434) | Active sludge microbial communities of municipal wastewater-treating anaerobic digesters from USA - AD_UKC125_MetaG (SPAdes) (version 2) | ecosystem: Engineered > Bioreactor > Anaerobic >...
CCACCGGGTCCTCGGCGCCGGAGAACAGGTAGATCGGCAGACCTTGCGGGATCCGCGCGACCTGGCTGTCGGCGTTGATCAACGCGATGCCGCTGAGCAGGTCCTGGAACATGCCTGCCGTGCAGACGAATCCACACCAAGGGTCGGCGATGTAGGCGTCCACTTCGGCGGGGTCACGGGACAGCCACTCGAACGGCGTGCGCGCGGGCTCGAAGGGCTTGTTGAAGTTACCGAAAGACAGTTTGTCGAGCAGCGGGCTCGCCGTGCCCTTGCCACGGACCTTGGCCTCGACGAGCGCCACGACCTGACCGACCTTGCCGAGCATCCCCGGGTCACCGCCGGTGCCCGAGAGGATCAGCCCGTCAAGCTCCGCCCCGTGGCGGATGGCGTAGGTCCGGCTGAGCATCGAGCCCATGCTGTGACCGAAGAGGAAGATCGGCAGGCCCGGCTGCTCCTCGCGGATGGTGCGGGTCACGGCATACATGTCCTCGACCACCGTCGACCACCCGTCGTGCTCCGCGAAGAACCCCGCCCGCTTGAGGACGCCGGCGGTCTGCCCGTGGCCGCGGTGGTCCTGGGCGTAGACGGCATACCCGGCAGCGGTGAGCACCTCGGCGAACCGGGCGTAGCGCGCGGAGTGCTCAGCCATGCCGTGGGCGATCTGGACAACCGCCTTGGGCGCGGCGCCCGCGTCAGGCAACCAGCGGAAGACGTGCAGCGGCGTCCCGTCGGTGGCCGTGACGGTGAACGTGGTGGTCTGCATGGATGCCTCCAGTGCTGGGCTGAGCCGGCGTGCCGAACGAGCAGGTCCAGCCTCCCACGACCCAGGTCAGGCGCGTAGCTTCAGCAGGGTCGACACGGGGATCGCGGTGGTGGCCTTGACGACTCGCGAGCTTGCCGCCGAGTCGTGCCAGCCCCGGTGATAGCCGCTCTTGTCGAAGAAGACCGAGAGGTAGCCGAGATAGCACGGCGCCCCCATCATCCCCAGGACCAGCCACCGCGCAAAGGCCATGCCGACCCCGATCGGCCCTCCGGTGCGGACGTCTTGCACCTCGATGCGCATGGCGTTCTTGCCGATCGTGCGGCCGTGGCGGCCGATCGGAACGGTGGCGTAGGCGATCACTGCGGCCATGAACGCCAGCGCAAGAACGTTGCTGATGATCTGGCCGAAGCCCCGCCTCGTGTCCAGCAGCACGATGACCAGACCGAAAGGCAGCATGGCTGCGGAGAGGACCAGACCGTCCAGGAGGTTGGCGAGGAAACGTTCGCCGATCGTCGCGGGGGTGGGTGCGGCAGCCGAGTCGCCCTCGGAGAAGCTCGGGCCCAGCACAGGTTGGGAAGGCGCCGCGGCGGTCGCGGAACCCAGCTCCGCCGGCTCCGGCAGGTGTGCGACGGCATCCGCGGTCAGGTATGCCGTGTCGCCGACGGCCGCGCCCCATCCACCGTTGCCGTTGGCCAGGTCGCCCACTGGCGGCACGACGATGTCGCCGCCACTGCTCAGGCCAGCTGGCGGCACACCTCCGCGGGCCAGTTCCGCCTGCAGGGCCGCCCGATTGACGGTGCGCTCCATTGCCGGGGGTTCCGCGGGCACGTTCAGTGAGCCCGCTGCATGGCCGGTGGTGGCCGGCGGACCGGGCGAGCCGACCGGGGTGCCCACTGGCGCGGCCTCGGCGCCAGTTAGAGCTCCGCAGCGAGGACAGGTGGGCACGTCGTACGCGGCCTGGTAGCCACACAGCTTGCAGGTCATCGTTGGTTGCTTTCCGGCAAGTCAGTGAGAAGTGAGGAGTGGGGCGATGTAGTCGGCGATAAGCCTCTCGGCGCCCAGTCTGTCGGTGACCTCGCGGGTGCCGCGACCAACCGTCGTGGAGTACCAGGTGTCGCCCGCGCGCTCGACGACAACAGCTGGCGCTCCTCCAGGCGCGGTGAGGCCGATCGCTGCCGGATCGGATGCATCGAGCATCCCCATCGTGAGGGCGACAAACTGATCGGCCGCGGGACCCTCGGGGACGACCGGATGAACCCCTACTGCGCCAAGTGAGTGCCCGAGAACGAGGAGCCCCGAACCCGACGGCCCGCGCGAGCGGAACGAGCCACCTCCGGTGCCGGTATCACCGCTGTAAACGAAGCTTGCCCACTGGCCCCCCTCAGTGAGCAGTGCACAAGCCTGGGCCACCGTGTCCTTGAGTTCTAGAGATCCTTCCGGCCCCCATCTGGCCAACTCCCGGACCAGTAGCGACGCCTGACCGGCAAAACGCACATCATCCACGGCCGCGCCCTCAGAAAGACCCAAGGACGCGCGGACCGCGGGCCACCCCGCATCCCCCTGCATGAGGTACTCCAACTCCGCGAACGTCAGCAGTTCGACGTCGTCCATGACACTTCTCTCTTCCTCGCGTGAAAACCGACGGCAGGTCTAGTGAAATAGCCCTATGGCCAGTTTGCCGACATCCCAGACGGCCTTCGCAACCGCGACGGGCGGGAAGAACGCGCCAGCAACGTTGACGGCGCCCTCCAGGGCCTTTCCCACGCGGGCACCGGTCGTCAGGTTTGGGTTGGAGATGGCGTCAAGGATCTCTCCGCCCCCAACGATGGCGCCGCCGATCGGCGACTTCTTGAAGGCCAATTGAGCAAGTGAGCCTGCGACCTGCGTATAGTCCGAAACGGTGCCACGACCCGAGACAATCGTCGTGATACCGCTCAAGCCGCCAATCACTGGCCCAGCCTTGCTGAAGAAGGGGCTCTTTCCAACAGCAGTGTCGCTCGTCTTGCTGAACGTCTTGAACGCCTTCCAACCATCGTGCAGATCCGTGGTGTTGGCGAATTTCCTCAGTTGCTTTCCCAGGAGCTTGTCAGCGGCTGCGACCGTTCCGGGGAACGCAACGAACGAGCCGAGTCGCCCGATCATCTCAAGGCCGGCACTCGTGCCACCGGCGAGGTCACCGAACCCGTCTAGACGGCTCTGAAGCTTGTCTTGCTGATCGATTCGCGAGCCTTGCGGGCCTCGGCTGGCCAGTGCGGCGCCCATGCTTGAGCCAACCTGCCCACTAGCACGACGCTGTTCTTCGGCGTTGTTCACTGCAGCCCGGCCAAGACCCACGACCGACTGTGCCGCGTGGAGTGCTTGGGCCCGCTGCAGACTGTTCCACTGGTGCGCGAAATCCGTCGACACGGGCCCGTGCCAGCTCTGGACGATCTGACGAACCAGAACGTCGACCTGCCCACTCATCCGGTTGAGCTCAGCACCGACCCTTTGCAGGTCCGCGCCGATCCGCTGAACGACATCCGGGTCCATCCCCTGATATGTCACCGCACACCCCGCCCCTTCACGCTGTTGGGGTGGGCGCCAGTCTCGCACGCCCACCCCGACGAGATCGTCAGTGACCCGAGACCTGGCGCTGCTCCGACGCGTTGTTGATCGCCGAAGTCCCGAGCCCGTCGATCGCGTGCTGGAGCTTCGTCAGGTTGGGCTTGTGCTCACCCGTCCACCACTGGTGGAAGTCCTGTGAGTCCTTGCCATCCCAACTGGACACCGCCTGGTTCACCAAGTTCTCGATCTGCGAAATCACGCTCTGAATCTGCTGCGCCTGACTCTTGAGCTGACGCCCCAGACCCTCGACGACATCGACATCCATTCCCAAACGGGCCATCTGAGTTTTCCTTTCAGTGTGTTCCGGTGCCCTCTGAATGATCCACCGGCCTTGCACTTGAGCCTATGTAGCTGTTGAACTGCTGTCGATGGGGAGAACTCCCCCGCCCCGGCAGAACGTCAGTGACCCGAGACCTGGCGCTGCTCCGACGCGTTGTTGATCGCCGACGTCCCGAGCCCGTCGATCGCGTGCTGGAGCTTCGTCAGGTTGGGCTTGTGCTCACCCGTCCACCACTGGTGGAAGTCCTGTGAGTCCTTGCCATCCCAACTGGACACCGCCTGGTTCACCAAGTTCTCGATCTGCGAAATCACGCTCTGAATCTGCTGCGCCTGACTCTTGAGCTGACGCCCCAGACCCTCGACGACATCGACATCCATTCCCAAACGGGCCATCTGAGTTTTCCTTTCAGTATGAACCGGCGCTCTCCATGAATCACCGGGATAAATATGTCCTGCACGCGTGCGATGTCCGCTCCGTGGCGGAGTTGGTCAGGCGCCGCCCCGACGCCTAGATCTTGGGCCTCAGGTAGCCCAAGAGAGTGGATTCACCGAAGCGGTGCGTCACTTCCTTCGGCAATGCACCTGCCGAACCGGACGAGGCCCGCGCATCTGTGTTCTGCTCCAACACCGTGTACCCGGAGTCCGTGGTGCCGGTCACGACGCCGACATGCCCATACGTGCCGTTCCCCCAGACGACGACGTCGCCTGCGGCCGGTCGTTCGGACCCCGGGACGCGGTCGTACCGGGCAGCCGCACCGTTCGTGGCGTAGTCGTTGTAGAGGTCCTTGGCTCCCCCCGTCGTGGCTGCGTGAACATCCCGGCCCCCGACGATGTCGTGGTTGTACTGCGCGAACACGTCGAAGCACTGGTTCCCGTAGGCGTGGTCGTAGTCGAGGTACTTCCCCGCCCACTTGGCGGCGAAGTCCTTGGCAGCGATGGCGGCGCCTCCCGTCCCAGCGGGTGCTGCGCCAGGCACTGCGTCGGGGGCCGCGTGGTTCCCGCCCGGGCTCGGTGACGGCGTGGCCAGCCCTGGAGTCGACGGGCTGGCAGCTCCGCCGTTTGAGTGACCCGACACCGATCCACCGGAGGTGCCCCGCTGCTCTTGAGCGTTATTGAGCGCCGACGTGCCCAGCCCGTCAATCATCTGTTGGAGGGAGACCAGCTTCGGTTTATGCTCGCCGAGCCACCACTGCCGGAAATCCTGCGAGTCCTTTCCGTCCCAGGCCGTGGAGGCTTGATTCACGAGACTCTCGATCTGCGTGACCACGCCCTGAAGTTGGTGCGCCTGGCCTTTCAATTGCCGGCCCAGCCCCTCCACGACATCGACGTCCATGCCCAAACGAGTCATGCGCGGAAACTCCCTTCTTCATCATTCAATTCAACGCCCATCGTCGAACTCTTCTGTCGACGATAGGTGAGTTCTGTAGCGTCGTCCATGGGCAGAACTCCCCTTTCGCTGCTCATCGTTCCGGGACCGCTATTTGGACGAGGTAAGCGCGACCTTTGTCGGCGACGTAGCCACGGCCTTCGACGAAATCCGCACGCGTGACGCGCGGAAAGGACGTTTTGAACCACGTCGAACCGTCACCCTGATCAGGCTGAAGCGCAATGCCCCGTCGTGACACCCGCAGCGCTCCCCAAAGCCCCATGGGCGACGGGATCGATCCGGACTCGGCCTCGGACACGACCAACCCACCGCTCCTCAGAACTGCTTTCACCGCTGCTTCCAGATCCATGTCCGCCATGGACCCGGCCAGCTCGCCGGCCGACTCAACGAAAACGGCCATGGGGCTGGGCGGAGGCGACACGGCATACCCCCTAGCCCACTCTCCGGCCTCGTCGATGCCGACCACCGTTTGAGCCCACGGAACGGCCGGGAGGAGTTCGCTGCGGCGGTCCGAGAGCAGGACCAAGCGAGCATCGGGGCGCGCTGAGCGCACCGCTTGAGCCAGCGTGATCATGGCGGTCGTTCGTCCGCTGCCAGGGGGACCAACGATGGTGAACGTCCCCTGACTGTCCGTGGTGTACGGGGCCAGGGACTCCGACTCCATCCCGAGGACCAACCGACCCGGGACCACGGGAAGGTCCGCCAGATCGACCTTCTCGGCGAGAGCCAACACTGCCGGGGCTGGGCGGACTCCCGCTCGAACCATGCTGCTCGCGAAGCGCCGCAGATTCAGAGCTTGGCCCTGGGCGTCGCTCGACTCACCGAGGACCGCAACCTGGACCTCACGGCCGTCATAGATCCCACGCCCCTGGGGCGCATCCGAACCGAGGATGTCCGAGGGGACGTCGAGCATCCCGTAGTCATCCACCGCTGCCATGCGCAACACGATTCGACGTTGGATCGCCGACGCGAGGGCCGGGGGCACCCCCGCTCGCTGATCCGACGTGATCACGACGTGCACGCCGACCGGTCGGCCGTCGGCCGCGATGCTGAGGAAGGTGTCGAACCACTTCACCCGATCGCCCGCCTCGTAGGCGGAGCGGAACGACGGGATGGCGTCAACCAAGAGAAGGATGCGCGGCTCGTCCGCGGCATTCGCGATGCGCCGGTATGCCGTGATGGTCGAGGCATCGACCTTCGAGTAGCGCAGGGCACGCTCATCGATCGTCGCCCGGAGCCATCGCAGCAGCCGCACCACCCGTTCGTGGTCGTGGCCCGCGACGATGCTCCCCACGTGCGGAAGATCATCGAGCATCGCCAAGCCACGAGACGAGAAGTCAAGCCCGTAGACATGGCATGGCCCGCCGTGGATGGTCATGCCCGCGGCGACGGCGAGCGAGCGCAGCAGCGTGCTCTTGCCCGACCCACCCGCGCCGTAAACCGCCAGGTTGCCTTCCTTATCGGGGTGGAACGCGACCGGCACCTGGGCTTGCGCCTCAGGCTCGTCCAGAAGGCCGAAGACCAGTGCGTCGTCACTCCGGTCATTGGGCACCTGGGCGCGATCGGCAAGGTTGTAGTGCCGCTTCAACTCGGGCAACCACGGCTGGCGCGGAGCGGGCAACTCCGCGAGGTCATGGGCCTGCCGGATCGACGACACGACCCGGATGATGTCCTGCTCCACCGGCTCGTTCTCGGTCGGCCGGTCCGCCTCGTCCACCTCCCAGGCCCGTGCGGCTCCGAAGGTCAGCTCCGCGACATCGATCTGCGGAGCGGGAGGCGTTTCCCCCGTTCGCGCACCGGCGTATGCCGTCTGGAAGGAAACCAGGCGGCCTGGCCCGGTCTTGGAGACTGCTCGACCAGGCAGGTTTGGGTCGAAGAACGCGGCGTCTGTTGAGCCGAGGACGTCGCGCGAGTCGTCTTCGTCAGCCACCCGCAATGCCAGACGGAGGTTGGTGTTGGCCCGCAGCTTGCCCGTGATGACACCCGCAGGCTGCTGCGTGGCAAGGATGAGGTGCAGGCCAAGCGATCGCCCGCGTTGGGCCACGTTGACCATGCCCTCAACAAACTCGGGCACCTCGGAGACGAGAGCGGCGAACTCATCGACGACGATGACCAGGCTCGGCGGCGCACCGACAACACCCTTCTTCTCCAACGACACGAGGTCTTTGGCTTCGTGGGTCTCCAGGACGCGCTCCCGATAGCGCAGTTCCGCCCCCAACGAGGTCAGCGCACGCCTCACGAGGTGGGTATTGAGGTCGGTCACCAAGCCAACGGTGTGCGGTAGTTCCTCGCACTCGGCAAACGCCGCACCGCCCTTGTAGTCCACCAGGAGGAAGGTCAGCCGCTCAGGGCTATGGCTGGCGGCCATGGCGAGGATCCACGCTTGAAGCAATTCGCTCTTCCCCGAACCGGTCGTGCCACCGACGAGCGCGTGCGGCCCGTCAGAGCGCAGGTCGAGTGCATGCGACCCACCAGCTGACTGACCGACGACCGCCCGCAGGGTGCCCGCCTTGCGGATCCGGCGAATGATGCCGCGCTCGTCTCGCGGCGCGCGGGGCCCAGACAGGATCGACTGGTTCTCGCCCCAGCGTTCGATCACGGCCTCGGCATCCGTCGCGAGTGCGCGCCCGGCCAGATCGAGGAAGGCGACCGAACGCGGCAGATCGGACGCGTCATCGACAGGAGCACCGATGTCCGTCACCGGCGAAAGGCGGCGCGCCAGCGCTAGGGCTGCGTCCGCGTCCAGGGGTTCCACGAGGACCGGCGCCACGAGGTCGCCAGACTTCACGTAGCCCACCCGCGAGCTTCCCGAGCCATCGACGGCCACGTAGGTGCGACACGCAGCCGGGAGCTGAGTCACGTCTGGGCTCACCCAGAGGACCACTACTCCACGGCGCCAACCGGATTCGGCAATGCTCACCAGCCGACCGAAATCCGCCGGGGCGTCGCCTTCGATGATGAGCAGGATCGTCGGCGTTGCCGGCCGGTCGTCTGAGTCCTCGCGGCTCGCGATGACCTCTTCGATCTCGGACAGAAGTTGCGCGACCGACGCCGAGGCCGACGCCAGGTGGCCGACGCTCAGCGGACTGTGCGCCGACGAGGTGTGTGGGAGCCACTTGAGCCAGTCCCATTCCCTGGCGGCCCGGCCCGAACCGACCGACGCGATGACCAACTCGGCTGGGGAGTGCAATGACGCCAACTGGGCCACCAGCGCCCGGGCCACCCCGAGTGCGGCACTGCGCGGCCCGGCCACTCCGAGCGCGCCCGATGCCAGCGGGGAGCCGACGACGGGCACACCCTTGACGGTGGCCAAGTGGCTCACCTTCTCCTTCAGCTCCCCGAACACGTCCCGCGGCGCACGGCGTCCGTCGGGAAGCACGACCACGCTGCGAGAGGGCTGCTCCCCCAGGCCCAGGCGCACCTCGCAATGGCCCGCTTCACCCGGTCGACGACACCACAACAGCGGCGACAGGTCACGCACCGCACCGAGAACGTCGCCGGTCGACGGATGCTCGCGCAGGCGAGCGGCCACCTCGTGACCGCCCATTGTCTGTGCGTCGGTCACCAACGACGACACGTCCCCCCAGAACTCCGCAAGGGCCTTCTTGTATGCCGCCCTCCCGGACCAGCGCTGCTCGACGAACGAGCCGATCATCATGAGCGGGGACAGCGCTATGAAGGCCATCGACATGAGGTTCTGCGTGATGAGCCACATGCCGGCGCCCATGATGACGGGCGCCAGCAGGGCGATCAGCGGGAAGCGTTGATGCGCCGGGCGTTCTGGGAGGTCAGGGACCTCGAACTTCTCGCCCCCGAAGAGCGGCTCGACGATCGGGCTACGGATGAACGCTGTGGTTGCCACGGCGTGGGCAGCCTGCTCAGGTCGGGCACCGGCGTTGAGCCGGACGGTGAACGTGGTGTCGCCGACGGTGGCCTGGTCCCCGGGCGTCAACAAGGCACGCGGCACGGGGGCATTCCCCATGAGAACCCCATTGGCCGAGCCCAGATCCACGATCTCGATGACCTCCGAGACGTTGACCCGTGCGTGGCGACGCGAGGCCAGCGGGTCGGCGAGGCGCACCTCGCACCCCCGCTCGCGTCCCACGAGGTTGGTTCCCGAGTGCAGCGGGAACTCCCGGCCGGCATCAGGTCCCGCCACAACCACGAGGGTGGCGGCCGCGGCCTTCCCTGCGTCGGCGAAGCGCTCGCTCTCACGAACCAGGGCCACCGCAGAACCGGAGTGGATTCCGCTCTCGCTGAGCGGCATCACTCCATCGAAGACCTGGCGTGTGGATCCGACCAACGCGAGGGTCAGCCCCCCAGCCTCCCTTCTGCCCGACCCCGAGGACCGCCGATCAGGGTCAGCGGCCGCCAGGTAATTCGCCAGCCCACCGACGGTTGTCCCGACGTCGCACGTCACGAGCAAGTCGGCAGGTTCCCGATTGGCTCGGTGGAGCGTGAGCTTGACCTTCATGCAGCGGCCTTTCGCAGCTGACGCGACCCGAGCAGGGAGCGCAGGCTCACGGCCGCTCGCCAGCGCTGCCAACGGGAATACGAGGACGCCATGGCCTTCCGCGCCTCGTCGACGCGCGACCAGTAGTCCGAAACCTCAGCCTCGGAGGGCTCGCCCGGGCCGAAGACACCGGCGTCTGCCGCGTCGGCCAGTTCCCGGACTCCCAGCGCAGACAGTCCAACCCCTTGTTCCCGCCGGGTGGCAACCGCAGGAACGGGAGTTCCAAGATCTGCGGCGCGGTCGACGATCTCCCGCCACCCGCCCGCCAGGCGAGCCGTGGGCGCGCCTTGCGAGCGACGGCGACGCCGACGGACGGCCTTGGCCAGCACGATCACCGCGCAGATGGCGAGCACACCGGCCAACGGGGGGCCAGCAATCCGGGCTGTCGCCAGGAGCCAGGCCGGCACCACGCGCTCTGGGTCCGCAGGGGAGTCGATGAGGCCCTCGGCGCCGGCGTCGGCCGTTCCGAGCGCGTCCGCCGAACCCGGAGGTCGCGACGCAGGCGGGGGAGGCACGACCTTGGTGTCGAGGTTCTCCGCTGCAGGGGGCTCCTGCTGGTCAGGTTTCTTCGTCCGGTCCGGCATGAAGACTGTCTCGGGCACGCCCACCCACGAGCCATCCGAGGAGAGGACCTCCACCCAGACGTGAACGTCCTGCCCCCGCACCGCGCCGCCGTCAGGCACGCTCGCTCCGATGACAAGTCGAGCCGGAACACCCAATTGGTTGGCGACGAGCGCGAACACGGCGGCATACTGCTCGTCGTTGCCGACCGGCTGCTTGACGTTCGCGAAGGTCAGCAGCCGACCGACGCCGTGACCCGGAAGGTATTGCGCCTCAGCCGCACTTGTGCCGTCACTGTAGGCTCCGTTGAGCTTGAGGTGTTTAGCGACACTCATCAGTTGCGCCCACGGATCCCCTTGTCCCCCACTCCATTTAGTGGCTTGAGGCGCGAGGAAGGCGAACGAGGACGCGTCCATGAGAACACCGCTCCCGGGGATGAGCGAGCCGTCGTTCCTCACCGCGCTCACTCCCCCAGACAGCTGGACCACATCACCGGCGCGCAGGCGATCCGGCACGATTCCCTGCCCAAGAGCCAGGTTGTAACGCAATGAGGCAGCGTGCCCTGCCGCCGTCCCGCCCGAGAACTCCACTCTGGTCGCCGGACCAGCGGACGGAAGCCAGACGTTGAGGTCACTGACCGCGGCGTATGCCGCCTCAACAGTCACGGTGTAAGTCGTCGGCTCGGCGACAGCAGGTTGCTCGATTGCCGTACCAACCCGCTGATACGTGTCCGGGCGGGTCGAGTCTGCGGAGGAGTTTCCCGCCGCCCACGCGGTTCCACTGTAGGCGTCGAGTGTCGCGAAGCGCAGCCGCGTCCCTGCAGGGAGCCCGCTCACCGACAGCAACGTCTGATCCCACAGCAGCTTGGCGCCCTCGGTGTACTTGCGGAAACCGGCCACCGGGCTGGGATAGCTGCTGGGGTCGAACGGCGGCTCGACATACGCCCGCAAGACGACCCGCTCGCGCGGACTCGTGCCAGCCAACGCAGGGGCCAGCACGGCCGCGGCGGCCGCGGCGACCGAGACAAGGGCAGCGCCGGTGATGACTCGGGCGCGGCGCCCGGCCGACTCAGACCCCCCGACGGTGACAAGGGACAGCCGGCGCGACCGCACGACGACCCATCCGGCGGCGAGGACGGCCGTTCCGATACCGATCGGCAGGGCTGCTGCCGGGGTTCGCGTGCCCAGAAGGATGACGACGCCGGAAACGGCCAACGGAGTCAGCAGGGCGACCCACGGCAGCCGAGTTCGCCGCGCAACGGTAAATCCCACAGTCCCACCGAGCAGGCCCAGGAGGTAGGGAAGGACGACCAGTTGGCCGGTGCCGTCGACCGGCGGCAACGTCGTCAGCAGGTCCTTCCACCCACCGATCGCCACCGACGACAGACCGGACAGAGACGAGCCGGTCGGAACCACCCCGCCGAGCAATCGCTCCCGGGCACCGACGAAGCCGCCGACAAGGAAATAGGCCGCGATGACCAAGCCGGCGATGACGACGATCGGTTGACGCAACACATTCGCGACGTGCGACAGCCCAACCCCGAGCAGGATTCCGAGGACGCCTGCGGCGAGGTACACGGGCGTGTCGAAGGTCGTCCGGAACCCAATGAGAGCCAGGACGAGCATGCCCACCAAGAAGCCCGCGTCGACGAGATCGGGCTGGGTGGGGGCCAGCGCCTTCATTCGGGTCGACGTGGTCGCCCACACACTCGGGCGGGATGCGCCGATGACGGTCATCGCGACCGACCTCCTGCCAGGATGATCGGCAGCTCGGCCAGTCGGCCGAGCGTGAGGATCGTGATCGAGCCGAGGCTCGCCATCCCTGCGGTCGCGCCCTCCTCCACTTGGAGGGCGATGACGTTCACCTGGGGCGGGAAGTGGCTTGCGGCATGTCGTATGCCGCCCAGCTCACCGAGCGAGCCCGTGGCCATGACGACGACCGAGACATCCGGCGACAACTTGGCCAGCTCGCGCGCCGAGTCCGCCAGGGTCACTCCGTCCAGCTCGGCCCGTGAGAAGACATCCAGCGCCATCGGCGGGTCGGGATCGACGACCGCGAACCGTCCCGCCGCGACGCTGAGATCCATCTGGTCGCGCACGGCGCGGACAGCGACCGACGCGCCGGCCGAGACGGCCAGCTCGAAGTCGTCGGCCGCGGCATACGCCATGCGGTCGCAGTCGACGATGACCGCGATGTGTGAGCGCCGGGTGTCGAGGAACTGGCGAACGAGGAAAGGGCTGCCGGTCGGGCGTCCGGCGAGCTTGGCTGAGGACCGCCAGTGGATGTAGCGACGATCATCGCCGGGAGCGTATTCGCGCAGGGTGTGGAAGGCGAGGTCAGTCATGGAGACGTCGTTGGTGGAGTGGCCTTCCAGATCGCGCAGGAGGCCTGAGCCGACCGGCTCGACCGGCACGGTTTTGGGATGCACAAACAGCTCGATCGGCTCGGTCCAGGTCACGCGGCGTGACACCAACCCGAACGGGTCGCCGCGGCCGGTGCTCAGCGGACCGACGGTGATGACACCGCGGCGATGGGTGGGGATGATGACCGGCTCGTCGTAACGATCGCCGGCCGAGAGCGTCGGGAGGTGGAATCGCGCCGAGTTCTGGCCGACCGGCAGGTCTAGGTCGAGCGGCAACACGGGCCGACCCCCGTCGTTGACAACGCTGACGCGTGCCGCTGCCCCACTGCCGACGATCACCCGCTGCGGGTGCAGGTCGAGGGCGACGTTGAGCTTCATCCGCCCGAGCGTGAGCAACCCGGACAACACGACGAGAAGGAGTCCGAAGGCAGCCAGGTAGCGGGGCTCGGCCCAACCCAGCGCCCACCCGACCAGCCAGGCCAAAGCGCTGATGACCAGCACGGTCCAGCCGATCGGTGTGATCGAGCGCAGCACGGCGACGACCGGAGCGGAGACCGGCGCGACCTTGGGCGCGACGGCGTCCCACACGTCGGCCAACCAGACGTGCGCCTTGTCCAAGCGCGCGGTCAGCCCATCGAGGCGTATCCCGCGCAGCCTCCTCGTCTCGGGCCGCGGCATACGCCCCGCCTCGCGGTTCGCGCGATGAGTTCCCTTGCGTGCCATGCCGGCTCGTGCCTTCCGTTCAGACGCGTTCGGTGGGCGCAGCCACCTCAGCCAACAGATCGTCGATGATTCGCTCGACCGAGACACCGGTGAACAGGGCTTCGGGCTCGAGGATGAGCCGGTGCCCCATGATCGGCAGGGCGAGGTCCTTGATGTCGTCCGGGAGGACGAAGGTGCGGCCCTGGCTGATCGCCCAGGTCTTGGCGCATCGCACGAAGGCCAGGCAACCGCGGACCGACAGACCCAGACGGACGTGTGTATGCCGCCGCGACTCCTCGGCGAGGTGGCTGATGTAGGCGAGGATCGCCGGGTCGACGTGGACCGCGTTGGCGAGCGTCGACATCTGGGCGACCGCGTTGGCCGAGATGACCGGAGTCACCGTGGCGCTGCGGTCGCGGGTCGCGGCCTGGGCGAGCAACTCAACGGTGACCGCGTGATCGGGGTAGCCGATGCTCGTCTTCATGAGGAACCGGTCGAGCTGCGCCTCGGGCAGTCGGTAGGTGCCGGCCTGTTCGATGGGGTTCTGGGTGGCGATGACCATGAAGGGCCGGCCGACGCTGTGCGGCACCCCGTCGACGGTGACCCGGCCCTCCTCCATGACCTCCAGGAGCGCCGATTGGGTCTTGGGCGAGGCTCGGTTGATCTCGTCCGCGAGAACGATCGTCGCGAAGATCGGTCCGCTCTTGAACTCGAAGGTTTGCCGCTGTTGGTCGTAGATCGTCACACCCGTGACGTCGCTGGGCAGCAGGTCAGGAGTGAACTGGATCCGGCTGTGACTGCCCTGGACCGTGTTGGCCAAGGCGCGCGCCAGCTGGGTCTTGCCGGTGCCCGGGTTGTCCTCGAGGAGCAGATGTCCCTCGGACAACAGACAGGTGAGGGCGAGTCGGACCGGGCGGTCCTTGCCACGCACGGCCACCTCGACGTTGCCGACCAACTGGTCGAACGTCGTGGCAAACCACGCGGCCTGTTCAGCAGAAATGGTCATCTGATTCCCTTCTTGAAATTTCCGCACTCGCGGTCACCAGGCCACGTGGGGAGAATCCACTCCCCCGCAATTCACCCACACCTCGCCCGGATAACCGGTCCAGCTTAGGGTGCTTCCGCTGAAATCGCC
>Ga0208938_1001378_pt1 | contig 14285 bp, 17 predicted proteins | sample AD_UKC125_MetaG_FD_184434 | JGI IMG/M metagenome (GOLD analysis project Ga0208938, IMG submission 184434) | Active sludge microbial communities of municipal wastewater-treating anaerobic digesters from USA - AD_UKC125_MetaG (SPAdes) (version 2) | ecosystem: Engineered > Bioreactor > Anaerobic >...
AGGCGTTACCCTCTCATTCCTATCTTTGAATATATAGTTCTACTTGTTTAATTTAACAAGTGGTACCGTCCTCTCTTCCGAGTTTAGGCACAACGTAACGCACAATGGCTACCCCATATACGATTTACTCCTTTTCTAGTGGAATTAGCTCATTCCATCGTGGAAGATGAAAAAAATCCTCTATTAAAGGCATGGAATATATATAACTACATTACTAGAAATGTACAATATTCCTATGTTAGACAATATGCATCTATAGTAAATATCCCTGAATATGCGGCTTATAATCTAAAAGGGGATTGTGGCATACAAGCAATGCTCTTTATCACCTTATGCAGAATAGTAGGTATCCCAGCTCGTTGGCAATCAGGACTAGTGGTAAATCCCTATTCTATTGGTTCCCATGACTGGGCAGAGTTCTATATAGAACCTTATGGTTGGTTATTTGCCGATCCATCCTTTGGTGGAGGTGCTTTGAGGCGAGGAAATAAAAAGAGATGGAAATTCTATTTTGGAAATGTTGACCCCTTTAGAATGGTAGCCAATTCTGAATTTCAATATGATTTTTATCCTGAAAAGAAATTCTTAAGACAAGATCCATGTGATAATCAAACTGGAGAAATGGAATATTTAGATAGACCAATTTTTCAAAATGAATATGAAGTAATACAGAAAATAATTGAAGTTAAAAAAATATAATGGTACAGTGGAAACGGTAGTGGGACAGTGGGATCAGTTCTCCCTGTCCCAAAATTATATATCCCTCCAATCTATATACTCATTTAATATATCTACAAATTTAATAAAATATTCCTTTTCCAATTGAGTGAATCTATTTTTCTCTGGACTATCTAGATCTAATACTCCATATACCTTATCCCCTTTAATAATAGGTATTACTAATTCCGAATTAGATGCTGAATCACAAGCAATATGTCCTGGGAATTGATGGACATCAGGCACTAGCTGGACTTTTTTTGTTTTAGCTGCAGTACCACATACTCCTTTTCCCACATCTATTCTATTACAAGCAGGAAGACCTTGGAAGGGTCCTAATACTAACTGTTCTCCTCGTAATATATAAAAACCTGCCCAATTGAGCCTATCTACACAGGCCATGATTATACCAGTTGCATTGGATATATTAGCAAGGGAATCCTTTTCTGAACTCAATTGGGATTTTAATAATATATTCATATACTTTAATCTTTCCTCTTCTGTCATATTTTTTATCGGATCTAATTTAAACATAATAATCCTCCTAATCTACTAGTATTTTTATTTTCTTAGCTGTTCCTTGTACAGGATAGGATTCTTCAACAGCTCCATCAAATATTACTTCTACCGCAAGCCCTTCTTCTAATTCTTCAACTGTTACCTTTTCATCTCCTCTATATATTCCTGTATTGTTGTTTATTTTAACACTAGCACTCTCGTACATAGTATCATCTTCTACTGGTCCCTCTACTAATATGCTTTGTACCATCATCTCTTCCTCGTCAGTGTAGATTTCCTTAATCTCTCCTCTTATGCCAATAGTTTCCGTCTCTTCCTTGCTACAAGCAGTAATAGATAATATCATGGAAATTATTAATAATAGTGAAAATAATTTTTTCATGGTGGCCCCCTTTTAAACAAAATATGTTAACTATATTTTAACAAATATTTAATTATTTAAGCAATCCCCTTTGAAATTTATTCCATCCAAATATACCCCCTGTATGGATAAATAATATGTTTTCATGTCTCTCAAAACTTCCTTTTTTTATCTCATTAAATAGTCCATACATGGCTTTACCAGTATATACTGGATCTAATATTATCCCTTCTGATTTTGCAAAATGATGGATGAATTGTATCTCTTCAGCTTGACTCAATGCATAACCTAATCCTTGATATCCATCTATTATATTAATTTCTTCTTTATCTATGACAATTTGTTTACCTGTATAAGTAGTAATTTCCTTTAATAAGTTCCCCACTACTTTTTGAAAATGTTCTTTATTATTACAAACATTAACACCATAAATCTTAGCAGGATTAGAATTTATATAATTTTCATAATAAAGTCCCCCATAGGTACCGCCAGAACCTACCGCAACAACTATTGCATCAAACTTTATCCCTAGTTCCTTCTCTTGTTCTAGTATCTCTTTCATGGCATTTACATAACCTAAAGAACCTATACCATTGGAAGCACCTTCAGGAATTATATATGCTTTATGCCCTTTTTTTGCTAGTTGCATTCTTATTTCATCCATTATTTTAGCCCTATTTTTATATTCCTCTGATGTTACAAATTTTATATTTGCACCAAGTAATTTATCTAAAAATAAATTGCCCTCTACTTCTTCATTTTCGTCTCCCCTTAATACAAGATAAGAGCCTAGACCTAATTTAGCTGCCACTGCAGCTGTAGCCCTAGCATGGTTAGATTGAATCCCGCCACAAGTAATTAGATAATCACAGTTGTTCTCTAAAGCTTCTCCTACAGAAAACTCCAATTTCCTTATCTTATTTCCTGATAATTCTATCCCTGTTTGATCATCTCTTTTTATATAGATATTTTTATCTAGCTCCTTGCTTAATCTATCCAACTTCTCTATTTTAGTAGGTAGATTAGCAAGTTTTATTCTTTTTACCATTTTATCACCTCTAATTCCTTTAATAATTCTATTTTACTATATTTATTCAATATTTCCTAATAGTTATTTTATTTTTCATAATTTATTAATAATCTACATATCATATGGGTATATATTTATATATAATTATAATAATAAGATAATTCTTGGGAGGGAATTATATGTTAAATAAAAATAAAGAGATTTATAATGATGATATAGGAATGGTCCTTTTGAAAACAGTAAACAATCCTGTAGAACTAAATTTTATAGAAAATTTACTCGATGAAAATAATATCCCATATATTCTTAAAGACCCAGCCAGCGGTGGCTATATGAGAATAGCAAGTGGTTTTTCCATCTATGGCACGGATATATTAGTAGAAGAATCCACGTATGAAAAAGCAAAAGCCCTTCTTGAGGAATTTCCCTGGGGAGAATAATGATTAATTATTACATAGTAAATAGGATTAAACCCGGTGATATATTGATTAGCCAGGACTATGGCCTGGCAGCTATGGGATTAGCAAAAAATGCTTATTGTATTAATCAAAACGGATTATTCATTACAGAGGATAATATTGGTGCAATATTGAACAGAAGACATATTCACCAAACCTTACGAAGAAAACAAAATATCTATACTAAGTTCAAAAAAAGAGATCCTCAAGCTGATGAGGATTTTGAAAAGAGCTTAAAAAAGCTTGTTTTATCTATATCTTGATTTAGCTTATACATCCTTTGGTGTATATCCTTTTTCTAACTTTGAGATAAACATTTCAAAACATTCTTGTGGAGTTACAGTTTCAATATCTTCTTTGTATTTAAGATATAAAGCTTTCCCTTCTCCATTATCCATAAGTCCTTAAACATATTCCTTTATACTTTTAACTCTTTATAATCGAAAATAACCTGTTCTCCATCATTTATAACTATACAAGGAAGCCCTACCTTTCCTGCCTTTTTTATTTCATCAAATTCCGGTCTATTATCCCTTATTTTTAAAAACTTCTTCAGGTATAACATATTTTCAGTAATGTCTAAATATAAGAACTTAATATTGTTGTTAGAAAGATACTCTTTCGCTGGCTCACAACCTGGTCAATGCTTACTGCCAAAAACAATTATTTTTTCCATTTACATCTCTCCTTCTAAGTAAATTATCTATATTTAATATATCATGGCCTTCCTAATTGGTAAATATATTAATAGTGAACTTTTAGAATAATACTTGTGATTTTATACTCACTATGGTAAAATTAATGTGAAAGTAATGTTTGGAGGTTGCTGATGAATATATTTCTTGCTAAATAAGAAAATTTTATTGAGACAAAAATACTACCATTATACTGCCCTAGTGTTTTTGTGTCTAATTTTAGCGGGAAATCTCTTTTGAATATATTGATATTATTAAAGGATGATTTTAATCATCTTTTTTCATACCTATTTTTGTGCTGCTAGGAGAGTTTTCTCCTAGCAGTTTTTTGTTGGAGGTGAAAACATGAACAGAATCCTTTGAAACCAAAAGCATATATTAAAAGGAGTGAAGTAAATTGGCATTAATAGATATTAAGGATTTAACTTTTACCCATGTTGGAGGCTTAAGTCCAATTTTTGATCATGTAGATTTACAGTTGGATACTGATTGGAAACTAGGATTAATTGGCCGCAATGGATATGGAAAATCTACTTTTTTGAAGCTTTTAATGGGGGAGTTTACCTATGATGGTAGTATTCATACTCCTGTTGACTTTGAGTATTTTCCATATCAGGTAAAAGATCTAGAAAATTTAACTATAGAAATTATCAAAGCTTTAAAAGGAGAATTTCCCCTATGGAGATTACAAAAGGAAATGAATTTATTGGAACTTAAAGAAGATATATTATATCGACCTTTTTCAACTTTAAGTCATGGAGAGCAGACTAAAATACTCCTGGCTACTATGTTTATTTCTTACAATCAATTTCTTCTAATCGATGAGCCTACCAACCATTTAGATGTTCATGGTAGGAAACTTGTAGCTGAGTATTTAGCTAATAAGAAAGGGTTTATAGTGGTGTCCCATGACAGAGAGTTTTTAAATATTTCTGTTGATCATATATTGGCTATTGAAAAAAATAAGATAGTGCTAACTAAAGGGAATTACGACACATGGCAGCACAACAAACATTTAGAAGATAGATTTGAATTGGAACGAAATGAAAAACTTAGAAAGGAAATACGAAGATTGAAGGAGTCTGCTAGGGAAAAAGCCCTATGGTCAGATAAAGTTGAGAAGACAAAGATTGGCCAAGGTCCTGTAGATCGAGGGTATATTGGACATATGGCTGCAAAGATGATGAAACGCTCTAAGAATATAGAAAAACGCTATGAAAAAGCTATTGAGGAGAAGCAAAAACTATTAAAAAATATTGAAGAAATTGAACCTTTGCAAATTACCTCTTTGGAGCATCATTCAGATACCCTTATAGAAGCAAGGGATTTCACATTATCTTATGATAAAGACCCAATATTTAAGCCCATATCTTTTGCTGTAAATCAAGGGGAATGCCTGGTCTTACAAGGTAAAAATGGCAGTGGGAAATCTAGTATTATTAAAGCTATCCTAGGTGAAAATATACAAACAAAGGGATATCTGTGGAAGACAAAAAATATGGTAATCTCCTATGTGCCACAACAATTTGATTTCTTAAAGGGTAGTCTATTTGAATTTATTGATGAATCCCATATTGATAAGACCCAATTCCTAACTATATTCCGAAAAATGGGTATTTCACGGGAACAATTTGAAATTCCCATGGAGAGATATAGTAGTGGTCAGAAGAAAAAGGTCCTTTTAGCAAAATCCCTTTGCGAAGAGGCCCATGTATATATTTGGGATGAGCCTTTGAATTATATCGATATCATCTCTAGAATCCAAATAGAAAATATGATATTAGAATACTCCCCTACCATGATCCTTATAGAGCATGACAGAAAATTTATCGATAAAGTTGCTACGGATATTGTTAAATTGCAGTAAACTTGGGACAGCAGGGACGGTTCTCCCTGTCCCACTTTTCCCCAATAAAAAAGGCTTCCAATAAAGTTTTTTTGCAAAAGGAAGCCTTTTTAATCATCATTTCACAATAAAGGATATCTTTACATTTAATCTATAATTGATTATTTTCCCCTTTTCAACAATGGCTTGCATATTACTTACATAGACGCTTTGAATATTTTCTATTGTTTTTGAGGCTTCTGAAACTGCCTCTTGGGCTGCAGCTTCCCAACCATTTGCTGATTCTGAAAGGAGTTCTATAACTTTAACAACTGCCATGCAAATCCTCCCATCTAGTTTTCATATAATATATATTCTCTCTGTTATTGTATCCAAATTATGTTTATATATTATATGAAAAATTAAATTTCAGAGATTGGATGGGACTTTTTATTCCCGATCGCAGAATACTTTCCAGCTTGTTCTACAGCCTTTTCATATATTTCTTCCGGATAATCAAGATATTCTAAAATTGCAATAGCATTTCTACTTACACAAGGGCCTTTCCTCAATATGTAGTCAAATATTATATCCTTACTTTTAATAGTTTCCTTAAAATGATAATTTTCATATCTATTGTTTACCAAGCTTATAAGCTCTAGATCATGTGTGGCTGCAATGACACAAGAATTATTATCTATCATATAATTCAATACTACACTGGCAGCACTAATTCTTTCAGCTGTATTAGTACCCCTAAATATTTCATCTAAAATACATAGTATGGGTTCACGGGAAGCAATAGAGTCAATTATCCTCTTTAATGCCTTAGCTTCAGCCATAAAATAGCTATCCCCTTCAACAATACTATCCGTAGTTCCAATTGAAGTAAATAGTCTAAAATAAGAGGAAGTATAGTCTTTAGCTAATACTATATTTAGAGTCTGAGCAAAGATTGAATTTATGCCTATAGTCCGTAAAAATGTAGATTTTCCTGATGCATTTGAACCTGTGATTAAAGCTCCTTTGTTGTTAAATTTAAAAGTATAGGGTACTGGATCTTCCAATAATGGATGATATATTTTATCTACTTCCAAATAGAATGTACAATTTTCCTTTCTAAGCTTAGGTTTGGTAAAATAGTCTAACCCTGATATATAAGAACTAACAGAGATATATGCATCTATTTCACCAATTATTGTATACATTTTCAAAAAATCCTCTTTATTTTCATTTAACTGTTTAACAACTTTATAAAATACTTTTGGTTCTCTTAAAACAATCATATTATAATAATCTATTAATAACTGGGCTTCTGTTTTTAGTTCATCATTAAAGTTAATTTTAGAAATATTACGCTTTATCTTCTTGGTGTTTTCTAACAAATCCTCTAAACTATTTTGATTTAATCCTAAACTACCTATATTTAATTTCATAATATTTTCAGCACAATAAATAAGTTTTCCTAAATACTTAAAAGTTTCTATCTCTGCATATATTTTACGCTTATTGCTATTATAAACCACAGTATTGACCATAAAAGTTAATATAAATATAGTAAACCCCATTCTAAGGTTGATTAATAGCAATACCAATGCTAAAAAGGGTATATAAGAAAGTATTTGGTATAAAGTTGAATTTTTTGTATCTACATTCATACCTTCTTCAAAATATGCAAATATCCCTTTACCCTCCTCTTTCCCCAGTATAGAAAGATAATACTGAATTTCTTGTGAAATATCAATATTATTTCTTAATTGGTCTATTATTTCATACCTTTTATTGAGTGGATTTTCTTTAAATAAAGGTCTTCTAAGAATAGAATATAGGTATTGCATACCTGGCAGGCTCATAGTATGGTCAATTTTTGTAAATACAGTATCCATATCTAAATCCTTCCATGTAATATCGTCTATTAAAAAATGAATATTTTCCCTTTTGGATAGAAATTGATGAAGATTATCTTTCTCAGAAAATTTAACATTACATTTCCTTTCTTTTCCCCACAGTTCCCCAATAGCCTTCTTCTTAACCTTTACATAATTATTTCTTTTTATTTTTTGATATACTAATAAAAATATAATTCCTAAAACAGTGACTACAAAAAATAAATAGTTCACCTGTATCCCTAATGCTATACCGACAATAATCAATATTACAAATAGAGTTTCAATTATAAAATCCAAATTTTCTCTTATATAATAAGGCAAAATGTTGTCTCTCCTTTCTATGTTTATTTCATATGTCCTTTTTATTTAGTTAATAATAAGAAGGCTGTAGAGCAGAACACTCCTTGTATATCATCTTTTAATTAACTCAATATATAATAAATCCCTAATCCTTCCAAAAATCCCTAAGATTTGTTCTAATCCATTTAGAATCTCCTACCCTCTTATAATGAGACCATCCCCTTGGGTATAATCTTCTATACTTTATAGTGCCAAACCTCTCATCTATAAGTAATATTGCTCCCTTATCCTTTTCACTTCTTATAACTCTACCAGCAGCTTGAAGGACTTTGTTCATTCCAGGATACATATAAGCATATTCATAGCCTAACCCATTTTCTGATTGAAAGTATTCTCGGATAATAGTTATTATATCTGGATTTCCATCAATAAAATGTGTATATATTTGTTCCATATATTCATATGAAGAGAAAAATACAAAATAATTTCCCCTTTTTTGTGAGATAAATTCTTCTAAATTCTTTAAAGGTATAACTCCTGATAAACTTCTTCGTTTCTTCAGATTCAATATTGAAGTATGTAAGCTGAACTTTTAATTCTTCTATTCCTTTTTCTATAGCATACATGTATCCGTAACATCTCCCTTAGCCCTAGTGAAGGGGATTATAATCTTCAACTATTTCATCCAATGACCTAGCAGTGCTTTTAATTTCATCTATTATTATATTTTCATTTTCTATTAAAATCCCATCTGCCCTACCTTCTATATCTATGGTAAAATCCTCGGAATTTAAAATATGTCTTAATACAACCCCTGGGGTATATTCTTCCCCATAGGATCTTTGTACTTTTTGGTAAGCCCTTGTCCCTTCCAATGCCCTAGTACTACTTACGAAGGTATTGTCTATATCTCCTGAACGAAGGATGAACTCTACTAGATTTCTTACAGATATCTTGATTTGTTTAGACATATTATCCATCCTTTACATATACAAGTGAATTTAATTCTTGACCTGATAGAACATTTCCTATTTTGCTAAGGGGATATCTATATTGAGAAGACTATTTAATAAATGGTAACCCTTTTTCAACATAGTCATTTCTAATTAATTAAACTAAAAAATAATTCTTTATAATCTTCTTTGCCAATATTTTAATAGCCATAGGCACCGGATACAATTCCCCCAAAACTTATTTATTATCAAATAAACTAGGCTCTAATATAGCCCTAGTTCCTATTGTACATTTCTTTCCTTTTCTACGCAAGGCCTTCTCTAACTTGAGTTTCCGCAAAAAAATAAAACATATTTATATGAAGCCTATAAAACATATTGATTTGTAGTATTTTATTTGCTGTTTACATATCAAACGCTAAAGGCATTGATTTATCTATGATTCAGAAAAAAATACGGAAACTCAAGCTTCTCTAAAACTTCAGGAGCGTTTACCTTTATCCCTATATCTTCAAAATCATGATTCATCTGATAGCATTTACTCCTTGAATCGCAATAAATACAGCCGTGGGTGCAGCAGCCTCGGTATATATTTATTCCATTATGAGGGGATAAGATGCCTTTTACTTTTGTTTCATGCATAATATTCTCCTCTTTGATTAAATACTTTTATTGCATAATAATCTGGAATCGTAAGAAAATATAGGTATTTTAATTCTGGTATTTTCTAATGGATCATTACCTATTTCATTTACTTTCTTTTGGGTTTATTTTTTATTATTATCAATCTCTTTATATCTTCAACTAAACTCATATCAGAAACATTGATCCATAACCATTTACCATCATGATATTGACGGGTATTTGAATATAATTCAGTAATTTCAGGAGAAAACTCATTTTGTATTAACTCAAATTTCTGCCTTTCTGCCTTGCCAAATATAACCAGTACAGTAAACTGTCCCTCTTTTACATAAAAAGCACATAGGGTTCTGCCACTTCTACGATATTTTACTTCCCAAACCCCATACTTTTCGCCTTCATCCCATACAGGATCAAATTGATAATTTGATTCTACAAATTGAATAAGTTCATTCCATGCTTCCATTGCTGTCTCACCTAGTAGAGATTCTATTTGCTCTTTATTAGGAATTGTCTCATTCATATCCACACCTCCTTGCTTTCTTGATTTCTAAAAAAATAAAAGGTAGAAAAGGGGACAGGTGATTTGTCCACTATAGCTTCCCAAAAGATAAAGGTATGTTTTTTGATTTAATAGCATAGAGTAGATATATTCTCCTTTACAAGTTTTTTTAGTTTGTTTCTTGCTCTATATATAGAAATTTTTATTTGTGACAAAGATCTATCTATAATTTCTCCAATTTCCCTATAACTAAATCCATCTACTCCATATAGATTTCATATAGATAAAGAGCAGTACGATAATCTTCATTTCTCCTCTATAAGTTTACACGAAAAAACCTTGAAAAAGTTACACTTTTCAAGGTTAATTTTTAGGCTATATTATTTTTCTACGTACAGTTCTAATGGATACTTCATGTTCTCCTAAGATTTGACAAATTGATTTATTGTCTTCCATTAAGCTATCGAGTTTTTCATTAGTCTCCTGTCTGAATTCTGTTAAATCCGCTGTTTGCTCAATTATCGATTTTATGTCTTTTCTTATTTCCCCTTGACCTACTTCTAATTGCTTCTGTCCAATCTCTAATCGCTCTATTCTGCCCACTAACTGCTCTTGGCCTGTCTCTAATCGCTCCATTCTGCCCACTAACTGCTCTTGGCCTGTCTCTAATTGCTCCATTCTGCTCACTAACTGCTCTTGGCCTTCTTTCAGTCCCCTTAATTCTTCTAAAACTATTTTTTGGAATTCTTCGTTGGTCATATTAATACCCCCGTTCATATCTTTGTTAAAGTTATTATATCATAAATCATGTTTAATATGAATAATTACTATATATTAAACTTTTCAAAAAACTTTGCCCTCCTATTGTTATACCAGCCAAAGATTTAAATATTCATGGTAGGAAACTTGAAATAGCAGTGACAATTCTTCCTGTCCCACTTTTCCCAATTAAAAGGCTTCCTAAAAAATTTTAAACAAAGAAAGCCTTTTAATTATTATTTAACAATAAAGGATATTTTAACGTTTAATCTATAATTGACTATTTTATCATTTTCAACAATGGCCTGCATATTGCTAACATAGACACTTTGAATATTGTCTATTGTCTTTGAGGCTTCTGAAACTGCTTCTTGTGCTGCAGCTTCCCAGCCATTTACTGATTCGGAAAGAAGTTCTATAACTTTGACTACTGCCATACAAATCCTCCCATATAGTTTTTATATAATATATATATCTCTGTTATTGTATCCAAATTATGCTTATATATTATTTACAATATAATTTTATTGCTATAGTTTAGCAAATAGGAGGAAGTTACTAACAAGTGAACTATTCTGCTTTTAATTTATGGCAAATTCTATTTCAACTTCTGCTAATGCCTTTTGATCATCCCTAATATACTACTTTAGAAGAACTTTTACCTAATAAAAAACATATAATATAATATAAAAAATCAATAGGAGTGAAAATTATGTATTATAATGATAGATTGGAATATTACTATACGAATTATTGGGAATATCCCATCAATTTAATAGACTATGGTCCTTACCCTTTTGTAATTAATATTGAAAAAGCTACAGAACAAAATGATTATTTCCGTATTGCTTTATGGACAGGGGAACATTTACAGCTTACGTTAATGATCATTGATGTAGGTGAGGATATTGGTTTAGAAGTGCATCCTAATACAGATCAATTTATCCGTATAGAAGAAGGGCAAGGAGTTGTTTTAATGGGGAATAGTATGGATAATTTAACTTTTCAAGCAAATGTATATGATGATTATGCAATATTTATACCTGCTGGTACTTGGCATAATGTAGTCAATACTGGAAATACGCCAATGAAACTTTATTCAATTTATGCTCCTCCTGAACATCCCCATGGTACAATTCATAAAACTAAAAAAGAAGCTGAAATGGAGCAAAATTATTATTAAATATAGATAATAATCAAGTGGGCAGGGTTAAATTCCCTGCCCACAAACATATATGTTTTTTTAAATTTTGAATAAAGATAATATTTCCTCTTCACTTAATTTAGATACTAAAGTTTCTCCTTCTGTTATTACTCTATCTATCATTTCTTTTTTTTCCTCTTGAAGTTGAAATATCTTTTCTTCAATTGTCCCTTTGGTTATAAGTTTAATTACTTGAACAGTATTTTCTTGACCAATTCTATGAGCTCTGTCTGTTGCCTGCTCCTCTACTGCAGGATTCCACCATGGATCAAAATGTATAACCGTATCTGCTCCCGTTAAATTTAATCCTGTCCCACCTGCTCTTAAAGAAATTAGAAATACTTCCCCTATACCTTTATTAAAATCCTCTACTAACTTTCCCCTTTTCATAACATCTGTAGAACCATCAAGATACATATATTGTATTCCTTCCCCATCTAACATATCCTTTATAATACTTAACATACTGGTAAATTGAGAAAAAAGAAGTATTCTATGCCCCCCATCTATTGCATCGGTTAATATTTCTTTAAGAAAACTCAGTTTACCACTTTCCCCTTCATAATTTTCAATAAACATTCCAGGATGGCAACATATTTGCCTTAACCTTGTAAGTCCTGCTAAAATTTTTATTTGAGATTTATTAAATCCTTTATGACTTATTTCTTCCTCTATTTCTCCCTTTATAGATTTTAAATAAGCAACATATATCTTTTTTTGTTCCTTTGTCATATCTACTACTATTTTTTGTTCTATTTTATCAGGCAATTCCTTTAATACATCTTTTTTAACTCTTCTTAAAATGAAAGGTTTTATATGAATATTTAAATCTTTAAGAGCATTACTATCCTGTTCTCTAACAATGGGTTTTTCATATCTTTCTGTGAATTTTTTCTTTGATAGCAAATACCCTGGCATTAAAAAATCAAAAATAGACCATAATTCCATAAGGGAATTTTCCATAGGAGTACCAGTTAAAGCAAAATAATTAGTAGCCTTGATACTTTTAACAGATTTGGCATTTAAGGAATTAGGATTTTTTATATGCTGAGCCTCATCTAATATACAATATCTAAAATTAATATCTTTATATAATTCTATATCTCTTCTTATAAGGGGATAAGATGTTATAACTATGTCGTAGTTGTTTATATCTTCAATAAGCTTATTCCTTTCTAATTTGTCTCCTACAATAATTAAAACTTTAAGATCAGGTGCAAATTTTTTAATTTCCGATTCCCAATTATATACTAATGAAGTAGGTACTATTACAATGGATGGAAATGAGCCCTTTTCCTTTTTCTCTGATAATAAAAATGCAATTACTTGAAGTGTTTTGCCCAAACCCATATCGTCCGCTAAAATTCCACCAAAACCGTATTTAGATAAGGTTTTAAGCCATTTAAATCCGAATTTTTGATAATCCCTAAGTATATATTTAACCTCCTCTGGTATCTCATATTCTATATCTTCTGGTTCATTTATATCCATAATAAGTTTTTTAAAATTCACATTTTGTTTTATAAAATTTAATCTTTTTTCCTTCAAATATCCATCTAAATACATGCTTCTAAATTTAGGTATGGGAATAAACTCCTTTTTAAAATCAGATTTACTTACATTAAGATAATTTAACATATTATCAATATCTTTAATTTCTCTACTATCAAGAGGCAAAAAAGAACCATTCTTTAATCTATAATACTTTTTCTTCTCTTTTAAAGCTTTGAATACTTGATATAATTCTTCTTCATCTATTCCATCTATTTGGAAATCAAACTCTAGCATATCTAATTTTTCATTAAGCCTTATTCCTCCTGAAAAATCAGAGGCATCTTTAAGCTTTAAGTTTTTAAAGTTTTCTGAATAATATATATCACAATATTGTTGAAGTTTAGGGATAATATCATATATAAAGTCAAATATTTTTGCCTCTTCTTCCATAAACACTATTCCATCTCTCACCTTAAATTCACTTTTTTCAAGTAAACTTAAAATATATCTTTCTTTTTCAATATCTCGCAATAATATTTTATTTTTATCTACAAAATCATTTTCCTTAGAACTAAAAGGATTTATAGTTATATCTCCATAAATAAAATCAATTTTCCCTGTAATTATATCTTCCTGTTTATCAAAATAAATCTCAATTTTAAGTTCTGGATTATATATTGCTTCTTTTACTTTATCATCTATATTTAAATTGACAACATTTTTTATATTAGGAAGAACTTCTGATATAAAAGATTCTTTATATTTATCAGGAACCTTTAATGTTCCATTTCCTCTAACAACTATTTCATTATATAGAGGTGCTAATTTTCTCCTTTGATTCTCAGGCAATTTATATATTTGATTGAACCCAAAGAAATATTCTCCATCAGAAGTAAGAGGTAATAAAAGATCATTGGTATTAAATACTAGAGATAAA
>Ga0208938_1001379_pt1 | contig 14282 bp, 14 predicted proteins | sample AD_UKC125_MetaG_FD_184434 | JGI IMG/M metagenome (GOLD analysis project Ga0208938, IMG submission 184434) | Active sludge microbial communities of municipal wastewater-treating anaerobic digesters from USA - AD_UKC125_MetaG (SPAdes) (version 2) | ecosystem: Engineered > Bioreactor > Anaerobic >...
ACGCCACGCGGCACTCAGTCCTACCCGCACTCCGATCCGCGGTCCCCGCACTCATCCAGCTACCTCACGGCAGCGGCCTCACGGACTCATGAAAGACGGAGGCTAACCTCACTGTTTCATGGGTCCGCCGTATCGCTGCCGTGGAGGGGCTGCGTCAGCCTGGACCGGCGCGGGCAGTGCTGGTCGAGGACAGCCGCCACGGCCCCCGGTGCCAGGTGGCCGTCACCTCGACCTGAGCCACGCCCGAACTCAAGACCGAACAGCCGGTCATCACGCCACCATTGGCCGCAGCGATCCCGGCGCCCGTGGCGCACGCCGTGACAGGGTCCGCCGACAGTGCTTGGGAAGCGACCGCCAGAGCCGCGAGATCCGCCCCGTTGCGCGCCGCATGCGCAGTAGCCACTGCCGTGACGACCGCAGCCGCGCCAACACTGAGCGCCACGACGATCGCCGCGATGGCAGCCGCGAGCACGGTCACACTCCCGCGGTCGCGCCGTGGGACTTGCCGGACGTATCGACGGCCCCGCGCGGCATACCGACGGCCCGGCCCGACATACAAGGGGTCCGGCCGGGCCCGCCGACGGACATGCCTACGGCCTCGCCTGCTGGCGTCCGTCGCACCATGCCGCACGCCCCGAGCCCCGCGCCCACCGTCCCGACGGACTGGCGTCCGGCGCGCAGCGCCCCTCACGGGTCAGCCGCTCCGGAAGCCTCGCGCTGCCCGGTCGCACTCCCCGCCACCTCGAAACGACCCAGCCAACCCACCGATCGAACGCTCGTCACGGTGACCGTCACCCGATCGGCCGACGAACTGACCGCGACAGCGGCACCCGGCGGTGCTGCGGTCCGAGCCAGAGCCAGCGCAGTGCCCGAGTCGTCGCCGCGAGCCAACGCCCGCGCAGCCAGCCGCGCGGCATCGACGCAGCGGACCCGGTCGACGCCCAACGACACGGCGCCGACGCACACCGCCAGGAGGGTCACGACCACGGGAAGAGCCAGGGCCACCTCGACGCTGGCCATCCCGCGATCGCGGCGCTGACCCTTCGCACCGGAGCGGGAGCCCTGCGAGCCGCAGATCCCCAGCAGCCCGACCCGCACCTTAGCCACCAGCGCCCAATGCAGTCTGGATAACCCGCGCGAGGGCGCCCCGCACCGCATCCGAGCGAGCGACCGCGATGAGAGCCACGGCCATCGCTACGGCGGCCAGCGTCCCCACGGCATACTCCGCCGTCGTCATCCCGGCGTCGAGCCGGCACCGCACTCGACGCAACCGAGCCCGCACCGGGCCCACCGTCCGCGCCCAACACCTGCACACCATGTCGTCCTCCTCAAGCTCTGGCTACTGTCATCGCAGCCATCCTGTGAGCGGCAGGGATCACCTCGCCAGCCATGCACGCCGGGCTGTGGACGGTGGGACGATCACGAGGAGGATGTGCACAAAGCGATACCCCTAGGGGTATAGGATGGTGGACTTGTGAGCGCGGATCGTGGAGCAATGCGGACAGTTGTCGTCGTCGGTGGAGTCGCCGGAGGGATGAGCGCCGCGGCGCGGTTGCGCCGACGTGACGAGCGCGCGCGCATCATCGTCGTCGAGCAAGGCGAGGAGGTCTCGTTCGCCAACTGCGGCCTGCCCTATTACGTCAGCGGCGAGATCGAGGCGCGCCGCAGCCTGCTTCTGCACACCCCGACCTCGCTCGCGCGCACCTTGCGGCTCGAGGTCCGCAGCCGCACCACCGCGACCTCGATCGACCGGGCTGCCCGGACGGTCACCCTGGAAGCGGCCGACGGTGGCACCGAGGTGGTCGGTTACGACGCCCTCGTCTTGGCCCCCGGCGCGTATGTCGTGACGCCCCCGATCCCGGGCATCGACCACCCGCGGGTGCGCACCCTCCGCACCGTGCCCGACGCAGATGTGATCCGCGGCTGGGTCACCGAGGGCGCTCAGCGCGCAGTCGTGCTCGGGGCCGGGTTCATCGGGCTGGAGGCCGCCGAGGGCCTGCGCCACGCCGGGCTGGAGGTCGCGATCATCGAGGCCGCACCGCATGTGCTGCCAGTCGTCGACCCCGAGATCGCCCACCATGTGCGTGCCGAACTCGAGGCCCATGGCGTCGCCGTACATGAAGGGGTGGCCGCCACGACCATCGCCGACCGAGACGGCCGACCGGTCGTCACCCTCGCCGACGGCACGGTCCTGCCGACCGACCTCGTCGTGCTGTCGGTCGGCGTGAAGCCCCGCAGCGAGCTTGCCGCTGCGGCCGGCTTGGCCCTCACCGACGGTGGCGCGATCGTCGTCGACGCAGATCAGCAGACATCGGACCCGTTCATCTGGGCCGTCGGCGATGCGACGGCGAGTGTCCACGCAGTCACCGGAGTCGTCGCCCCGGTGGCGTTGGCGACCCCGGCCAACCGCGGCGGTCGGGTCGCTGCCGATGCGATCATCGCGAGGTGGGCCACGCCCCGCGTCGCCACGGCTGGCGTGAACGGCACGTCGGACCAGCCTTCGGAGTCGACGGATTCGGCCGAGCCGCACCCCGCCGTCAACGCGCTCGACGCTGGCCACCGCCGGTCACCGCGGCCGCTCGGGACCGCGATCGTGCGCGTCTTCGACCTCGTCGTCGGGATGACCGGCGCCTCGCGCCGCGCCCTGGAAGGGCGGCAGTTCCACACCGCGCGGACGCACAGCGGCCACCACGCCGGCTACTACCCCGGCGCCGAGACGATGCATCTGCTGCTGCACTTCGCCCCCGACGGGCGCATCCTCGGCGCTCAGGGCGCTGGACGCGCCGGCGTCGACAAGCGCATCGACGTCATCGCGACCGCCGCCCGCGGCGGCTTGCACGCCGACGACCTGGTCGACCTCGACCTCAGCTACGCACCTCCCTTTGGCTCGGCCAAGGACCCGGTGATGATGCTCGGCATGATCGCCGACAACGTGCTGCACGGAGCGTTGACCCAGCACGATCCCGCGGTCGGGATCGACCCGGAGCAGCAGTTCGTGCTCGACGTGCGCAATCCCGGCGAGTGGGAGCGCGGCCATATCGCCGGAGCCACGCTCATCCCGCAACCGCAGGTCGCCGAATCCGTCGACCGGGTGCGCGAACTGGCTGCCGGCCGCCCGATCGTCGTCCACTGCGCATCGGGGTTCCGCTCGTACCTCGCCCATCGCACGCTCGCAGCAGCCGGTATGCCGTCCGCCAACGTCTCGGGTGGTTTCACCTCCCTCGCGGTGCTCCAACCGCAATTGGTGACCACCGACTGACCACCGACTGACCACCGACTGACCACCGACTGATCTCGACGGACCGCCTCGGACCCCGTCGGAACGGGCGCGCCGGCTATGAGCCCGTCCCGCGCATCGGGTGCCCCGTCCCGCGTCGGGTGTGTCCAGTGCGCCCGACTGAGGTCACCCGCGCCAGAGTTCACCGGCCAACGCAAGCACGAGTGGCACCAGACCCAGCAACACGAAGGCCGGCAGGAACGCCAACCCCAAGGGCAGCACGATGCGCACGCCGAGGCGGGCCGTGCCGATCTCGAGCCGATGCGCATGGTCACGTCGCTGATCGACCGCAGCCCGAGCCAAGGGATCGCTCGGAGCGACGCCCAGCGAATCGGCCAGCACCAGGGCACGTCCGACAGCTGACCAGCCGGGGCCGACAGCTGCCCAGGCCCGCGCCCACGGCATACCCCACCGGACGGCCGCTGCCACGGAGGCGAGGTCAGCCGCCACGTCGTCGTCCGACACGGCGGAGACCAGCTCGAGACCGTCAACGACTCCGCAGCCGCCACGCAAGACCAAGGCCAGCAGGTCGGTCGTCGCGGCGACCTCCAGCGGGTCGGGACGGGTCGACCCCGGCCCGAGCTGCGCGACCATCCGGGCGCACCACCACCGCCCGATCACCATGAGCGCCACCCCCGAGATCACCGACGCCACGGCGATCGGGCTGTCCACCCAGGCCGTGGGTGGCACACCCAGCGCGGCGCCGAGCAACGGCCCGGCCAGCGGCAGGAGGGTGAGCACTCGGATCGTCGCCCGTGGCCCGGCCAGGGCAACGTCGACCCGTGAGCGAGCAGCCCGGTCGGCCCGAAGAAGGTGCACGCCGACATCGATCGCATCGGCCAGCGGGACGCCCGCAACATCGGAGAGGCTCCAGGCTCGCGCGACGAACTGCATGCCCGGCGGAGCACGCTTGCTTTCGCCGGGGGTGCGCAAGCCGGCCCTCATCCCGCCGCCGACATCAACCCCAGTCGAGTCGCCGGCTGAGTCAACAGCTGAGTCGCCGCTCGAGTCGCTAGGCAGGTCGCTGACCGAGTCGAGCGTCGTCGGAAGGTCCAGCGCGAGGCCGACAATCGCGCTCGGCGCCAGCGGGTTGCCGACGAGTCCGAGCTGGGCGGTTGCGAAGTCAAGCGCGGTCTGAGGGTCGGCGCCGGCCCGGACGGCTGCGGCGACCAAGTCAAGAGCGTGAACGATCCGGTCGTCGTCCTGGCTGGACCTGCGGCGGTGCCTCGACCACCGGCCAGCGGCCAGCGGCCGGCCCGAGCGCCTGGGCGGCTCGCCACGAGGGGGTCGACCTGCGCCGAGCCTTGCGGCCTCGTGCGTCGGAGCTGCCCTGACCCGCGCCGAGCGGTCACGCGCCAGTGGGCGCCCGCCCCGACCGACGTCACGAGGCGGCGGCTCGCCAGGCTGCCTCCCGAGATCGAGGGGGCTTGGACGCCGAGGCCACACGAGGACCGCGAGCGCTATCAAAGCAGCGACGACCACCGTCATTGCCGCCCCTGCAGCAGGGCGTCCCAACGGCGTCGAGCCCACGGGTCGACGGGGTGCGAATCGCCGCCGAGGGCCAGAGCGGTCCGCACCACGGGCTCGCGCGTGCTCACCGGCGTGCCATCCGGGCCGTCGTCGAGCCCTTGCTCACCAGCGCACGCGACGACTCCCACGGACTCCAGCACGCGGCGTCCGTCAGCCCGACGCCGCACGTGCAACACCGCCTGCACGGCGCTGCGCAGTTGGGCGTGGACTGCGGTGGACGGCATACCGGCAAGTGCCCCGAGCGCTTCGAACCGGGCGACGACATCACCGGGCGCGTTGGCGTGAAGGGTGCCGCAACCGCCGTCGTGGCCGGTGTTGAGGGCAGCCAACAGCTCGCGGACCTCGGCCCCGCGCACCTCGCCGACGACCAGCCGATCGGGGCGCATCCGCAAGGCCTGACGCACGAGGGCGACCATGGTGACCTCACCGGCCCCCTCGACGTTGGGTGGCCGGCCCTCCAGGTGCACGACGTGGGGGTGGTGCACCCGCACCTCGCGGACGTCCTCGACGATCACCATCCGGTCGCCAGCATCGGACTGACCGAGCAGCGCCCCGAGCAGCGTCGTCTTGCCCGCGCCGGTGCCCCCGGTGACGACGAACGACACCCGACTGCGCACCAGCTGGGCCAGCTCATCAGCCCAGCTGGACGGCACCATTCCGGCATCGATCAACTGCTCCAGGGTGAACGGCGCTCGAGCCGGCACCCGCAGCGTGATGTGGGCACCACCAGCAACCAAGGGCGGCAGGATCGCATGGAGCCGCACCCCGGAGGGAAGGATGCCGTCGACGAACGGCGCCGCGTCGTCGAGTCTGCGCCCAGCCTGCGCGGCCAGGCGAACGGCCAGTGCGCGACACTCCCGAGCATTCCCGACGACGACCGCGGTCGCGACCATGCCCGCACCGCGATCGACCCACGCTCGTCCGTCACCGTTGACGGCCACATCCGTGACCGCCGGGTCGGCGAGCAGTTCCTCGAGCGGACCAGCGCCGAGCACGGCAGATGTCAACGCCCGCCAGGTGGCATCCGTGCCCTGATCACCGAGCAGCCCGCGCTCCGCGGCGGCCACCTCGGCGACCAGCCGTGGGTCTGGCGCCAAGCCATCCCGGATGAACCGATCGAGCCGTTGCTGCACGCTCTCTGCGCCGCGAGGCAGCGGCGTCATGACGCCCGCCACAGGGCTCGCCGATCCGCGCGGCGCCCCGTCTCATCCTCGGTCGCCCGGCCGACAACTGGCGATCGGTCCGGCGGCGTGCCCGGCGGTATGCCCAGAGGCGCGTCCCGCGAAGTCGTCGCAGACCTTCCCACCGGCATTCCGACCGCGGTCAACACCGCAGCGGCGGCCCGAGCCATCGGCCCCGATGCGGAGCCCGGCGCCACCCCCCGGCCCAGGTCACGCGCCACCTTCGGGTCATTAGCCACGGTGAGGAGTACGGGCAGACCGAGGCTGTCCTCGACGTCGTCGCACAATCGACCGGGCACGCGTGGACCCCTCAGCACCAGGACGATGTCGGCATCCAGTCCGTCCAGGGCCGCGACGACCGAGCTCAGCGCCGCCAACTCGAGCACGCCCGTGCCCGCAACGACCACCACCAGATCGACACATGGCCACCAGGCGAGATCAGACCCCATGGTGCGTTCCCGGCTGGCATCGACGACAACGAGATCCGGCCCGCCATCGCGGCGAGCAGCAGCCAGACCGACGACGACCGCAGCCAAGACTTCGGGCCCCGGAGGCGGCATTCCGTCGCGCGCATGCGCCAGGACCGCCACCCCATCGCTGCAAGGCAGCCGCAGCATGAGATCGGGCCCGTCGACCGCCCCGCGTAAGCGGGCCAGATCGGGCCACCGCACTCCCGCGACGTGGTCGAGGCCCAGCACGACATCGAGGCCCGCTCCACCTGGCTGACCGTCGACGGCCACCACCGTGCGCCCCTCGCGGGCGGCAGCACGGCATACCGCCGCCGTGAGGGTGGACGCGCCGCACCCACCCGACGCCCCGACTACCGCGACCACGCGCGGCCGCCCGTCCCCAAGTTCCATGCCCTCACCGTGCGCCACCGCCGCCTCCAGCGCAGCACCCCGGCCCACCAGCTGTGGACAGTGGGGCGGGCGCCTCAAGGATGTGGACAACAAGGATGTGGACAACGGCCCCCATCCGGCCCGGGACATGCGACGGCCCCCGTCGGGGGGGCAACGGGGGCCGTCTGGCGCGCTGGCACCGGGGGGGAGGGGCCAGTGCGCAACCGCTCAACCCCGAAGGGGAGCAGTGCCATTGTCACGCTAGATAGGCCTCAATGCAAACTCTCGGCGGAGCGTCTTTTGAGCAGCGGACTCTCGGGGGGCCTGTACTACCGCTAAGTACACCAAACGGACATTGTTTCAGGGAGAAACCGTGAGAACTTCGTGAGGGCCCGGCTCAGCCCGCGAGACACGCGCGAGACACGTTCGAGACACAGAACCCCTCGACCCCGTCACCCGTCACCGTCGCCGAGCCGACCCACCCGCACCGCGTCGGCGATCCGCCCGCCCTCGGCAGCCGCGCGCACCAGCGACTCCGCACTGTGTCGCAGCCACAGCGCCACGCCCTCGCGACTGCCCGTCGCATACGCGGACAAAGCTCCCAGGTATGCCGTCGTGCCGCCGTCGAGATAGCCCACCTCCGGCACTGCTACCCCAGTCGGATCCAACCCCGCCGCCTGCACCAGCAGCCGCTCGACCGCCCGCGCCACCAGGCCGTTGCCGAGGACGAACGGCCGTATCACGGCGATCTCCGCATGGACCAGCGCGGCCACCAGCGGCACCGGGAGCCGGCCCGCCTCCCGGACGAGATCGGCCACCCCCGCGAGCCGCTGACGCACCACCTCGGAGTCCGGCGCCGTCCCAAGATCGACGAACTCGCGCGCATCCTCGCCGGCCACCCGCGGTCGCCCCACCTGCTGGGCCGGCAGCAGCCCAGCGGCGGCAGCCACATGCAGCCGCGCCAGCGCTTGGGCCGGCGAGGCCACCAGGACGCCGCGCAGGTGCTCGGTCTCGGCACTGGCCTGCACCGCTCCCCGCACGACGACCTCGACCGGATCCGGATGCTCCGGCCAGGTGCGCGCCCCCCGGACCAGATCGCGCACGACATCCACCGGCAACTCGGCACCGTCCAGCGCGGCACTGGCCCGCGCACCGCGGATACGCGACTCGGCCGACGCCTCCGGGACCCGGCGCCGCAGCGCCTCGTGCCAGCGCAATGCGGTGGTCGCCTCCCGCGCGCGGTCGACGCCCTCGCGCACGCCGGGGAGGTCGAGCAGGGCCAGCACGGGATGAGGATCGGACACCCCAGGAGGGTATGCCGTCCGCGCACCCCGCGCAGGTATGCCGTCCGCGCACCCCGCGCAGGTATGCCGTCCGCGCACCCCGCGCAGGTATGCCGTCCGCGCACCCCATGCGGACCTGCCCGGGTCGTGCCGTGACGACGCCCCGCACCATCTGCTGCGGGCCTCGACCCGAGGAAGCGGGGACGGGCACGGCATACAGTGAGGCCCGTGTCCACCCCGCTGCCCACACCGGCGCTGGTCCTGGTCGCCCTGGGCCTACTTGCCCTGGCGATCGTGTTCGGCCGGTTGGTGCGGCGGAGGCGGTTCGTCTCGCCGGTGGACCGGGCGACCTATCAGACCTTGCACACCGTGTCGCTGGCCACCCGCTCGCTGCGGGACGGGCTCACCCCCGAGGGTGCCGCGCGCGCCACCAAGCACCTGCGCTCGATGCTGGGATCGGAGGCCGTCGCGATCACCGACACCGGAGCCACCTTGGCCTGGGACGGCGCCGGCGCTCACCACCGCGGACAAGTGCACGGCCATGCGCAGCCGGTGCTCACTTCCGGGCGGACCCTCGTGCTCACCGAACGCGAAATCGCCTGCGGCGACCCGGACTGCCCCATCACCTCAGGCATTTTGGTGCCGATTGTCGCCGACGACCACGTCGTGGCGGCGCTCGCGGCATACGGGCGATCGACCTCGGCCGGTCTGGTGCGCGCGACCGAGGAACTGGCCCGCTGGATCTCGACGCAGATCGAACTCGCCGAGTTGGGCCGGCAACGCACCCGGGTCATGGAAGCCGAATTGCGGGCATTACGAGCCCAAATCAGCCCGCACTTCATTTACAACTGCTTGGCGGCCATCGCGTCGTTCGTGCGGACCGATCCCGACCGAGCCCGGGAATTGCTCCTGGAGTTTGCCGATTTCACCCGATATGCCTTCCGGCGCGGCGGGGCATTCACCCCGCTGCGCGACGAACTGCAAAACATCGAGCGGTATCTCGCCCTGGAAAAGGCCCGCTTCGGCGACCGGCTGCTGGTGCACCTGACCATCGCCCCCGAGGTCCTCAGCGTGTCCGTGCCCTTCCTCGCGATCCAACCCCTGGTCGAGAATGCCGTGCGCCATGGCATCGAGGGCAAGGCGGGCATCGGTCACGTGACGATCCAGGCCGCCGACGTCGGCGCCCATGCCGAGATCACCATCGAAGACGACGGAAGCGGCAGCGACCCCGACACCATCCGGGCCGTCCTGGCCGGCGAAAGTGGCCGCGACAGTGTCGGTTTGGGCAATGTCGACGCTCGGCTGCGACAGGCCTACGGCGACGAGTACGGCCTCGTCGTGGAGACGGCGCCCGGGGCCGGCACGCGGGTGTCCTTCCGGGTGCCGAAGTTCGCTCCCGGCGTCCTGCCCTGAGATTCGGGCCGCGCGTCCTATCCTGAGCGGCATGACTACGGCGCCGGAGCCCCTCACGCCGTTGCGTGCGCTGCTCGTCGACGACGAAGCGCCGACGCTCTCCGAGCTTGCCTATCTCCTCGGGCAGGACGAGCGCATCGGTGAGATCCAGACCGCGTCCAGCGGCACCGAAGCGCTCAAGGCCTTGGACACCCACGCGATCGACGTGATCTTCACCGACATCTCGATGCCCGATCTCGACGGCCTCGCGTTGGCCCGGGTCTTGGCCAGGTTCGCCGACCCGCCGCAGGTCGTTTTCGTCACGGCATACGACGAGCACGCGGTGGCGGCTTTCGAGCTGCAGGCGACCGACTATGTCATGAAACCGGTTCGGGCGGAACGACTTTCCGAGGCTGTGCGTCGGGTGGTGGCGCAGCGCGCCGAGCCCAGGCCGGCGGCGGCGAAGCCGCCCGGTGCCGAGCAGACCGGCGACGAGACGATTCCAGTCGAGTTGGGCGGCGTGACGACGTTCGTCCAGCGCAGCCAGATCATCTATGCCCAGGCACAGGGTGACTACGCCCGGCTGCACACCGCCAAGGGCTCACACCTCGTGCGTATCTCCCTCAATGCGCTCGAGGAGCGGTGGGGCGAGAGTGGATTCGTGCGGATTCATCGCTCGACCCTGGTGTCGACCGCCCAGATCACCGCCGTCACCGTGCAGGGCGGCCGCTGCAAGGTGCGCCTGGGCGAGGAGATCGAGCTCGAGGTGAGCCGACGGCATACCCGCGCCTTGCGCGACCGCCTCATCCGATCCGCCAACCGTCCCACCGGCGGACTGACCGGCGCCTGACCGGCCCGCCAGTCCGATGCCAGAGACCACTCCGCCCCCCAAGCGCGTGCGCGTCACGTCACCGCGGCGCGACGCCCGGCGGCGCGGCGAACGACGTTCCGACGCCGTCGAACTCACCGAGCAAACCGGCCTGGGCGAGGTTTATCTCACCGCGCTGCTGCGCGCCCAACTCCGGTTGGCCCTGGCCGTCCTCATCGCCGTCGGGGGCCCGCTGGTCGCGCTGCCGGCGCTCTTCCTGCTCAACCCCTCGGTCGCCCGTGCCGCGGTGGGCCCGGTGCCCGTCAGCTGGCTCGTCGTCGGGGTGGTCGTCTACCCCTTCGTGTATGCCGCGGCGCGGCTACACGTGCGCCAGTCCGAGCGCATCGAGCGCGACTTCACCGACCTGATGAACCGCCAGCAATGAGCCGACCTGAGCCGCAGGAGCGGCCGATGACCTCGAGCAGCCGATGACCTCGACGTGGGGCCTGGTGGCCATCACCCTGGTCTGCGCGGTGACGGTCGGCGTCGGCGCCCTCGGGCTTCGTCTGTCGCGCACGACGAGCGACTTCTACGTCGCCGGTCGCACTGTCACCGCCGGCTGGAACGCCTCGGCGATCAGCGGCGAATACCTGTCGGCCGCCTCGTTTCTCGGCGTCGCGGGCATCGTCTATTCGCTCGGCACCGACATGCTCTGGCTGCCGGTGGGTTACACCCTGGGCTACCTCGTGTTGCTCGTTCTCGTCGCTGCGCCACTGCGCCGCTCGGGCGCCTACACCATCCCCGACTTCGCCGAGGCCCGACTGCAGTCCCGCCGGATCCGCGGCATCTCCTCGCTGCTGGTCATCGGCATCGGCTGGCTCTACCTGCTCCCCCAATTCCAGGGAGCCGGCCTGGCCCTGCAGACGGTCTCCGGAGCCCACCCGGCCATCGGCAATCTCGTCGTCGCCGTCGTCGTCCTGGCCAGCGTTGCGGCCGGTGGCATGCGCTCGATCACCTTGGTACAGGCGATGCAGTACTGGATCAAGCTGGTCGCCATCGCCGTCCCGGTCTTCGTGCTGCTGTGGATCTGGCTGCGCCACGGCCAACCCCTGCCGGCGATCAGCTCCCCCAACGGCCCGTTCACCGGCCCGGGAGTCGGGTATGCCGCGCGCGAGCACCCCGTCTACGCCACCTACTCGACGCTTCTCGCGCTGTGCTTCGGCACCATGGGGCTGCCGCACGTGCTGGTGCGCTTCTACACCAACCCCGATGGCCGAGCGGCGCGGCGCACGACGGCCATCGTCATCGGGCTGATCGGGCTCTTCTATCTCTTCCCGCCGATCATCGCCATGCTCGCGCGCATCTACCTTCCGGCGCTGCCCCCGGGCACCCGCGCCGACAGCATCGTGCTCATGCTGCCCGGCGCAATGGTCCCGGGCACCCTGGGGGATCTACTCTCCGCGATCCTCGCGGCCGGCGCCTTCGCGGCCTTCCTCTCCACGGCCAGCGGCCTCACCGTGTCCGTCGCCGGAGTCATCGACCAAGACCTCTTCTCCGGACGGCTCAACCGCCGCAGCGGCGGGGACCTGCCGCGCACCCATAGCTTCCGGCTCGCCTCTGCCGTCGCCATTCTCGTGCCGTATGCCGCGTCGTGGTTCTGGGGCAATGTCACCCTCGCCGACACGGTCGGGATGGCCTTCGCCGTCGCGGCCTCGACGCTCTCCCCGGTCCTCGTCCTGGGTGTGTGGTGGCGACGGCTCTCGGTGACCGGTGCGATGGCCGGCCTCGCTGTCGGCGGCGCGCTGGCCATCGGTGCGACCGTCGCCACGATCGCCGGATGGGCCGGCTCCTCCGGACGCGGCTGGGCCGGCACACTCCTGGCTCAGCCAGCTGCGTGGACGATGCCGATCGCGTTCGCCACCACCGTGATCGTCTCGCTGGCCACCCCTGGTTCGGTGCCCAAGAATGCCGCCCGCATCCTCGTGCGCCTGCACGCGCCCGAAGAGGTGGCCGGACGGCATACCGACGCCTGATTCGTCCCACGCCGGGAGGTCACCCGAGCGGGCTACCGCTGGGCGTATGCCGTGACCGTTCGGCGCAGCCGGTTGACCCTTCAGGCATCACCCTTTCCCATCCGGCGCGCGCCCTCTGGCGGCCCGCGGCCGGAGCCCCCAGTCTGTGACCCACGCCACTGCGGAGACGATCCGTAGTCCCGTCCCACTGGAGGTCCCCCTTGAGCGGTCCCAACGACATCAGCGAGGAGCGTGCCGCGAGATATCTCGAGGTGCAGAACTCGCAGGAGTTCGCGGCGCTTCGCAAGAAGTTCCGCGGCTTCGTCTTCCCCATGACCGGTGCGTTCCTCGCCTGGTACTTCCTCTATGTCGTCCTCGCGACCTATGCGACCGACTTCATGAGCCAGCACGTTGTCGGCAACATCACCATCGGTCTCATCCTCGGCCTGCTGCAGTTCGTCACGACGTTCGCCATCACGATGTATTACGCCCGCTGGGCAGACCGTGAACTCGACCCGGCCGCCGAGAAGCTGGCCGAGCACATGGAGCGGGGGACCCTGCAGTGAACGCCCTTGTCATTCCGGCCGCGACCCAGGTCGGCAACACGACGCTGAACATCGCGATCTTCAGCATCTTCGTCCTGGTCACCCTTGGGATCGTCATCCGGGTGTCCAGGCAGAACACCTCGGCTGCCGATTACTACGCCGGTGGCCGCGCCTTCTCCGGTCGCCAGAACGGCATCGCCATCACCGGTGACTACCTCTCGGCGGCGTCCTTCCTCGGCATCGCCGGCGCCATCGCGGTCAACGGCTACGACGGCTTCCTCTACTCGATCGGCTTCCTCGTCGCCTGGTTGGTCGCCCTGCTGCTCGTCGCCGAGCTGCTGCGTAACACCGGCAAGTTCACGATGGCCGACGTGCTGTCCTTCCGGCTCAAGCAGCGCCCGGTGCGCACCGCTGCCGCCATCAACACCCTCGCGGTGTCGGCCTTCTACCTGCTGGCCCAGATGGCCGGTGCCGGTGGCCTGGTCGCCCTGCTGCTGGGCATCACCGACCGCACCGGTCAGAGCATCGTCATCGCCGTCGTCGGCGCGCTGATGATCGTCTACGTGCTCATCGGTGGCATGAAGGGCACCACCTGGGTGCAGATCATCAAGGCTGCCCTGCTCATCGTCGGCGCAGGCATCATGACCCTCTGGGTCGGGGCGAAGTACGGCTTCAACCTCTCCGGCCTCTTCGACGACGCCATCAAGCAGGCCGGCAACAGCAACATCCTCAACCCGGGGCTGCAGTACAAGAACAAGATCGACTTCATCTCGCTGTCGATCGCCCTGGTGCTCGGCACCGCGGGTCTGCCGCACGTGCTCATGCGCTTCTACACCGTGCCGACCTCGAAGGAAGCCCGTCGTTCGGTCGTCTGGGCGATCTGGCTCATCGGCCTGTTCTACCTGTTCACCCTGGTCCTCGGTTACGGCGCCCAGGCGCTCGTCGGCTCGGCCGTCATCAAGGCCGCTCCCGGGGGCGTGAACTCGGCCGCTCCGCTGCTGGCCTACAAGCTCGGTGGCGAGTTGCTCCTGGGTGTCATCTCAGCGGTCGCCTTCGCGACGATCCTCGCGGTCGTTGCCGGTCTGACCATCACCGCGTCGGCCTCCTTCGCCCACGACATCTACGCCCAGGTCATCAAGAAGGGCGCCGTGTCTCCGGACGAAGAGGTCAAGGTCGCCCGTCGCACGGCTGTCGTCGTCGGCATCCTGGCGATCATCGGTGGCATCTTCGCCAACGGTCAGAACATCGCCTTCCTCGTGGCCCTGGCCTTCGCCGTCGCGGCGAGCGCCAACCTGCCGACGATTCTCTACTCGCTGTTCTGGAAGAACTTCACCACCCGTGGTGCGCTCTTCTCGATGTACGGCGGTCTGATCAGCTCGCTCGTGCTCATCATCAGCAGCCCGGTGGTCTCGACC
>Ga0208938_1001382_pt1 | contig 14275 bp, 13 predicted proteins | sample AD_UKC125_MetaG_FD_184434 | JGI IMG/M metagenome (GOLD analysis project Ga0208938, IMG submission 184434) | Active sludge microbial communities of municipal wastewater-treating anaerobic digesters from USA - AD_UKC125_MetaG (SPAdes) (version 2) | ecosystem: Engineered > Bioreactor > Anaerobic >...
GGAAGTGAAAGCCGGGCTCGTCGAGCGGCGCATGCGAGCCGGGGTGGACGAGGCAGCCCGTCATGACGGGTGGTTGGACGCGTTGACGTGGCAGGCGTACCAGGACCGGTCGGTCGAGCGGGCGCTGTGGTTCCAGCGGCTCCCGGGCCCGATGCAGGCGGCGTACGCGGCCGCGTGGGCGCGTCACCGCGCCCGGTACGGGATCGGTGCCGGCACTCCGTTGTCGCAGGACCGTCGCGCCCACGCTGGTGCGTGGCCGGTCCGCGCCAGTGGCCCGCCGATGCTGCCCCCGTGGGGTGAGCGCGATGTCAGTTGACCCTCCCCCGCCCACCCTGCGGCAGGTGATCGCGGACCTGCAGGCGTTGGCGATCGCGGCCGCCGCGCACCCGGACCTGGACTTGCGGGAGTTGGCGGCCGAGTTGGTGTCGCAGGCCGACCTGCTCGGGCGGATGGTCGACGAGCTCGACGCTGCGGCCGCGGTCGCCCGCGCCGATGCCCCACTGGTGGTGCGTGACCCACAGACGGGTCGGGGGTGGCCACCGCGGCGGTTGACACCGGCCGATCTGCTGCGTCTGGCCCACGCCGCTGTTCTCGACCCGACTCAAGCCACCACGACGTACCGGGATCGCCGCACCGCCCCTTCACTTGATGACGACGTGATTCCACTGGAATCACCCCCCGCCGAGCAGGGTGCGCGGGTGGTGATTCCACTGGAATCACCACCGGTCGAGCAGGGTGTACCAGGACGGTGCCGGCGCTGCGACGGACCGATCCGGTGGTACCCGAACCGGGACGGCCGGCGGATCCCCCTCGACCCGGTACCCATCCCGGCCAGCCAGGTTGAGCCTGGCCGGCGGTGGGTCATCGACCCGCGCGGGATCGCCCGCGTCTATGGGACCCACCCGCCTAGCGAGCTGGTCCAGACTCACCACCGCGACACCTGCCCGCTGTCAGGGTTGTGGATGTAGCCGATTACGTGCCGGCTGTCGCGGACTCCCTACATTGGCTTGCCATGGACAAGGTTGCTCGCCTGCGCGGAACGATGATCCACCGCTCCGTTCTACACATCGCTGGGAAATGGCTGACCGTAGATCGCCGCTTCCACGCGAAGTTGCGCGCCGAGGCGATGTGGATGGCCGCTGCCCTCACCGATGCGCTCAAGGCTGACGACGGCGCGTGGATCTCCGCCCTGGTCGATCCGGGGGGACCTCACTGGAACGCTTTCCTTGGGGACTATCGGTCTCTCCCTCCGACGGTTCGCTCGGCCGTGTATGCCCCTATTGACGTGCCCGTCAAGGCAGCGGTCGCCGCACTCGCTGAGATGGCGCGGGTTGATGGATGGTCGGAGATTCGCAGTGAGGTCGACTCGCCGACCGCGTACCTCGCGGCAACCTCGGAGGAAGAGAGAGAGGCCGCTAAGTTGAGGTGTGACCTGCTTGTGCGACGCAGTAGGACCCCGGTCCCTCTCATCGTTGAGCTAAAGACAGGCACTATGAGCGTGGGTGCGGGGACTCTTGAGTCCTTCCGTCAGAACACGCTCAGGATGTATGCCCTGCCGCTGAGCCAAGCCATCGGGCGTCCGGTCCAGCACCGCGTCCTGTACGTCACTTTCGCAGGCAAGACGCAATGGAGTCCCCTGAGGTCCACTAGAGGCCGGGGTGCGGTTGTTCGCGGGGCCCGGTCGTAACGTCGACGACGGCCCCGGCTCCCGAAGCGCGCCGCGCCTGGTCGAGGGCGGCGCGGACGTCGTTGATGCCGGCCTGTGCGGGGGTGATGGATGGTGTGTCTGGTGGGGTGATTCCACTGGAATCACTTTGGGGTGTGGCGCGAGTTTCGAGGTCTGCGGTGATGGCGGCAGCCTTGGTTCGTGCGGCGTGGAGGGCGTCGGCGTGGGCGAAGGGTTTGGCGAGGTTCGCGCGGGCTTGGGTCAATTCATCCTCGAGGCGGGTGAGTCGGTCGTGGACGTCGTGCAGGAGGGTCGGCAGGCTCGCGGCCCTGTTCTCTAGGCGGGTGATGACCCCGTGGCCGCTGGTGGTCGTCAGGTCGTTGAGGGTGTAGCGGACATCGGTGCCGGGTGCGTCGGGGATGGTGAGGGTTGCGCCGAACGTGTCGAAGACGTCGCGGTAGAGGACCGCGTCGAAGGTGTGGCCGCCGAGCTCGATGACGCGGGCAAGGCGTTCTTGGGTCCGGTAGGAGTCGAGGCGGGCCAGGCGTGGGGTGAGTGTGTCGCGTAGGGCCTGGGCCGCGTCGGCGCGGTCGGTGTAGGTGACGTCGTTGATGACGGCTCGGAAGGTGTCGCCTTTGGTGGGGACGCTGCGGGCGATGGCGGCTTCCAGTGGTGCGATCTCGGCCGCGAGGCGGTCCCGCGTGCTGGCCCCGGCGTCCAGGGTGTACCTCAGTTGGCTGGCCTGTCGGTGGTGTGCCCGTTCGAGCCGTTCGAGTTTGGTGAGGGCTTGGTCGGCTTGGGCTTTGGCGAGGATTCGGGGGTCTCCGGAAGCGAGGGCTTTCACTTCGCTGAAGGAGAGGGCGCTGTCTCCGATGTCGTCGATCTCGCGGAGGTCGAGGGTGCCGCGGACGACCTGGGCGATGAACTTCGCTTTCCGCTCGACGGTCTGCCACATGTAGGCGTCGAAGGATCCTTCGACGACGTACCGGTAGATCCCGACCTCGGTGTTCTGGTTGCCCTGGCGCATGATTCGCCCCTCGCGTTGGGCGATGTCAGCTGGCCGCCAGGGGCAGTCGAGGTGATGCAAGGCGATCGCGCGGCGTTGGATGTTGGTGCCGACGCCCATCCGGCTGGTGGAACCGAGGATGACGTCGACGTCGCCGTCGCGGCAGGCGGCGAACAGTGCCGCCTTGCGGGTGTCGTTGTCGGCCTCGTGGATGAACCGGACCCGGGTGGCGTCCATGCCGTGGTCGACGAGTTTGGTCTTCAGTTCGTCGTAGGCGTTCCACCGGTCCGGTTGTGGGGTGGACAGGTCGCAGAAAACGAGTTGTAGCGCGCCAAGGCGTTCCGCTGGAGTCCCGGCTTCGGTGGTGTAGGTGAGGTGGCGTGTTTCCATCCAGATCCGGTGGATGCGGGCGGCCGCGACATCGAGTTTGGTGGGGGTTTCGATGGTGAGTAGCGGGTCGATGGTGCGGGTGACCAGGCGCATGTCCAGGGCGGCCTTCCGGCCGTCTCCGGTCACCTTGAGCATGTTGTCGATCGTGGGGTCGACAGCGCGTGATCGGACTGCTTCAGCCCGTTCCCCGAGGCCGTGCACGTATCGGCGTAGGTCGTCGGACGGGCTGATGACGACCGCTTCGGGGGCGCGTTGCCCGTCCGGGCGAGCCCGCAGCGTTGGCGTGGGAAGGTCGAGGTCGTCGGCGGTTTTGATGTCGGCCGAGACGTGCCACTGGCGCAGCATCTCGGGCACGTTCTTGAACCGGGCGAACCGGGTCACGGTCCGGTATTTCCCGGCACCTTCCGGCGCCAACTCGACTTCGGTGACTTGCTCCCCGAATGTGCCCGCCCAGGAGTCGAAGTCGATGATGCCGGCGTCGCGGAGCAGGTCGGGCCGCAGGTACTGCTGCATCACGTAGGCCTCAGCGACGGTGTTGGCGATGGGGGTGGCCGTGGCCCCGGTGATGACGCGATCGCCGACGCGACCGCGCAGGAGGTGGATCTTCATGTCCAGGTCGGTGGCTCGCTGTGACCCGGTGCGGGCCACTCCTTCGATGTTGGAGACGACGGTGAGGTTCTTGTAGTCGTGCAGCTCGTCGACGCACAGATAGTCGATGCCGGTTTCCTCGAACGTGACGCCCGCGTCGCGGCGGCGATCGAGCTTCGCTTTCAGGCGTTCTTCCATGACCGCCAGTTGGCGTTCCATCCGTTTCACGCTGCGCGACCCGGACGCGACCGCCTTCGACAACTGGTGACGGACGGTGGTGAGTTGGGCGTCGAGGTAGTCGTTCTGTGCGGTGGCGGAGACCGGCAGGCACTCGAACGCGGTGCGGGTCATCACGACTGCGTCCCATTCCCCGGTGGCGATCCGGGCGACGAACTCGCGGCGCCGGTCGGCGCGCAGGTCGTCACTTCCGGCAGCCAGCAGTTGGGCTTGCGGGTACAACTGCAAGAACTCTCGAGTGAACTGGTCGAGCATGTGGTTGGGGACCACGATGGCCGGTTTGCGGGCCAGGCCCAGACGCTTGAGTTCCCAGCAGCCCATCGCCATCTCGGCCGTCTTCCCGGCCCCGACCTCGTGGAACAGTCCTACGGCTGGTTCGGCGATCATCCGGGCCACGGCCGCCAACTGGTGGGGTCGCGGTGTGAACGTCAGCGACAGGCCGGGCAGGGTCATATGGGCGGTGTCGTAGGTGCGCAACACGATGGCGTTGAACGTGTCGTTGTAGATCCGCGCCATCGCGTGAGCGCGGGCCGGGTCCTCCCAGATCCATTCCGCGAACCGTTCCTGCAACGCGGCGGCCTTCTCCGCTGCCGCGTCAGTCTCGACCGGGTTGACGACGCTGGTCTCGCGGCCGTCGGCGTCGCGAACGGTGTCGTTGACGACGATCTTCTGTTGACGCAACAGCCGACGCGTCAACGTGTAGGCGTCCATCCGGTCGGTGCCCCAGGTGGAGGTCGCGGCGACGCCGTACCGGTTCCCGGTGACCTCCCACTCCGCGCCCCCCAGGTGGTTCGCGCGGGCGCTGCGGTCATCGAGGGTTTCGCGCAGGAACCGGGTGACGACCGTGTCGGGGATCCACACCGCGCCCAAGGCGGCGTCGATCTCGGCAGGTGCCAGGTCGACGGGTTGAACCTCACGGAGCGCCTCGACGTTGGCCCGCAGGTGGGGGTCGTCGACAGCAGCGGCTTCGGCGGCCGCCAGTTTGACCCGGACGTTCCCGGACAAGTACTCGCTGGCCGGGACCAGGACGCCGGTGACCGGGTCGTCGAACACGAGGGTGCCCAACTCGGTTCTGGCTTGGTCCGTGGTCATGTTGAGCAGGTCGGCCATGAGGTCCAGGTCGGCCCCGCCGGTGGCATCCAACGCGATCGCCAACGCGTCGGCGGGAGTGTCGGCGTGGTGGACGATCTCGCGAGGTGCCACGACCCGACGCGTGAAGATGGACGCCTTGGTGGCCCGTTGGGTGGCCGGGTCGAAGTGTTCCAGGGCCAGCAGCATCGGCCCGGCAGGGTCGATCTGGCGGACCAGCCGGACAGCGGCGGGAGTGAGTTGACGCATGACGTCCTGGCCGTCCTCGTCGACCCGACCCGTGCGGGCGAGGGTGTAGCGGCCGATCGGCCCGTACCGGGCGACGTACGCGTCGTAGGCCTCGTTGAGCGTCTGCCGCTGCCCCTGCAGGTCTTGCGTGTCGGTGGCGTCGGCTGCTTCCGTGGCCAGCACCGTCAACGCGGCGTCCCGCACCCGCAACAGGGCCGCGATCTCGCCCCGGTGGGACTTGGGCACGGTGACCGGGACCAGCTCGTGACCGCGCCACACCTGAACGTTGCCGTCGCCCGCCACCGCCAACGCCCCTTCCCTGCGGGTCGGGTCGGGTGCGTGCGCGGCCCGAGCGGCGACGGCCGGCAGAGGGGTGATTCCAGTGGAATCAGCCCCGTGGCCCAGGCCCGCAGCGCGCGCGCCGGCGGTGATGTCGGCCAGCGCGCCGAGCACCTTGCTGGCCGTCGACGTGGTCCCCTCGGCCTTCACGTGGAGGGTGTCGGACCCGTACATGCCGGGCCCGATCCAGGTGTGCCCCAGGACGCGGCCGGGGTGGCGCAGGAAGTACTCGTTGACGCGGGCCTCGTCCCCGTCCTGGCCCTGCCAAGGGCCGGTCTGCACCCAGGTCGCGTCGCCGGGAACCTCACCGGGGAGCCGTTTACGCAGCACGAGGATGTCGGTCAACGCTTCCGTCCGGGCGGCGGCGAAGTGCGCGCCGTTGGGCAGGCGGACGGCTCCGAGGAGGTCCGCGACGGCATACATCTCCTGCCGTGCGCGGTCTGACACGCTGTCGAGGGTGAACCGGCTGGTCAACACCACCATCGTGCCGCCCGGCTTCAACAGGTCCAGACTCTTGATGATGAAGTGGTTGTGGATCGAGTGCTTCCCCCCGTTGTGCTGCGGGTCGTACAACGCCACCGACCCGAACGGGACGTTCCCGATCACGGCGTCGAACGTTCCGGCCGGATAGGGCGTGTCCGCGAACGACTCGGCCCGGATGGTCGCCTTCCCCGGGTAGAGAGCGGCCGCAATCTGCGCGGTCACCGGATCCACCTCGACACCCACCAGGTGGACGCCGGATGGGGCGTGCCCGATGAACGTGCCCGCCCCGCACCCCGGCTCAAGGACGTTGCCCTGAGCGAACCCCAGGTCGGCCAGCGCCTGCCACATCGACCGCACGTATGCCGTGTCCGTGTAGTGCGCGTTCAAGGTCGTCCGGGCGGCTGCACGCCACTCGACCGGGCTCAGCAGGGCGGTCAACTCTGCCCGCGCGCCCGCCCACTCGGTGTCGGAGGCGTCGAAGATCTTCGGCGCGGCCCCCCACGAGGTCCACCGCACCAACTGGTCCTGTTCGGCGCGAGTCGCTGGCCGGTTCTCACGCTGAAGGGCGCGCAGCACCCGCAGGGCCGCGAGGTTGTCGTTGACCCGCGCCACCAACCCGGACGAGGTGATCTCGACCGTGTGACGCGCCGGGTAGTCAGCCCCTACTCCTGCGGGGCCGTCCACGTCCCCGGCTGGGCGCGCACTTGTGTCGCCCACGCCGCCGCCCGCTCCAGGAACTCCTGGGTACTCACCGTGTCGTCCTCCAGGTCCTTCCACAGCGGGTGATCCAGGTCGACCGGCATCCCGGTCGGGTCGATCAACGGGGAGTCGATCAACTCCTCCCCCTCGCTCGTCTCCGCCGGCAGGAACACCAACTCCGCCATGACGATCTCCCGCGCCCGGCTCTTGCTGTTCTCCAGTTGCCCCACTCGAGCCAGGTAGTCCGTCTCCGGGGTCTCCTGCGCGTCCAAGGCCGAGGCCACGTCCACCATCTGCGAGGCCACCTGTTCGCCCAGGTCCGTGAAGAAGGTCTCCGGGTCCGGGATCTGGGAAAAGCGTGTCGGCAGGCGCGATCGCCAGTAGGCCATCGCCTGCCGCCCGTACTCGTTCATCGCGGTCCTCCTCGGGTTCGGCCCACAGGAAATCGAACGCGAGTTGGTCATCGGTTCCACGTCTGCGGCGGGCCATCGGTCCTCTTCCATCACGGATGGTGCGTAACGCCCGCATCCTCGCAAAAGGTACCGACACCTGCCTGTCGAGAAGGTCACGGCAAACCCTCCCTCTGGTCCGGGTCCCGCCCGGCTCGCCGGGTCATCAGTCGTCCGCCCCCTCCGCGACCCCGGACCCGTTGATCCGCCGTCCGCGCTGCAGTTGGGTGTCGTCCTCCAACGCTGGCCATGGGCGCCCGCCGTTGTGGCGCGCCTCCAACTCCGCCACATGGTCGTTGAGCGCGTCGTCGACGAGCTGCGACAGGGTGTACGCGCCTTTCACCCGGGTCATGCCGACCACGGCAGCACGCACCCTCGCCACGGTGGCAGCCGGAACCTGCGTGTGGAACCTGACCTTCCTCACTCAGAGCACCCCTCGGCCCTGCAGGTGAGCCAGGACCGCACGGTAGTCCTCGGTGACCGGTGCAGACGCCGCGTAGGCCGTCAACGGTTCCCGGTGGTCATACGCGGCCACGGCTGCGACCGAGTCCCGCACGACCGGAGTCACCAACGCCCCATACGCCTCCCGCAGCACCGCCACCGCGTCGGCGTACAACCGGCCCCGGTTCGCGGGCGGCACCTTGCAGGGCACGATCCCGCCCAGCGTCAGCGCTGGGCTATACGCATCCGCCACGTCCGCGATCATGTCTTCCACGCGCGGAATGCCTTCCAACTCTTTCGGGCCCGGCAGGGTCACCGTCAGCACACTCGTCGCGGCGACCAGGGCCGTCAACGGATACAACTCGCCCGCACCCGCCTGGCAGTCGATGAGGACCACGTCGACAGCGACGCCACGCAACGCCGTCCGCAGCCGCTGCTCTGGCCCGGTCACCCGTCCCAACTCGACCCGCTGGTGTTTGAGAGCGTCCCCGCCCGCCAAAAGCTTCACGCCGGGGGTGTTGGTATCGACGGCCGCCTCCGCGACTGTGGCCTCCTTCAGCAGCACCGCCCCCGACCCCGCCGCGACGGAGTCGGGGTCGACCCCAAGCCACCGGGTGGCATTGGCTTGGGCGTCAAGGTCAACGACTAGGACGGACCGTCCCGCCTCCGCGATCAGCGCCGCCAGCGTCACCGTGGTGGTGGTTTTGCCCGCCGACCCGGCGTCGTTCACCACCGCAATGACCCGAGTGATTCCGGTGGAATCAGACACGGTTCTCCCCCTTCGCGTGCGCCTTCACGGACCGGTCATACAGGGCCGTCTCCCACGGCGTCGGCTCGTACCCGGACGCCACCAGGTGGTCGAAATACTCCGTCACCGACGACGCCCACGTCGTGTCGCTCCACGACGCCCGAGCCTCCAAGCACGCGAGGGCGACCAGGTAGGCCATCTTCGGCCGGTCTGCTTGGGCCACACCGACGATCTGCCGACGCCACTCCCAACCAGCCGCGTCGGTGGCCGGGCCGAACTTCGCTGCTGCGGCGACCTTCCGGGCGACCTCAGCGGATTGCGCGTCCAGGCCCTCCCCGCCGATCAGCGCCACCGAGGTGACGTGCGCGATGGTCGCCGCCGACGGCTTGGCCAGCAGTGTGGGCAGGAACGCCCGCCGCGCCTTCATGCCCGCCTTGCGGCCCTTCTCGTCATCGAGGCGCTTCTGCTCATGGGCTGGCCGGGTCGGCTTCGCGGCGGCCGCCTGTGGGTCTGGCGCCCGGAAGAACTGCGGCGTCACCGACGACGAGAATCGGTCAGTGCTCGGCACGACGATCAAGTCCCCGCGCTTCTGCGCGGCCTTGATCTCCCGCTCGTTGCGCAGAACGTAGTCCCAGTGTCGCCCCTGGAACTCCTTGGTCAGCGTGTTGTAGTCGACGACTCGGCCCGAGCGTTCCTGGGCCACCAACTCCGCCCGCTCACGTCGCCGCTGCCCCAGCACCATGGCCGACGCCGTCCGCGTGAGAGTAGGAAGCCCTTCCTGCGCGCGGGCGGGCGTCTCGGCCAACAACTGGGCAACGGTGGCAACGACCTCCGGTTCAGCCTCACCCAGCGTGAGCGCATCAATCACGGGCACAACCCCGGACCCCACGACCCGCTGAATCTCGATCGGCAGAGTCAGCAGCGCCAACCGCTTGCTGATCTGCGCCTGGCTCACCCCGATGTGCTTGGCCAGGTCGCGCTGGGAGATCCCGCGACGCTCCAGGATCCGCGCGAAGGCTTCCCCCTCCTGAATGGGAGTGAGGGCCTGGCGGTGCAGGTTCTCATGCAGGATCGCTTCATCTCCGCGTTCGCCCGCCACTACGCCGTCGATCACCCAGGCCGGAACTTCCTCCAGCCCGGCTCGGGTGGCTGCGGCGTGCCGACGGTGCCCGGCCCGCAACACCCACGGACGGCCAGCCACGGTAGCCGCGTGTTCGGGGTGGGCTGCCAAGTGGTCGGCTGCACTGGCCACCGTCAACGGCACGATGACGCCGACCTCGAGGACCGACGCCACCAGCCCGTCCAGGTCCTCTAACCGCTCCCCCGGGTTGTCCGGGTTCGGGGCGATGTCCCGCAAAGGGATCCCCTTGATTCCACTGGAATCACCACCCTTGAGCGCTTCCACCACGGCCAGGCCGCCACCCCCGCGCGCCTTGCGCGTCAGCGGCGTCGAGGTCATCGCACGTCCAGCCATCGGTCACTCCTTCTCCTGACGATCCTTACCTGACACCCACTATACCACCTTTGCGGGTTTTACGGGTATAGTGCGCGTGTCGCACCCGTGGTCTAGAACGGGACCGAGGGCACCAAACCGAAGAGGATGACTTCATGACGACGCCAGACGACCAGCGGGGCCGAGTCCTCCCGATGAAGGTGCAGGTCTCCTGCGCGGCGATGCACCATCTGGGCAGGGTGGGGGACGTCACTGCTGTGGTGACGGTGGACCCGACTCGATGGTTAGCCGACGCCGCTGACCAACTCCGCCGCAAAGGATGGAGGCCCACCCTGGGCAGCGTCGCGCGCGTCACCGCCACGACCTCCTGGTGGTGCCCCACCCACGCCGGCGACTATGAGGCCAGCAGTCGTAGCCTCGCCGCTGAAGGCCGTGCCTGTCCGTCCTGCCTGCACCAGACCCACTTCCCCGAATACGTGAACGGCCAACGCACCGACCGCTACACGAAGTCCGCGCGTCAGCAAGGCCAATGCCCCGAGCGCGGCTGCCGATGCCGTCACGCCGCCCACCAACAAACCGTCCCGGCCTGAGCCGTCGGCCTCGGCTCGTCACCCGGACCCCAACCGGGCCGTGACGGCGTTGACGACATACCCGGCCAGCGCGTAGCCGGGCAGCCGGAGCACCATCAGCAGCGCAAACCGCAGCGTGGCCCCCCACCCCGCCTCGGCTGCCTCTGCCGCACATTCCCACACGTTCTTTGGTCGGCGCTTTTCGCTCATACATAGCAACATGCGCCAACATCCGGCTATTGACTACGTTGACTAACTTGACTACCATTGAAGCGTCAGCACGACATACCCACGGGACTTACCACCCCACCCGCACCAAGGAGCAACGCATGGCACTCACCGACAAGCCCGACATCTCGACCCCCATCCCGCACGACGGAGACCCCATCGACTACGAGTGCGACGAGTGCGGCGCTGAGCCGGGGGAGCAGTGCCGCCCCTATTGCATAGGCGCCTGGGGGGCAGGCCCCTCCGGTGAGGACGAGGCCTGACGTGACGACCGTCCCCCCGACCACACCGGGCCGGGGGGACGGTCTGTCAACACGGCACCCGGTTACCACGCCGGACACCCACTCGCAGGATACGAGGACAGGAACACACCATGGCCGAGCCCACCACCAGGATCGGGATCTACGTCACGCCGTCGTTGTTCAACGCCGCGAAAGCGGCCTACCTCGTCGACTGGCGACTCGGCGGCCACTCAGACACATTCGCCCGGTGGATCGCGGGCGCTATTGACGCCCACGCGGCTTGCACACCGCAGCAGCGCGCCGACCTCGAGCGGGACACGAGCCGGGCGACCGAGCGCTCGGGGTCGCCCCGATCCTTCAGCATCCCAAACGCCATCGCCGCCCGGATGCGCCGGGCCATCAGCGCAGACCAGGAACATGGGCGGTGGCCCACCGTGAGCGCGTGGGTCGGTGACGCGATCGCCTCCGCCGTTTCGGAGGCGACCAGACGAGCCGGCGGGCCCTTGCCGGAGCCACCGGCGAGACTGCCCAACCGGCTCGTGCGGTGACCTGTCAGACCTCGCCCACACAATTGACCAAGCCGCACACCTAGGGGAACGACATGAGCGACACCGCCACCCACCGCCAGCCCTACGTGGGGGACGGCGAGGACGGCGCACGCAGGTTGGCGACCGAGCCTGGCAATGAACAATCTCACCGCCCCGACACCGGGCGTGACGGGGCGGCCGTGCTTGCTGACGCTATCCGCATCTTGACCGAGGCTGGCCGACTGCGCCGACCGGTCGTCGAGCAGGGCGACGCCGGCGTGCATCCCACCCGAACGACGCCGGCTGACTGGGCGGAGTTCGTCACGCTTGCCGTCGCTGGCGCAGCCGCGAACATCGGCGGTGTGGAGAAGGCCCTAAGCGGGCGACCGGGCTCATGGGAGGCAGAGTGCGTCCGCAGCATGCTGCTCTCGACGGTCGGGGAGGACCCAGCCGAGTTGGCGCGGCATCGCACGGAGCCGTTACGGGTAGTCCTCAGCCCGTCCGAGCTGCTGGCCGACATGGGCTACAGCGCCGTATACGACGAGTCCCAGCGGATCCTCGCGGAGGCACGCAGTCATCACGTTTGGTCCTACCGGTTCACCGAAGACCGCCACTGGCAGCCCCTCCAGGAGAACGCGCCAGCAGCAGACTTTGACGAGGAGGGGTTGGGTCACCCGGGCTTCGTCATGACCGTGCCTCGATCCGAGCACGACGCCCTCCTGGACGAGCTGCTGTCAGACCGGGTCACGGCGGTCTCTGAACTCAGCTGGAACGACGACCCCTATGCGTACGGCGAGGAGCTGCGCGCAGCTGCCGCCGCGAGAGCGGATCAGCTCGGCCTGCATATCGAGATCGTTGTAGACGACGAGGAGCGCTGGGGCGGGGTCAAAGAGGAAGGCGACGCACCGGGCGAGCAAATAGAGCAGATGATCCAGGAGGTCGTCGCCACCACCCCACTCCCCTGGAGCGGATTGCTGCCACGGGACTACCCGACCGGCCCAGCGGCCATTGTCGAACTTGAACGGGTGGCTGCCCGGCTGCCTCACCAAAGGGTGGCTCAGTGACGAACGGTTCGAGCGGGCTACGAAAGGAGCGGACATGACCGACAGGACGAACGAGCTGCGCGAGTGGCCCGTGATGAGCGGATCCTCGCAGCACGCCGTGGGTGCCGGCGATTCCCAGGGAGGGTCGTCGTGACTCCCGCTGACGTGCCCGCGGGGGAGTACATCTCCCGCCCGTTCGGCTCCTACGACCCTCACGAGCCGCTGGTCATTCCGTACGGCGACCTGCTCGCCGCGCGGAACGCCGTCGCGCAGTTGCTCACGATCCTCCAGGACCCGCAGGACCCCCCGAGTGAGTACCAGCGCGACTCCGTTCGCCTGGGCACCCGCTTCGCTGTGGAGCCTGACGGCAAGCGGACGCACTTCAACACGATCGAGGAGGCCGTCGATTGGATCGTCGCTCTGCGAGATCGGCTGGGGAGCTATCTCCCGGACCTCCCGACCGGTCGGCGCCAGGGCACATAGGCCCCGCCACCAGGCGGTTGGTTCCAACGACCGGTCACGCCCGCCGGGCCATTTCGTCCACCGACGGTCGTTACCTGGTGGTCATGTGCGGCCCGCGACCGCCCAGCTCGGACGACGAAGGAGTGGGGCCGTCAGAGGGGCCTAGGAGCCAGCAGTCCACGACAGCCGCCACCGGCCCAGACACCCACATCAGGGCCTCCGCGCCACCTCTCGGAGAGGATCGCCTCTCGACCCCGTGTCGTGTCGCCCCTGGCGCGGGATTGCCGGTGAGAATGAGCGTTATCCGTTCTAGCGAGCCCAGGGAGCCATCGTGACCACCCCGCCGCCGCACCTGCCCGCCCCCCTCGCCAGCGACTCTCAACCGACCCCCGCACCCCGGGGTGGAGTATCACGCTGGCCACTTCTGTGGACCATCCTCGGCGCGGTCGGTCTCGGTGGGGGAGCGACCATCGGCACGTACTGGTTGCTTGGGCGAGCGGTCGTCATTGATTACGCCGAAGGCCTCACCGGTGCCCAACGGCTCACCGCCGCGTTCGCCACCGCCACCGCGATGGGTGCGATCGTCGCCCTGGTCGTCAATGTCCGCAAACAGGACCTGGCCGAACGCACCGCCGCCCAAGCAGAAGCCCAGTACGCCGAAACAATCCTCCGAGACCGGGAGGCCGCGTTCACCGACCGGTTCCGCGCCGCCTCCCAGCAACTCGGTGCAGCCGCCCCGCCGGAACGGGTCGCCGGTGTCTATGCGATGGCGGCCTTGGCCGACGACTACACCGACCGCCGCCAGCAGTGCGTCGACGTCCTCTGTGGCTACCTGCGCCTGCCGTGGGACCCCGACCTCGACGACCTCGCCGCCACCTCGACCACAGTCACCGAAACTGCGGATGGCACCACGACCGCCCGAACGACCACCCCGGCCCGCCGACCCCACGACGCCCAGGTCCGCGCCACCATCCTCGCAGTCATCGCCGCCCATACCCGCGACTCCAACACCCCCACCAGCTGGACCGACCTGGACTTCAACCTGCATGGCAGCCATCTCCACGATGTGGACCTGACCAACTGTCGCTTCGCCGGTTCCGTGGACTTCGCCGGGGCGACGTTCTCCGGGGAGGGCACCTGGTTCAGCGAGGTGACGTTCTCCGGGGAGGGCACCTGGTTCACTGGGGCGGCGTTCTCCGGGAAGATAACCGCGTTCAACGGGGCGGCGTTCTCCGGGAAGATGACCTCGTTCTACGGGGCGGCGTTCTCCGGGAAGAGGACCTTGTTCGACGGGGTGACGTTCTCCGGGGAGAGCACCTTGTTCAACGGGGCGACGTTCTCCGGGGAGAGCACCTCGTTCTACGGGGCGACGTTCTCCGGGGAGAGGA
>Ga0208938_1001393_pt1 | contig 14228 bp, 10 predicted proteins | sample AD_UKC125_MetaG_FD_184434 | JGI IMG/M metagenome (GOLD analysis project Ga0208938, IMG submission 184434) | Active sludge microbial communities of municipal wastewater-treating anaerobic digesters from USA - AD_UKC125_MetaG (SPAdes) (version 2) | ecosystem: Engineered > Bioreactor > Anaerobic >...
GATGCTGGGCAGCGGCCCCGTGCTCCAGACCGGCCAGCCCATCAGGCCGGTCACGCAGCAAAGCAGCGCGGCAAACCTGCGCACCCGCGCATCGGGAAGGCCGCCTGTCGCAATCCGCCATGCGGCGTAGGCCGTCAGGCCCGTGGCGACCAGTCCGGCCAGCTTCAGGCCCGAACCCGGCGCGATGGCGCGCGGCCAGCGGTCTCCCGCCAGGATCAGCACCAGCGTGGCCAGGATCGGCACCGCAAACGGCAACATCAGCTTGGCGAAGAAGCTGCCGGGAACGGCAGGTCGGGGCTCATCGCGCTGTTTCATCGCGATAACCTGCACCGCCGCGGCTTAAGATTCCGTGTTCGCTCAGGCCGGGCGCCCGATCCCGGTTTCGATGGCGCTGCGCCGCAGCGATCGCTCCAGCATGTTGTCGGCCGTCTGTCCGCGCATCCGGTAGCGCACGTGCGACTGCAGCAGGGGCACCTGCTCGCCCCGCACCGGCGCCGGGATCATCAGGCTGAGCACCGATGCGATCGTCTCTCCGCTGATTTCGAAACGCTCGCCCTGGTGCGTCTCGAGGATGATCTCGATCCGCTCGCCCGACCGGTGATAGTGGCGGAGCCACGGCGCGGCGATGATCCGCGCGGGCAGCTGGACACCGCCTTGCAGGACATAGGCCTCGCCCCAGAAGATGGTGCCGTCGCGATTGGGAAACACCTGCAGCCCGAAGCCCGTGCCATCGGGAAACACCGCCGCGCCCCAGACATGGCCCAGCATCGGCGGCACCTTGGCCGAGGCGGACAGATCGCGCGTGCCATAGCGATGGGTGCGGTTGCCATATCCGCTGATCGCGTATTCGGTCCCGCCGACGGTCAGCTTGCCCGAGGCGCGGAACAGCTGCTCGTAGCGCTCTCCGCCGATGTAGGCGGCGGCCAGCCCCAGCCCGCCCTCGACCATCGAGCCCTGCAGCCAGGCCGGCGCGACCATCTGCGTCTCCACATCGAAGCGGATCGCCACGCGCGGCAGGTCGAGCACGTTGCCCGTGCGATAGTTATGGACGACCGTCACGTCGTCCATCGCCCCCGCATAGTGGCAGGACCACCGGCGGAACGGTTCGATGCAGGCGAACCGCAGATTGCCGCTGCCGGCCTCATCCGCGCTGCAGCCGTCACCGATTTCGCGCAGCTGATAGAGCCGCCCGTCGGGGAACGACACCGAAAGCTTGGCCAGCCGCTGGCGATAGTCGCCAATGTCTTCCGATGTATTGAGATGCCCGATGATCTGGATGCCCTTGTCCTCGTCGTGGATCCAGAAGGCGTGGTTCTCGCCAAAGCCCGGCTCGTCGGCGGGCGGGCAGAGGTTGATCCTCTCTTTCGCAGGATCGATCCCGGCTGCAAGGTCGGCAGGGTTCATGTCATATCTCCTGGGCAGGGGCGGACGGCGCCCGGTTCCGGCAAGACGCCGGGATCAGAGGAACCGCGCAAAGCGCGAACGATAGGGGCCGAAGGCGGCGTCGACGGCGGCATCGGTCAGCCCGAACTCCGCAAGCGAGAACCTGACCGAACTGAGATGCTGGGCAGGCGCCGCGATCCACCGCTCCATCCGCGCCTCTGCCTCGGCCGAAAGGGTATCGCCCAGCAAGGCGTAGAGCCTGCGCACCACTCCCAGCGGGTCATCCAGCAGGTCCCGGTGCGACAGGTCCACGACCCGCTGGTCGACTGCCGGGTCCTGGCGCGCGGCAAGGGCGCGCTGCAGCCCGGTGCCCCACAGCGCCAGCTGCTCCGGCCCGGTCCGCAGGCGCCGGGGATCGCCGGGCCCCTCCCCCCGGATCGTCGCGTGAAGTCCGCAATTGGACGCGATCAGTTGCACCGGATCGCGGTGCGTCTGGATGAACACCGCATCGGGATAGGCATCCAGGATGCCCGGCAGGTCGAACACGTGAAACGGCGACTTGAGCACCCATTGCCCGCGCCCGCCCGAATGCTGCAGGTGCTGAAGCACCTTGCGGTGCATGGCGTAGGGGCTGGAAATCCGCGAGTGCCGCAGCCATTCCACATAGCGCGGGAAGTGATCGAAGACCGAAAGGTTCGGGCTCCAGAAATTCAGCGACAGGAACGAATTGCACTCGTCCGGCAGAGTCGCGCCATAGGTGTGCAGGCCCAGCGCGACCACGGGATTGGACGCGGCTTCTGCGCGGAACCGGGCGTCAAGCGCGGCGATGCGCGGATCGTCGGCCCAGCTGGCCGGGTCCATCGGCTCGCCCAGATGGGCCACTTCCCACTGCTGCGCGCAGCGCGCGCCCGGATCCTGCGAAAGCAGGTCGACCAGGGCCGAGGTGCCGGTGCGGGGCAGGCCGATGACGAAGATCGGCCTGGCGATTGCCTCCTGCGCAATGGCGGGCCGGGCCGCGCGCTGCGCCAGCAGGGCAAACCGCTTGTGCAGCGTCGCCGCGATCGTGGCCCGCATCCGCGCGACAAGCTCTGGCTGGTGGCTGCCATCCTCAAGGTCGGCAAGCAGGACCCGAAGCCCCGCGAGGTATTCGTCGCCTTCGCCGCCCGCGAAGCCCGCACTGGCCATTGCCTGGCTGACCAGTCCGGCCACGTCCATAGCGCCATCGCCTGCCATTCATCTCTCCATCGCTGCTTGCTGCAACCTGTAGACTGACTGGTCTAGTATTGAGGGAGTGTCAATACGACCGGCAACGCCGACGACACCGGTCTGGCGGCCGCGGGCAGCCTGTTGCAGAGGGATGGCAGGCGGGTGCAGCGCCGCGCGGGACGCGGGCGCGCGCGGGAAGCGCTCAGCGATAAGCCGAGAGCAGGCTTTCGACCACCACCGGGATGCGCCGGATCGGGGCAAGATCGTTGCGTGTGCGGCCCTTCAGGATCAGCCCGCCGATCACGCCCGAAACCGCGTCCGCAAGGATCGCCGGGTCGGCCGACAGGCCTTCCTCCCCGATGATCCGCGCCATCATCGCCACGACCATCTGCTCGTAATCGTCGACCAGCATCCTGAGCCTGGCCTGGATCAGATCGCCGAATCCCACGGCATCGAGGATCGAGGTGTGGAACAGCCCGGGCACATAGCCATGGCGGATGAAAGCGCTCTCCTGCGCTTCGCAGTACCAACCCACCAGCCGGTCAAGCGCCGCGCGTCCGGTCGGGGCCGAGGTCAGGATCGCCTCGAGCTGCTGGCGCTGGATCCGCCAGACATGGTCAAGGCAGGCGATCAGCAGGTCGCTCTTGGAATCGAAGAAGTGGTAGAAGCTGCCCTTGGTGGCTCCGGCCTCCCTCAGGATCCGGTCCAGCCCCACCGCCGCATATCCATCGCGCCACATCAGGCGGATCGCCGTGTTGACGATCCGCGTGCGGCGCGCCTGGCCGCGTTCCTGCAATCCCGGCTCCGCCCCTTCGGGCAGGACTTCGCCGGCCTTGCTCCCGGACATTCGCTTGACAGCCATCACGCGCGCCTCCCGCACTCCGCGCCTTCAGGCTGCAGGAATGGCCTCGTGTCAATGGCGGAGCGCTCCAGCCGACCGGGCGGCTGGGCGGGCTCAGTAACTGCGCGGCAGGCCCAGCACGTGTTCGGCGAGGTAGGACAGGATCAGGTTGGTGCTGATCGGCGCCACGGTATAGAGCCGCGCCTCGCGGAACTTGCGCTCCACGTCGTATTCCTCGGCAAAGCCGAAGCCGCCGTGGGTCTGCACGCACATGTCGGCAGCGGCCCAGCTGGCTTCACTGGCGAGCAGCTTGGCCATGTTGGCCTCCTCGCCCGGATTGCCGCCCTGGTCATAGACCTGCGCGGCGTGGTGAACCATCAGCTCCGCCGCGCGCATCTGGGCATAGCAGCGCGCGATCGGGAACTGGACGCCCTGGTTCTGGCCGATTGGCCGCGCAAAGACGCTGCGGTCCTTGGCGTAGTCGCTGGCCTTCTGGATGAACCACTTGGCATCGCCGACGCATTCCGCCGCGATCAGGATGCGCTCCGCATTCATGCCTGAGAGGATGTAGCGGAAGCCCTTCCCTTCCTCGCCGATCAGGGCGGAGGCGGGGATGCGCATGTCGTCGAAGAACACCTCGGTGGTCGAGTGGTTCATCATCGTGCGGATCGGCTTGATGGTCATGCCCTTGCCGACGACCTCGCGCATGTCGACCAGGAAGATCGACAGGCCCTCGGTCTTGCTCTTCACCTGGTCGCGCGGCGTGGTGCGGGCGAGCAGCAGCATGAGATCGGAATATTCGGCGCGGCTGGTCCAGATCTTCTGGCCGTTGACCACGTATTCGTCGCCATCGCGCACCGCGACGGTGCGCAAGGACAGGGTGTCGGTCCCGCTGGTCGGCTCGGACACGCCGAAGGCCTGAAGCCGCAGCGAACCGTCGGCGATGCCCGGCAGGTAATTCGCCTTCTGCTCCGCGCTGCCATAGCGCAGCAGCGTGTTCATGATGTACATCTGCGCGTGGGCCGAGGCGCCGTTGCACCCGGCGGCCTGGATTTCCTCCATGATCACCGCCGCCGCATCGAGGCTGAGGCCCGAGCCACCGAATTCCTCGGGGATCAGCGCGGCGAGGAAGCCCGACTTGGTCAGCGCATCCACGAACTCGCCCGGATAGGCCCGGTCGCGGTCCTTCTCGCGCCAGTATTCGCCGGGAAACTCGGCACAAAGGGCCTGAACGGCACGGCGGATTTCGGTGATCTCTTCGCTTTCGGTCATGGGCGGCTCCTTAACCGATCGGTTAACGAGCGCAAGCGCCGATTGCGCCCCGCATCTTTGGACAGTTGACGTTACGGCACAAGGGGTGTGGAGCCCCGCGCCATGCCTAGGCGCCCCGCTGGAACGGCGCGTTGACTTGCCGGCCAGCCCTGGCGGTCGGCAGCGCCGCGCAGGATCGCCAGCCGGCCGGACTGGAACGATCCCAGCCACAGCTCCCCGCCAACCAGCGCGGCGGAAGAATGGCCGTTGAAACCGCCTTGCGGCAGTCCATAGGCAAAGGTCGAAACCCGCCGCGCGGCAAGGTCCAGTTCACCCACCACCCAGCCGCGATGGCACAGCATCGGGTCGGCCTTGCCCTCCACCACCTTGCGCAGGCCGCCGCAGGCCGGTTCATCCAGCCGCATTCCCGTCAGCAGCAGGCGCCCGCCGGTCCAGTGGATGTTGTCGGGCATGAAGTCCGGCGCCTCGATCCGCTCCGGCGGGGCGCCGGGGGCCATGCGATCGAACACCAGCACCGCGTGCCAGCCGAAGGCGACGACATAGAAATGGCGCTCGTCCGGATCGACCTCCAGCCCGTTGTTGCCGGGAGCCTGCGTTCCCGGCACCTCGCTGAACGCGGCATCTCCCGGCTGCCATTGCCACACGGCGCCGGTGATCCGGCCTTGCACAAAGTCGGCAATCGTCGTGCCGGGGCGGGTCAGGACGGTCGTCAGCACCGTGCCGTCGGCAAAGCTCGCGACGCTGTTGGCGACCTGCCCCTCGGGCATCGGCAGGCAGCCGCGCCAGACCAGCGAAGGCTCGCCCTGCCCCGCGACCACATCAAACGCCTCGATCGCTTCGCGTCCGCCGTGGTTGACTGCCAACAAGCGCCAGCGGGCCTCGCCCATCTGGCGCAGCGCTAGGCCCCGCGCGTTGAACAGCGCCGGATCGAGCGGGCCGGGACAGTGCGGAAACGTCTGGCGGTCCCACCGCACCTGGGCGCCGCCCGCATACCACTTGCGCCAGGCGCGGCTGCGGGTGTCGACCAGCTTCAGCCCCGCGCCGGGCGCGAAGCCGCTCGCCACCAGCCACGGCGTACCGGGCAGGACGAGCAGGTCCTCGGGCTTTTCCGGCCCGCAGACATAGTCGAACGCCCCCTCCGGCGAGCAGTCCGCCGGAGCAGCCGCAGCCAGCGCGAGGGCGGCAAGCAGGCTCAATCGCGCGGCCTTGCGCCGGCGGGGCGCTCGGGTGCCGCCTGCCCCATGAACAGCGCCATGTCGGCAAAGTGCGGCCAACTGGCGAGCACGCTCGTTTCCCCCAGAACGGCCACGCGCGGATCGGCGGGCGCGAAGGCGGGCCATGCGCCCAGCTTCGGGCTGACCGGCACCCCGCCACGCGCAAAGGCCAGCAATGCTGCCGACATTTCCGCCTCCAGCGCGGCGTCGGACGGCTCCCACACGCGGGTCACGCGGAACAGGTTGAGCGCGTCGCGGGTGCGCAGCCAGTACGGCACGTCGCCGGTGTGATAGGCCCCGACCGTCGCCGGATCGTGATCGTTGAAGGTCACTCCCGGGGCATAGGGCTGGCGGCGGGTGAAGAGGTAGGCATAGGCCGGGGCCTTGCCATGCGCCTGCTGGTTCGCCGCCCAGCTCGCCATTTGCAGGCCCACCGTGCTGTCACGTGCGATGTCCGCCGCCGCGCGCGCGGGATCGCTCTGCGCATAGGCCGCAAGCACCGCATCGCCGTTTGCCGGGAAGCGCGCCCTGACCGCTGCGGCCAGCGCCACCGCGTCAGCCACCGGCCCGAGCGGGCGGAAGCTCTCGTCGCGGGTGTAGCCGATCAGTGCCGGCACGTCGTTCTGCTCGCCCCGCGCGAAGACCTGTTCCGCGCTGCCGGTGACGTAGCGCCCGTCGATCACGATCGGATCGCGCGGGCTGGTTGCGGCCGCGACCTTGTCCCCCGGCACGGCGCGCAGGTCCGAGAGCGAGGCCGCGCCGAGTTCCTTCTGCAGCGCCAGGCCCTGCGCCTCGGCCTTGTCGCGGCTGACCGGTCCGAGCATCCCGCCGAACGGACTGCCGCTCATCCCCACCACGCGGTGGAACAGGCCCCTGGCCTTGGGGCTCATCTGCAAGAGCGCGACCGACATCGAGCCCGCCGACTGCCCGGCGATGGTGACGTTGTCCGGATCGCCGCCGAACTTCGCGATATTGCGTTTGACCCATTGCAGGGCGGCAATCTGGTCCATCAGGCCATAGTTGCCCGAGGCGCCATAGCCGCTTTCCCGCGACAGTTCGGGGTGGGCCATGAAGCCCAGCGCCCCGACGCGGTAGGCGATGTTGACCCGCACCACGCCCGCGCGCGCCAGCGGCTCGCCCGAATAGTTCGCCATGCTGGCCGAGCCGATGTTGAAGCCGCCGCCATAGACCCAGACCACCACCGGCAGCTTCTTCGCGGATTTCGGCGCCCAGACATTCAAGTAGAGGCAGTCCTCGCTGGTCGCCTCGTTGCCGAAGTAGTGGTTCTGGCGCGGGCTGCGCAGCGGCTGGAGGCACTGCGGCGCGAAGCGGTCGGCATGGTACACCCCGGCCCACGGCTTCACCGGCTGCGGCGGCTGCCAGCGCAGTTCGCGCAAGGGCGGCGCGGCGAAGGGCACGCCCAGCCAGGCGTTGACGCCGGACGGCAGCGTCACCCCCTCCACCTTGCCCCCATCGACCGCGACGGGCCTCGCCAGCACCGGCGCCGCCAGCGTCAGCGCAGCAGTAGCAAACAGCGCGCGGATCACTTGCGGGGCACTCCCAGCTTGTCATGGAAGAAGTCGTAAGTGGCGTTCATCGCGCGCAGGGTGGCCTCGCGGGTCTGCGCCGGGGTCTTGCCGATGAAGCTGTGGTCGACGCCCTCGATGTAGATCGACTGGACCGGCACGCCCGCCGCCTTCAGCGCGGCTTCGCCGATGTGCGACTGCTCGACCGGGACGACCTTGTCCTCGGTGCCGTGGATCAGCAGGAACGGCGGGTCCTTGGCGTCGATGTAGGCGACCGGGCTGACCCTGCGGTTGGCCTCGGCGCTGCAGGGGCCGGTGCAGCCGAGCAGCTTGGCGCCAGCCGAATTGCCGTCCGGCGTCGCGTTCATTCCGGCGAAGTCATAGACCCCGTACCAGGTGACGGCGGCCTGGACGCAACTGTCATTGGCGGCAGCCGGATCGAGCGCGGTGTCGCGGCAGGTCAGCGCGGTCAGCGCGGTCAGGTGCCCGCCGGCCGATCCGCCCCACACGCCGACGCGGGCAGGGTCGATCCTGTAGGCCTTGGCATTGGCGCGCAGGAAACGCAGTGCGGCGTTGGCGTCCTGCAGCTGCGCGGGGAACTGCGCCTCGCTCGACAGGCGGTATTCGAGGCTGGCGACAGTGAAGCCTTCCGCCGCGAGCGCGGCCAGCGCCTTCGGGAAGTCCGCCAGCGCGCCCGAATGGCGGGTGTGGCCGCCGCGCCAGCCGCCGCCGTGGATATAGAGCACCAGCGGATGCGGCCCCTTGCCGGCGGGCACGTAGACATCGACGATCTGCGGGCGGTAGCCGTCGACCGTCTGGTAGACGACGTCGCGGTAAGCCTTGACCCCGCCTGGCATGGCAATCGGCGGGTTGGGCAGGTTGTCTGCCAGCACGGGCTTGTCAGCAACCGGGAAGACACGCGGCTTGGCGGCATGGGCCGATGCGGCAAGGCCCAGCGCGGTAGTGGCAAGGATCAGGCGCGGCAGGAATGTGGGGGTCATGGGGCTCTCTCTCCCTTGGGGGTCAGTCAATCGGTTCGGGTTTGTGGCGGGCCTGCGCGGCCAGGCGGATCGGCGCGTTGACCGCGCCGTATCCCGCGTAGCCGCGCCGCTCGACCAGTTCGAAAAACACCCGGCGGGCGAAGGCGCGGGTGTAGAACTGGAAGTATTCGGTATCGCCGTCGCGGTCATAGAGGATGTCGCGCGCGGCCATCGCCTCGATCAGATCGGGCTCCAGCCCCCAGCGCGCCTCGAGGTCGTCATAGTAGTTGCGCGGGATTTCCAGCCGAGGGATCCCGCCCGCGATGGCGGCATCGGCGGCGGCGAAGATATCCGGGCAGGCAAGGGCGATGTGCTGCACCCCGGCCCCGAAATAGTTCTGGATGAAGCGCGATGACAGCGACTGGCTGGCGAGCGAGCCGTTGAGCGTGAAGCGCACCGCGCCGCCGGGTGCCTCCACCGCCTGGCTCTGCACCAGCCCCATCGGGTCGGCAATTTCCAGTTGCGGCGTCTTCCGCACATCGAGCAGCGCCACGTAGAACAGCAGCCAGCTGAGGAACTCCTCGAACTGCATGGTCTGGGCGACATGGTCGATGCCGGACAGGTGCGCAGGCGGCTGCGGTTCCAGCGGGTGGGGAAACTCGTGCGCCCACATCGCATCGCGGCTGGCGCCGTCGACGAAATAGAGCAGGCTGCCCCCTACCCCGCGCACGCTGGGGATCGGCCATTCGTCCGGCGCGATGGCCTGTTCGAAGCGCGGTATGCGCAGCGCATCGGCGCGGGCGAGCGCGCCGGGAACGTCATCTACCGCAAGGCCGATGGCGCAGACCGAGGCGCCGTGGACCACGTCGAAGCTGTGGGCGAGCCCCTCCGGCTCGCAGTTGATGACGAGGTTGACCGCGCCCTGCTGCCAGCGGGTGACGTCCTTGCTGCGGTGGCGCGCGGTGGGGACGAAGCCGAGCGGGCGGAGCATCGCGCCCAGCGCCCCGGCCTCTTCATGGCTGGCGGCGAATTCGATGAATTCGACCCCGCCGGTCGTCACGCGCGGCGGAAGCTTGCCCGCCCCTTCCAGCAAGCGCAGCGAGCGATAGCCATCGAGCGCGACGCTGCTGGCCGATCCGGCGCGGAAGCGGTCGTTGAAGATTTCGAGGCTCCAGTAGCCGTCATACCCGATCCGCCGGATCGCCTCGGCCCAGTCGCCCAGCGGGAACTCACCCTGCCCCGGCATGCAGCGGAAATGACGGCTCCAGCCGAGGTGATCCATCTGCAGGATCGGCGCATCGGCGACCTGGACGATAAACAGCTTGTCGGCACGGATGTCGTCGATGGAGCTGGAAGGAATGCCGCGGGCGAGCGAGTGGAAGCTGTCGAGTACCAGCCCCAGCGCGGGGTGATCGACATCGCGCACCAGCGCCCAGGCTTCGCGGTGGTCATTGACATGACGCCCCCAGGCCAGCGCTTCGTAACCGATGCGCAGGCCCCGGCGCGCGGCGCGTTCCCCGGCTTCAGCGAGATCCGCCAGCATCCGCCCCCGGTCGGCATCGGCCTGCGGGGAACAGCTGGAGCAGACCAGCAGCAGGTCCGCGCCGAGTTCCTGCATCGTGTCGAACTTGCGCTCCAGCCGGTCGAAAGCGCGGCTGCGCTGGGCGTCCGGCAGGCCTTCCAGATCGCGGAACGGCTGGAACATCGTGCAGGCAAGGCCCAGGTCGGCCATCAGCGCGGCCACCTCGCGGGTGGAAAGATGGGTGGAAAGCAGGTCGTTCTCGAAGATTTCCGCGCCGTCGTAGCCCGCCGCGGCGATCGCCCGCAGCTTCGCGTCCAGCGCGCCGCTGATCGATACCGTGGCGATCGAGGTCTTCACGTTCCGCAGCTCCCAGTCCGCTTTCACGCCTGATCCGGCGTCTGGCCGAAGAGCTATCACGGCCTTGCGCTTGACAAAAGCAGAAATGACAGGAACTAGTTCGTAACATAAAAAAGGCGGCGAAAAAGAGACCCTTCTGTGCAGACGGCAGCGGCAAAGCGCGGTAACGCAAGGGGCAATACGCGCCCCGCGCCGACGCGCGCCGTGCAGCACGGAGATGCCAGCTTGTCCGATTCCGCCGTTACCGCTTCCGCAAAGCCCCCCCGCCGCAGCCACGCCCAGGCGCGCGAAGAGGCGATCAACCAGATCATCGACGTCGCCACGCAGGAATTTGTCGAAAAGGGCCTGGCCGGCGCCCGGATCGACGAGATCGCGGGGCGCGCCACCAAGCGCAAGATCTACTACTACTTCGACGGCAAGGACGAGCTCTACCGCGCCGTGCTGGAACGCGCCTATCGCCGGGTCCGCGAAAGCGAGGACGCAGTCGATACAGGCAGCGGCACCGCGCTGGAAGCGCTGCGCCGCCTGATCGAGCACGACGTTCGCTATCACTCGCAGCACCCCGAACTGGTTCGACTGGTGATGAACGAGAACATCCACCGCGCCGAACACCTCAAGCAGATCGAGGGCCTGCCGCAGGGCAACCGCAAGGTCATCGAGCTACTGGGAAAGCTGATCGCGCGCGGAGTGGCCGAAGGGTCGATGCGCGCCGACATCGATCCGGTCGACCTGCACCTCAACATGACCGCGCTGAGTTTCTACAACGTCTCCAACCAGTTCACCTTCGCGCACAACTTCGGGGTCGACATGACCAGCCCGGAAGCGGTCGAGCGGCGCGCGCGGCAGGTGGCTGACATCATAATCGCCTGGGTGACGCGCAGGGACTGACCGCGCAGCACGGGCGCAGCACGCGCTCGGCGGCCGATCCTTCGCGTGAACGCCCCGGCCAACACGGGAAGAAGGATCATGGCCGTTTCCACTCCAGCCGCCAGCGGGGCGGCCCCCGCCGCGTGGACCACCCGCGCCATTGCGGTCGTCGCGCTGTGCTTCGCGATCAACATGGCCGACGGGATCGACGTGACGATCCTGTCGTTCATCGCCCCGCGCATCCAGTCCGACTGGGGCATCGGCGCCGCGACCATGGGCACGCTGTTCAGCGCGGGCCTGCTGGGCATGGCGATCGGCGGCATGTTCATCGCCCCGCTGGCTGACCGGTTCGGACGGCGCAGGATCATCCTGACCGCACTGGCGCTGATGTCCTGCGGCATGCTGGCGAGCGGCTTCGTGGAGACGGTGGGCCAGCTGTTCATGCTTCGGGTGCTGGTCGGCGCCGGGATCGGCACGGTCCTGGCGGCGATGGCCGCGCTCGCATCCGAAAGCGCGCCCGACCGGCACCGCAACCTTGCGGTGGGCCTGGTTCAGGCGGGCTATCCCTTTGCCGCCGTATTCACCGGGCTGATCGTCGCGCGGCTGCTGCCGGTTCATGGCTGGCACGCGCTGCTGGTTGGCGCGGGCGCGATCACCGTGGTGCTGTTCCCGCTCGCCTGGCTCCTGCTGAGCGATGCCGTGCCGCAAGGGCATGACGGCGAAGTGAAGCAGGCGGGTGTCGGCGCGCTGTTCTCGCCCCTGCTGCGCGCACGCACCATGGCGCTGTGGGGCGCGGTGTTCTTCGGGCTGATGGTGCTCTATTTCATCGTCAGCTGGATCACCAAGCTGGCGATCGAGGCCGGCCTGTCCGAGACTGACGGAATCTACGCCGGGGCGCTCTACAATCTGGGCGCATTCACCGGCACGGTGGCCATGAGCCTGCTGGCCGTGCGCGTGCCGCTGGGCAAGCTGGTGCCGGCCATGCTGTGCGGCGCGGCCGCCGCGATGCTGTGGTTCGGCAGCGTGCCCATGGGCGTGGCCGCGACGATGGCAACCGCGTTCCTGATCGGCGTGCTGCTGCAGGGCGGCTACAACGGGGTCTGGCCGCTGGCGGCGGGGACCTATCCCTCGGCTGTGCGCGCCACGGGCATCGGCTGGGCCATCGGCATCGGCCGCAGCGGCGCGATCGTCGGCCCCTGGGCGGGCGGGCAGCTGATGGCCGCCCATGCCCCGCTGCCCCTGCTGTTCGCCGCCTATTGCGTGCCGCTGCTGGCCTGCGCCGCCTGCGCCTTCGCTGTCCAGCGCCTGTCGGGCGGCGCCTCCGCCGCTCATGAATAAATTGACAGGAACTAGTTCGTAACATAAATGAAGCAAGGAAGCCGGGCCCCCAGGGCCGGCAAGGGAGGATTGTTTCATGCGTCTAAGTGGCTCGCGCCTTGCGTTTTCCGCCTCTGCACTGTCCTGCGCGATCGCGCTGGCGACTCCGGCCTTCGGCCAGGATCGGGCCGCCGACGAATCGGGCAGCGCCGAGGACATCGTCGTCACCGGCTCGCTGATCCAGCGCGCCAACAACACCTCGGTCAGCCCGATCATCTCGGTCAGCGACGCGGCAATCAAGGAAGCCGGCACCGCGACCCTGCAGGACGCGCTGAACCAGGTTCCCAGCTTCACCGTGGGCGGCAACGCCGCGACCGGCGGCCAGGGCACCGGCGGGCGCGCCTCGATCAACCTTCACGGGCTTGGCACCAACCGCAACCTCGTGCTGCTGGATGGCCGCCGCCTGCCCGCATCGGACATTGCCGGCAACGTCGACATCAACATCCTGCCCGATGCGATCATCGGCGGGATCGACGTGATCACCGGCGGCGCTTCGGCAATCTACGGCTCCGACGCGATGTCGGGCGTGGTCAACTTCAAGACCGTGCGCGATTTCCAGGGCGTGAAGATCGACCTGATGAATTCGATCAGCGAACGCGGCGACGGGTTCAAGTTCAACGGCTCGCTGGCGATGGGCACCAAGTTCGCCGAAGGGCGCGGCAGCGTCGTCGCGGCCTTCAGCTATGCCAAGCAGGACGCCATCAACGGCGACGCGCGCAGCTTCTTCTTCGACAAGACCCCGTCCTCGTTCATCGGCACCGGCACCTTCCTGCCATCCGCCACCAACGCGCCCAGCGCGGCGGTCGTCCAGGGCGTGTTCAACGGCTACGGCGTGACCACCCTGCCGAACAACTTCCAGCTTTCCAACCTGGGCTTCAACAATGACGGGTCGCTGTTCTTCCAGAACGGCGCGCAGAACTACAAGGGCCCCAACGGCACCGCGGGCTACATGGTGATCGGCAACAACGTCCGCATGCCGGTGGGCCAGCAGATCCAGTTCATGAACGCGCTGGAACGCAAGACCGCCTTCGTGAAGGCCGACTATGAGCTGACCCCGGCGCTGACCGCCTATGGCCAGTTCATGTTCGTCGACCTGACCGTCAACACCGAAAGCGGCGGCAGCCTGACCCAGTTCCCGGCGCTGACCACCATTCCGGTGACCAACCCGTTCATCCCGGCGGACCTGCGCACCATCCTCGCCTCGCGCCCCAACCCCACCGCCGCGTTCAACTGGAACGCGCGCTATGTCGGCGTGCCCGACAAGAACTGGGACGAGAACTATCAGGTCCAGCAGTACCTTGCCGGACTGAAGGGCGACATCACCGACGGCTGGAGCTTCGACCTGTTCGCCTCCTACGACCAGTCGGTCCACAACCAGACGATGAACAACGCCGTGCTGAAGAGCCAGGTCCAACGCCTGCTGAGCGCGGCCGACGGCGGCGCCTCGCTGTGCGCCGGGGGCTTCAATCCGTTTGGCGATGCCAATGCCCGCAAGCTGTCCCCGGCCTGCATCGCCTTCATCACCAAGTCGGCAATCAGCCGCGAGCGCCTCGGCCAGACCCAGGTCCAGGCGCAGGTCAACGGCAAGCTGTTCGATCTGGGAGCGGGTCCGGTGCAACTGGCGCTGCTCGCCGGCTACCGCAAGAACTCCTACGAGTTCACGCCGGATGCCGACTTCGTTTC